>Ga0255141_1000391_pt1 | contig 12093 bp, 5 predicted proteins | sample Atl_Cont_RepA_0h_FD_183178 | JGI IMG/M metagenome (GOLD analysis project Ga0255141, IMG submission 183178) | Freshwater microbial communities from Altamaha River, Georgia, United States - Atl_Cont_RepA_0h | ecosystem: Environmental > Aquatic > Freshwater > River | place: USA: Georgia | collected... | reverse complement strand
CAATAGTACTGGCTCGCGATAAAAATATCTCGAGGCAGAATCACTTCTAGCGGAAAACCTCGAGCAAAACATGGGCTTGGTAAAACTAGATCCATTGAGGCTTGATTATCTGAGGCAGCTTGCCCTTTGTCATTCTTCCCTTGCCGACCTGTCATTGGGCAGAAACCAAAGGGCACTGGCTATTCCACACACCTCGGAAGCGATTAAAATTTTCACCGAGGCATTTGAGAAGGATCCCGAAAGTTCTCAGCTAAGGTTTGAAATCATCAAACAGCTTGGGCGGAAAGCAGAACAGGAACTTGAACAGGATCAATTTCAGGAAGTTATGCTAACGATTTCAACCATGCGAAAAATGTTTGAACCCATGAAAGCCATCTGGCCCGCTGTACGCTTCGAAATGATGATGTCTCAATTGATGGATGATCAACTTCTGGTGGAAAAACTGAAGGATCTTTATGCTGAAAAAAACACCTCCATTGCAGGCCTACCTGCCAAGGTGGCCAAAAATTATGAAATCCACAAATCAATCCTGTTGGCAAGATCCGGCAAATTTGATCAGGCCATGCAAACTCTTGAAAAGCTAGAGGAAACAATACCCCCGGACATGGATCTTTCCTTTCCCTTATCCAAAGCGTGGGGAAAACTTTCAGCACCAGAAAATCCAAAAGCCTCTGTATGTGCCGAAAAAAGCTTGTTCCACATTCGAAAATACATGATTCTAAACCCTGAATTCACAGCCACTGTTTCATTTGTTGCGGATTATTATTACGTTAAAAGTCAGCCCGCCTGGTCAAAGCTTGCCAAAGAAACCGATCAATCATTCCGTTAGTACACTTTTTGTAATAATTTTCAAATTAATAATTAAAGTTAAAAAAACTGTTTTTTTTGACAGATTCCTTGGAAAAGTGCCAAATCAGTTTAGTTGGATATTTTTACTTTCACTGGGGTTTTACACATGCGCAAACCAATCTTATGCTCAATCTTTGACCTTTTCACGAAAAAAAAGACCAACAAAAAAAACCTCGGCATTCCCAAACTTGAAAATCTGGAACATCGTTTAACACCTGCTGCCCCAAATGTTCTCTCCATCAACAGAATTTCTAGCTCCCCGGTTTCCAACCAGGCCGATTTTGGAGTTATTTTTGACCAGCCTGTAACTGGCGTTGTTGCTTCGGACTTTCAAATTGTAAAAACAGGAACTGTAACTTCGAACGCCACCCTGCAAATCACAGGTTCTGGTGCATCTTATACCGTTCAAATTTCCGGGATTACCGGCAATGGAACTATTGGCCTTAATCTTTTAGACAATGGTTCCATTATCAACGCAACTTCGGAAAAGCTTGAAGTAGCCATAACGAATCTCACTTTTTCCAATCCATTGACTTTTGCCCAAGGCAGTCATCCTGTGGATTTAGTAACGGGTGATTTCAACCTGGATGGAAAACTTGATATTGCAACCTTAAACTTTGGAGGAACGTCAGAAATACTCCTTGGCAATGGAAATGGCACCTTTCAGCTCAAACAAACCCTTTCGGTCCCCTCTAATTTAAAAACAATCCAAAAGGGTGATTTTAACAGGGATGGCAAACCGGATATATTAGTTACCGGACCAACTGGTGGCGAGATATTTCAGGGTAATGGTGACGGAACTTTTTCTAAGACAAGTTCAGGATTTGCATCAGACTCCATACCGCTTGTCGAAGACCTAAACAATGATTCTATTTTGGATATTACTACTTCTTATACTATTTCCATTGGTAATATTATTATTGGAAGGGGCCTGACTTCCAGTTATGGAAAAAACGATGGAACTTTTAATGTTTCTAGCGGTATTTCAACTGATAATCTTAGTCCTCCTGCCAAGTTTGTTTCCGGGGACTACGACAATGATGGCACCAAAACATTAACATTTATTGATTTGCCAAATAAAATTTGTGTCAATGGAGGTTTTGGTAGCCCCTCATATATAACTGCTGGAACAACACTAACAGATTTGGTCACGACAGACTTTAATAAGGATGGCAAGATAGACATTGCAGCGGTAGACCAAGGTAGCAATTCCTTTATTGTTCTCCTTGGAAATGGGAACAGTACTTTTAAAAGCCCGACTACTTTCCCCATAGGTTCCAACGCACAAAGAATAAATTATGGGGATTTTAACGCAGATGGCATCCCCGATATTTCAACACTCGACTCCAATCCAACCGGAAATTCCGGTGTAAAAATATTTCTGGGAAACGGGGATGGGACATTTCAAAGTGGAACAGCAATCTCAGGCCTAAGTAGTTTTCCAAATACAATTACCATTGTGGATGTGAACGGAGACGCTTTACCCGATGTTCTCACCACTGATGCAAACACTTTTCAAATAATTTTGAATGAAAGTCCGGTTTCAAGAGTCATTGAATTTGGACCACAGGAGGTGTTGGCAAGTACGCAGACAACCGGTGTTACTGCAAATAATGGCACATTAGGAGATTTAAACCAAGATGGCAGCCAAGATCTGGTAGTTTTTAGCTCAACGGGCGGTGTCGTTTCATTGCTGGGCAATGGCAACGGAACGTTTAAATCTCCATCAATCATTTACTCCTACAGTTCTGCCCTGAACGGATTTAATTATAATAGAAATATGAAACTTGCGGATATAAACCATGACGGAAAACTGGATTTATTGTTTGATTATAAAAATAACAACCAAAGCGGTGTTGCGGTGTTTCTTGGAAATGGCAATGGAACTTTTCAAACCGACACCGGCCTTAAAATAACAAACACCCAGGATTTTCTATTGGAAGATTTTAACCGTGACGGCAAGCTTGATCTTGCAGTAAATATTAACAATAATAGTATAAATATTTTTTTGGGTAATGGTAATGGAACCTTCAAGTCCGCGAATCCAATCCCTCTATCCGTGAATGGATCATTCAATTCATTGGATTTAGCGGACTTTAATTTAGATGGCATTCTCGACATAGCAACGGGAGAATTAAACCCCACAATCTACCTAGGCAATGGAAACGGCACCTTCCAATCTCCTTTGACAATTCCGGCACCCTTCTCACCTGGAAATCTTGAAGCTGTCGATATTAACGGGGATGGTAAACCCGATTTAATAATTAGTGCTGACAGTACAAGTTATCCCCTTTATAAAATTTTGGGCAATGGTGACGGCACCTTTTCAAACCCAGTAAGTTTTGGACCTCCAAACGTTGCTTTTTTTAAAACGGCTGATTTAAATGCAGATAACAAATTAGACATATACTTGAATACCTACACACCCACTTCCCAATTTACAGGTTTTTTTGAACCCGCTTTTATTCTTGCTGAAAACGATTATTCCTTTGGAAGCCCTACTGATTTGGGGAATGTTTATAACCCAGATACCTTTGTAGATATTGATGGCGATAATAGACCTGAAATTTTTAGTTTTTATGGGAACGTACATTACCAAAAAAATATATTGATTGGAAATTTTACAGGACAAACCTACACAGTTCAAAACAATACACCTACACCTACACCTACACCTACACCTAGATTAGTAACTGGTTCCAAACCTCCATCGACCAATCATTTGAATGTACCAGGGACTTCCGTGAATTTATTTAATCCAGTTAATGGAGAAATAAATGGTCTGGCAGTTCCATTTCCTGGCTTCCAAGGCGAAGTTCGGGTTACCTCTGCTGACATCAACCAAGATGGCATCCCTGAAATAATTGCGGCAGCAGGTTCGGGCGGCGGGCCTGCCATTAAAATCTTAGATTCACAAAATGGCTCGGTTCTTCGATCATTTTTTGCCTTTAACCCAGCTTTTAGCGGTGGAATTTTTATCACTGTAAAAGATTTGAACAATGATAACATTCCTGAAATTATCGCCGGGGCTGGTAAAGGAGGAGGTCCTCATGTTCGAGTATTTGACGGTAACACTCTAAATGAATTATATTCATTTTTCGCTTACGACCCATCCTTCAACGGGGGAGTAAGTGTCGCCACTGCTGATATCAACAATGATTCCATTCCAGAGATTATCACAGGAGCTGGTCCCGGCGGAGGTCCTCATGTAAAAGTTTTTGATGTTTCTAATGGTAGACTTATCAATGAATGGTTCGCTTATGATATTAATTTTACTGGTGGTGTTTATGTTGCCGCAGGGGATATTGGAAATACTGGCTCTTTTAAAGTTGTTACGGGAGCAGGCATAGGTGGTGGACCTTTAGTCTCCATTTGGAATCCTCTTAACGGTAATCTTCTTAATCAATTCTTTGCTTACGAAACCACGTTTTCTGGCGGAGTTCGAGTTGCTGTAAATGACGCTAACAATGACAACACTTTAGATTTGGTCACTGGTGCAGGTCTTGGAGGTGGTCCGCTAGTTAAAGTTTTTGATTATCCAGGGTTAAATCTTTTATTCCAGTTCTTTAGTGGTAGAGAGTCGGATAAAACCGGGGTATTTGTGGGTTAAAAACATGATCTGGAACTTTTGTGACTAACATTAGCATGATGATGCCTTTCGGGGTATCATCATGCCATGAAAAACATCATCCTCTGCTGTCTGGCGTTGTGGGTTTGCGGTGGCGTGTTTGCGGTACATGGTGCGGAACGGCCACCGAACATCGTACTGATCTTTGCGGATGACCTTGGTTATGCAGACTTGGGTTGTTTTGGTGCAAAGAACATCCGCACACCCAACATCGACCGTCTGGCCCGTGATGGTATCAAGCTGACCAATTTTCATGTTCCCCAGGCGGTTTGTTCCGCCTCTCGTGCCGCGCTTCTCAGTGGCTGCTATCCTAACCGCGTGGGAATTCTCGGTGCACTTGGGCCGAATGCCAAGAACGGCATCAAAGATTCCGAAACGCTGCTTCCCGAGCATCTTAAAAAGCTTGGCTACTCCACCGCCATCTTTGGTAAATGGCACCTGGGTGATTCCAATCAGTATTCGCCCTTGCGTCATGGTTTCGACACTTATTTCGGGTTGCCTTATTCCAACGATATGTGGCCCAACCACCCCACCAACAAAACCTTTCCCCCTTTGCCGCTGCGGGATGGTGACAGGGTGCTGGAACTCAACCCTGATCAGACCAAACTAACCGGCTGGTACACCGAGCGCGGCGTGAAGTTTATCGAAGCCAACAAAGAAAAGCCCTTCTTCCTGTATATGCCACATTCGATGCCTCATGTTCCGATCTATGCATCTGAAAAGTTCCGTGGCAAAAGTGCCCAGGGGCTTTATGGCGATGTCATCGAAGAGATCGATGCCTCGGTTGGCAGCATTTTGGAAACTTTGAAAAAGCACAGCCTGGAGAAAAACACCATCGTGTTATTTACCTCAGATAATGGCCCCTGGCTTTCCTATGGGCATCACGCGGGTTCGAAAGGCCCGCTGCGCGAGGGAAAAGGCAGCGAGTTTGAAGGCGGTGTGAGAGTGCCCTTTGTAGCCCGCTGGCCCGGAAAAATTCCCTCCGGAATAACCAGCAACGAACAGACCATGACCATTGACCTTCTGCCCACGCTAGTTGGCTACGCTGGGGGAATTGTTTCGGAATCACCACGGATAGATGGCAAAAGCATCGCAGCCATTCTTGAAGGCAAACCTGGCGCCAAGAGCCCGCAGGAAGCTTACTACTATTATTGGGGTGATGCCCTTCATGCGGTTGGCAGCGGCAAATGGAAACTGCATTTCCCGCATCCTTATCTGCATTTCATCGAGGGTGGCAAAGATGGCATGCCCGGCAAGCTGGAAACCCTGAAGATAGAGCTTTCCCTCTATGATCTGGAAAACGACATCTCAGAATCCAAGAATGTTGCGGATCAAAACCCGGAGGTTGTCCAAAGCCTTAAGGCACTGGGCGACCGGATGCGTGAAGACTTGGGCGATTCGCTGGTGAAGAAGAAAGGCACAGGGGTACGCTAACGGCTGGTCTGTAACATGCGCGAGATTTCCTGAAGCATTTGCAATTCCTCGCGGGCGGCGATTACCAGCACACGGGCTTTGGCAGTTGAGGTGGAAACATCCATGTCCGGCTTGCACCGGCTGTTCAAGCTACCTTCCAGTTCCAACCCCAAAAACTTAAGCGGCCTGATGATCTTTTCGCGAACCAACGCAGCGTTCTCACCCACTCCAGCGCTAAACACCACGGCATCCAACCCACCCATGGTGGCTGCCAGTGCGCCTATGGCCTGTTGTACCCTCAGGCAGTACATCTCCAACCCCAGCAAGGCATCCGCATCCCCGGTATTCGCAAGTGCAATAATTTCCCGCATATCTGCGGTCTTGCCTGAAACACCCAGCAAGCCGGATTCCTTGAGCAAGGCTTTCTCAATGGCTTCGGGGGCAAGGTTTTGGGAGCGCGCCAGATGGAAAATGATTCCCGGGTCAATACTCCCTGAACGGGTTCCCATCATCAGGCCTTCCAGCGGGGTTAGCCCCATGGTGGTGAAGACACTTTTCCCATCCATGACCGCTGTGGCAGAGGCACCATGGCCAAGGTGACAGATTACCAGCCTGCCATCCCGGTTGCCAAGCATCTGCCTGGCCCGACCTGCACACCAAGCCACATTAAGCCCGTGAAAACCAAACCTTCGCAAGCCAAGTTCACGAGTCCACCGGGAAGGAATGGGATAAGTAAAAGCCTCAGGCTTCATGGTGGAATGAAAAGCTGTATCCAGGCAGGCGTACTGGGGAACATGGCCCAAAGCGCCTCGGGCTTGGGCGATCACCTCCAGCGCAGGTGGGTTGTGCAGCGGGGCAAACACCGCGGCACGGGTAATTTCTGCCACTGACCCATCATGAAGAAGAGTGGTTCCCGCCAGATTGCCACCATGAACCACCCGGTGGCCCACCGCGGTAAGTGTCTTCAAATCCGTGGGGAATTTGTTTGCCAACTCGCCGAGCAGGTGTTGAAAACATTCGGAAGCCCCACGAAAGGGCAGTTCCAACGAATGATCCTGGATTTTGAAAATACATTTCTGCCCCGCCCAGTCATACATACCCTGGGCCTGCATGGATTGGTCCCGCAGGGATATCAGATGAAACTTCAGGCTGCTGGATCCGGTGTTGATCAGCAGGGCGGTCACGAGGGTTTCTCCCGGTCGAGAGGTTTCCAGCCCGGCCATTTCCAGTTGCGAATGGCGGGCATATCTTCGCCGTGCTTGCAAATGTAATTGCGGTGGTCGATGATCCGGTTGCGGAGATCCTGCTTGATGTAGGCGGCCTGCCCTGCCAGGTTTTCGACACGATCGATCACCGCCATGCCCAGATGAAAGCGATCCAGCTTGTTCATAACCGTCATGTCAAAGGGCGTGGTTGTGGTGCCTTCCTCGCGGTAGCCATGCACATGGAAATTATCATGGTTGGTACGGCGGTAAATCAGGCGATGAATCAGCCAGGGATATCCATGGTAGGCAAAGATAACCGGTTTACCCGGGGGAAACAGGAAATCAAACTCGCGATCATCCAGCCCATGAGGGTGTTCGCTGGGTGATTGAAGCCTCATCAGGTCCACCACATTGATAACCCTGATTTTCAGGTTGGGCAAAAGGGTGCGAAGCATATCCACAGCGGCCAGGGTTTCCAGCGTGGGAACATCACCCGCACACGCCATGATCACATCCGGCTCGGCATTTCGGTCGTTGCTGGCCCAATCCCAGATGCCAATTCCCGCGGCACAATGCTTAACCGCGGCGTCCATGTCCAGCCACTGAGGAGCTGGCTGCTTGCCGGCCACCACCACATTGATGTAATTGCGGCTGCGCAGGCAATGGTCGGTCACACTAAGAAGGGTGTTCGCATCCGGCGGAAGGTAAACGCGAATCACCTCGGCCTTCTTGTTTACCACATGATCAATAAAACCCGGGTCTTGGTGGCTGAAACCATTGTGATCCTGCCGCCAGACATGCGAGCTAAGCAGATAATTCAGCGAGGCCACCGGCCGCCTCCATGGTATTCCCCGGCAAATCTTCAGCCACTTGGCATGCTGGTTGAACATGGAGTCGATGATGTGAATGAAGGCTTCGTAACAGGAAAAGAAACCATGCCTGCCTGTCAGAAGGTAACCCTCCAGCCAGCCCTGGCAAAGATGTTCGGAAAGAACCTCCATCACACGCCCCTCGGGGTGCAGGGAATCATCACCAGGCAGGATCTCCTCCATCCAGGCGCGGTTGGTCACCTCGAAGACATCATTCCATCGGTTGGAGTTGGTCTCATCCGGGCTGAAGATGCGAAAGTTTTTTGAATGGTCGTTCAGCGTCAGCACATCACGCAGGTAGGAACCTTGGGCACGGGTGGATTCCGCAACCAGCGAACCCGGCTTCATCACCTCGACGGCGTAATCGCGAAAGTCGGGCAGTACCAAGTCCCTTAGCAAAGACCCACCATTGGCATGGGGATTGGCACTTATGCGAAGATTACCCCGCGGCGCCAGCAATCGAATCACCGGGTTCGGCACACCATGGCTGTCAAAAAGTTCCTCCGGCTTGTAGGACTTCATCCATGCTTGCAAGGCTGAAACCTGGACTGGATTGTCACGCACCCGCGACAAAGGCACCTGATGCGAACGGAAAGTACCCTCGATCTTTTTGCCTTCAAACTCCGCGGGGCAGGTCCAACCCTTGGGTGTTTTCAAGACGATCATCGGCCAGGACGGGCGGAATTGCTCGTGATTTTTCCGGGCACGATCCTGAATCTGGACGATCTCTTCATGCACATGATCCAGCGTTGCAGCAAGCGCCTGATGAACTTTTTCGGGGTCGTCCCCCTCCACAAAGTAGGGCGTATAGCCAAGCCCCATGAAAAGATGGTTTAGTTCCTCGCGTGGAAGGCGAGAAAGCAAAGTGGGCCCGGCAATCTTATAGCCGTTCAAGTGAAGGATGGGCAGAACCACTCCATCCCTGTTGGGGTTGAGAAACTTGTTCGAATGCCAAGAGGCCGCAAGCGGACCTGTCTCTGCCTCTCCATCACCAATCACACAGGCAACCACCAAGTTGGGGTTGTCAAACGCCGCGCCGTAGGCGTGGGCCAGCGCGTATCCCAGTTCGCCTCCCTCGTGAATCGAACCGGGTGTTTCCGGCGCCACATGGCTGGGTATGCCACCGGGGAAAGAGAATTGCTTGAAGAGGTTTTGCATACCTTCTTCGTCCATACTGATCGCCGGATAGACTTCGGAATAGGTACCATCCAGCCAGGCATTGGCAATCAGCGCCGGGCCACCATGGCCAGGGCCAGTGATGAAAAGCACTTCCAGCGAATGCTTGTTGATGATGCGGTTCAGGTGGGCGTAAATAAGATTCAAACCTGGGCAGGTTCCCCAATGCCCAAGCAGGCGCGGTTTCACGTGCTCGGAAAGCAGTGGATTGCGAAGCAGCGGGTTATCCAGAAGGTAAATCTGCCCCACGCTAAGATAGTTGGCAGCCCTCCACCACAGGTTCAACTGCAGCAACTGTTCCTCGGAAAGAGGGTTGCCTTCCACACTGGTAAAACTCTGGATGTTCATCGGTAGGCCCTTTCAGGGTGGCTTATTTCATGGACTTGTTGGCCAGCATGTAAGCCATCAGGTCTGCAAACTCCTGGTTGGAAAGCTGATCGACAAATCCGGCCGGCATGGGCGAAACATTCGAAAGCTTCCTTTCCTCCACCTGATCTTTGGCAACTCGGATCTCCTTGCCTTGTTGATCCGCCAGCACCAGCAGCACCCCTTCCTCCCTCAACACCAGACCATTTACAAACTGGCCGTTCTTCAGTGAGAGAGTCGTCTGGCGGAATGCCTGGTCCACATTGCGGTTGGGGTCAAGCATATCCTCCAACAGGCGATCCAGCCCGCGGGAACCTATGCCATCCAGTTGAGGACCAATCTTGGCACCTTTGCCAGCTACCTGATGGCAAGCCGCGCAGTGCTTTTGGAACATCAATTCTCCCTTGCCAAGGTCATGTTTTTGTTCACGGAAGTATGTGCGCTTGGCTTGAATCTTTTCCAGCAGCAATTGATCCGCGGGCGGAAGTCCCTTGGTTAGGCTGGCCAGGCGCGATTCCAAACCGGGCAAGTTGCGCTGTTTCAACTTCACTTCCAGGGGTCGCTCCAGAAGTAATCGGGCGGATGCCTTGCCCTGCTGGATGGAATCCAGCAATTGGTTGGCCCCTTCGGGTGTTCCCGCCAGAGCCAGGGCGATGGAACTTTGCAGTCTGGCAGGCGAACCGGCAAGCATCGCGGCAAGATCCTTGATCACCTGGGGATTCAGCATGCGGCCCAGCGAGGCGACCGAGGCTTCACGCAGGTTCTGGGTCTGACTGGCATCCCGGGCCAAATCACCAAGCGTTGCAACGACATCCCCCTGAGAGAATGCCCCCATGGCTTGAATACAGGCCACCCGGGTGCCATCATCGCGCTTGGAATCCCTGGCCACAGTGATAAGGCTTTTGGCTTGTTCTCGAATAAGCAGGCTGGAAGCAAGCTCAGCCCCCACCCGGACATCGTTATCCTGCGAAGAGGCAAGTAGATAGCCACAAAGATCCAAGGCCTGTTGTGCAAGCGCGGGATCAAGGCGCGAGCCCTTTTCCTGCAATGCCTGTGCCGCATTCTTCAGCAAGTCTGCCTGTCGGGATGGTTCCCTTTTGCCCTCCTTGAGATAGGCGACCATGCGTGTTGTGTTTGCCTGACTGCCTTCGCGCATGATCCATCGCACCATGGCAACTTCCCTATCCCCCTGTGGGTTGATGGCAGCCAAGTTGCCTGCAAGAAACGCAGCGGGAGCTTCACCGGGAATACCCAGAGCAACATCCGCCAAAGCCACCAACTCTTCACGATTGGTTGTGTTTGCGGGAAGGCCTGCCCAAGTAGCTGGTTCCCTCAACTGATCCCTAAGCGCAAGTCGGGCTGAATGGTAAAGATGCGAATCCGAAGGATCACTCTGCAGCCTGAAGGAAAGCGCCTGACGAAGATTCTCACCCGAAGGCAACCTGCCTATCGACTGGATAGCGGCATGACGAACACGGGAATTTTCATCCTTCAGAAGTTCACCAAGGATTTTGGAAGCCGATTCATCCATGCTGTTGGAGGCAGCAATCATTTTAGCCGCATGGGCGCGCACCATTGCAGAGGAATCCTTGCTCAGTTCAGCCATCGAATTTTTATCTAATGATCCAAGCCTTAGCAGCGCCCAGTTGGCGTGAATACACTGGACTTCATTCTTAGCCGTGGCACGGCTGGCAACCTTTCGCAAGGCCATGCCTACGGATTCGCCTCCATGCTGCACCAGCATATGCCCTGCCATGATTCTCTTGGTCAGATTGGAACTTGAAAGCGCATCCACCAGTTCGGGGATGGCCATCTCCTGAAAGTTGGGAAGGGAAGGCGGGGTTTTCCTGCCATCCTTGCCAGCATAAAAGACTTTCCAAACTCTGCCACGATGGCGATCCCGGCCAGGGTGAGTCAGCGGAACCTCGTAATGGCCAATGATCTTGTTGTAAAAGTCCAAAATATAAATTGCGCCATCTGGCCCTAGCTTGATGTCCACAGGCCGAAACCAAAGATCCTTGCTGGTGATGAAGTCGGGTTGCTCGACCGCATTGGGTGTGGCACCCTTGCGATCGATTACATCATGGTTCACCTTGCTGGTAACCACATTGCCAATCACCACGCTTCCCCGATGTTCCGGAGGAAAACTTTCATCATTTAATATCGCAATACCACAGATGCCCGTGGAATGATGAGTATGTTTGATCATGTCCGGGCCAAAACCCATGCCATCATGCGGTTTGGCAAAGCTGGGGTAAATCGCCCCGGGAAGCAACTGGTAGATTGGCTTGCTATGGCAATCAGCCGTGTAGAAGTTACCCCATTCATCCACCGTCATTCCAAATGGGTTCACCTGGCCACGGGTGTAGGATTGCAATCCCCTGCCATCGGGCAGATAGCGATAGGTGTTGCCGGAGTTCAGCTTCAAAACAGTACCATCCGGCGATTTGATTTCCGAATCATTGGCAAAGCCATGGGTGGCATGAATCCAGCCATCCCAGTGCAGTTGGAAGCTGTTGGTCATCCCATGGGTATCACGAAAACCAAAGCCTGTCAGAAGAGGTTCACGCTTGTTGGCTTTAGAATC
>Ga0255141_1000390_pt1 | contig 12162 bp, 10 predicted proteins | sample Atl_Cont_RepA_0h_FD_183178 | JGI IMG/M metagenome (GOLD analysis project Ga0255141, IMG submission 183178) | Freshwater microbial communities from Altamaha River, Georgia, United States - Atl_Cont_RepA_0h | ecosystem: Environmental > Aquatic > Freshwater > River | place: USA: Georgia | collected... | reverse complement strand
TTTACTTGGGTTGGCATCAATCAAGCGGAATGGAGGATTCCGTGACGACAATCTGAAGACATACGGTGGCGAGTGCCCGGAAAAGCTGACTCTCAGACCGGGCGACATCTATGTGTCGCTCAAAGATGTGACTCAAGCAGCAGAACTGCTCGGCGCCATCGCTCGCGTTCCTCCACACATTCCGTCCGGTCGCGTAACATAAGACACGGTTAAACTGACGTTCAGCCGTGAGGACATTTCCTCGCGCTACGTTTACTGGTTGCTCAGGACCCCGGCATATCGCGAGTATTGCCGCGCACACGCTATCGGAACGACCAATTTGTCTCTAACTAGAGAAGACTTTCTTTCTTTCCCGGTCCCGCGCCCGAGAGAACGTGAGATGTCGCTGGTGGAGGTTCTCGATGCCCTCGACGACAAGATCGAGTTGAACCGGCGGATGAACGCAACTTTGGAAGCAATGGCGCGGGCGCTGTTTCAGAGCTGGTTCTTGGATTTTGATCCGGTAAAGGCCAAACTCGATGGCCGCAAACCTGAAGGCATGGATAAAGCCACCGCTGCCCTGTTTCCAGAGTACTTGGAAGACTCCCCGCTTGGACATATTCCGAAAGGCTGGGAAGTCGGCAAAGTACATGATTGCTGTGTGCAAATTCAGAATGGTGGCACGCCACGACGCAATGAACCTCGCTTTTGGGATGGTGGGACCATTCCGTGGCTTGCTTCAGGCGAGGTTAGGCAGCCCATAATCACAGCAACTGAGGGATTCATTACCGAGGAAGGTTTGGCAGAATCGTCGGCAAAGTGGGTGCCTGCTTTCTCGACTGTGGTTGCTTTTTACGGTGCGACTGCTGGCCAAGTTTCATTTACCTCTTCTCGCCTTACTACAAATCAAGCCGTGTGTGCATTGATTCCGAAGAAGGACTATGCGTTCTTCAACTACCTCACGATGCGCTGTGCGACCAACGAGATGGAAAACAAGGCCGTCGGTTCAGCCCAGCAGAACATCAGCAAAGGAATCGTAGAAGAAACCCAAGTGGTTTTACCACCGATTAAATTGGTCGAGCGGTTTGCCGAGTTAGCAAATCCGTTGTTCAACCAATGGATTTCCAACCTTCATCACTCCCGCACCCTAGCCTCCCTGCGCGACACCCTGCTGCCGAAGCTCCTTTCCGGCGAGCTGCGGGTGCCCGAGGCTGAAAAGATCCTGGAAAGGACCGTGTGAGATGCCGCCCGTCGACGAGGCCGCGCTGGAGAACCTCGCGCTATCGTGGCTGGAAAAGCTCGGCTACGCCGTGCTCCACGGGCCCGAGATGCCGTTGGGCGGGCTCTATGGCGAACGAGGCAGCCACGCCGATGTGGTGCTGAACAAGAGGCTGGAGGCAGCCGTCCGAAGGCTCAACCCCCGCCTGCCGGATGAGGCCATCGAGGAGGCCGTCCGTAAGGTTCTTCGGCCCGAGACCACTTCCCTTGTGGGCAACAACCGATCCTTCCACAAGATGCTGCGGGACGGCGTGCCGGTGGAGTACACCATCCCCGGGGGCTCCATCCGTGGCGACCTTGCCCGCCTTGTGGACTTTGACAACCCCGACAACAACGACTGGCTGGCGGTTAACCAGTTCGTGGTGGTTGAGAATAATCACCAGCGCCGGCCCGACATCGTCCTCTTCCTGAATGGCCTGCCCGTGGCCTTGTTCGAACTTAAGAACGCCCTCAGCGAGAACGCCAGCATCTGGGGCGCCTTTCATCAGGTGCAGACCTACAAGGCGCAGATCCCGTCGCTCATGACCTACAACGAGGCGATCGTCATCAGCGACGGCGTCAACGCCCGCATAGGCTCCCTGACGGCCAGCCAGGAGTGGTTCAAGGTCTGGCGCACCATTGACGGCGAAGAGGCCCAGCCCGGCACCAAGCTTGAGCTCCAGGTGCTCATCCAAGGGGTGTTTGAAAAGCGCCGCCTGCTTGACCTGCTTCAGCACTTCATCCTCTTCGAGGATGATGGCGGGGGAGCCCACAAGGTGATGACGGGATACCACCAGTTTCACGCCGTGAACGTAGCGATGGAAGAGACCATCCGGGCCAGCGGCATGGGCGGAGAGGGTCCGCGCAAGGGCGACCACAGGGTTGGAGTTGTGTGGCATACCCAGGGCAGCGGAAAGAGCTTTTCCATGCTGTTCTTCGCCGCCATGGCGGTGCGCCACCCGGCGATGAAAAACCCCACCATTGTGGTGCTTACCGACCGCAATGACCTTGACGACCAGCTTTACGGCCAGTTCGCCCGCTGCGGGGAATTCCTTGGGCAGACCCCAGCGCAGGCGGAGTCGCGGGAGCACATGCGTGAGCTTCTCAAGGTCGGCAGCGGCGGGGTGGTGTTCACCACCATTCAGAAGTTTCTTGTGGAGAAGGGAACCAAGCCACCGCCGCTCTCCACGCGCGAGAACATTGTGGTGATCGCCGATGAGGCCCACCGGAGCCAGTACGACCTGATCGACGGGCTGGCGGCAAGCATGAGGGATGCCCTGCCCAACGCCTCATTCATCGGGTTCACCGGCACACCCATCGACAAGAAGGACGCCAGCACCCGCGCCATCTTCGGCGAGTATATCTCCATCTATGACATCCAGCGGGCGGTGGAGGACAAGGCGACCGTTCCCATCTATTACGAGAGCCGGGTTGCCAAGCTTTCCCTTAACGAGGGGCTGCTTGACAGGCTTGACGCTGAGTTTGAGGAGATCACCGAGAACGAGGAGGCGGACACCAAGAGCCGCCTCAAGAGCAAGTGGGGGGCCATCGAGGCGCTGGTGGGTGAGCCCAAGCGGCTCAAGCTGATCGCCCGCGACCTGGTGGACCACTTCGACCGGCGGCAGGAGGCGATGGAAGGCAAGGCGATGGTGGTGTGCATGAGCCGCCGCATCTGCGTGGACCTTTTGGATGAGATCCTCAAGCTGCGCCCGGAGTGGGCCGGGGCGGAAGAGGACGACATCGAGCAGGAGAGAAAAAAGCCCTGCGTAGCCAAGATCATCATGACTGGCAATGCCGCGGATGGCCCGGAGTGGCAGCGGCACATCCGCAACGGCGAGTCCCGGCGGAAGCTGGCGCACAGGTTCAAGGACACCCGCGACCCGTTCCGCATCGTTATCGTTCGGGATATGTGGCTGACGGGCTTTGACGCCCCTTGCCTGCACACCCTCTATATCGACAAGCCAATGCAGGGGCACGGGCTCATGCAGGCAATCGCACGGGTGAACCGTGTGTTCCGGGACAAGCCAGGCGGGCTGGTGGTAGACTACCTCGGGTTGGCCAGCCAACTCAAGAAGGCCGTGGCAACCTATACCGAAAGCAGTGGCAGGGGAGACCCCACCCACGATGTGGAGCTTGCAATCGAGGCCCTCAAGAACTGCCACAGCGTCATCGTGGCGATGCTGCATGGATGCCTATGGGAGCAGGCGCTGGCCGGCGCGGACGGTGACGGCCTCAGGCTTCTGCCCGCCATCCAGCAGCACATCCTTGCCCAGCAGGACGGCAAGGGACGGTTCATCAAGGCGGTGACTAACATCTCCCAGGCGTTTGCGCTGTGCGCCAGCACGGATGAGGCCAAGGAAATGCGATCCCAGATCGCCTTCTTCCAGGGCCTTCAGGCCGTGCTCCGAAAGACCCAGGGCGAGCGCCAAAAAAGCCCGGAGGAGCTCGACGCCGCAGTGCGGCAGCTTGTCTCCAAGGCCATCATCGCCAACGGCGAGATCGTGGACGTGTTCACGGCGGCGGGACTGCCAAAGCCCAATATCGGGATCCTCTCTGAGGACTTCCTATCCGAGGTGAGAGACCTTGAGCACAAAAATGTTGCCGCAGAGCTTCTGGAAAAGCTCCTGCGGGACGACCTTAAAACCCGCTCCCGGAAGAACGTCGTCCAGGCGCAGCTTTTCTCCGAAAAGCTCAAGGCGGCGCTCAACTCCTACCACAACCGCTCCATCACGGTCGTTGAGCTCATCGAGCGGATGATTGAAATGGCAAAGGAAATGGTGGACGCCGAAAAGGGTGGGGAGAGGCTCAAGCTGACGGGGGACGAGTATGCCTTCTACCAGGCCCTCGCCAAGAACCAGTCCGCGGTGGACATCCTCGGCGACAACCAGCTTGCAGTCATCGCCACGGAACTGGTAATGAAGGTGCGAGCCAGCGCCACCATCGACTGGAGCGAGTTCGAGCAGTCCAAGGCCGCCATGCGGGTGATGGTGAAGAAGATTCTCAAGAAATATGGCTACCCGCCAGACCTTCAAGAAGGCGCCACCGAGCTTGTCCTGCAACAGGCCAAGCTACTGTGCAACGAAATGATGGAAACGTTGTAGGGTTATCTCTGGCGAGCAACCTCGTTAGCTTTGAGGCGCCTGAAGAGCAACTGAAAGAATATCAATCGAAAGAAGGGAGCCTGCCGCATAAACTTTCTTCATAGGTAGATTCAATAACTAAAAAAATTTAGGGATCTCGCCTGAAATCTTACCATAAGTTTATATACGGTATATACTTAAGAAGTTATAAAAAATTTTAAAAAAGATGATGCTTTTTGTGACTTATGGTATAAGATAAATAAGTTAGCACATTATCTTCAAAGATTGGGTGCTAATATCAAGTTCATGCCAGTTTAAGCCAGTCAGCTAGTAAAGCCAGTTGAACAATCCAGATAGCCTGAAAAGTTACCTTCAGGGGTTTTGGTTTGTTATCTAGTAATTGCCAGAAACAGCCAGTCATTATTCCAGTCATTGCCAGTGCTATCCCCAGATAGCATCAGCTAGTTCATTTCCAGCGCAAAAGCCAGTTTTAGCCAGTTTTGAAATTTAAAGCTTGCCTCAATTGTTTTGAGCAGGCTTTTCATGCCTCTTCAATTTTGAAGAGGCATGCGGAACCACGCCTGCCTCAATTATGTTGAGCTGGTTAAACTTTTGCCCTTTAAGAATTGAAAGGCAATTTTAAAAAAGGAATTCTGTATGAATTTTGATAATGAAGGAAGCCCATTTTTAACACAAGGGGAGACTTTGAAAAAATTAAGGATCTCCGGGTCAACACTCTGGCGCTATCGAAAAAAAGGGTTCATTAAGGACTACTGGATGGGTGGACTCAGATTTAAGGAGGAGGATGTTATCAACCTATATTATGTGATTCGTCGTGATGAAAGGCACGGTGAATAACATGGCTAGCATATACCAGAGAAAGGGTGGCTACTGGACTTTGCAATACGCCACCCCTGAAAAGAAGGTGGTTAGGATTCACCTTGGCCTGGTCTCCGAGCGAAATGCCCAGAGGTTAAGGGATAAGGTTGAAGCGCTGGTGAAGTCTGCGCTGTTTGGTATGCCACCTGATGAAGCAGCGGAGAAGTGGGCGGTCTCCATCGCGGGGACACCACTGGCGAAAAAGCTTGGCAGGCTGGGCCTCCTGAAACAGGGGTGCCATGGAAAGCTTGGGGATTTCATCGACGAGTACATCCTGCTTCGGAAGGATGTCAAGGAGAACACCCGCAAGCACATGGTTTCCTGCAGGAACCGGCTGGTTGGTTTCTTTTCCCAGGACAAGCCGTTGGCGGATATCACCAAGGGGGATGCGGAGGCTTTCCGCATCCATCTCCTTGGAAAATTCTCCCAGGCAACAACCGGCAGGACTCTGAAGTCAGCTATCCAGTTTTTCCAGCATGCGCTGGACAGCAAGCTGATATTGGAGAATCCCTTCCGGAAGCTCAAGGTTCCGAGGGAGACCAACGAGGAGAAGATGTTCTTCGTCAATGGTGCCACCGCCAGGAAGGTTCTTGAGCATTGCAGCCTGGCTGTGCAGCGGGTGACCTTTGCGCTGGCCCGATTCGGAGGCCTTCGTATTCCCTCTGAGTTGATTCGCCTCCGATGGAGTGACATTCACTGGGAAGAAGGGAGGTTTCTGGTTCATTCCCCGAAGACGGAGCACCATGAGGGGAAGGGTAAGCGGTGGGTTCCACTGTTTCCCGAGCTTCGTGAAATCCTTGAGGAAGCCTACCGGTTACGTGAGGAGGGGGAGGAATTTGTCTGCGGAAGGGTGCGTTCCAGTGCCATCAATCTTAGGACCGGGCTTCTCAGGGTGCTGAAAAGTGCGGGGATCAAGCCTTGGCCTAAGCTTTTCGCAAACCTAAGGTCTTCCCGTGAGACGGAGTTGGTCGACAACTTTCCTCTTCATGTTGTCACGAGGTGGATTGGCCATACTCCCGAGGTGGCCAAGATGCATTATCTTCAGACCCTGGACCGGCATTGGCAGTCTGCGGGAACTTCCAGAACGGTTTATGACCGTTCGCCTGGTCCTGAAAAGCCTGATGCCACTGGTTCCGTGACCGGCTAGGCTTAGGTGAGGTGATACCTGCCCCGCATCCCAGGAGATCAAAACACCGGGGTGCGGGGCTTTGTATTTCTTGAGTGCATTTTTGTGAGTTCCATGTGTGTAAATTTGGTGGCTTTCACGCCAAGTCAAAATCCGTCAAAAGCATTCACCTTTTGATGTAAGCCATTACTTTGGCTGGTGTTATGAAACTTCTTGAATGGTAGTGAAAGGTATTGAATTCTTTTGAAGGGAGAAACAAATGGGCGCTATAGGACTCGAACCTATGACCCTCAGCGTGTCGAGCTGATGCTCTAGCCAACTGAGCTAAGCGCCCTTGTTTAATTCATCCTGCAAATTTTTCAGATATTTCATCGAGTTCAGTGAAACTCGAATCTTTCTGAGAGACTCGCTTAAGGACTCATCTAATAATGATTCTAGCTTTTTAAATTCCTTTAACAATAATTCTTCAAGAAAAAACATTTTTTGGCGGATCAACGATGAAACTTCGGCTTGTTTTTGAGGATTTCCTAAAATTTCCTCCAAATCCATCCTCCATTCCATGACTTGTTCCAGAATTTCAGAAGGCACTTCTCGAATTTGCTCTGAGGAAGGGCCAGCGTTTAGCTTTAATAGATATTCCGCACGGCTGAATGAATCCTTAAGCGTTTGGTAGGCTTGGTTGATTTCTGCTGTCTTTCTTAAAGCTAGTGCCAATTCAGAAGGTGCCAGATGAAAATCCGGATGGCTTGCTTTGCAGGCTTCCAGGTAATTGGTCTCGAGATGCTTTAAATCTAAAGCGTAAGTCCTAGGTAAACCCAATGCTTCAAAGTGATCCATGGAAATGTATAAAGGGGGCCTTGGTGAGCCCCCTTTGCCTTGTTTTGAGAATCGGTTACATGGAGAATGAACTGCCGCAACCACAGGTTGTTTTGGCGTTGGGGTTCGAAATGCTGAAGCCCCTTTTGTTCAGGTCGTCATGAAAATCGACATTCGCATCAGACAGATACATCATGCTTCTCTTGTCAACAACTACCGGTACGCCATTGATTTCAAAAACTTCGTCCAGTTTGTCATTCATGTTTTCATCAAGGTCAAGCTTGTGTTGAAAGCCTGAACAACCGCCACCAACAACCCTAAGGCGAAGATAAACCTTTTCAGGGAAATCGCCGTTTTGGCGTTGTTCTGAAACGATTCTTTTCACTTCAGATGCTGCTTTTTCCGTTAATGTGATAGCCATGAAAATTCTCCTTATTGAAATTGAAAAATGTGTTAGGAATGAACCGCTTCCTTGGAAGTACCCAACTTTTCCTGATAGTTTTTAATTGCCGCCTTAATGGCGTCTTCCGCAAGGACCGAGCAATGAACCTTGACTGGAGGCAATGCCAGTTCCTCGACAATTTCAGTATTGCGAATGCCAAGGGCTTCGTCCAGAGATTTTCCTTTTACCCATTCGGTAGCAAGGCTGCTGGATGCTATCGCGCTACCGCAACCGAATGTTTTGAATTTCGCATCTTCAATCAATCCGGTAAGAGGGTTGATCTTGATCTGCAACTTCATCACGTCACCGCACTCCGGTGCGCCAACAATGCCGGTTCCAACCAGCGGGTCATAGCGATCAAAGCTGCCCACATTTCTTGGGTTGTTGTAGTGATCCAAAACTTTATTACTATATGCCATGTATGGCCTCCTTTGTTGATTTTAGTGTGCCGCCCATTGAACTGTCTTTAGATCGATTCCCTGGCGATGCATTTCGTAAAGCGGACTCATATCTCTCAGGTGATTCACGGCCCGCACAACATCCTGTATCACAAAATCAATTTCTTCTTCAGTTGTAAACCTTCCCAGCCCGAACCGAATGCTTGAATGGGCAAGTTCATCGCCAAGTCCCAGCGCTTTGAGGACGTAGCTTGGTTCAAGGCTTGCGGATGTGCAAGCGGAACCAGAACTAACTGCTATATCTTTAATACCCATCATGAGGCCTTCACCTTCCACAAAAGCAAAACTGAGATTCAGATTGCCGGGAAGACGAAATTCCGGGTGCCCGTTAAGATAAACATCTTCAAGTTTGCTGGTGATTCCTGCGTGAAGGCGATTTCGCAAATGCAAAAGTCGTTGCGATTCTGCAGACATTTCCTTTCGAGCTATTTCCGCCGCCATGCCTAGGCCGACAATCATAGGTACCGGCAGAGTGCCAGAGCGCATGCCTCTTTCATGGCCACCGCCGTCCATCATGGCGTCCAGGCGTACGCGGGGATCTTTTCTTCGCACATAAAGGGCACCGATGCCCTTTGGCCCATACATTTTGTGCCCGCTTAAGCTAAGTAAATCAATTCCCATTTCCTCGACATCAACGGGAATTTTGCCAACAGCCTGTGTGGCATCGGTGTGGAATAAAACACCTTTGGCTTTACAAATTTTTCCAATTTCCTTCAGGGGATGAAGGGTTCCAATTTCGTTATTTCCCGCCATCAAAGTGACAAGAACAGTTTCATTGGTTATGGCTTGTTCCAGTTCCTGCAGGGAAATCATTCCATTTTTATCGACATTCAAAAAAGTTACCTTGCAGCCATCTCTTTCGATTCTTTTCAGGGGGTCGATTACCGCTTTATGTTCCGTAATCGTTGAAATGAAATGATTACCTTTTTTGCGGTACATTGAGGCCACACCTTTGATGGCAAGATTGTTTGCCTCGGTGGCGCCACTGGTAAAGATAATTTCTTTAGAAGAAGCATTGATGATGCTTGCAACTTGTTCCCTGGCTGAATCAACAGCTTCCTCGGCATCCCATCCATAAGAGTGATTTCTGCTGGCGGAGTTGCCATATTTTTCCGTAAAGAACGGTATCATGGCCTCAACAACCCTTGGATCAGTTCGGGTGGTAGAGTTGTTATCCATGTATATTGGCAATTTCAACATTTAATAACCTCCATATTTGTTAGCTTTGTGAACTAACAAGCTCCAGTTTGAATTGGCCTGGGGCGGACCGATGGGGATCAACAATATCAGCCAAAGTAAAACCACTTAAAATCTTTTTGATTCGCAAATGAACTTCATCAATGCCAAACTTTATGGTGCAAAAAGGACTAGTCTTGCAATTATCTTTCTCAGAGGAGTGGCTGCAATCTGTCAAAAAGAAAGGTTCCTCGAGGGCATCCATGATTTCCGAAAGTGAAATCTCATGGGCTTTTTTAACCAAAACATATCCACCATGGACACCTCTATGGCTGGATAGCATTCCGTGATGGCATAGAACCTTAAGAATGTTGGCAACAAAAGGCCTGCTAATGGAAAATTTTGCAGCAATTTCACGGGCTGAAGAGCCTGCGGAGGAACTGTTCAGGTGAGAAAGCACCAGAAGAGCATAATCCATTTTTTTGCTGAAAAACGACATTGAAATAGCCCTTAATTAGTCTTCATTTAAATATTAGAACCAATTAAGTGCTAATTCAATAGCAGGGTATAAAAAACGGTAAAACATGAATAAATCGAATGTGTTAAAGAATATTTTTGACAAGAATTAACTTTTTTTGTTATCTTATTGATACATATTCTCATTAGTGTAACAAGCTATGGAAGATAAAACTTGTTTTGTTCAAACCGATGTAGGCAAAATTATCTGCCATTGTTTTGGCGTTGATGAGCCTACTCTTATCGAAATAACAAAGCTTAAATGCATTAATAATCTGGCGGAGTTAAGAAAAGAAACAGAGGCAGGCAGTGGTTGTACCGCCTGCCATTATAATTTAAAAAAAATCATTCAAAATAATCACTGATAGATTCTTAGTGATTTCCACCTGTCTCCGCTTCCGTTTGAAGCAATAGGTATTTCTGAATTCCAAGTGCCTCTATCAGACTAATTTGAGTTTCGACCCAATCCACATGCTCTTCTGAATCCGCAAGGATAGGTTCGATAATTTCTCTGGTGCCGTGATCTTTCAACTGACAGCAAAGGTCAATCAGGTTGTTATAAGCGTGAACCCCGCGGGTTTCCAAATTCAGGTCATTCTTGAATTGTTCTGGCACATCTGACCCAACCCGAATGACATCATAACGGGCTATTTCGGGGATTCCCTCGAGAAATAAAATTCTGTCGATCAGTTTTTCCGCATGCTTCATTTCGCCAATGGACTCAGCGTAATGCTTGGATGCCAATTTGGTGTAACCCCAGTTCTTACACATTTTTGATTGACAAAAATACTGGTTAATAGCAGTAAGTTCGATCGTAAGCGCCTGATTAAGGCCCTCGATAATTCTTTCGTGCCCCTTCATGTCAATTCTCCCTAAACAAGTGTTTCGACATCTTAAAGCAAAAAGTCTTGATAAACAAAAGAATCTAATTTCATTTAAATAAAAATTAAAAACCTTTAACAAATAGTGTGTTTTCAAAATTGAAAAAAATTCTAAATTAATTGTTTACAAGTAACATATAAAAGATTAAAAGAATTAACTAAACATACTAATGTAGTATGTTTAATATAAATTGAATTGGAGTTCGCTCATGAAGATTTTCAGTATGCAAGTTTTGGCGTTAGGTGTTTTTGTTGCCGCTCTTTGCTGTGTTTCGCCAGCTCAAGATAAAGCCAAAGGGCAGTTGCCAGCCAACTTCAAAAAACTTGGATTGCGTGATGACCAAGTTTCCAAAATCTATTCGATACAATCAAATTACAGGACCAAAGTTTCTGAATTAACCAAACAGATCAATGACCTTAAAGCCAAGGAAAAGGCTGAGGTGGATGCAATTCTTACAGCAGAACAGAAAACCCGCCTGAAAGAGATTCTGACTGGTGAATCCAAGGAACCCAAAAAGGATTCCAAGTAATTCAGGTCCATTTAAAATAAGTTGCAGGGCTCGGCAGAATTCAATGCCGGGCCCTGTTTTTTTATTAAAATAAGAAAGAATTCGTTCATGAAGCGCTAAACGAAATGGGACAAATATCATGGATGCTCCATATAAGACTGTCATAGGGTTGGAAGTGCATGTTCAGCTTTTGACAAAAACAAAGCTTTTTTGCGGGTGCAGTACAAGATTTGGCTTGGATCCCAACTCTTCTACCTGTCCTGTATGCACCGGTATGCCCGGCGTACTGCCAGTCATGAATCGAAGGGCCTTTGAACTCTCCTTAAAGGCGGCGCTTGCATTGAATTGTGAAATTGCAGCTTTCACAAAATGGGATCGCAAAAATTATTATTACCCGGACCTGCCTAAGAATTACCAAATCAGCCAGTATGACTTACCTTTTTCCAAGGATGGTTTTCTAGAAATCGAGACCCCTTCGGGTACGAAAACCATTCGCATCATCCGTGCCCACCTGGAGGAAGATGCCGGCAAATCCATCCATGATGAATCAGGACATGGAAGTGATACCAAGGTGGATTTAAACAGGACTGGCACGCCTTTGCTTGAAATTGTTAGCCATCCGGACATTACATCCGGAGAAGAAGCCAAAGCTTACTTGGAAGAATTGCGATTGTTGCTTAAAGAATTGGAAATTTCCGACTGTGAAATGCAGGAAGGTAGCTTGCGCTGTGACGCGAATGTGAATATCCATATTTCCCAACCCGATGGATCTTACGTGGCAACGCCCATCATCGAGGTGAAAAATCTTAACAGTTTCAGGGCTGTTGAAAAGGCGATGAAGTATGAGGCCCAACGCCAATATGATCAGTTCAAAAAGGATGGTAAGAAATTTGGCGAAGTTCCCAAGGCAACCGCAGGTTGGGATGAAAGTCGCGGGGTTACTGTGGTTCAAAGACGTAAGGAAGAGGCTTCCGATTACCGGTATTTTCCAGAACCCGATTTGGTTCCGGTGAAAGTATCTGCCGCGGATTTGGCAACTGCCA
>Ga0255141_1000346_pt1 | contig 13369 bp, 20 predicted proteins | sample Atl_Cont_RepA_0h_FD_183178 | JGI IMG/M metagenome (GOLD analysis project Ga0255141, IMG submission 183178) | Freshwater microbial communities from Altamaha River, Georgia, United States - Atl_Cont_RepA_0h | ecosystem: Environmental > Aquatic > Freshwater > River | place: USA: Georgia | collected... | reverse complement strand
TGGGGTGTTCAGCCTCCAGCTGGTGTCGTCCACGAACTCCCTGCTCGCGGGTCGGAACAGCCTACCGGTGAGCACCTACGGCGAGCCGCCGGTAGGCCTGTTCTCGGTGGACGATCTGGAGGAGGGGCCGCTGTGGTCGCTCGCCCAGGCCGTCTGGGACGAGTGGGATCTCGGAGTCGGTGACGACACCGAGGACGAGGCCGGCGAGCCTGCCCCCGACGAGGGCGTGGTTGATGCCGAGGTCGTGGACGACGACGGCCCCGAGGAACCCGAGGCCGCCTGATGTCGCAGGCATCTGCTATAGCCCCGGCGTACCAGCCGGTCGAGCCGCGCCCGGTGGACTTGACCGACTGGTGCGCTGGGAGCGATGCCGACGGCCACCCTGAATCGGAGACGTTCAGGGTCGAGCTGATCGGCGAGACCGCCGCATCCTGGGTTGTCCTCTGGGGCGATCCAACCCCGCTGTTCTTCCCGAAGGACGAACGGCGGTACACTCTGACTGAAGCCCGTCCCCCGTGGACGGACAGGGTCATTCCATCCTGGAGCGAGAAGGAATAAATCAATGACTAAGACGTTCAGCGTCACCAATTACAAGGGCATCCGTGGCGAGGTCACGATCGCGCCCGAGGGCAACGTGGCGATCATCGCCGGGCCGAACGGCTCGGGGAAGTCGAGCTTCATCGACGCGATCGCCGAGCTGTTCGATCCGAAGGGCACGAAGCTCACGCCGCGCCCGATCCACGACGGGGCCGACGAGGCCACCGCCGAGTTCACCGACACCGACCTGGGCTATCGGGTCGTGCGCCGCTGGAAGAAGAACGGGCCGGGCGAGCTGTCGGTGTACGCGCTCGACGGCGCGAAGTACGACAAGCCGAGCGAGCGCATCGCCGCCCTGGTTGGCGGCCTGCTGTTCGACCCGGTGCGCTTCCTGCAAATGAGCGCCGCCGATCAGCGCGACGCGCTCCTGGCGAAGTCCACGATCCCGGTCGACCTCGACCAGCTGGAGGCCCGCAAGCGCGGGGCCGAGGAGGCGCGCACCGAGAAGGGCCGTGAGGTCAAGCGCCTCGAGGGTGCTCTCGGCTCGCTCCCGAAGCCGGACGCGGACGCGGCGGACGAGGAGGTCTCAGCGTCGCAGATCATCGCCCGCATTCAGGAGGCCGAGGAGCGGAGCCGAGCGATCGCCGACGCTGATCGAGGCCTGGAGCAGGCCGCAGCGGAGATCACCCGACTGGAGGCCGAGCTGGAGAACTGGCGGGCGACCCGGGAGTCCCGGGCGGCGCACCGCGCAACGCTCCTGCAAGGCGAGGACGTGTCCGAGCTGCGGAAGCAGCTGGAGGACGTGGAGGCGACGAACGCGGCCATCCGGGCGGCGAAGCAGTACAAGGCCGCCGCTGACGAGCTGGAGGCGGCCCGCGCCGCGCACCAGGCTGAGCAGGCGAAGCTCGACGCGATCGCAGAGGAGAAGAAGGCGGCGCTCGCGCAGGCCGTGTTCCCCGACGCGCTCCTCGGCGTGGACGACGACGGGGTGACCCTCGGCGGCGTGCCGTTCTCGCAGGCGAACTCGGCGGCCCGTGTCCGCGCCGCGTTCAACGTCGCGACCGCTGGGCGGCAGGAGCTGCGCCTGGTGATCGTGAAGGACGGCGACCTCCTCGACGCGGAGAGCCTGGCCGAGATCGACGCGATTGCCGCCGAGCGCGGCTACACCGTCCTGATCGAGCGGGGCCGCCCCGATGTCGGCGACGGCCTCCTCGCGCAGGTCGTGACCCTCGCCGACGGCACGGTCGCGGGATAGCGATGCATTACCTCGACCGAGTGGTCGCGGACTCCTCCGACCGGGAGGCGTGGCTGAACGCCCGCGCCTCCCGGATCGGGGCGAGCGACGCAGCCCGATTCGCCAGGCCCGACAGCGTGGAGACCTACGTCCGGCAGAAGCTGACCCCGAGCAATGACCGAGGCAACGGCTACACCGACAACGGCCACCGCTGGGAGCCGCAGCTGCTCGCCTTCATCGGCGTGCCCGGCAACTCGCTGTTCTTCCACCACCCCGACGAGTTCGGCTTCGGCGCTACCCGGACGGGGTGCTGGAGCGGCCGGACGGGTCGCTGGTGCTCGCCGAGATCAAGACCAAGCACGAGCGTATCGTCGCCGGACCGACCCCGGCGGAGTTCCGGCAGCTGGTCTGGCAGTTGTTCGTCCTCCCCGAGGCCACCGAGCTCCGGTGGTGCTGGGGCGAGCTGATCAAGGTGCCGACCGATGAAGGCTTCCGCTGGGAGCTGCGCCGAGACAGCCCGAAGGCGTTGACCTTCTACCGTGACGACCCGAAGATCGTCGCAGCGCAGGCACAGATCGTGCCTATCGCCACCCGAGTACTCGCGGCCGTCCGGGCGGTCCGTGGAGAGGAAGAGAACCGATGAGTTCTGAACTGGCAACCGTGGACTACTCCAGCTTCTCGCTGGAGGAGCGCAAGAACTACGCGACGACGCTGGCGAAGGCGGGCGACATGATCCCGAAGGGGCTGTGGGCGGCCGGCCCGGGGCAGCCGTCGCAGCCCTCCGAGGCCAAGGTGTTCCTGGTGTTCGAGACGGGGAACATGCTCGGCCTGCACCCGGTCGCCGCGCTCCAGGGCGTGAACGTGATCGAGGGCCGCTCGACGCTCTCGGCGCAACTCATGGCGGCACTGATCCGCAAGGCAGGCCACAAGCTGCGGATCTCGCAGACGGGCACGGTCGAGACCGGCGACATCGTGGTGACCGCCACCCTGATCCGCTCGGACGACCCCGATCACGAGATCACCGCATCGTGGACGATCGGGCGGGCCATGCGTGCGGGCCTGGTGAAGTCGTACCGGCAGAATGAGCACGGCGTCTGGGAGGTCCGCTCCCGGTCGAAGAACGACGAGCCGCTGCCCTGGGAGGCGTACACCGAGTCGATGCTCGAGGCCCGCGTGATCAGCGCTGTCGCCCGCTCGGGTGCGCCCGACGTGATCCTCGGCCTCTACACCACCGAGGAGATGCGCGACATGCAGGACCTCGGTGAGCTGACCACCGAGGCCGAGCCGGTCGAGCCGACCGACGACTGGGTGGCGCGGATCGCTGAGACCGAGACCCCGGCCGATGTCGAGGAGCTGCTGGCCCGCATCCCGGCGGCGGAGCTGACGGACAAGCTGCGGACTCGGGCGCTCGCGCGCAAGGGTGTGCTGCAGGGGGTGAAGGTCGAGGCCGAACCGCTGGTGGAGGACACGGCGGCCGAGGCGGTCGCTGGCGAGGTCGTCGTGGCCGAGCTGGTGGACGACGAGCCAGCCCCGGAGCCGGTGAGCGCCCCGGAGCCGCCCGAGGAGCCGGAACCCGCCCCGGTGGTGCCCGAGCCCGAGGCAGTCCCGGAGCCGGTCGCTGAGCCTGCCCCGCAGCCCGTTCCGCTCGACGCGACCTGGCCCGAGGCTCGGAAGCCCGGCGCGCCGAGCTGATGCGCCCAACCGAGTGGGAGGAGCTGCTGGCCGCTGAACGGCGGCGGCTCCGCCCCGCCAGGATCGCCCGCTGGCTTCTCCCCCTCGGACTCCTCCCCTTCGCCCTCCTCGCGGCCCTCGCCGCCCTAGCCTGGAGCACCCTATGACCACCGAACCCCGGCAGCTCGACCCGGACATCATCGAGCGTCTGCGCGACCTCGGCATCGACAACCCGAACCCGGACGACCCGCTGCACAAGAAGCTAGTGCAGACCATGTACCGGACGCGCGCCCTGCCCGTCGGGCAGCAGATCGTGGCCGTGAAGTTCGATATCAACTCGGAGCTGCGCGATGCTGGCGCGCGGTTCGCGAAGGCCAAGACGGACTACGACCACTACATCGACAAGGAGGCGACGCGCATCCGCCTTGCCGAGGGTGAGAAGTCGGGCGAGATGGCGATTCGCCGCGCGAACGCCTCGGATGAGGCGTACCGGCTTCTGTTGACCTATCGCCTCGCCGAGCAGCAGGAGCGGGCGCTGCGGAAGTACCTGGACACGCTCGACAACCAGGTCGAGGTCTGGCGGACGCTCCGCGCCGACGAGCGCAAGGCCGACGAGATGATCGCTCGCGGGACGGCCGGAGCATGAGCCTCGCATCCGACAAGGCCGAAGCCGCATACCCCAGCCCGACCGGCGATACCCCGCTCACCGATCCGCAGGAGATCGCCCGGGCGGCCGTGCGCTCCGGCCTCGCGACCCAGGCGCGCCTCGCCTACGAGCGCGGGTTCCGCGCCGGGCTGGAGCACGCCGAGCAGATCGTCGTGAGGTCGATCGGGGAGCAGTGGATGATTGCCTCCAGTATCCGGGAGGCGCGGGCATGACCGTGCGCTTCATCGACCTGCCTGAGATCCCGCTGACCGACGCGCTGCGGCAGTCCATCTACGACCGCGACGGCCGCCGCTGCGCCGCCTGCGGGCGCGAGGAGGGGCTGACGATCCAGCATCGGAAGAACCGAGGCTCGGGCGGCACCGACCGCTTCAACGGGTGCGCGTTCCTCCTGACGCTCTGCGGCGGATGCAACCTGGCCCTGGAGAACGACGCGACCTTCGCCAAGACCGGGCGCCGCAACGGCTGGAAGATCGGCAACGGCGACGACCCGGCAGCGATCGAGGTCTACTACGCCGTCGAGCGCGCCTGGTTCCTCCTCGACGCGGAGCGCCCGCTGCGGGTGCCCGCGCGCGGCAGCGCCGAGGACGTACCGGAGGACTGGCGATGAGCAGCAAGAAGGACCCGCGCCTGTTCCTCCGCCTGACCTTCGACTTCATCGACTCCCCGAAGATCGAGCGGCTGACCGCCGACGCGCTCCGCGTCCTGATGCGCATGATGAGCTACAGTGCCCGCTACCTGACCGACGGCGTGCTCGAGGACGAGATCATGCACAAGTTCACGCCGAGGCACAGCGCGGAGGATGCGGCGGCGCTGCTCGCCGAGCTCGCGTCGAACCACCCCGAGCGCCCCAGCCTGGTGCGCATCGACGGCGGCTGGTTCATCCATGATTTCACCGAGCACAACCCGACGCGCGCCGATGTCGAGCGGTGGCGCGCCGCCGGGGCCAAGGCAGGGCGAGCGTCGGCGGCGAAGCGGGCGCAGGCCCGCTCCGGCCAGACCGAGCTGTCGGGCATCCCCGGCGAGGAGCCGAAGCCCAAGCCGAAGGCGCGCGCGGCGGGCACCACGAAGCGCGGCACGCGCCTGCCCGACCAGTTCTGGGTCACATCGGAGATGCGGCAGTGGGCGGCCGAGGAAGTGCCCGGCCTCGACATCGACGCCCACACGCGCGCCTTCGCGGACTACTGGCGGGGCGCTCCCGGGGCCAAGGGTGTGAAGCTCGACTGGGTGGCGACCTGGCGCAACTGGATGCGCCGCGAGCACCGGCGCACGGTGCCGGGCGCTCCGGGCGCGAGGCTCACGAACGAGGAGAAGAACCTGCAGCAGTTCCAGGCGAGGTACGGCGGCGGCTCGATGCCGGCGCTGGAGGGAGTGGATCATGGATAAGCGCGAGGTCGAGCAGCTGCTGATCATCGCCTCCGGTATCGACCGGCGGCAGATCAGCGAGCCGATGATCTTGGCCTGGTACGACGCGCTCGCGGACATGCCGTACCCCGTGGCCGTGGCCGCGCTGCGCGAGCACCGCCGCGAGTCGACCGAGTATGTCCAGCCGGCCCACATCGTCGCCCGAGCACGGCGCAGCGACGTGGAGCGCGCCGAGGCCGAGGATCGAGAGCAGCGCCGCGCCTGGCTCGCCGAGCGCGGGCTGGACGAGGCGCAGTGGGGCGCGCTGGTGCGCGAGCACGGGGTGGCCGCCGCGATCGAGCATGTTGAATCACAGAGGGAGATCGAGCGATGAGGCCGTACTACGAGGACGAGTGGGTGACGCTCTACCTCGGGGACTGCCTGGAGGCCGCCGCCGAGTACTGGCTCGCTGCCGACGTGCTGGTGACAGATCCTCCCTACGGTATGGCCTACCAGTCGAACTTCGCCAAGGGTTGCCCCTCGGCCCCGATCGCCGGCGACACGACCACGACGGCCCGTGATCGCGCGCTCGAGCTCTGGGGCGCGGAGCGTGCCGCTTTGGTGTTCGGCACCTGGCGCGTGCCGCGCCCGGCCGACGTGCGGCAGCTGCTGGTCTGGGACAAGGGAGCGACCCCGGGCATGGGCGACCTGAGCCTGCCCTGGGGGCCGTCGCACGAGGACATCTACGCGATGGGCCGCACCGGCCACGCGGGGAAGCGCACCGGCTCGGTGCTGCGCGTGCCCGGCCTCGGTGCCATGAGCGCCGACCGCCCCGACCACCCGACCCCGAAGCCTGTGCCGCTGATGGAGATGCTGATCGGCCGGACCGTGGGCGTGGTTGCCGACCCCTTTTCAGGGGGGGGGTCTACGCTCCTGGCCGCTCGGAACCTCGGACGCCGGGCAGTCGGCGTGGAGCTGGAAGAGCGGTACTGCGAGGGCATCGCGCGCCGCCTGGCTTCCGCACCGCTCCCGCTTCACGTCCCTGACCCTGACCCCGTGCCGCGCTCCGCGCCGGCCGCCTTCGACCTATTCCCGACCACCACCGAGGAGAACTCATGAGTACCCCCGAGTTGATGTTGGACACGCCGCAGGCGCGAGTCTGGCACGGCGAATGCCTCGACGTGCTGCGCACGCTGCCCGATGAGAGCGTCCACGCGATCGTGACCGACCCGCCTTACGGGCTCGCGAATACGACCACCTCCCTGGTGAGCGAAGCCGTCGCAGCCTGGCTCGGTGGCGATCGCGAGTTCATTCCCGAGGGGGGGGGGATTCATGGGTAAGCGGTGGGATGCGTTCGTGCCGCCGCCGGCGGTCTGGGACGAGTGCCTGCGGGTGCTCACGCCCGGCGGGCACCTTCTCGCGTTCGCCGGGAGCCGCACGCTCGACCTGATGGGCTTGTCGGTGCGGCTCGCGGGGTTCGAGATCCGTGACCAGATCGCCTGGCTTTACTCGCAGGGCTTCCCGAAGTCGACCAACGTGTCGGAGGCGATGCAGCGCTACGCCGCCGGCGACCGCCTCCCGGCCGGGGGGATCAACCCCGACATTTTCACGGTGACCCGCTTCCTCCGCGAGGCGCGCGACCGCGCGGGCTGGTCGAACAAGCAGATCGATGCCCTGTTCGGCACGAATGGTATGGCCGGGCACTGGACGAGTCTGGGGCAGCAGCCGGCTGTGCCGTCGCCGCGCCAGTGGTCGGTGCTGAAAGAGCGGCTGGGGTTCGGCGACGAGATGGACGACCTCGCCGAGCGGCTGGGATCGACCGAGCGCCCCGAGGACTGGGGCACCCGTGCACCGGGCGAGAAGTTCCTCGAGGGGCTGCTGGCCGACCCGGACGCGGTGGGCAGCACGTCATGGGGTACGGCGCTGAAGCCGTCGTTCGAGCCGATGGTGGTCGGGCGCAAGCCTGGGCGCGGCTCGACTGCGCAGACCGTGCAGGCTTACGGGACGGGCGGCCTGAACATCGAGGGCGGCCGCATCCCCTGGGGGCCTGAGGGTGACCTGTCGGCGGCGAGGAAGAGCGCCGGGTACTCCGAGGCGGCGAAGTTCGCGCTCGGTGGCGCTGTAGCGGCGGAGAGCGCGGCGGGGTTCAGCGGCGAGGTCGAGGGTAGCGATTCGACCTCGGGGCGTTGGCCGACGAACGTCGCCCTCGATCCGGGAGTCGCACGCGAGCTCGGCGAGGCGGGGCGCGCCTTCCCGGTGTTCCACTACGAGCCGAAGGCTCCGCCGCATGAGCGGCCGCGCGTCGGCGGCGTCGAGCATCCGACGGTGAAGCCCCTGAACCTGATGCGCTGGCTGGTGCGCCTGGTGACCCCGCCCGGCGGCATCGTGCTCGACCCGTTCGCCGGTTCGGGAACGACGGTCGCGGCCACGGTCGCGGAGGGCTTCACCGGCTGGGGCATCGAGAGGGAGGCGGACTACCTGCCGCTGATCCTCCACCGACTCGGCCGGCCGATCCAGCAGTCGCTGTTCGACGGGTTCGACCTGTGACGGCGCCCGGCCTCTCGGGCTCGCTGTTCTCCGGCGCGGGCGGTCTGGACATGGCCGTCGAGGCCGTGTTCGGCACCCGCACCGTGTTCGTGTCCGACATCGACCCGGGCGCGGTGAAGGCGCTGGCCTACCGCTTCCCCGATGCCGTGAACCTCGGCGACATCGCCGAAGTCGAATGGGGGGGGGTGCCGCGGGTAAGAGTGCTCGGCGGCGGCTTCCCATGCCAGGACGTATCGAGCGCCGGCCCTCGGCGCGGACTGATGGACGGCACCCGCTCGGGGCTGTGGTCTGAGATGGCGCGCGCGATCGAGGAGCTGCGCCCGGAGTTCGTGGTGATCGAGAACGTGCGCGGGCTGCTGTCGGCCGACGGTGAGCCGTGGCACCCTGACCTGATCGAGGCGCAGGAGCGCGTCGAGTACCTGACGAGGATGGAGACGCTGGCGGCCACTCGGGCCGAGCTGGCGCGAGAGGAGAGCACCCGTGGAAGATACCGAGCTGCAGCCGTTCGCATTGCTCGACAGCGAGAGCGGGCGGTTCGTGTCCGCGACCGAGAGCGCCGACTTGTTCGGCGCGCGATCGACACAGTTCTCCGGGACTTGGCCGACCTCGGGTTTGATGCTCTCTGGGAGGGTGTACGAGCTTCCGACCTCGGTGCTCCCCACCAGCGGTTCCGGGTCTTCGTCCTCGCCTGGCCGCGTCCCGGTGTTCGACACCCCGGACACGATGCCGGAGGCGCCGAACGCGGGGTCGAATCGGCGATCGCAGCCGGCGGGGCTGGGGAACCAGGTGCGGTCGCTGCTGCCGACGCCGGTGGCCTCGCCGTCGGGGAACGCGCCCGAGGTGCATCTGCGGAAGAAGCCGGGTCGGGGCGTGGTCACCGACCTGGCGATCGTGGTGGAGCACGGCCTGCTGGAGTCCGGCGGCCGGCTGATGCCGACCCCGAAGGCGGCCGACGGCGAGTTCTCGACGCCGAGCACGTCTGGCCGCCCCGTCGAGAAGTCAACGCACCTGGGGACGATCGCGATGCTGGTGAGCGGGGAGCTGGAGCACAGGCGCACGTCTGGCCTCCTGCCGACGCCGGACGCTTCGCTAGGGTCGCGGGGTGGCCCGCAGCACCCGGAGAAGCGACGGGAGGGGGGGCACTCGGTAGGGCTGCAGGATGCGATTCATCTGCTCCCGACACCGAGCGCAGCGGATGGGAGCGGGGGGAGGCTGAACAGTACCGGGCATCAGCAGACTCTGCCGGGGGTCACCTGGGACATGGCGCGGGGGCGGCACCTTCCAGTGGAGTCCGATGGGGACCCTACGAGGAGGCCGTCCGACGCTGGGAAGCTGTTCTAGGTCGTCCCGCGCCGGCTCCGACTGAGCCGACCGGGCTGGGCGGGGCGCATCGTCTCAGCCCGGCCTTCACCGAGTGGATGATGGGCTGGCCGGAGGGCTGGGTCACCGACCCCGCGGTGGGCCTGACGCGCCCCGAGCAGCTGAAACGCTGCGGCGACGGGGTGGTGCCGCAGCAGGCGGCGTGGGCGATCCGGCGCATGCTGGCGATCCGCGCCGCTCTGCTCGGCGAGCAGAGCGAGGAGGCACGCGCATGAGCGGCGAGAAGATGAGTACCCGAGAGCTGACCGACCGGCTGCGCCGGCACTACATAAAGCCTGGGGAGGCGTTGCCGGGCGGGGTGTTCCTGCCCGAGGTCACGCTGGGGAGTCGCCGAGCCGACGCGCTCTACATCGGCTTCACCAGCACCCGGGGCCGGCACCTGATCGGCCACGAGGTGAAGGTGTCTCGGGCCGACTGGATGCACGAGCTCGACCAGGCGCACAAGGCTGAGGAGTGGGAGCGGGAGTGCCACGCCTGGTATGTCGTTGCGCCGTCGACGGACATCGTGCGCCCCGAGGAGCTGCCGCCGGGCTGGGGGCTGATGGTGGTGTTGCCGACGACGAGGACGCGCCTGCACATCGTGGTCAAGGCCGAGCACCACCCCGAGCGGCAGCCGTCGTGGCGGGCTGTGCATGAGCTGCTGAAGAAGCAGGACACCCTGCGCGCCGCAGGCATCGAGGAGGCCCGGAAGAAAGCGTACCAGGACGGCTACGACGCGCGCGTGCGGATCGAGGAGGACGGGTCGACCGCAGCGATGCTGACGAAGGCGCGGCAGGAGCTGGATGAGGCGCGGGCGGCGCTGGATGCCGTGAGCGAGATCGTCGGGGTGCGGATCGTCGCGGGCGATCGTGCATGGCCTGATCAGCTGACGGCCCAGGACTTCGGTGAGCAGTGGCGGACGTTCCTCGCGTTGAACCGTGAGGTCGCGGGCCTCCAGCGCTCGGTGCAGAAACGGGCGCGGATGATGATGAGCGATGCCGAGCACCTGCTGTCGATCGCCCGACGATTCCACGAGAAGGCGGGGGACGCGCTGTGAACTGGGGCGGGATCGTCTGGGACGAGCAGCTGGAACGCGAGTACCAGCGGCAGCGGCGCGAGGACAGCTTCGGAGGCTTCGTATGGCCGGAGCCGCAGGCTGAGCGGCGGGTAGCGTTCGATGCGATCCGCCCGGCCGGTATGAGCCTGGAGCGGGCGCTGGAGATTGCGATCGCCGTCGCCGAGCGCGGCGCTACACTGACGACCGAGGAGCGAGCATGAACGATTACGACGACCAGCCGGTCGCCGGACCAGACCCGGGCGAGTACGCCGAGCAGTACGTCCTTGGAGCGATGATGCTCTCGACCGACGCGCTCTGGGCCGTCGCCGAGCGCATCCGGCCGGGCGAGTTCCGGCATCCGAAGCACCAGCGGATCGCGATCGCGGCGGTGTCTCTCGCGCAGGAATCGCGACCGCACGACGCGCTCGCGGTGGCCGACTGGCTGGAGGCGCACGGCGAGCTGCGGAAGATCGGCGGGGCGGCGTACCTGCACCAGCTCACCTCGGTGCCGACGACCACGGCGAACGCCGACTACTACGCCGAGATGGTGTCCAGGTACTCGATGTTCGACCGCATCCGCGATGTCGGCCGGGCGCTGATGGAGGGCGGCGGCGACGGGGAGACCCGGGAGTTCACCGACGCGCACGCCTTCGCCGAGCGTGCCCGGCAGCTGGTGGACGACGCTACCTCGGTCGGCGCTCCCACGGTGCATTCCGTCGGCGAGCGGCTGCACGAGATCCTGGTGGCGATGGAGGAAGCGCCGCGCATGTACGCGACGCCGTGGCCGGAGATCGACGGCTTCATCGGCGGTTGGCGGCCGGGGACGCTCAACATCATCGCGGCGCGTCCCGGCGCGGGTAAGACGATCGCCGCACTCCAGGCGGCGGCGTTGCTTGCCGAGGACGGGGTAGTGGCGTTCTCCTCGCTGGAAATGAGCGAGGCCGACCTGATCAAGCGGCTGACGGCGCTCTCGGCGCGCGTCGGCATGTCGGCGCTCTCCCGGCACACGCTCACGGCCGAGGACTGGGGGAAGGTGCAGGCGGCGAGGTCTCGGATCGAGTCGCTGGGTCTGTTCATCGATGACCGCTCTGGGGTGAAGCTTGCGCAGATTCTTGGGCACGCGCGCACTGTGTCCCGGCGGGGCGAGCTGCGCGCGGTCGTGGTGGACTACCTGCAGCTGCTCTCGACCGAGGACAAACGGGTGAGTCGGTGGGAGTTCGTCGGTGAGATCACGCGGCAGCTGCGCGGCATGGCGAAGGCGCTGCAGGTGCCGGTGATCGCGCTCGCCCAGCTGAACCGCGAGTCGGAGGGCGAGAAGCGGCGCCTGCCGACGCTCTCCGACCTCCGCGAGTCCGGGTCGATCGAGCAGGACGCGGACACCGTGCTGCTGCTGCAGCGCCGTATCGACAAGGACACTAAGGAGCACACGGACGAGCTCGACGTGGTGATCGCGAAGAACCGGCATGGGCGGACGGGGCGCGTTACGCTACTCTGGGAGGGACAATATGCGCGACTCGGGAGCCTCCCGTGGGGGCCGGGCTACACGCCTGGCACCGACTTTCAGGCCCGGGCCGCCGGAGAATAGGAGCGAGCTATGAACCGATTCGTCGTCGCCGCAGGTGCTGCGGTGCTGACCCTCGCCGGGTGCGCGAGCACGCCGGCCGAGGACACGCCTACCCCCGAGGAGGCGGCATTCGTCGCCGCACTCGAGGGCGAACTCTCGGCGCGCTACGCCGAGGAGAACCTGGTGACCGTCGGCCGCCAGGTCTGCAACGCGCTCGATGCTGGCGCGACCGTGGAGCAGGTGCTGTACACCATCCACGACGCCGGCCTCCCGCGACCGGACACCGCCGCGATCGTGAACCGAGCGATCCAGAACCTCTGCCCCGAGCACCACCCGCTCGTCGGCGGCGCTCGGTGATCGCCGTGCTCCGGCCCCGTCGATCGACGTGGAGGCCGTCGGCATCCGACCGACGCGCACGGGTGGCGATGTTCGCCGCTGCGCTGCTTCTGGCCGTTCTGGCGACTGTGACCATCTCGGCCGCGCTCATCGGTGGGCGGCTCTGGCTTCTCCCCGCTGCGGTCGCCGTGGCGCTCCTCGCGGTGGCGCTCCTCGCGTTCTCGGCCTGGGGGTGGAGCGAGTGACCGGGCAGCAGGAGGAGCGCCCGACGCTGCCGCCCGAGGGCGAAGCGGTCAACATGCTGACCGGGGAGGTTCGGAGCTTTCTGACCTTCCAGGGCACGAGCGAGGACGCGGGCAGGATCTCGCGCCGCCTCGGGGCAACGCTGGGCTTCCAGCCGCGCACGCGGCGGCTGTCCTCACCGGCACTTTGGGGCGAACTCACGCTCGAGGTCGGCGACGTGCTGGTGCTCACGGGCACGGGCGCGAAGCCGGAGAACTGGCGCGTCTACGGGGTGCGCGCGTTCCTCCAGGAGCACCGTATCGATCCCCGACTTGATGATCTACGATCCCGGGTGCTCCTGGCGAGCACCCCGAGCCGAGGCGGAGAGTAGTGAGAGGGCTGATCGAGCGCGAGCCTACCGAAGCCCGATACTGGGCCAAGGTGGATCGTCGCAGCGATTCCGAGTGCTGGCCGTGGAAGGCGGGCGTGAACCGGGTGACCGGGTACGGAGTATTCCATCCCGGACGGCGGAGCGGCTATCCGCTCACGGTGAACGCGCACCGATTTGGTGCCATGCTCGCAGGCATGATCAGCGATCTCGCCGATACTCGGTGCATCGACCACGTTGCCTCGCGCGGGTGTACCCGCCGTGACTGCCAGAACCCCGCGCACTTCGAAGCGGTTACCAACGAGGAGAATCTGCGGCGAGGCCGAGGATACCGACTGGTCGAGGGCCGGGATACTGCCTGCATGAATGGGCATGAGTACACGTCCGAGAATACCTACATCAATCCGAATGATCCGAAGGATAAGAGGTGCCGCGAGTGCGCCCGA
>Ga0255141_1000333_pt1 | contig 13765 bp, 14 predicted proteins | sample Atl_Cont_RepA_0h_FD_183178 | JGI IMG/M metagenome (GOLD analysis project Ga0255141, IMG submission 183178) | Freshwater microbial communities from Altamaha River, Georgia, United States - Atl_Cont_RepA_0h | ecosystem: Environmental > Aquatic > Freshwater > River | place: USA: Georgia | collected... | reverse complement strand
TGGGGGGATTGCGAACATAGGTCTTCGTGACCTGTCGTCCGCCGCCGCGCACGCCAACGCCGCCGCCTTTTGCTCGAATAGCCTGGCGCATTATGGCGGGACCACAACTTGGCCGGGCCACGTATATGGCGGAGAGTCCGGGGTAAGGTAGCGACGGGTTGTAACCGGCTTCGTCGCGCGATCCGCCGCGATGCTGCGCTCAAGCTGAAGCTCAAAAGTGCGCATGTCCTCGGCGTAATCCAGCCCCTTGGACTGCTTCCATTGCCAGATGCAGCCGAGGCGGATCAGAATATCGGGGAACAGAGGGCTGTCGGTGTCCGCTGTGAAGAACGCCTTGCGCACGAGATCGGTACCGATCACATAGTGCGACGACGAATAATTGAAGCTGATATCGCCGCCGTTCGGGGAACCGATAACGTCAATATTTTGATCAGCAAGGCGCCAGTAGCCGGGGAAGCGAATGCCTGGCGTGGACAGAAGCAGGTGCCACACGTCATCCGAACACGGGCCGTCCAAAGGCACGAGATAGGACGCCGAAGACCAGACAGAGGCATCCTGACGATAGCGGTTCCAGTCCTCGGGGATAGGAAAGGAGAAAGGACTGCTGACGGTCGTGAACTGCTGGACGCGGTAGAGGATTTGCCATTCGTGGCGGGACATCAAGTCCTCACCCACCATCTGCACGATTTCGAGCATTTGCGAGACTTGAGGGTCCGCATTGCCCACGACCGTACCGGGAATGTTGTTCAGAGGGAGGCGCTTCCACACCCTCTGAACAATGTCGAGCAGTTGCATGCGGGTCAGTCCCGGATCTTGGGCGGCCGCCCACGGCGCGGCGCCTCAGGCACCGTCAAATCGGCCGCGTCCAGTTCCGCCACGATATCGGCAGCGGTCACGGGGGCGTCGATCATTTCACGCGCCGCGCCAAAGCCCTCAGGCCCGAGAACATTGGCCTGCGCCGCGCGGGTCGACAGGCGCTGCTCAAGATCGCGCATGCGCTCCAGCATCTGGCGCTGCTGCTCGTCCTGCCGGGCCGCCTGAAGCGCCAGTTCGTCTTTGAGGCGCTGGTTTTCTGCCGCGATGGCCTGCACACTGGCATCGCCGGATGCGCGGGCAATCGTCGCCTTTGCCTTTTCTTTCAGCTGGGCATAGCCCATGCCCATGCGGGAAATCACCTCGTCCGAAAGTTCCGCGAGTTGCTCCACGGTGTGGATATGGAAGAACTCCATTTCCCGGACCTGAGAGGCAGTCACCGCCGGCCATTCCTTGATCGGCGTACCGGAGTGGCCCGGCGCGTCCTGACCCGCCCGCCAGCGGTTGTAGAGGTCAGGCCAGCGCTTGCGGTGCCGGTCGTCAACGATGTCGCTGTAGATCGTGCGCTGATCGCCGGCCGGGATAATGGACACCTTCTCGATGGTCTTGTAAATCGGGCGCCCGGCCTTTTCAGACGCAAGAGGCTGATGCACCGCTTCCTCGAAGAACCCGACGTTGAGCCCTTCGACGGGGGTGTAGTGGATTTCAGGCATAGTCGCTCCTTACGCCGCTTCTGATGCGGCACGGTTGAGACGTGTGAACCAAGTGAAATTGCCGCCGAGTTCCAGCGTGAGCCCGCGCGCCGCGACGAACTCGTCAACGGCACGGTTCACACCGAACTGCGGGAAATCCTCGTTGCCATAGTCGTGGCCGCACAGAAGGCCATCGGGCTTGAGCTTCGGGAGCCATGCCGCGATATCGCGCGCGCAGCCCTCATAGGAGTGATCCGCGTCGATGAAGACGAAATCCAGCGACGCATCAGGAATCGCAGCCGCAGCGCATACGGAAGGAAGCCGAAGGACCGTTGCGCGCTCGCCGGCAAACGCCGTCTGCGCAAGCGCGGCCTGCATGAAGCCGTCCTGCTGCTCTCCGTTCAGGCGCGCGTGCCAATCTCCACTCTCGCCCACATAATCCGCGCCATCCGCCGCCCACGAATCCACCATGATCAGATGGACGCGCGGGTCATCAAGAAGCAGGGCCGATAGAGAGCCCTGGAACACGCCTATCTCAGCGCCGCGCACCTTGCCGGGCGGAAGCCTAGACAGGATTTCAGCCGCACGGACATGCAAGGGAGACGCGGGCGCTTCCCCCATCATTCGGGCCACAGTCGGCAGCAGCCCGTCGCCATGGACCGTGATGATGCAATCGCGTTCGGCTAGATCGGCGGCAAGCTTTTCGAACTGCTGCGCCTGATGCACCATCCACGCCGTGGAACGGAACTTGTGAGGCCCAACGATGGCATCCACGATAAAATCGCCGTCGTTCATCGTCTGCCGGTAAGCGTGATGCTCACCTTCCCGAAGGGAGGAGTCGAATCCGTAGAGATGGATGAAGCGGAAGCCCCAACAGAAGGCCAGAGCCATGGCCTGAAGGCCAACCGTCGACCCGCCGCTGATAACTGCCGCATGGCTGGCGTCGCCTTCTAGGACGCCTTCAAGCCCGTCAGCGCCGGAGTGCCACCGGATGACGTAGCGCCCCCGCAGGGCGTCAAAAACCGCAGGATCGCACTGCGACGCCACAAGGTGCTTTGTCTGCTCGCCCGCCCCTTCTACGAAGGCGACGTTCTCCGGCCTCGCATCCACGATCACATGAACGTCGGGGATAATCCCCCGCTCGCGCAGCCATGCCGCGCTGCCGTTCAGTGCCCAGACCTGTTGCCCGATGGATTGGCGCCAGCGGATTTCGCCCACGGTATCGGCAAGAGACGGGCCGCCGCCCACGAGAACGGCATGGCCTTCGTGTGGGTCTTGTGCCGCTATGAACGGCAATCCCCGCGTGAGGTTGGCGCGCACATTGGCCAGAAGCGTTTCGGTTCCGGTGTTGCAGATGGTGTCAAGCTCGGCGCGTGTGATGCCGCCGATCTTCCAGACTTCCGGCACCCATCCGGTCGTCACTTCATGGGGGCGGGGCAAGCCGTGAAACACCACGACGCTCGCCTTCTCCGGCGCCACGCCAGCGCTGGCCTTGAACGAAACGAAACTGCCCGAAAACCGGTCTTGCAGAATATCGGGCGAATATCGGGCGAATATCGTGGAGGTATCGGGCAAACCGAAACAGCGCTCGATCCACGCCTGATCGCCACCGGGAAGAATCGGACGCCCGGCCTTCTCCCATTCGTCCCAAATGAACGACACAGCATCAGGCGACCATGCCATGACGCTGGATTGCAGCCCGTCAGGGCGCCAGAAATCGCGCAGGATTGCGAACGGCCCATCATACGCCACGATGTCGTCAAGACGCCCCGTAATCAGCGTGTCGAGGTCGAAATAGACGATCCGGTCTTCAGGCGAGAACGTGCCTTCGCGGAACAACCAGACCTTGTTCCACCAGCCGTTCAGGTCGCCGGGAAGATCGCGGTGCACGATAGCCGGGTCAAGTCCTTCCGCATTGTCCGTGAAGCAATGGAATTCGCCTTCCATGCCCTCGGGGAGATTGCGGCGCACCATGTCGAACAGGGTGTTGACGTACTGAGCACCCCGGCCGCAATAATTGCGCCAGTTGACCGTGACGATTTTGAGCAAGCTGGGAGCCTCGGATTGAAAGGGGCCGCCCGGCGTACCGGACGGCTCTTTGTATTTGGTCAAGTTACTTGACCTTATGTCACCTGGCCTTGCTGATGTGGCCAAGCGATCTGCACAACCGCAGTCGAGGTCGTGGAAGTCACCGTCACGAGCGTGGTCCAGCGAGCGCCGAGAACCTGGCGCCCCGAAACCGAGGTCTGCATCGCGCGGCCGGCGGTCGCGGAAAGATAGACCTTCGTGGTGCCGGCGGGGTCGACCTTCACAGCGGTCTTCTTGACGACGGCAGCGCCGACGACCTGATACCAGCCGTAGTTGTCGGTGGTGTTGTTTGCCGACATGGCGACCGCGATGGGGGCGCCGCCATTGACGACGCCCGAGGTCGTGGTGAGCACGGTGGCGCCCGTGGTCGAATTGTAGGTGACCAGCGAGCCGACCACGGTGTTGGAAGCGCCCTTCAGATAGATGAAGGTGCCCTCACCGTAAGTCGAGTCCTTGGCGCGCACCTGCTTGCCAAGGGTGTGGTAAGCCGTAGTCGACGTTTCCGCAATCGCCTGCGGATACGCGTTCGGCTCATCAATGATGTAGGCCATGATAAGTCCTCCTCGTTTCCGTCAGGCAGTCAGGACGCCCTGAAGCGACCGGTTGCTGCACGTCATGTTGCCAGCGAACAGGATCATCTTCACGATGGCGTCCTGGTTGATCGGGATGCGGTCGGAATCTTCGACCGTGAAGTTGCGCTCCCGCGACGGGCGGAAGAACAGATACTTCGTGTTGACGAAGTACATCCGGTTAGCGGGCGCGTAACCGCCGAAACCGCCGTCCATGAGCACGTCGGCGTTCATGAACTTGAGGCTCATCCAGCCGGACTCACCGGAGCCGTTGATCTGCTGGATGCGCTGGATCGCCATCAGGGAGTTCTGGTAGGCGTTCCAGTAGTTGTTGTCGGCAACGATCAGGTCGGGATATTCGTTGTTACGAACAAGGCGCTGCCAGAGCTGCGACATGTACTGCTGGATGTTGGCCTGAGAGGCCGGCGCGCCGCCATTGGTCGACGCAGAGAAGACCGAGTTACGCCAGAACGACCACGTGTTGGCGTTGATGCCGCCCACAGTGGTGTTCGCCGGGTCGGTCGACACCAGCAACTGCATGCCACCGATCTGCTTGCCGCCATCGGCGGTTCCGTCCGAATAGCAGTCCGACGCGATGTTGTTCGACATCGTGATTTCGGCGTTCTGGATTCGGGAGGTCAGCAGGTTGATGATCTGGTTCTTGCCGGAGTTCTGGATCTGCTCCAGACCCGAGATGGTCACGGCCACGCTGGCCTGCTTCCACCCATATTCGGCGGCGGTCAGCACGTCAGACGGGGAGATATTTACCGTCTCATAGCCGGAGTAGCGGAAGTACGTCGAGTTTTCGGCGTACTGCATTTCCTGCAGGATGACGGAGCCGCCATCCGCGTACATCACGTTGCCACGACGGCGCAGTCGGTCAAGCAGAGCGGTCTGCTTGGTGACGTTGTCGGCAAGCTTGCCGGTGCGATTGCGCAGGGTCGTCGTGACAATTTCCGAAAGGTTCGGACTTGCCATTTTGGTGTCTCGCTATTTAAGCGCGGGCACCTTCAAATTGCTCTGCAATGAAGGCCCGCAAATCCTCGTGGTCAGCCCTCGCAGGAGGCGGTGACGCGCTGGGAGTGCTGGTGATGGATCGGCCGGCAGCCCGCGCCTGACTTGCGGAAGCCTTTGCCTTGGCCGCCCGGTCGGCGGCCTCTTTGGTGCTCTGCTCTTTGATGAGCAGGCCGCGAATTTCAGGGTCAGACCAGCAAGCCCGTTGATAGGCTTCAGTCAGACGCTGGTTCAGGTCAGGGATGGCCTGAATATCGGGAAGGCGGAGGAAGTCGATGACTTTTGCCTCTACATTCTCGAAATACTGGTTCGCAGGGTCGTTGGCGAAACGCTCGATCACGTCGCCTACAACGCGCTGCTGCTGAGACTGCTGCTGCTGCTCCCACGACGCCAGCTTCTGCTGTATGGGCGCGAGCTGGGACTGGAGCAGCGGCTGAATATACGGGGCCAGAACATCCGGCGTGAGCGCGGCAGGCTGACCGTCCTGCTGCGGAGCGGCTTGAGGCGCGCTCTGCGGACGACCGGCAAGCTGCGAGGGATCAACGCCGTATCGCTGGCACAGCCAGAGGATGCCGCCGCGCGGGTCCTTTTCCAGACGCTGTTCCGCTCGAATGTAATTTTCCAGCGCCGTCTGGATCGTCGTGCCGGAATTGCGGGCCATTTCCGCGTAGGCATCAAGGCCCTTGTATTCCTGAAGCTTGGCGAAGCCCTTATTGATTTCGGCTTCGCGCTTCTGGATAGCCTCGATGACGGGCGCGGGGATCGTGCCTTCTGCCCAAGCGGCCTTGGCAGTCGGCGACCACCCCGGAGGGGGGCCGGCAGGCGTCGCGCTTTCCTGCGCTGGCGCGCTCGTCTCGTCAGGCGTCTTGGCCTGCCGTTCCTGTTCCTGGCGCTCCTGATCGCGGGCGAACCGGCCCTGATCGTCGCGCGCTCGTGCCGAAGGTTCTGATTCCTGCGGCGGCGGGGCGGCTTCTACTGGGGCGTCATTTTCGACCTGATCGAACGCAGCGGAGATGTCGCCGGCGAGATCATCGCCTTCGTCGGGAAGAACGGCCATTTTTCCTCGGGGGTTGCGCCTGACCGGCTGAAGCCCGGCAGGCTTCTAGGGATTAGATCAGGCGCCCTTGAACCAGCGCCACTGAGTGGCAGAAACGCGGCGGAAGGCGGCTTCAGAGCCGCTGGCGACGCTCACGCTGGCGTCGGTCGTGCCGCCGTCGATATTGCCGCCGCTGGGCGGGAAGATGAGGGCCGTAGCGCCGCCGACGCTGTAGACTTCCACGCGCCAGCCGAGCGGGGCATTCGCGGGCAGTACAAAGGCCGTGGCGCCGCTTTCAGCACCTGCCAGAACGACGGTATAGCCGCCGATGGCAGTCGCGCCGGTCTGGGCAGTGCCGGTGCCGGCGAGAGTGGATGCGGTGATGGTTTCACCGAGAAGGGAAGCCGCGCCGGCCGGGAGATGGCCGCCGCTCATCAGGGAGGTGGTGACTGCGGACATGGAGTTCTCCTATCGGTTCGATGCCGCTTCGACTTGATCGTAAGCATCGCTCAGGTCTTGCTCGATGCCCTTGGGGGTATTGTCGGGCGCCTTCGGCTCTCTCAGAGACGAGTCGTTCCCTACAATTTCGCAGCCTGCCGCTTTCACGGCGGCGTAGTATGCGGACTTGCTGTCATAGGTCTTGCAGTCCGCATGGTTGAACACGTCCGGCAGGTGATCCGAGACGATGTAAGGACGCGGCATGCTTGAACGGGCGATGCCCTGATATTTGGCCGCGTAGAATTCCGCCGGCTCAACCCATGAGCGGCGCTCGTCAGACCAGATCCAGCGAGACATGTCAGTCCTTCTTTGCCGTAGCGATACGGCCTAGCTTCTTGTCGGCGGCGTGGAATTCCTTACCGACCGATTGCGGAATGCCGACTTTCTTGGCGAAGTCAGGGTCGTTGGCGACCGCCGCCATAAGTCGCGCTTGAGGTTCGGATTTCGAGGGCATCAGAGTGCTGCACCTCTTCGATCCTTCAATGTCCGCGGCGTTGCGGCGGCAGTGCCCATCACATCACCATCGCAAGAAGCTGGACGACATCAGACTCTTGCTTGCGACGCCGTTCCGCATAAGCTGCCTCTGTTCCATCAATCACCGAGGCGACGATTTCCGCCGCATCAATGTATCGGCGCGGTGCAGCGGCCGTCTCGACCAGTGCGTCCACTCCAAAGGTTTCGATTTCAGGCTCGTCCGCCCCCAGCATGCGGGAGATAACCGCTGCCATCTGGCGGTCTTCGCGACGCTTGGCACGCTCCTTGCGCAGCCTCGCCGCTTCTTCATCCCGCCACTGCGACCATTTCTGGTAGCGGGGATCACCCCCTCCACCGACCACCGTCCATGGGTCGCCGATTATGACAATAGAAGAGTCCGGCGACGGCGGGGAAGAGCCTTCGCCTATGCCAGATGGCGTAAGGGTCGCCGTTGAGGCCCCCACGCTTTCTGCCACCGCTCGGCCGGTGGCAAGAGCCGTCAAAGCCCCGGCCGCCACGCCAACGGCGGAAGTAATAGGCGTCTCTGTCCCGACCCCACTTGCCGTAAGTGTAGCGGAGGCGGCGCCGACAGCCTGAGCCGTCGAACTGCCAACTGCCGCCGCCGTCAGCGTTGCGGACGCTACCCCCGCGCCATCGCTTGGTGTGCCTGCTACGCCAACACCATTGACAGCGAGAGAACCCGACGCGGAGCCTACTGCGCGCACCAGCGCAGCGCCGATTCCCAGCCCCGTCAATGCACTCGCGGAAGCCCCAACGCGGCGCACTGTCGCCGCGCCGACAGCCGTTGCCGTCAATTCGCCGCCAGCGTCACCTATAGCGCCATCTGGATCGGAACCGCTAACGACCCGGACCAGCGCGGCGCCGTTTCGGGTGCCGCCATCAGCCAGGTTGAATGTAAGCGACGACCCACGCGCGTCGCTGTCGAATCTCCAGTACGCCTTAAAGGACGTAGTGTTGACGAACGCGGTGCCCCCGGAGACAACCGTCCCACTCGTCGTCGCAGTGCCCGTCGAGCCCGCGAAACCTATCGAGAGCACCGGGGCAACAACCGGCGGGCTGGCAATTGTGCCGCCCAAGCTGATCGCGCCTGATGCATCGTCCCAAGTCGCTTGGAAATTGTAATACGGGCCGCTGCTGCCACGGACGACGGCAATCGACTTCTTATTGGAAGTCGAACCGTTCATTCCGGTGACGGTTGCGCCTGCATCACCGCTTTCCGCTATGCGGACGGAAAGAACCAAGGCAGCCGACGCGCTGCTGTCCGTTCCAATAGCCTTGAAGCCGGCTGGCGTGACGAGAGCCGGCGACGACCCTATGGCGTAGTCGAACAGAATGATCGCATCGCCAACCTGAACCCCGGACGGGATCGCGATTGTCGAAGAGGTCGAAGAACCCGTATCAACGACTGAACACGCAGCCGGCGACGATTCCCAATATGTGAAATCAACCGTCGCGCCAACCGTTGTGGAATATGGCGCGTTGTTAAGCCAGCTTGCGTAATAGTCGCTATACGATGCCGTATCTAGAGAATAGAATGCGTAATAATTATCTCCCTCAAAGCTCATCGCCAAGGGAGAGTTGGCGTCCGGCGCAAAATAAAACGAAGCAGGTGGAGACGACGACACATCCCAAACGAGCGCATAGATTGCCGGAGCGCCCCCCGGAACCGAAACTGAACCATAGGAGCCGTCTAGATAACCGTATTCGGTTCCACTGTTGCCAATTGTCAGCGTGGCCGAATAGGTCATTTACGTTCTGCCTTGACACGCTCCCTTGCTACGAGCATTCGACGACGGATTTCTTCCGGGTCCGTAACCCCCGCCGCATAGGCGCGCTGGATAGCTTGCGTCATCGCGGCTTGTACGTCGCGCGAGACAGACCTGTCCGCGCCCGGCATCGCCACGGACGCCGCGCCTACAGCTTCCACAATCGGCATGGCATCAATCCAGCGAAATGGTTGTCGCTGTGGTCAGGGACGGCGTGATGCCGTTGCCGCAAACGATGTTGGGCGTCACCGTTCCAGAAAGATAGAGGTTGCCGGTGCTGCTGGAGGCGGAACCAACGCCAAAATAACTCGCCGTGCCAGAGCCGCCAGTGCCGGCCGGGAAAGTGATGCTCGCCACGGGCGACGTGCTGCCGGCCGTGGATGAGGTCCATCCCGAACTGGATCGGGCCACAGCGACGCGCGCATAGGACGTGTAAGCGATTTCGCTGGTCGACTGGTTGCCCGTCTCGCCGGGGTCGGCCGTATGCAGCGAAACGTAGAGATTGGTGAGGGGAGACGATGCGGCATTATCGGCGATGTTCGCCCATGCCTCCGCGCGAAAGATCAGGTTGAGAATGGAGTTCTCAGCCGCGTTGGTAAAGCTCATGTGCCAATTCCTATTGGATGCCGGCGATTGCGCCGTCTGGCCCGCGCAGGATCTGGCGGGTAATGGAGCCTTTGCGGATTGCGACAGGCTCACCTGCCCCATCTCGGATGATCTCGGCAGGCGCGGCCTGCTGCGCGGTGAGCATCTGCACAGCCTGCTGCGTCTGCTGCGTCATCTGCATGAGGCGGTCCATGGCGCCGACAACCATGGACGGGTCCATGACGCCGCCGGTCAAGGCGGACACTTCCATTCCCATGCGATCTTGAGCAAGCTTGGCTTTGTCGAGATTTAGCTGCTCCTGGCGAAGCGCGAAGTCGCCCTTGTTCTTTTCCTGCTCGACCTTGAGCTTTTCCTGCTCAACAATGAGCTTCGGGTCCGGCGGGGGCGGCTGCTTACGGGCTGTGTCGGCCTGCTGCACCATTTCCTCAACAGCGCTCTCGATGCTGTCTTCAAGCCCCCTACCAGCCCGATAGGCGCGCGCGACGAACATCAGCATGTCGCCCATGGCCGGCACAAACGCCGGGGCTTCCCTCGCCATTGGGATGGCCTGACCGAGGAACCCGCCAACTACTTGGATGAACTCGTTGCGGCTTGCCTTCTCAGCTTGCTCGTCCGCCTCAATGGTCGAGTCCGTCTCGATGTCCACGCGATAGGAGCGTACGCGGTCGTCTCTCAAGAGCGCAACGATTTCCTCTTGCGTCGGCTGCTTCATGAGGCGAACAAGTTCAGGGGGCGGCTCGGGAAGCTGCGGAGCGGCAGGAACGGGCGCGGCAGCCTGCGGGGGCGATCCCGGCTGAGGAGGCGGCTGCGGCGGCTGCTGGGCGGCCTGCTGCGCCATCTTGGCGCGCATCTGCTGCTGAGCCTCGAATTTCTGCTTTTCCTCCATGGTCGGGAATTTCATCCCGCTCATGCGCCATAGCGTTTCCGGCTTGAACACCTCGGCGATGATCTCTGCCGAAATCCGGGTGATGTCGCGGGCAAAGCGCATCAACTCGTACTGCTTCTCGCGGATGCGGACGCCGCCCCACTGCGCCTTGATCTGCTGTGCCGTGGCGGTTTCGCTCGCCGCGCTGGACCCGCGCAGAATGTCGCTGATGCCCGTGATCTGGTACACGTCCTCCACCATCTGCTTGCGGACGGCAATGCAGTTTTGGAGCACTTTGGCGACCATATCGACAGGAAGCCACTCGATCATCTGCTTGACTCCGCCGCCCTGCTGCCACACAGCCCAGGACGGAACGGGGATCATCATGTTGTCGGTGTTCGGGTTCAACGCCCGTTCGATAGCGTTGGAAATCTCTCCCTCGGCACCCGCCGGATAGAACCCGACAAGCTTGAGAGCATCCGTCAGGGCGCCGATGCGGCCGGTCAGCTCGTTGATTTCCTCCGCCTGGTCCTGATAGTAAACATAGTCCGGGACCGGGAACACGCTATCCGTCGCCATCGTGCCGAAAGCCGGCTTCGGGCACGGATAGAACCCGCTCAGGGGATAGAGCGGCGGCGTCTCCTCGATGATGTTCTCGTAGCCATCAGCCACCCACACCACGGTCTGATCGCGCTTCGACCACACCTCATAGATGCAGTAGGTGTTGCGAGCCGCCGCCTTGTCTCGCGACATGTAGTCGGACGTGCTGCCGGACGCCGCTACGGCGTTGCAGATCTGGTTGGCCTTCTCCTCGCCCCAGCGCGCCGTGATCGCCTTCTTGTCCATGTAGACGCGGCGCCCGATCCACGGCACTTGATCCCAGCACTTGGCCTTGGGGACGATGAAGTCCTGCCATGGCACAAAGTCGTAGGCTAGCGTTTCGTCCTGAAGCTGCTCGTACGCCTCAAGCCCGGTCTGCGCGTCGGCCGGCACCTCGATAAAGCTCGGCTCGTACCGAACCCAGGCAGTGCCCCGCGCCACCAGCACGAAGTCATCCCGCACCAGACGCATGCAGGCGTCCAGATTGGAACGGTCGAACGTGCTGGACAGTGAGCGCTCAAGCACCTCACCCGCACTCTTGGCCACCGGGTCGCGGTCGCTGAAGCGCCCGGAAACGACGGGCTTAGGCTCACGGGTGTAAACTGCCGGGCGGATCACCTCCGTGTTCGCCCACAGCATCGCATACTGCTTGTCGATGCGCTGGCTGTCGCTGCGGTCCTCGGTGTAGATCTTGACGATCTTTTTGGCGCGGTTACGCCACTTCTGACTGTCCTTGTCCGCCTGACGGATTTCGTCCATCCACGCCGACGCGCTCTTGATCTCCGGCTGTTCGCCGGGAACAGGCTCGCGCGTGGCGTCCGCAGCAGGGAACGGATCGATCACTTAGCCGACCCTCGCCACGCGATCCGCCGCCAGTTCCCGCACCTGCACCATCGTCGCCTGCGTCTCTTCCTTTGCCGTCATGTGAACCAGCGTGCCCCGTCCATCCATCGTGTAGACCCGCATGTTCAGGCTGTTCGGGGAGACTTCGATGTGCGCCGACTTCACTTCGTCCTCGGGCAAGCGGGTGGCGGCCTCGCCGATGAAAGCGAGCTGCTTTAGGCTGAGCTGTACGGGCATTAGGCGTTGATCCACGTCATAACCGTTCCCGGCCTCTCTTGGGCATCGCCCGGTGCATTTCGTCGTAGCTCATTTCCTGGAGCGGCTTGGGCAACGGCTTGCTCATCGGGGTGGCGCGGCCTAAAGGGTCTACGCCGCCAATTGGAACCGCCGGCTTCGGCGCCACCTCACGCCAAGATAGCGACAGATAGCGGAATGCGTCCGAAAGGTGCGAGCAATTGTGAACCACGGCCCCGTTGCTAAGGGCGAAAGCCTCAACTCCAGGGACCGTGATGCACCAAACGTCTTCCTTAAAGTTCAGCTCTCTTACGCTGGCGATAGTTCGCCATTTTGCATTTTTCGGAACAAAACTTTTGAGACGCCCCGCTTTTCCGAACAAGCGCTTTAAAAACTGTCGAACAATGAACGCAAGGCTTGTCTTCTCGCTTCCACTTTGTCCAACTTTGTGTTCGCTCAGCGTGGCGCTTGTGCCAAAGCTTACCCTCTTCTGACCTATGCCAGTCAGCGGCTCTTGCACGAGCCGTTTCGTTGAACCTTGTTTTCCAACCCCTGCTGCGCCGGCTTGCCAGCGTTTCTTGAAGATGGTCGTCGGCCGGCAGGCATTCCAGGTTCCAAAGCTGGTTGTTGGATGGGTCATCGTCTCTGTGGTGGATATGACACCCGACCGGAATTTGACCGAAGGCATCCTTCCAAACATCTCTATGAAGGCGTGAGCCGCCTTTCGCAAAGTATCGGTCGCTAGGATACAGGCGGTAGAGAGTGCCATTGAAATACTGCGTGATGGCGTCAAGCACGACTGGATCAATGAACCCTTCACGAGGCGTTCGGCGGATATCCACCCGCCCTCCGTCATGAACATGTGATCCGGCGTGCATCTCACCGTAAGTCCGTCTGCGAACACCACCTCCACAAGTGGGGCATTTGCACGCGTCACCCTTGGGTTTAAGTAGGGCTTCCATCCGCATGGCGTCAGAACTTCTCCTTGATTTGGCAAGGACTTAATCTGACACGTTCCGTAACGCGTTACAACCTCGGTTTCCCCAACAAAACACCAGTCATGCACCTCGTTAGCGCGGAATACCTTCCGCTCGTCGTCCCATTCCCGGCGGTACTGCTCCAGCGCCGATATCCCTGTCTCGCAGCGCGAGTGAAACACCGCCGTCTTAAGCGTGATGCGAGCCGCGTTGATGCCGTCCGCCTTGCTAGCCGAGGGCACAAGGCGCGGGTTCAAGCCCAGCGACATCATGGATTCGATGCGCGTCCGGGAAGACCCCCACTCCTTGACCTTCGCATCGTGCGGCACGTAATCGAACGAGCCTTTGCGGGAGTACCCTCGCTTCTCAATCACCTCGGCGAAGTGGTCGACGCCAGCCCCCGAGGCCGTGTAGCAGTCCAGAATGATCGGCCGGCCACCGACAACCTGGAACCACCAGATTGACGTGTCGTCCCGAACGCCGATGTCCCATGCCGTATGGATCGGGTAAGCGTCGTCCGGCTCAAATTCCAGAATGCGCCCACTGTTGCGAACCGCTAGCATTTCCTTGGCGTAGAAGGCGCCGAGGATCGCCGCGTTGAACGAGCATTCGTATTCCTGCTGAAACTGGGCTGTTCCAACGTCCTCGCCATAGAGGGCGATGTACTCC
>Ga0255141_1000329_pt1 | contig 13990 bp, 14 predicted proteins | sample Atl_Cont_RepA_0h_FD_183178 | JGI IMG/M metagenome (GOLD analysis project Ga0255141, IMG submission 183178) | Freshwater microbial communities from Altamaha River, Georgia, United States - Atl_Cont_RepA_0h | ecosystem: Environmental > Aquatic > Freshwater > River | place: USA: Georgia | collected... | reverse complement strand
GCATCGACCCTTCACAAATAAAATGTATTAAAAAACTCTATATTTAGAATTTATCATAGTGTTGAAAAAATACAAGGATACAAGATTATATTTATTAGTCTGAAAATTCAGACTAATAAATATAAAACTGAGAATTGCTCAATTAACGCGAGATCAATTGAGAAATTCTAAGAGGAAATTTTTTAGCCATTTCGGCCAAAAAAGAGAGAAATTATAATTTGTCGATTGTGTCGAATTCGAATTTAATTTCTTTCCAAACTTCACAAGCAGCAGCAAGTTCTGGACTCCATTTGCAAGCAGAACGGATAACGTCGCCACCTTCGCGAGCTAAGTTACGACCTTCGTTACGAGCTTGAGTACATGCTTCTAAAGCTACACGGTTAGCTGCAGCACCAGGAGCGTTACCCCAAGGGTGACCTAAAGTACCACCACCGAATTGAAGACATGCGTCGTCACCGAAGATTTCAACTAAAGCTGGCATGTGCCATACGTGAATACCACCAGAAGCAACTGGCATAACACCTGCCATAGAAGCCCAGTCTTGAGTGAAGTAAATACCACGGCTACGGTCTTTTTCGATGTAGTCGTCACGCATTAAGTCTACGAAACCTAATGTTACTTCGCGTTCACCTTCTAATTTACCTACTACAGTACCAGAGTGTAAGTGGTCACCACCAGACATACGTAAAGCTTTAGCTAATACACGGAAGTGCATACCGTGGTTACGTTGACGGTCGATAACAGCGTGCATAGCACGGTGGATGTGTAATAATAAACCGTTATCACGACAGTAAGCAGCTAATGAAGTGTTAGCTGTGAAACCACCTGTTAAGTAGTCGTGCATGATAATTGGTACGCCGAATTCTTTAGCACATTCAGCACGTTTTAACATTTCTTCGCAAGTACCTGCAGTTGCGTTTAAGTAGTGACCTTTAATTTCACCAGTTTCAGCTTGTGCTTTGTAGATAGCTTCAGCAACGAATAAGAAACGGTCTCTCCAACGCATGAATGGTTGTGAGTTAACGTTTTCGTCGTCTTTTGTAAAGTCTAAACCACCACGTAAACATTCGTAACAAGCACGACCGTAGTTTTTAGCTGAAAGACCTAATTTAGGTTTGATTGTACAACCTAAAAGACCACGACCATATTTGTTTAAACGGTCACGTTCAACTTGGATACCGTGTGGAGGACCAGAGAATGTTTTAACGTATGCTGGAGGAATACGTAAGTCTTCTAAACGTAGAGCACGTAACGCTTTGAAACCGAATACGTTACCAACGATTGAAGTGAATAAGTTAGTTACTGAACCTTCTTCGAATAAGTCGATTGGGTAAGCAACGTAAGCGATATATTGGTTGTCTTCACCTGGAACTGGTTCGATGTCGTAACAACGTCCTTTGTAACGGTCTAAGCTAGTTAAACCGTCAGTCCATACAGTTGTCCAAGTACCAGTTGATGATTCAGCAGCAACAGCAGCACCACATTCTTCAGGTGGAACACCTGGTTGAGGAGTCATACGGAATGCAGCTAAAATATCAGTATCTTTTACTACGTAATCAGGAGTGTAATATGTTAAACGATAATCTTTAACACCAGCTTTGAAGCCAGCACCGGCTTTAGTTTCAGTTTGTGGAACCATGTAAAATAAACAAGTTCATTAAAATCTTGGCGATCCTAGAAAAATCTGTCCGTTCAATTCTTCGTACGAAGAAGTTTAAAAGTTGGGGATAGAGGGACTTGAACCCTCACGACCGTTTAAAATCAACGGATTTTCAAAAACTATTTTTCAGAAAGAAAAATGTTATCATTTGTTCGAAATTTTTATACGAAAAATTAACTGTAAGAAAAAATGTTATGGACTCTATCTTTATCCTCGAAAGGATAGCTTTCGTTGAGTCTCTGCACCTTTCGAAAAAGCTCGAATTGGCTCAGAATTGCTAAAAACCTTCGCATGTTTTTAGATTCTCTGATTTTGAAAGCTAACACTAAAAAATTTCAATTTTTTAGGCTCAAATATTTTGTTTTGAATAGGGCTTTAAGTCCGTAGCGTCTACCATTCCGCCATATCCCCTTGGAAATTCTTTTTTATTAATATTAACATATTTTTTAATTTTTGCCTATTTTTCAAAGCTTAAAAAAATTTGTTCTTTGAAATTTTTCTAAAACTCAAAGCGTCACTTTTGAAAAATATTAGAAATTTCAAAGAGAACGGAAACCGAGCCCGCTTTGAATTTTAGAAAAACCGGTTAGAGGCTCTAAACTTCTTTGTATGAAGACTTGAACAGACTCACAACGTGAATTTATTCACGACCTGTCATTTTTAACCAGTTTTGAGCTTCAATATAATTTGTAGGCGCTAAACGAATAGCTTCTTTCCAATAATCCGCGGCCTTTTCAAATAAGATTTGAGAAATTTCTGATTGCCCATTTTCAATGGCTTGTTCACCACGATAGTGATAAATCACCGCAATATTATTTAAAGCACTTGGTAAAGAAGGATTGCGTTCTAAAGCTTGATAATAATACTCTAAAGCACGTCCATGTTCACCGTTACTTGTATGAATTAGGCCAATATTATATAAAATATAGCTACGATCATACGCATCAGTTTCTAAACGCATAGCTTCATAATAATTTTGTAAAGCTTCAGCGTATTCACCTTCTGCCTGTGCTGACATACCATCGCGATAGTAACTAAAAGCTTGTTTCTCACGTTGGGAAGTTGGTAAAACATTTAATAAAATATCCGCGATTACGGTAAATGTTTTATCAATAAAGTTATCGTTACGTTGGGATCTTGGCATACGAAAAACTATTTATTTTTTAGATTATCCTTTTTCCTTTTGGAAAACTAGAAACCAAACATTTCTAAATATTCTTTGAAGAAAAAGATAAGAAACTTCTTTAAGCTAAATAAAAAATTGACTTCCACGAACTTTTGATTTTTTACAAACCTTCAATAGCAACTTGTAAAAAATTAGCCAGTTCAGAAGCTTGGGTTTCGATTTCCTTTAATGTTAAAGGTTGACCAATCCCCGTAATTGGAATTTCACGTTTTCCTTTTAATTTTAAATAGATTGTACGTTGGGAATCTAAACCTTGATTTAATTCTACGCGAATCGCTTCAATATCTCCTAGTGAGTAAGATAAATCGATGCGACGATTTTTTCCAGGATAACCCCAGCGAAAAATACGTAATGAGTTTTCTTTTTTATTAAACTCATTAAAACCACTGCCTACGTTCCAAAAAATTAAAAACCACCAATAAAAACTTAAAAAAAAACCAAGACTCCCATAGAAAGACATTAGTAAGCCTTGCGGGAAAAAAGCAATAGAATTTGTACCCATCCCGAAATAACTAGTAATACCTGTAATTAAAAATCCTAAAGAACCAATTAAGACTGTTGATGCCCACCAATAATTACTTGGTCGACGCTCTCCTACAATCAAATAACGACGAATTAATTTTTCACTCAAAGGTTTTTATTCTCCTTAACATCATTTTTAAACTTTTTTCTCTCAAAAGTTTACTCTCTTGTGAACTCAATCAAAAAGTGTTGGCTGAACGCAAAGAAATTGCGTTCAGTCAACATCAGGATGGAAAAACAGAATCCTCTAATTCTATACAATTAGAGAAATTTTAAAAGTGTCAGGACACTTTTGACAATTCGATTAACGTTTATGGTATTGTGAAGCTTTACGAGCTTTTTTAAGACCGTATTTACGGCGTTCTTTTTCACGTGAGTCTTGCGTTAAATACCCTTTTACTTTTAAAGATTTACGAACTTCTAGCCCTGTCTCATTTTCAGATTTCCCAAAAAGACATAAGGCGCGAGCAACACCTAAGCGAATTGCTTCAGCTTGACCAATTAATCCGCCACCTTTCACTGTAACAATCGTATCAATTTCTGAAAAATTTAATGGTGAAGTTTGTTGCTCACCCATATTTGTTGTTAAAATTTCAAAGGGAGCTTTAATAGCTAATAGTGATGACGATTGATTATTTAAGTAACTTTGTGCAGATTTTTCATTGATCATAAATTGACCTGTTCCACGCACAAATTTTACTTCTGCAATGGCTTCTTTACGACGACCTACTGCTGAAACTAAAATAGGATTTGACATAATAAAAAATGTAGAATTTTACAATTGCAGAAATTTGTGGCCATCTTTCAAAAGAGCGAGGTTTTGAAAAACCCAAAGAAGGCCGAATCCCTCAATTTCCATTGAGAATTAAATTCCTCAATTTTTACTTGAATTTGAAAATTAAATACTTCCATAAAAAAGATTGAATTGTGAGTTTTTAGTATAAATCGCGTTTTTAAGACGAATTAAAGAATCAAAGTCTAGAGAAATCGCTTCTTTAATTCGTCAAAATCTTTAGAGACCCAATTATTGTTGTGAAAGTTTTTTAACTTGGTCTAAAGCGTTGAAACGGTCTGTAATTAGAGGAGCTTCTTGGCGATCCTCTGTAAAATATTCGTTTGGTCGTGGGCTACCAAATACGTCATATGCTAGACCTGTGCTTACAAATAACCAGCCTGCGATAAATAAAGCAGGAATTGTAATGCTATGAATTACCCAGTAACGAATACTGGTAAGAATATCAGAAAACGGACGTTCTACTGGTTTTCCAGCCATACTATCTCCTTCGTCACCCTTGCGTAACGATTTATATCATCAATTTGTGTAGTCGAAAAGAGTAATCTTTATAATTTCTATTATAGCATGCTCTAAAAACCTCAAACAAACTTTCTCAGGGGTTTCCTGAGAAAGTTTAAAAAAAGCCAGAAAAATAAACTTTTGGAAAAGTTTATAGAGCGTTACCACGTGGTAATACTTCTTCTGGGAATACGATACGTTCATGTGGTTGGTCTTGCGAAGCCATCCATGCACGGATCCCTTCGTTTAATAAGATATTTTTCGTGTAAAAGGTTTCAAATTCGGGATCTTCCGCAGCACGAATCTCTTGTGATACGAAGTCGTAAGCACGAAGGTTTAAAGCTAAACCTACTACACCAATCGCACTCATCCATAAACCAGTTACTGGAACTAATAACATGAAGAAGTGTAACCAACGTTTGTTAGAGAAAGCTACACCGAAGATTTGTGACCAGAAACGGTTAGCCGTAACCATTGAGTAAGTCTCTTCAGCTTGCGTAGGGTTAAATGCACGGAACGTGTTAGCACCGTCACCGTCTTCGAATAATGTGTTTTCAACAGTAGCACCGTGAATAGCACAAAGAAGAGCCGCACCTAAAACACCAGCTACACCCATCATGTGGAATGGGTTAAGAGTCCAGTTGTGGAAACCTTGGAAGAATAAAATGAAACGGAAAATACCCGCAACACCAAAACTTGGAGCAAAGAACCAACCAGATTGACCTAATGGATAAATTAAGAAAACTGATACGAATACAGCAATTGGAGCTGAGAAAGCGATTGCGTTGTACGGACGTAAGTTTACAGAACGAGCAATTTCAAATTGACGTAACATGAAACCAATTAATCCAAACGCACCGTGTAATGCGATGAATGTCCATAAACCACCTAATTGGAACCAACGAGTTAAATCACCTTGAGCTTCTGGACCCCATACAAATAATAATGAGTGTGCCATACTGTTTGCTGGTGTTGATACAGCTGCAGTTAAAACGTTACAACCTTCTAAGTAAGAAGACGCTAAACCGTGAGTGTACCAAGAACTTACGAATGTTGTTCCAGTTAACCAACCACCTACAGCGAAGTAAGCGCATGGTAATAATAATAGACCTGACCATCCTACGAAAACGAAACGGTCTTGACGTAACCAGTCATCAGCGTCATCGAACCATGTTCTTTTCTCTTGATATGTACCAATGGCAATTGTCATAGAGGATATCTATAAACTAATAAATACAGTACATCGTTACGTTAAATTCAATTCCGAACGGAAAAATTGCTCGAAGAGATTTTTTCGCTACAAAAATTGACAAAATACCCCACGCCACACTAAAAATATGTCTTCCTGTCCTACGCCTAGAAGAATGTTACCTCCTATTTTACAAACAGAAAAGTGGGTTATGAAAATCATTATGCATTTATAAGTATAACAAATTTTTCTCGCCAACAAGTTTCAAAATAGAAAAAATTAAAAAATTCAAACAATAAAAAGCAAGCGTTTTATGATATAATTTGTTTTACTATAAAAAAAACTTAAAAATTTTTCATGGCGGGCGTAGCCAAGTGGTAAGGCAGAGGATTGTGGCTCCTTTATTCGCGGGTTCAATTCCCGTCGTTCGCCTAATTAAAATGTAGATTTAGATAACTACCTGTAGCATTTATAGGATCAAAGTTTTTTCGAAAACTTAAAGTTACTAGAGAGAGTATCAAGCGTTAGCCTTCTCCCTTTAGGTTTGCCAAAAAATTAAGCGCTTATAGCCTTGAATTTTTGGCGGCTTTTTTCCATACAATGTGTATCATAAAACATCTTTTTAGGAGAAATTCCATGACAATCAGTTCACCAGAACGCGAAGTCAAAAAAGTAAAGATTGCGGTTGACCGTAATCCTGTAGAAACAAGTTTCGAAAGATGGGCGTGCGACCTGAAAGACAGATATGACAACAAAAAATATCATAACATTTCGTAAAATCTTTAGAAAAGTCGAAGTCTTTTCTAAAACAATTTTTTGAAAGAGGATTACCTCTAATTCGAGAGAATTAGAGAATCGAGTTTTTTAGAATGTCCAATAAAAAATTCAAAACCTCTTTCACCATTCTTAGTCTCTGGAACTACTGATTTCCAGATTACTCTTAAGGGAACCAGCTTGGTACCTTAACCCGTTTTGTGTTTCCAAAAAAGGGGAACAGACAAATTAAAAATTTTTAAGTCAAGTAAAAACAAAGATCTCATTCTAGCTTCGAAAAAAATCTGGAGACTATTTTCTTTTGAAATTTACTGAAATTTCGTTTCTTTTACAACAACAAATTTATCTTTCTGAAAAACTCGGAAAAAAACAAAATGTTCAAAAATCGATGAAACTTTTTAATCAACGCTTTGGATTATATAATAGAACTGTGGAAAATCTATCGCTCCTTAATCGGGAAAGTCGTACTTCTTTTCTGGCCTCGACTAGCACTTCAAAAATTAGAAAAGATGGTGAAAAAAAACAAAATTTGTCAACTCATTTTAAAACAGAGCTTCTTCAACAATGTGTGGAACCTTTTATCGAAGCGGATTCTTTAGAAACCGTAACAAGTCGTCGTGGACGTTCCGACTTCGATCTTTTAGATTTTCTACAGGGAAAATTCAAAAAAAAGTCTTTTTATTATTTAGAAGGTTTCTGGGAAAAAAACCAAAATTTTGGTCTTGGTCCACTCGAAAAACAAAAAAAAGATCTTCAACCGTTCCATTTTAATAGTTTACAAAAAAGAAATTTTAGCAGTTCTGATAACACGACAAGAACCAAAGAAATGATTTTTTCACAAAGTGGGGAAGCTTTTTTAGAAGCAAGGATTTTAAATTCGCTGGATCTGGAATTCGACCGTTTCCTTAAAGTGGGAATTCATTTTTATAATCTCTCTCGAAAAAAAAGCAGTGAGCTTTTTTTCTTACGTACAACAACCAAAGTTTTTTTATTTAGTTCAAATTTAGAAGTGTTATCCTGGATTCAACAAGTCTTTGAAAACACTCTAAAGAAATATTGGGGCTTTTCTTTTACACGTGCGGGTCATACTCTTTTCTCATTTGGAGGAGCAAAAAGTGGTGTCATTTTTGGCAATTTTGAACTTCAACAATTTTTAACCGGAGCGCATTCCCAAACTGCCAAAGTTTTTCAAACTCGAATTGCACCGAATGGGGAGAGTATCAAAAGTCATTTGTCAAATTTAAAAAATATCTTTGGGGCTTTTAAAAGTGAGAATCAAGAAATTTTAATTCGATTCTTAACAAAAAAAATTCGTTCTTGGTGTTCTTATTATGCAATTTGCTCAGATAAAAAAAGTTTTTTCTATTTAGACCGTTTATTATTCCAAATGCTTTGGCGTTGGGCTTGCCGCCGTCATTCAAAAAAAAGTCGCCGTTGGATTAAAAATCGCTATTTTCATTCTTTAAATGGTAAAGACTGGGTTTTTGGAGCTTACCAAAAAGAGGACAAACAATTTCTTTGTTTATCTTTTCATTCCGAAACACGTTTGAAAACCTATCAGGGACTTGATTTAGAACTTTCTTTTTATGATTTTTAAAAATTTTGCTTTTTCTAAAAAAGTTTAAACGGAAAAACTGTTGGGACCACGTTTCGAAAGTTCGTGGCCCCAAGAAGTTTCTCTTTCGAAAACTCGCAAGAGTACTTAAAATTTAAAAAGTGCTTACCAACTTGATTTCATTACACCTGGTAATAGACCTTCATGTGCCATTTCACGTAAAACATGACGTGAAAGACCAAAATCTCTAAAGTAACCTTTAGGACGTCCTGTCACTGTACAACGGTTATGTAAGCGAACTGCCGAGCTGTTGCGCGGTAAATTTTGTAATTTACGATGTAAAGCCAGTTTTTCACGCAGAGATTCAGCTTCTGCAATCTGTTGTTTTAAATTTGCACGTTTTTCTGCATATTTCATTACTAAACGTTGACGCTTTAATTCGCGTTCAATCATGCTTTTTTTTGCCATAATAAAAAATAAAAGGATCAATTTAAAAAATAACCTTTAACTGCTAAAGTTTTCAACCAATTTTTCAAAAGAACAAGTCTCACAAGAGCTATTGCTTGATTTTTGACCCATGGAAACTTAGCTAAGTTTAGACTTCGAAAAAAACAATTTAAAAAAGAAACCTTTCAGTTAAACAAATTGCCATCGCTAAAGTGGAATTCGATAAAAGAAGAAAAGACTGCTTTTTCAAACTTAAAAGAAATGCAATCCCTTTAAAATTACACAAGTTGAACAATTTTAAAGGAAATATTCATTACTCTTGAGACAAATCGCAAGAGTAACGAATGTTGAGCTTTAGAAGCGAAAATGGTTTTTCTTAGAAGAAAAGCTTATTCTGCTGAAGCTGAAGCTGTTTTAACATAAAGAATTAATAAAAATGACGTAGGAATAATAATAAATAATGCTGTAGCTGTTAATCCAAAAATGTTTACTTCCATACAAAGAAAAGATTAAAGTAGAAATATTTATAGAAAGTTTAGATACAAAATATCCAAACAAACCTAAATTTTTAGTTAAACTCCAGAAAGACGACGCGCAGACTGGAGAAATTAAAAAGAATTCTTTTTAACGTGTTTTTCTTTTTTCTCACAAAGAGAAAAATAGTGTTTTGGGTCTCATGGACGACGAATGGATGCGTAGGGGGCTTCCAAAGTCTTTCGAATGTTAATTAAACTACGAAAGAGTTAAAAATTCCCACTGCAAATACTAAAAACATCCATAAGCTTAAACCTGAAAAAACAAGACCTTTGTTTTCTGTCCATCCATTTGGAGATGCAAATACTACAGGTACTCCAACAACTAATGCAAATGAAACGACAATTAAGGCTAATAAAGCAAATTGAAGAATTGATGTCATAATTATCTCCTAAATTTTCTAAAAATAAAGTTTTCTTGGCTGGCTATTAAGAGAGAAATGGAGGACAATTCCTTGAAGAAGGAAAGTTTCCAAAGAGTTTAGAACTCATCCGCTAAAAAGTCTCAGCTGATTGTTAACAATTGTATCTGTAAAACACAGAACCTTGAAAGGCAAAAAAAGAATTTTAACTGGAATTATACCCCAATTCTTCGTACGAAGAAGTCTCAAAAGAGTGAATTCTTCAGACGAAAAAAGTTTGAAAGAGGCATTAATTTCCTAAGGAAAAACGGAGGTCAAAGAAAAGCCCTCGCAATTTTTTTACCAGATTGAGCATAATAATTCACCGCCAATCCCACGTGTGCGCGCTTCACGGTCTGTTAAAATACCCATAGGTGTTGAAAGAATAATCATACCTGCACCGTTTAGTAAACGCGGGATTTCTTTATGGTTTGCATAAATACGTAAGCCAGGTTTACTAATACGTTTTAAATTTGTAATACAAGATTCTTTAACTTTGCCTTGATACAGTTGTTTTGAACGATATTTTAAACGTAACATAAGAGAATTGCTACTTTCACTTTTTTGAAATGATTGAATAAAACCTTCACGTTCTAAAATTCGAGCAATTTCAGTTGTTAGGCGTGTTTGTGGAATTTCTACCACTGTTTTTTTAATTAATGTTGCATTGCGAATGCGCGTTAACATATCACTAATAGTATCGTTTACCATAAAAATGTTAAAATCTTGAACAAATCTTCAGTTAGAATAAAAATTATTTATTCTACTTTTGAACTTTTAGGAATTAGCAAAACCCTCGGTTGGCCAAAAATTTCTTTTAGCATCGGAGGTTAAGAATTCGAAAAGCTCACAGAGAGAAATAAAAAGAAAAAAGTTCCTTGAAAATCGATTCCCTCTTAACCCCTTAGGAAGTTAAGATTTAAAAGGTAAACCAAATTCTTTTAATAAACGTAGGCCTTCTTCTTGATTTTTTGCCGTTGTTACAATACAAATGTCCATACCGCGAACTTGATCGATTTTATCATATTCAATTTCTGGGAACATTAATTGTTCTTCTAAGCCTAAACTGTAATTGCCACATTTATCAAAACTTTTTGGACTAATCCCTTGGAAATCGCGAACGCGAGGTAGAGCTAAGTGAATTAAACGATCTAAAAACCCATACATACGGTCACCGCGTAAAGTTACCGATACACCTACGGGCATAGCTTCGCGTAATTTAAAACCCGCGATCGCTTTCTTAGATTTCGTTACAATACCTTTTTGACCTGCAATCATAGCCAGTTCTTTTAATGAAGCTTCGACAATTTTTGCATTTTGAGAAGCATCACCAATACCACGGTTAATGACAATTTTTTCAATTTTTGGGACTTGGTGTAAATTTTTATAATTCCATTCCTTTAAAAATTTTGGAAGGATTTTTTCAGTATACTGTTTTTTTAAGCGTTGTGTCATAAAAAGGGTAAAATAAAGATTTAGGAAAAAAGATACAAAAAGTGGAGTCACTTTTGAAAAATCCAAATTTTTCGCGAAGAATTTTTTCAAATTTCTTCGGCAGAAGAATTGGATTAAGCCTAGACTAAAAATTCCTGGTCTTAACAAGGGTTGAAAAGGATTCAGGAGGTTTTTAGATTACTTCTGGAGCTAAAGAAATAATTTTTGTAAAATTTGCATCACGTAATTCACGAGCAATTGGACCAAAAACACGTGTACCACGTGGGTTCCCGTCTTTGTTAATAATTACAGCCGCATTGTCATCAAAACGAATTTCCATACCATTTTCACGACGAATACCTTTTGCTGTTCTTACAACAACAGCACGAACAACGTCTGAACGTTTAACAGGCATATTTGGTAAAGCATCTTTTACAACTGCGATAATAACATCACCAATGTGAGCGATTTCTTTTCGACCACCTAAAATACGAATACACATTAACTTACGAGCACCTGTGTTATCCGCAACATTTAAATACGATTGTGTTTGGATCATAATAAGAAAAATAAATATTATTTAATTTCATCGAGAGCGAAATTTGAAAAGAGATAAGCTGAACTTTGTCTGCAGACAGAACAAAAATAGCTAAGTAGCTGACTCTTTTAAAACTTCATAAATTTTCTTTTTTCGAACATTAAGTTTAAGAAATTAAGTCTTTAGGCTGCTTTTGGAGCGGCTTTAACAAATTTTGTTTGAACTGGCATTTTGTACGAAGCTACACGTAGAGCTTGTTTTGCCATTTCTTCTGAAACTCCTGTCATTTCATAGATTAGTTTCCCTGGCTGTACAACAGCTACCCAAAATTCTGGGGCACCTTTACCAGAACCCATACGTGTACCAGCTGGGCGTACTGTAATTGCTTTATCTGGGAATAAACGAATCCATAATTTACCACCACGTTTAACATAACGTGTTAAAACACGACGGCCTGCTTCGATTTGGCGTGACGTAATCCAACAAGGTTCTAGAGCTTGTAAACCAAATTCACCAAAGACTAATTGTGTGCCACGTGTCGCTTTTCCTTTTAAACGACCGCGGTGCGGTTTGCGATATTTTGTACGTTTTGGACTTAACATAATAAAAACAAAAATAAAAAATTTTAGAAAGTGGATGATTTTTGAAAAAAAGGTACAATATTTTGCGCCTTGTCTCTCAAAAATTTTTCTTAAGGCTACAACAATAATAGATTCAAAAAAGAAAGAATTTTCTTAGAAACCTTAAGAATTCCAAAGCATTTAAAAAACTAGTAGAGAAAAACGGACGTTTTTTTTCCGAACTAGAAAACCAGCAACTTCGTGAATAAAAATAGAAAAAATTTTGAACAGCTTAGGCGGCACCCGGATTCGAACTGGGGCATAAAGGATTTGCAATCCACGGCCTTACCACTTGGCTATACCGCCGAAAAAGATTTTGCTTTGTAGCAAGATTTTATCAAAGTTTTAAAAAAATAGCTAGTTAAAATTTTCCCGAATTCTTGCGTCCCAAAGCAAGAATTCGGGAAAAAAAAGATTTAAAAGGTTATTTAACGAGTTGGAGAGTTAAACAAATTTTCTAGATTTTTAACTTTTTGATTAAATTCTGCAAAATTTTGTGCTTTTTCAAGACGTTTTTTAAGAACTTTTAAATTGTGTTTTTGAAGTAAATATTTCTTTGGTTGAATTTGCCATTCTTGAATCATACGTTTCTTTTTACGTTTTGTTTTTTTAGAATCAGCTTTTAGAATAACCGTTTCATTGTCTGGACTAAGAGTTGATTTTAAGCGAGGTGCACGAACAGCCTCTAAACGTAAATAGTCTCCTGGCCATACTAAACCTCCTGAACGTGGGCGATAACGCCAATTAATTGGGCGAATCACTTGACGTTGAACACGACGACGTAATTGACGAATACGAATATTCATCGGTTGATCTTTTGTTTTTGAAAGTTTACGGCGGCGTTCAGCTTTAGCTTTTGTAAATTTAAATTCTTGAATTTGTTGATTTAAACGTGTTTTTGAAATTGGTCGAGCACGTAATTTTTCAGTGCCATTCAGATTTTCAAATTTGAAAGCCATACGACGAGGGAATGTTACTGTGCCAGCTCTTACAGGTTTACGACGGTGGTAACGACGACGAGGTTTCACACGACGGCGAAGTGTATAATCAGGGATTGCTTTTGTAAATTCTGAAAGACCTAAAGCAACGCCATCTTTACTTCGACGTAATCGACGACGAATATAACGATCACGCGGTAAACGATTTCGTTTATAGAACACATAAATATAGTGAACCGGTAAAATTTGTTGACTTAAAGGTCCTGAAGGGAACCAAACAGGTGCTTTCGGATGTTTTTTAACACGACGATAACGTTTCATTAAGCGACGCATACGATTCTTTTTGAATTTATTTGCTGTAAAATTCACTTGATTCGTATTAAGACCAGTTTGGGTAGTTTTCTCTACAGATGAAAGAAGAGTTTTTACTAATAGAGGTTTTGTCGTTTGTTTCATTGTACGGAAATTAAAACGACGCCATGCTAAAGGTGAAAAACCATCCATACCTAATGCAAAGAATTGATCCGGATCATATGTTGTAAATGGAATTTGCCAATATAATGTTGTTGCAGCATTCATACCGCGAAGAGGCGCTTTCTCAAAAGCAATTTTTGAATCGAAATTCGCAAATAAATTTGTTTTTGTTAAATTTGCTTTTTCCACATTAAAACTATAACCAGCTTCTTGACGTGATAAGAAACGGTTTGTTACTAAGAATTTGCGCAGATTTTCATCCCAACCCGCATAGAATGGGCTACCATTCACGATGTGACTCATTTTTGATACTGTTAAATCCTTGTCATTTGGAAGATTTGCTTGAGTAGCAAAAAGCTTGCTATAGAATTTTTCAATAAAGGACTGTTCTACGCTAGCTTCCCCATTTTTCATTGACTGAGAAC
>Ga0255141_1000325_pt1 | contig 14233 bp, 25 predicted proteins | sample Atl_Cont_RepA_0h_FD_183178 | JGI IMG/M metagenome (GOLD analysis project Ga0255141, IMG submission 183178) | Freshwater microbial communities from Altamaha River, Georgia, United States - Atl_Cont_RepA_0h | ecosystem: Environmental > Aquatic > Freshwater > River | place: USA: Georgia | collected... | reverse complement strand
CCTCATCCTTCTGAAGTCGTGCAAGGGCCACGGGCTTTACTCCTCTTCGTCCTCTGCGTCTTCGGTAACTTCAGACGCTTCAAGGGGCTTAGCCCGGTACATTTCGGGCAGATAAGGCTTTTGGGTGTTCGGGACCTCGACAAGAAGGCCATTGGGGTTGAAAACCCGCGACTCGAAAAGACGGCGGCGAATATCGCCTACCTGACCTGTCCGGGTGTTCAGTACGTGAACGAGTTCGTGTTTCATCCTTATTCCATTTTACCAGATCATTCGAACTGAATCGGGATTCCAAAGTCGCTCGGCATTTGGTACGCTTCCGTAGCTCCTGTGGACGAGACAATAGGCCAAAGACGCCCACCAGGACGTTTATAGATAGAGCCGGTATGGGCCGAAGAATACCCCAAAAGAACGTCGGTGATCTTGTTCGAAATGCGACGTGCGATACTTGCGGAAGCGGCAACGGACTGAGTAGAAAACGGCAGCACGTAGTTGTGGTAACGAGGCCCTACAAAAGAGGTCGCGCCAACTTGGAGCAGGTCCCCGAACTGGTAGGCTACATACGGGACAACCTGGCCTGCCGAATTACGGCGCACTGTTTTCGAGTCGGGGATCGCCTGTTCATAGCAGTCCTGTGCCATTTCCGATTCCAGTAGCGCAATTATCGCCTCCTGAACTGTTTCAAGGTTAGGCATCTAAACCCCTCTCTCATTCCATTCTATCAAAGTATGGTAGGCTTGGTATTACTATGGCTGTTATACAAACTCAACGTTCTTGTCTCATCGAAGGGTGTACCTCATACCCCCGAACACGAGGGTACTGCCCCCAGCATTATATGGCTCTCCGCAGAGAGGGAAAAATGCCCAATCTACCTCCCCGGGACGTATGCACAGAGTCCGGGTGCGAGCGGAGACCCATCAAGGCGGATCGGTGCTGGAAGCACAATAAGAACATGAAGCCTAGGATTCAAAGAGTACCCTGCTCGTTTAATGATTGCCCTAATGCGGCGTATAAAGATAGGGAACTCTGTTATCTACACGATATACAAGACAGGAACGGGGATGAACTTACCCCGGTAGGGCTACGGGGAACTGTTTCCAAAGTTTTGTGCCTTCACCCGGGATGCAAGAGTAAGCCGAAGATAAACGGCTTCTGTGGGGATCACGTCGTGGACACCTCTAACCAAAATGTTTGCGGGATTACTAATTGCGGGGACTTCAAGATCGCCTCGCGTGTAATGTGCCAGAGGCATAACACATATTGGAGAAAATTCAATCTATCCCCCTTGACCTATCGGGATATGATTAATGGGGGTTGCGAAATTTGCGGGTCGCGGGAGAGAATGGCGATAGACCACGATCACTCCTGCTGCCCAAAAGCGGCGCAGTCCTGTGGGAAGTGTGTTCGGGGAGCGCTCTGCGGAAACTGCAACAATATGCTTGGGCATGCGAAGAGGACCGAAACGCTGAGACGTGGGGCTGATTACCTGGACAGGTGGTCAGGCATCCCGAACAGCATCGCGTAGTTCGCCCTCCAATTTCACTCGAACGGTATCCCAAGCATCACCCATTGCCTGCATGGCCTCAATATGCCGGGACCCCCCTTCTTGCCAAATTGTATAAAAAGGCGTGTCGTAGTACCCGAAACTCACCTGAATCTCCGTGGCGCTTTCCTTCTCTACCCTCGTGTCCACAGAGTCTCGCATTGCGCCTGTTTCGATTCGGCCCGCCTTCCCGGATTTTGCTGTTCCTCGGGTCTCGATGAAGTGGACGATCAGGTCCTTGCCTTCTTGGCCTGCGTTCTTAACGACCGCCTTTGAGCCATCGGTCAGTCTATCGACCTTGGCGTTGAACCATGCGTAGAACGCTTGCTTACTACTCATAGCGAAACGTCCCCATCCAGCGCGGCTTCAAACGTGCGGGTAGCCGCGGAAGAGCCCTGCATATCGGACGTGATAGCAAAGATATATCGCGTAAGCACCGGGTTTTCAGGACTGGCCGTGACGAAGACCTTGCAGCCACGGTTCACACGGGGGAACAGTCCGAGATTTCCGCCATGGGGCTCTTCGCCGTAATCGATTTCACCGTAACCTTCATCTTCAAACCCGGTATCGTTTGGGATCTGGATGCGAATCGCTGTAATCGTTGTCGCGTTTGCTTGGGACTCACCGCCAGACTGCACACCCCACCGGACGCCAATGATACGTGCGGGACCTTCGTAGACGGTGGATTCGCCCGTGAACGTCGAGGTGTTCGTGTCTACGTCGTAGACTTCGGTAAGAAGGTCCGGGTCCTCGATGCGGATGTCCGCTACTTGGTACTTGCGGTCACCCGTTTTTGCAGCGATCCGCTTGTTCCACGTCAGCGTGTCAAACTTGTAGCCCATTCAACAGATCCGCCCGGTTGTGTAGTACCTGCCGTACTGAGGGATCGTTGCCTCGGGGATAACCTCACACGAATAGGGTGCGGCGATAAGGAATGCTTCATCCGAGTTCAAGTCGTCCGTGTCTGCCCGCTCGAACCAGTCCATCGCGGCCTTACGGAACGCCTCAGACTTCTTGGACTCATCGATCTGAAGGTCGTAGTCCTTGACCGACTCTGCGACCTTAGCGGCCTGACCCGCAAGCTGGAGGTAGTAGTAGCCGATGGCACGCGATACGGAGTCATCTGAGACGGAGAGGAAAACCTCGATCTCGCTGTCTGAGAGTTCACTGTAGTCTCCGTAGCCTGCCTCTACGGGATCAAGATCGGTGTAGGTGATGTCGCCGTACAGGTAGCGGAAACGCCCTACGTCGGTAGAACTGTCCGCGGGGGCCACGCCTCGATTTACCATAGAAACTCCTCTCCTTCCATTCTATCAGGACACATAGCTAAAAGCCGCAGCCGTCAATGAAGTTGCGCGGAAATCTCTTGAGCCGAGAGTTGGATGGTACAGTTCTGTCGTTGAGATATCCGCATGTCCCGCAAATACCCGAGCGTCTTGAAGACTTCCACCACCGTCAATAACAGTGGTAATCGCGGCCCGCCTAAAGGCATGTGGACTGACCTTATCAACGCCAATCTTTTTACCCAGCAATCGTACCCAGGCGTAGGCCCCATTACGATCCTGCGGCAATCCGTTCCGGCGCGTAATAATTGTACCCGTGGTCCGGTTTCCTATAGAGGCCTCTAGAATCTTTGCGAGAACAGGCGGAACCTCTACCGTATGAATTCTTCCGTTCTTTTCCTGGACACACAGCGTATATCCCCCATATGGAGATTTCGAAAGGTCCTCAATACGAGCGTTGCAAGCCGCGGATACCCGGAGGCCCCCGATAGCCATAAGTGCGATCAGTGCATGGTGGGCCGCGCTTGTCTTTTCCGCCTCATGTAAGAACGCTCCCACCTGGAACCGGTCAAGCCAAATAAGAGAACCCACATCTCGGCGCACCTTTGGAAGTCGTAGTACCCGGGTAGGATCTCGCGAGATAAGGCCATCGTCTTCTGCAAGCGCATAGAGGCCCTTAATGGCATACATGCGACGACAAGTTGACGAAGCTTTGTTCTTTCTCACCGAGAGGAGGTAATCCAGGAAGTCCTCCAAGTTCTGACGCTTAGCCTGCAACGGAGAGACCCCGCGCTCATCACACCACCCGTAGTAAATCCCCAGGTCACTCGCGTACAGCTTTCGAGTATACCCCCGGTACCGGGACAGAAACGCATCCCTCGCAGACTCGTCCATAACCGTAATGCTTGACATCAATCAACCTCTTTCCTCCCCGCCACCGGGGTCGGCAGAAGTCTACCCCGCGTCAGGTGCGGGTGTCAAGAGCCCAGCTATTGGTGCGTTAGTCCGGGTCAACGACCCATGACCAGGCTTCGCCGCCCCACACCAGGCGCGGCGACGCGGGCGGTTCGGGTGGTGCGACCTCGGTGGCGGCGTACTGGTCGTTTTCGATCGCAAATACACCTGATCCGGCGAATTCGCCGGTGGTCTTGTCGTACTGGTAGTAGATCGACACTGTGTGCTCCCTCACATCTTGTTGAAGTATGGCGAGTATGCGAATGGGGTAGGTACCGGCAGGGACGTTCGCAGAATGTCCGTCGCATTGAGGGGGATGCCGTAGATCTTCCCGTCCGGCCCGAGAACACCCCCGTACCACTTATCGCTGCCGGTCAAGGTCGCACCCATCGCGGTGCGGGTCGCCAGATTGGGTACCCCCTTCAGTGCCTCGCTACGGGCAAGCAGGTCACGCCTGAGCTGCCGCCACCCAGGCGAGTCAAACGCAGCGTTTAGCGCAGTTCCAAGGGCCGACCCAGAATCCGCAGCAAGGGCGGCAGTGTCGTCATCAAGATCGGCGGCTACCTGGGCGGCGTTCGCTTTCGCGGTGGTGGCGACAAGCTCATTGTTGATGTTTGTCAGGTTCCCGTTTTGGCGTGACGCCCAGTTCGTGTCGCCCGCATTGATCAGGTCAAGAGTTGCCATCGAGTCTCCTGTCCGTGGCGCTAAGGGAATTAGCTGAAGTAGGGCGAAGACTTAAGCTGAGTAACCAGGGTGTTCAGGTACGTTCGAACAGCCGCCAGGTCCGCAAAAGAGGCGGGAACTGCCGTAAGCGAAACCACCTGAGCGGCAGGGACGGGGAGATTTCCGACAACAACCAGGGGCTCGGGGTCAAACGAGGAGGGGTTAGTGGCGCTCTGGGTCAAAACCACAGGCTTCGCTGCAACCATGAAATAAGTCCTTTCGGGGTCCTTATTCCATTTTACCAGAGATGCCCAATAGCATACGAAAACCCCCTCCATATTTCAGAAGGGGGCCTCGTTATGGAGTTGTTACTTGGGCTTAGGACTCGCTGCCGTCACTCCACGCGATCTGGTCCTCGGAAATGAGGGCCGAGTTCGTGAACATGCGGAACTTGAAGCGAGCCGAGTCGTCGTCCCAGCTAAACGCCCGGAAGGGATCAGCAGAGCCACCGAGAACGGGAGTCGGGGTTCCCTCGACGTAGACCTCGGGGCTGGTGTAACCCGCAAGCTGGAGACGAACGAGGGCCGGGCGCACCGTGGTGCCCGCGTCGGGAACGAGGTACCAGGTGTCATCTGCAACATACTCGGAGCCAATGACGCCCGAGATACGTCCGAGGCCACCAGCGCCAGGTGCGCCATAGGTGATGCTTCCGTCCTGGATGCGGATGATGTTCGCCGCCTCCTGGAGCATCCACTCAACCTCATCCTCGGTGCCCAGGGGAACCACAATACGGTAACCCGAGGCGAGGGGGATTCGGTTGCCCTCGGCGTCCGTGCGGGCTGCGATGTTACGCAGAGCCACGCGGATAGCGGGTGCCGAAATCAGCGGGTTCGCTGTAACGGTGTCACCAGTCACGAGGTCAGTGCCGCCAGTGATCTCCGAAGCCGAAGTCGTCTGGTCAACCAGTGCCGAGAATACAACATATTCGTCGGTCTTCACGCCAACGCGAAGCATGTCACCGGGCACCTGAGAGTAAGCGCGGGTCGGGTCATTCACAACCCGCTCAAGGCTGACCCCCCAAACAAAACCGCGCTTCTCAACAGCCGCCTGGACAGCCTCTTCACGGTAGCCATACGCCTCGGTGTAAGTCCCGAGTTCGGGGACTCGCGGCGCGACGGGGTTACCGCCCGTGCCGTTTCCGTGGCCCAGAGTGTCGAAATTCGACTTCAGCGTGTAGAAAGTCGTCGGACGGAAGTCCGGGACAATCTCGGTCGTGGCAATCTGGTTCCACTGAACCGGGGCGGCGTCGTACAGGGGCAGGTTGCGGATGTTCAGAAGCTGAGCAAACGAGTAAGGAGCGTCACTCGTGGTGAGCGTTTCCTTGAAGTCCACTCGGGCGCGTTCTCCCGCGTGTCCACCCATGCGGATACCCTCAACCATCTGGGCCATACGCATGACGCTACGCTCGGTGACGTGCGGGTTGACGGAAATCCGACCGCCACAAGACAGATCAAGAGCCATCAGAGATCAACTCCAATCGAAATAGGGGTGGTCGTACCGATAATCCGGCCATCTGCAACAACGCCGATCTTGGTGTTGCCGCTTGCGGTCAAGGTCAGCGAGGTAACCGCGCCATTGGAGACCACGGCGTAAACCGCGGTGCCCTGTGCGGTACCGGTAGCGCTAGCGCCGACCGTCTCGCCAGCCGTTGCACCCGTCACAGCGTGGAGGAAGTCGTAGCCCTCGACGCCAACAGTAGCCGCGTTCGACTTGTTCGTGGCGCTCAGACCAAAACCGCTGATCGTGATGTCACCAATGGTCTGCGACCCGGTAACGTCTCCACGGGCGGTAAGGGTAACTCCGGGACGGCCATCGGTGTTGTTGATAACAACCTCTCCAGCCTCCGTGTCGGCGGGAACTTCCCACTCCTCGTTGCGGAATCCGGGGTACTTGCGGAAAATGTTACTTGCCATCAGCCAAACACCTTTCCGAGATCGATAGCCGACTCAACCGTCCGGGTGCCAAAGTCGCGGGTAGCGCCCTCGGTAACGCGGGTGGCCTCAATTGCGGCCTCCTTGATAGCCTTGGCCTCAGCAATTGCCTCCGCAACGTCCTCACCGCGGGCCGCGCGGGCACGCAAAGACTCGACCTGGGGCTTGAGAAGGTCAGCCTCGTCAATGGCCTTCACCGCGGCATCGTAAGCGGTCACAGCCGCCTCGACAGCCTTGGAATCGGCCTGACGCTGGGCCGACTCTTCGGCCTTCTGGTCGTTAGCGGCGACAAGCGCGGAGACCTGATCTGCGAGGGCTTCAACAGCCTTCACAACATCAGCGATTTCCATGTTGTCTTCCTTTCTTTCCTCTACCGCGGTGGTAGAAGTTTGCGAATCTCCACGTCGAGACTCGTACATCTTTTTAACGGACTCGCTAAGGAACTTGCCCCCACGACCCGCCGCAATCACTACATCGACACTGCGGAACGGATCTTCGTCGTCAAAGGACTCCACCAGGAAGTCACCGTCATCGTTTACCGACCCTGTACCGGAGATGTAAATGGACAGCCCTAGCCGGTCCTTGTACTTCTCCAACTTGCGACGATAGTCCTCGTCAGGCTCCCAGTTTGCGTAAACGCCAAGGGTGCCATCCGCATCCCGCTCTGTCCACGTCTCACCGACCACAGATCCGACGATTTCTGTAAAGTTGCGGGACTCGGGGCCGTTCTCCGGGTGGTTCAGGTAAGAGAGCGCGCCATTAAATGCGTGGGCGTAATTCTCCAGCAATTCAGCGGAGTAAATACCCGAACTGCCACGACCCTCGTTGATGAGGCGAACACGCCAGGTATCTCCGTCGCTGGGTGCCGAGACCAGGGAAGCCGCTTCAAGTAGATGCTTGGTAACCATTCTTATACTATTTTACCAGAAAACCTTAAGGGTCCTATTTCGCAGCTTCCATTCGAGTCACCAATTCCTCCAAACGGTTCAGGAAGTCCTCGTTTTGGATCTGTTTAAGCAACTCCTGGGAACTGATTGTGTTGTCTCTCAGGTCGTTTGAACCCGATCCCCCTGAGCCACTGCCATTCGAGACACCCTGGTCAGGAGCGGCTTGCTGAGCAGCAGTATCCGCAGGCTGACTACGCATTCTCAGTGTGGGGGGGATATCCGAAGCGTTACCAATAATGTCGAGCGTATCCAACGCCTTCATACGGTATTCTTCATCGGTGAGAGTCGGGGACAAAAGCGTCAAAGCCTGTGCTGCACGGTAGGGCTCAACCGTCTCCATCTTCTCGAAGAAAATGCGGGGGCGACCGAGGTTCAATTGTGCCAGAACTCGGTGGAAAATGTCGATCCACTCGTTCTGCTTCTGCTTCATCGCATTGCGAACGCCTGTCGTAAGGAGGTTTCCTGCACCATAGCTAGAACCTGCTGCGCTACTGTCCGCAGTAAAGTCTACATTGCTGACATCCAGGGCCGCGGCTGCCATCGCCGCTACCGGGCGCGCGTTACTGAAATCGAAGTTGGTTCGGGTGCCACCGAGAACCTGGAGATCCTGGCCCTCCGTCATGGCGGCTGTGTTGCCGAAACCCGTAACTCCCGACATCTTGACCGCGGCGTTTTGAGTGCCCTGCTTTGTCTTGCTGACGACCTTGTAGAGAATCCGGCTCAGGGACTCATCAACGATACGGCCATACTGAAGGATCTGGTCATATGCCGAGACATAGACACTCGCCGCAATCGAGTCGGGGACACCCAGAATGAACCCCACCGCCCGGTTGAAGCGACCGTCTACGATAACGGTGTTCTGATCTACCTCGACACGGCTAGATCCGGTGCCGTATGACTTCGGGCGGGTTCCCGTGAACCTGTCGGTAACGTACCAACGACTTACCTCTTTTTCACCGGTATTCCATGTCCGCTGGTACGCAATGATATCCTCGCCGTACTCGACATCTACCTTGACGCCCGTGATTTCAGAAAGTGGGATGCGGCGAACCTGGGTCTTGCTTGCGTTGCAGGCCAGGAAAACCATTCCGTCTGTGTATCGTGCCTTCTGCAATTCAGCCTGAGCCGCAGATGAGAAGATGCTCTCCTGGTTTACGGTGTCGATAAAGGCGCTTCTGAGGCGGGTAGGACGGCCTGAACCTTTCGGAGTCTCGGTGCCTTCACGAAGAAGCCATTCGAGAACACGTAGCCTGTATGGAGCGAGCAACCCCGGCGCATCAGGGCGTTGCCAGTAGTGTAGTTGCGAAGTTTCTTGGAGACCTCTTTCAACTCATCGAGATCAAAGCCCTCTAGTTTATCCCCTGTAAGGTAGGACCCAAGGAGGTTCCAACCGCGATCCTCGAAATCCAACATTGCCTTAACATCAGACAAAGACTCCTTAAGGGACTCGTTATCCGACAAAACCCGGGTAAGAGCCTCGGTAATAATCGTAATCTCGTTTGAAGTATCCATATACTACCATTCTACCTTAATCGGAGTAAGCACCTTTCCGCTTCACTACATTTCGGATCGTGGCCTCCGAAAGCTCGGGGTGGAGTTTTTGGTGGATTTGTCGGATACTCTCCCCCTGACCGTACATCGCCCGAATCTTTTCCACCTCCTCCCTGGACAGTGAGGGGTGACTAGTGGGCTTACCTGCACTGTAGTCTCTTTTGGGCAATAGAGCCGGATCGTAGTCGGGGTCAAACCAGAGTTTATTGCTAAGGACCTTCACAATTAGAACGCGGGAAACACCATACCGTTGCGCCAGTTCTTCCCTGGATAAGTGGGACTCCAAGGCATGGGCTCTAATCTCGCGAACAACCTCATCTGACAGAATGGCGTTACTTCTGCGGGGCGGAGGGATGTAATTCGGGTCTACCCAGTGATTATTGCGGAGGATTCGATTTAACTGTCTAGGGGAAACTTCAAGAAAAGATCGGATCTTCTCCAGTTCGGCCCCCAGCACATACATATCCCGAGCCTTACGAACCTTACCCCAGGTAAGCGACGTATTGGCCGAACCCTCCCCGGAGAGAAGATCACGTAGTTTCTGTTTCGTGGCTTCCGCTACGGCAGAACTGTTGCCCCCGTCCCGGACATTCAAACGCGCTTGTCCTAAGCCGCGGTAATGTGCTATTAACTCGATCTCTCGTTCATTGAGCATATCGTGACCATAACACGTTTCCAGGAGGCGTATGCCCAGGCACTCGGCACCGTACTTACGAATGAAGTTCTGTACGGGTACCGTGTTGCGCCTGTTTCGATGTAAGGCATCGTAGATGTGGCCCTTGCGACGTTCTTCCAGGGAAGATACGGTCTGACCCACGTATTCAACTACTTCGGGTCGATCTACGTGATAGAGAGCGTATACGTAACCCTCTCGACCATTTTCAATAGGCTGTTCCATATACCCAGCATATCACACTACCAGTACATCGGCATTCCGGGGCCGCGAATGGACTGCGCAAAGTCGTCAATGACAGCTATTTCGGAGCGATCCATCGAGATCACCGAACCAAGGGGCATCTGGTTATAGGGGTTCCCGGTCCAGGGGCTCATGTCAGTTGCGGCCATGATTACTGCGTCAAGCCGGTCGGGGCTTCTGCCATTAAGTGCGGTCTTTAAGTCGTCTTTCGGGGTAATCTGAATAGCCCCCCGGTTGTTGAACTTGAACGTAATTGCTTGAAGCTCTTCCCGCAGGATATCGTCTTCGTAATCTAGATCAATGAACCCCTCAACCATTTGAGTTCGCAAGGAGTCGTGGCTGTAACTTCTCATGTTAGACCACTGGGAGGGGTCTGGCGAGGCTCGCCCATTGTCCCAGCCCACGAGGAGGTAGACCTTCCCCGAGAACTCGTCCATACGATCAAGCATGTCGTAAACGCCACCGCCAACACCTGTGGTGTCGATTCGAACCTCTGCGGCAAGGTTATCCTGGGCGTATTTGTGAATGCGACGTGCGGTATCTACTAGATCGGTCTTACCCCAAGTAGCAACTACCCGTACTCTGCCCCCTCGACAAGCCGCAATAACAGATTCATCTTGTCCCCAACGGGCGATGTCGGCACCGATGACAAGGGGCCTCTCGATATCCTCTTCAATAGTCGTGTCGTGTGCCTTACCGATTGCGGACATGGGGAAAAACCCGTTACCGCCGTCTTTCGGGAACTCTCCCATGACCTTTGAAAGATACCGGGGGTCATTCTCCCCCCAGATGCGCTTTTGACGCTCCACCCAATCGACCTGGGTAAGGGAGGCAAGCATCCGGGCTTCCATCTCAGGGTCGTCGGGGTAGACAACCTCGCCTGTAAAGGTCGGGAGTTGAAAGCTAGAGATGGAGAACCTGTTGAAATCCCCATCGTATTTAGGGTCTGTGAAGATCCGGTGCCACTCCGTTCCCACGTCATCGGGGTTTCCGATTAATCCTAGGCGCGCCTCTTTACCCGTGATAATTGCTTCAATGGCGGTAAAGATGTTCTTAGACAAGCCCCCGGCCTCATCAGCCCAGACATAGGTGCGTCCTGTCTGAGAGCGGACGCCCTGGAATCGGGAGACTTCGGAGCCGGTAGATGGCACGCGACCGATAACAAGAGGGATGTTACCTTCCGGGCCTTTGACTTCCCACTCCAGGCTTTCGTTGATCGTGCCTCGAAGGTCAAACCCCCGCTGTGCGGCCCTGACCTTGGCAGACTTCATGTACCTAAAGATTGTTGCCTCTAGCTGGGGAACGGAGGGTGCTGTCACGATGCTCAGCGCTTCACCTACGTCAAAAACGGAAGCCGCCCACGCGATCATGTTTGCGAACTCGTGGCTCTTGCTTGTACCGTTACTGGACTTGATAGCGGTTCGCCGGATCTTTCCGAACAGGGTCTCGTTACATATCTCGTCCATGAGATCGTAGGAGCGATAGCCCAGAACATCCGCTCGCCAAGCTACGAAATCCCTCTGGTAGAGATTCTGGAGGCGGCGATTGGTAATGTCCCCCATTGCCTGAGAGACTACGTTACCGAGATTCATTCTTCAAGGTCCCGGCGCGCCGCAGCCTTCGAGAGAGAATCGTTGAACATATCGAACAACTCGTCCTGCGAGATGCTATACCGTTCGGCTACCAGAGGCACCGTAGCGTCCACGACCTCAAACATCAGCGAGGTAAGTTCCCGGACGCGCATTTCATTCAGCGAGTTCAGACGCTCGGTGTCTTGCTTGCTCACCCGGTTCAATTCGGTAAGCACCGCCTTGGAGGCAGAGATAGCAGAGTTCAGAAGACCGGATTTGAAGTCCGCGGCAACAGTGTCGTAGTCTTCGTAGGCTTTGTCGATGATCTCTTGCAGCGTGATAACGAGCTTCTGCTTAGTCTGCTGCACCGAGATTTCGTCTACGGCCTCCAGAAGCCGGTTCTTGATCGCGAAGACTTGATCGGGTGTCAGACCTGTCTCTTCTGCTAGCGCACGGGCACTCTTTTTGCCGATACCCTTCCATATGATGCGTTCGACACGATCAGAAACCTCTAGTTCCACGGAATACCTCCTGGTACTAGTTTACCAAAGAGTAGAAACGAGTTTCCCCTAAATGGCAGAAGCCCCCAGGGAGTAATCTCTACCTGGGGGCCGCTGCGACAAGAGGGGAAGGAGGAATGCCTCTTGCTTATTCTAGTTTATCACCCCAACGCGGTTAGTTTTATCAGAACCTCGCCCTTGTAATTCTCCGCGGACTTTGAGTATCTGGAATGGGAGTAATTACCCCGCGATTCCATAGTGTCTACCGCCTCTAGGATATCCCGCACCTGTCGAAGCACACGCCATCTTTCGTTCTCCACGGCCTGATCGAGCACGTCCCGGTAGTTGACGTTGACCACCTCGTTCGGGCGGATGTGCGCTCTAATTCGCGGCTCCATTAGTTATACCCCTCCTCGATAGCAGGCTCCCTAAGCCGCGTTTTGCCCCCAAGCCGGAACACCTTGACCTCGATCAGATATTCAGTGCCGACATTCTCGTACACAAGAGAACCGTGATCCCATCCAGCAATCCCGGAAGCGGCGATTTCCTGAGAGATGTAGCGGGCGATAATACGCTCTTTGTCATCCATAGTTATACCCAAACTCGTAGACAATTTCCTCGGGACTCATAGACTTCGCGGCATTCCGAACACCGCGGTCAAACAACGCCCATAGGTCTGCGAGGTCACCGGCTTCTTGTACCACCACGCTACCAGCATTTTCCGCAAACCACTTGTAGTAGCCATTGATCTCCTTTTCGATTTCTTCTAGCGTCAATTCTCCTCCTCCACGATGTATCCTGCACGGGCAGCCATGTTTAGCAGCCACGCCGCTTCAATTTCCGCAAACCCGTCGATTCGAACGCCAACTGCGCCTTCAATGTCGTGCCCGGGATAGGAAAGCGTGTAGACCTTGCTGTAGCCTTCTGCGATCATCATTCTCCTTCTGCAATTCGAAGCAATACAAGATAGCCCAGAAGATCCAGTACCAGGTCCTCTGTCGTATCCCCGTTTGCTTGCCGTTTTAGTTTGTCGTCAATCCGCACCCGCAGTTGCTCTGTAGGGTCTGCTTTGCTGAATACCCGGATCGGGTTTAGCGCTGAGTCCCCGTACTTGCGGTTCTTTTCTAGAAGCAACTCGTACACTTCAGAAAGAACGTGAGAGACGCGGGAGCCGAAGCCGTCGTCTATCTGCGAATCAGTCAATCTCGATCCACTTCCCTTCCGATTTGCCCTCCACCTTTAGGTTCTCGGGGGACATCCACTCCTGGACCCGTTGCTCAAGTGTAAGACCCGTCTCGATCTCCTTCAAACGCAGCGCCGCCCACCACTTAAAGGCGGGTGATGTTGCCATTTTCTCAAAGGCCCGCTTTTTGTTCTGAAGCTGGGAACGTTCCTCGCGAGACTCACCGACAGCACCTGATGGTTCATGTACGATGCGGACGCCTGTGTCCCGCTTGTTCTGGTTCTGTCCTCCCTTACCCCCAGACCGAAAGGTGTCCACCCTGCAATCGTCAAGGGTAACGCTGAACGCAAGCTCTTTACTCACTTGCAGGCGTTTCGCTTTCTTTGGCAATCAAGTAATCCAGGGTCTCAACCAGTGCGGCTTGAACCTCCCACTGGGCGGTGTCGGGGTCGCGTAGGGTTGACTGCCACCGCTTAAGATCGTCAATCGTCGTCATTTCTCCTCCTAAGTGAGACTTCGATATCTATTATTCTCGGTTACTCCGTAAGCCCCGTCAACTCTCTAACCTCCCGGTATCTATTCCACGTTTCGCACCTCGGATTTTCGCGACACGTACAATCGAACCCGCCCCCTACTATTTCAGGACACTTACCACAGCAGTATACTGGGCGCTCAGACATAGCAAATCCTCCTACTAACCAGAGTACCGTAGAAAACGCCAGAAACAGCAGAAACTAGCTGGGAATTACATGTGAATCACATCGCGGGCCGGAGCCGGTTGCGCCAGCGCGGGGGAATCGCATCCTCAATGGCCTGGATATCGGCGGCATCGAACACGGGACCTTCGTGCTCTGCGGGCCACTGAAACGCGGCGTCAGAAAGAACCCGGGCGGTAGCGCGGTCGCGGGTGCGGACTTCTTCTACGAACTCATCGAAACGCACCGAAAGCTTTCGAAGTTCTTCTCGGGTTTCATCAAGTTCCGCCCGCAAATCCCGGTTTTCTTTGCTCAGTTCTACCCATGTCGGTTCTTTACGGTCCTGTGTATCCCGGTTGCGCGATCTCCAGGCCACAACAGCCGCGATAAGGGCCACGATAACAGTTGGCGACCACTGCACGAACCAGCCGATAACCTT
>Ga0255141_1000318_pt1 | contig 14459 bp, 16 predicted proteins | sample Atl_Cont_RepA_0h_FD_183178 | JGI IMG/M metagenome (GOLD analysis project Ga0255141, IMG submission 183178) | Freshwater microbial communities from Altamaha River, Georgia, United States - Atl_Cont_RepA_0h | ecosystem: Environmental > Aquatic > Freshwater > River | place: USA: Georgia | collected... | reverse complement strand
GACCCGAGTTTGTGACACCTTTTGTATATAAAGCGAGCGAATTTCCTAGTGGTTGATCTATGACTCAGCGAATGAAAACCGGACACATCCAATTCGGACACCCATCCATTGAAGAGTACAAACATGATCAAGAGAATATTGCTTTGTTGACCTGGCACATTCAAAAGTTGGAAGACAAGTATTTGGAGAACCGAACCGACTCTCTTGTGAATCAGCTCCAGTTTTGGTACAAGGAATTGAATATGTTACAGAATAAAGTTTATTTTTGATCTATTTGTTGTTGTAATGATTCAATGATTTTGCGAAGAGCTTTAATCTCCAACTGAGCAGCAATTAATTTACTTTCATAAAAGTCGGCCAAGTCAAGCAGGGTTTTGCAAGAGGCACACACAGAAGAGGGTTTGCAACTGCACATGATTAGATCTGAAAATGTGTGTTTAAATATGGTGAGACCCGTAATGAATGATGATGTTTACCGTTTGCTGCTATGATCCACGTGTGATGGAGACCCTTTGTAATCTCAACACAGTTCCTGTACAGAGCTCGATTCGTCCAATGATGACCCTCGTTTGCTTTGATGCCATTTCGGCCGCTGCATCGTTTTATGAAATGTTTGATCTACTGCAATGGATGAACCTGAATGTTCGACTGGAATTTAATATGATTCAGATTGAATTCCCCGAACATGGTACTGAACGACTGCTTGCGATCTTGTTGTACCTACGACAAAATTACACTGCTATTGAAGAGAAAAATTCATTTAGTGATGGAGTTCTTTATTCAACGACCTGCTGGATGAAAATCCCCGTTTCTGTCAAATGGAACGAGCACGCCGTCTCCAAATAAGTCTTGTTTCATTGCAGACACTTGTAACGTCAATACAGTGACTGTTTGTTTTAATAAATCTAATTGATCTTGAATTTCCTTGACTTGTTCTTGCAAGAAAATACAATCAAAACATGTAAGTTCATCGACTCCTAAAACAGGCAAGTTTCTGGAACGCATTTATTATACAATGTCAGACTCTTTTGCTTTCAGGGCAAGTTTTAATAACGAATCGATCAGACCATTGACTTCTGTTGGAGCTACCCCAAGAAATTCACTCATGATTAAAAATACGAGGGTCACGATCTGTGTTACTATAAGCCACTCCATAATGATTGGTTCACACAAAATGAAAAAGTTCCGATGTCAAAGTATTTAAACGTAGAAAATCAATATAGATCAAAATGCAACCAAAAGATCTAAAGTGGAATGAAATCGTACCTTACAATGGTTTTAGCTTTGTCGACAAACAAGGACAGTTTGAACAAGATCCAAAGAAATTCATGACCTCTACTCCTCTTCGTTTAGATGGACAGTCTGTCAAGGTGACTTTGAAAGGTGAAGTTGTTACCGATGGAATCAATGTTGCTTCCTTTGACAAGAACGTCCACTCTCTTGGCCTTGCTCTTTCTGACCATGAAGACTTGGAAATTTTAAAAGACCAAGCAGATGTATTTGCCCATGTATTTACTAGTTTTCCTGATGACTGGGAAGTCAAAGACTTGATCAAGGGTGACGTATTGTATCTCAAACTCAAGACAAAGGATGGTCAATACAGATTCAAGACTGATATTAAGATGGATCCTGAAAACCCTAAAAAGTGTAACTTGACTCGTAAAGACGTTGTGGAAGTAAAAGCTGAAATGCAAGCATACATCAACTTTAAAGACAAGTTTGGTGGTTTCTTTTTGGATGTCTTGGAAATCAAAACCAAGGCTGCGCCAGTTATCAAGCGTAGAAAGAAGGACGACTAGTTTATTAATAAATCTTCTTCCAATTTACGTTTTTCCAATCGTTTTTGATTCCACAAATCCCTTTCCTTGACAACGGCTCCTTCCTCTCTCTTACGAAAGGTTTCAAGGACATTTTCAATAGGCCTACGGTACACTTCTGGCTCTGCTTCAGGTTGTTGATTTTCCTGAGGAAAGCAGCGCTTGGTTGCTTCATGTAGCATTTTATCCAAATTGTATTCGCCTTCCATTTTCCAATGCAACCACAACTGCTGCAAAAATTCATAATCTTTTCGTGAAACACCCCATGAATCACATATAAACAAGTCGGTGAAAAAGGATGTCAACCCTTTGTTGCTAAAGTCTCGAATCACTACAGTATAAGGCAAATCACAAAATGGTTTTTCCACTTGAATAAGCATAATGTCTCTGTCTTGAACATGATGAGTATAAATTTCATAGTGCTCCTTTGTATCAGTAGGTGGGATTTCAGGCGGTAATGTAATAGGTGCTGGAGATATAAACTGGTGTAACAATTCTTGAGCAACACCAACAATGAGCTCTGGATGGGTTGCTTCAGGCAAAATCAAGTTTTCAAAGTACCTGGAGATACTAACCCATTGTTTGTCTGTTACTTCAAAGTCGTCGTTAAAAGAGATGACAAAATCTGGAGAGACATCTGCAAGCTCCTCGGGAGTACACATGGAGATAAATTCAGAGAGAAAAAAGAAGCGAGCATTGGTAAAATTCTTTTGCAAGTACTCCAAATCGTTTTGGTGAATGGCGTCCACTAATACAGGAAAAGTGGTCTGAATGGCCTTGACAATGTTTACCTGCTTGTTGGTAGGAGGTTTGTCTACGTAGACAATGATATGGATACCCATATAGAAAAACATTGGATGTTTTATTTATAGTTTTGTCAAATTGTAGGTGTTATTCTACAAAAAGCACACTCTCAAAGTTTTTCATAATTCGTAGACGCTTTGGCTTTTGATAATTGATAAACATAAAATCATGGTCACCGTCAGTAGCATGTTGATATACTTCCATCCAGTCTTCCTTCTTCAAATTCATAGGGTTTTCTTCAAAAATAACTTCCAATTCTTTTTCATTGGCAATTTCAAATACAATCACACATGAGAACTGTGTTCGTACGGTTTTTGGAATTTCCTTGTACGCCTGGGTCACCATAAGCATAGATATGGAGTAATGCCGATGGTTTGTGTTCAACCGTTTGAATGGGTTGTCTCGTTTTCCTGAAAACAAACTACTTCCCACCAAATCATCAAAGACAATGAGAATACGGTTTGCCAAATGCTTTGTTTTCCCATGGTGTTTCAAAGCTGTTACAATCGCCATTTGTTCATCCATAATACTGGCCAAAGTGTTTTCGTCGTATTCGCTCATAAAGTTTTCTTCAGGAATGAGTCCATCAAAATCGGGATCCTTTTTGGCGTACTCTTCAAAGTCTGCACCAGGTGGGGGAGGATCCACAACTCGATTGGGTGTATCCTTGTTTTTCAAACTCTGCACCCATTTTTGCAACGGTTTGTTTTCAATCAATAAGCGCTGGTTCTTTACCCAATCCCACTTTTCGTCCGAAGCAACAGTAGGACTGAAGATCAAAATGGTATGAAAATACCCTTTGTAGAAATGAAGCAAGTTGGCAATCACAGTTGTTTTTCCAGACCCTTTTGGGGCAATAATACCCATTGTAAATTCGTGCTGTGGTAATACCTCATCGTGAGGCACTGGTGGGTGCTTACTAGTGCTAGGCACAGGTACCGGCTTGACATGCAACGTCTTTGATTTCATAGTTTATTAAAACATACATTAACGCATATTTCGAGAACCAAAAATCATGCTGTACATTCGATTCATATGACCATTGACTTCATTTTGCAAACGGTCTCGTACAAGTCCATTATCCCACTTTGTTTTGGCTTCTTCTTGGGCCTCCTGTTGAATTTGTTTTACAGGCTTCTTTTCAGTTGTAGAATGTGCTTGTTCTCGTTTCACACCTTCAATGTACTTTTGAAACCATGCTGGTGGATCTTCACCACGAACGACTCGAGCTTTCTTTGGTTTTGGGGTCTTGACAAGATTCTTTACTTCCTTGTCAATTTCTTGAGCAATGTCATCCGTTTCTGCTTTTCTCTTTTCTTTTGCAAGACGGCGCTTTTCTTTAGCAGCTTCTTTTTTAGCAGTTAAATTTTGTTGTCGTTGAATTTCTTCCAAATGCTTTGCCTGTTCTTCCTCTTCTTGCTTTTGCTTTAACAATAAGGCTTCTTCCTTTTTCTTTTTACGGGTTTCTTGAGCTTTTGCCAACGCAGCCTTTTGCTTTTCAGTCATTTCCTTTTTTGGTTTTGGCTCAGGTTTGGTTTCTGCAACAGGTGCAGCAACTTCTGGTTCGGAGGGTTCGGGAGTAGGCAATACTTTTTCCTTTTTTGTTTTTCGTGGTTTCTTTTCCACAGGAGTAGCGAGATCCATAATGTCAGCGGAATACAACGTCATAAAAAATCATTTTTATTCTGCTATTTATACTTTTGAAAAAACCACACAATTTACCCAGAGTAATTGGAACCTGATGAAGCCGAAGAATTTTGCATTCCGCTATAATCTACACGCGGTTTTCTACGTGTGTCAATAGGTGGTGGTCTTGCAGTTCTTGTACGCTTTGTCTCTTTTGGTGGTTGTTTCTTTCCTCTCTTTGTGCCTTGAGATGGATTAGCTCGCATCTGTTTTGTCTCTTGATCCATCTGTTTCTTTCCTCGCTTCGTACCTTGAGTTGGATTAGGTCGCATCTGTTTTGTCTCTTGATCCATCTGTTTCTTTCCTCTTTTAATACCTTGAGATGGTTCTACAGTTCTACGCTTTTGACCATATAAGAATTCATCTCTTTCACGTTTTGCTCCTCTCTGATCGGGGTAAACATAACTGATTCCCTGACTTGGTGTCCAAACACCTGGCTGAAGAAACCTTAATGGTTGTCCAGCCCATACTCCAAACTTGTCGATTACGTTGCGAACTTTGTCCAAAGCTTTTGAATAGGGACCTGTTGCCTGTTTTTGTCGTTCTCTGGATACACGACCTGAGCGTAACAAAGTCAAATCTTGAACAGATGGTACTGGGGAAACTTCCAGGGCAATTTCAGATGGATCTTTTGCAGGTGTACTTGGTAGCTCTGACACTCTTCTTCTAGCAACTTGATTTTCTTCTTGCAATCTTTCAGGCGTGTATGTATATGGAGCAATTTGTTTATCGTAATATTCTTGAAACTGCTTGTCTTCCATAGTCCTATAAACCCGCTTCAATCGGTTCAACAGAATATCAAATGCAGCTTCATCGGGTGTAGACATAGGTCTTGGAACTGTGGGAGTTTCACCTACTGTAGGTAGTCCAGCAGTTTGAAGGGACTGGTCAAGCAAAATCCTTTTAGGAGCCATTTCGCTGATGGGACTTTGAGCAGCCAGAATTGATTGTTGTACTTGTCGTGTGGTGGAAACAGCAGTTTGAATTTCATTCGCCATATTTTGAAATCTGTCTCGGGCAACTTCGTATTCCAAATCAACACTACCAATATCACTAATAGCTTTCCAAACATCGCTGACATCAGACTGAATTTCCTGTTTTACTTGTTGATCCGAAATACTTTCAGCCAATTGTACGTCCATAGCTGCTAAACCTTGAGAAAGAATTTTTTCAGCCCAAGTTATATCTACGCTTTCAGTACTGGTAGCAGTTCCATAAGAAGAGGGTGTACTTGCACCAGATTCCGCCGTTTTATATGAAGTTCCAGATCCTGGAGTTCCATAAGAGGATGGTGTACTAGCACCAGATCCAGGAGTCCCATATGCTGTTGATGGAGTTGCAGATTTTTTATCTTCTACGTACGGATATTGGGCATACGGTTGTGGTGTTACTGGTGCTACTCCAGGGAAAGAGTAATCAGACCAGGCTGGTGAAGACACTCCACCCTCCAAAGCTGAACGCTGTCTTCGCAATTCGTAATTGAGAGCTTCCAATCCAGCCAAAAACAAATTCGTTACCATTGGCGACTTACCCAAATTTCTTCCTTGAGGTTGTTGTGGTTCTGTAGGTGGAGCTACCGCAAAAGTGTTACCAAACAAATTACCTAATACAATTGTCAAATTTTCTTTTTTCTGTTGGGCTTTTGCATATTGCAAACTTGTTTTTGGGTCCTCTAAATTTCCAGCATCTGAAACCAATCTAGCCGCCCACAAACTACGATTATGTATACTAGTTGACTCACCAGAAGCGTCATAAGGGTAACGTGGTGACATGACGATTGTATTCTGTGCTCCCGGATTGTAACTCGATGGTTCATTTTTGGAATACGGGCCTACTTGTTTTACAAGACCATATGTAATCATATTTATTAAGGCACACAATTTACACCCTACGCACCCCATCGAATATCTAGTTCGGTTTGAGTTTGAGTATTTCCAGTTTGGTTGTTAGTAACTGTAGCAGTAGATGCGGTAGAAGGTGCAGCAGTTGCTGGAGGAGCTTTTCCAGATCCAGTAGTTTTACCTGGAACCACTTTATACGTTTGTTGTCCTCTTTGATCTGTACACACAACAACTGTGGTTGGACCTTGAGGTACTTTGGTTTGATCCCAATTATCGTTGGTCAATGGTGGTGCGACAGGTTCATCTACAGCAATGACTCGAGGAACTTGCCCACCTCTAGGAACACCGCTAGGTTGATATCCGTTTGGAAGAGGTAAAAACATATCACCCGTTACTTTTGCTTGATAGATATTGGCAACTCGATTGTACCAATCGTATCGTCCAGTAGATCCCATAACAGGCATGAGAGTTTTGTCTGGGGCTCGCAGGTCTTGATATACCCATCCATGATTGGTTTTAAAAGAGCGATTTTCCCAATTGGAATCCAAAGTTCTTGCTGGACCACCACCAGAGGAGTACGAATACGAAAATCCGTTTTGTACATTGCTTCCCGTCATAGGTTCGTTTGGTCCTGAAAAAGTAGCATCGTATCGTAAGCCCATACTTGGCTCACTTTGGCGTAATCGAACTGACCCGAGGACATCACCTACAGACCCGACGACACCGGGAGAAATAACCATGGTATTTTTAAAATACTTTTCATCCACAATCGCTTGCATAATACAAATCGCACACAAAATGTTTATTACATTCGTAAACCTCCAGAAAGGGTTTCTCGATATCCTCTTGTAGGGTTAAATGGTCCTACGTACCCCCGCAATTCGCTACTAGCATCCTTTAACAAAAGCATTCCAATTTTTACGCTAAAGTTTTGACCATTAAAGCGAAGTCTTGGTCCTTGATTTCCCAAGGTAAAGTACAAATCCAAATTTTGTATTTGACGCAAGTTTTCCATGCTAAACCACTTTTCCGGAACAGGATCGTTATAGTACGAGACATCTCCAGGATTGCATGCAATGGGGATACGAGCAATTTGAGGACCTTTTTGACCAGATTGCAAATTCACAGAATTTTGTGGCAAGTATGTATCTGTAATACCACCAATTTGTGTACAGTTCAAATATACATAATTTGGACCACTGATTTGCGCGGTGTAAGGAGCTACAAGAACACTACCTGAACTACTGTTGGCTCCAGGACCAAATCCCAACACAAGTCGAGGATTGTATTGCCCAGAATCGGTACCTGTTCCAAATGTAAGTGTAAATGTACCCGTGCTAGCCGTGACTGTCAATTTTTGAGTGATGCTAGAATACGTAACCGTATATGTACGAGAACCTAAAAATGTAGAAGCAGTTGTAAGCGCTGTTTCCAATGCTGTGCATAACGTTGAGGAATTGTAATTACCAACTGGTAGTGTTACAATCGTAGAACCCGTTTCCGTGAGTATAAAAGTATTGTTGTCATTGTTTACTACGTAATATGAAAAGGGAACTTCTGCTTGAATCACTTTCATTGCTACAATATTCAACAAAGGTCGGTTGATATAAAAGGTTGGCCAATCTGTAGAAAGATAACTTCCTTCAGTTTGTATTCCATCCAATGAGTCCAAGTATACTTCTACGTATTCATAGTTCTTTAAATCCATCAATATTAAAAACATACATTTTACTTTATTGGATCAATTCAAGAACGTTGTTTTCTCTCAAAATAAGCATAGCATCATAGTATGCATAGACTTCCATAGCAAACTCGGTTCTTTGAGCACCAGCATAAGTTGCAATCAAGGAAATATCAGATTGTTCTTCAGCATTCAAACCAGAGATTTCAACACCATTGGAAGTTTCCAAATCAATGGCCATGGCAAAACATTGGGATCCCAAATTACCAGAGAAACAGTTACCGGTGGTAGCATGAGGTAAAGTAATGTATGAGTGACGAACCATACCAGTACTTTCAAAACCAATAATGGCTGGACCATAATCAAATTCAGAGTAAATACTGACATAGTCACCACTGGACACAGTAGCATTGAATGGTGCAATAGCCCATCTGTTAGAGTTGACACCAGTAGACAGACGGTAATCCCCAACAATGTTGAGAGCTTTTTGCAATTCCACGTATGCTTCAGCACCACCATTGCTGACACTGGAACCAGTAGATAAAGATACTTGGACAGGTGCAGCTGGGAAGTATCGACCACCAATTCTGAATTGGTAGGATTGCAAGGTATTTGCACTACCACTGTCTCCAGCATTACTGCACATAAGTAAAGCACCACTGTCAGCTTGAATGGATACAGGGTCTCTACGTTGTACGGCAAACAAGGCTTTGACGGATCGTGATCGTTCTTGAATTTGTAAATTCAAATTGGCAGCACCTCCGGTACCAAATCGGTATGTGTGCCAAGAAGAAAACTTGATGGGGACACCACCTTCTTGTAACCCTTTAAGGAACATGGCATCGTAAGAGGCATCAAATTCCAAAATTTCAGGAATCAAGTTGACGTTGGTGATTTTGTAAGTAGGGCGTTCTCCAACAGTGTTGGCATTGGTAATGGTGAACAAACAACCTGCAGCGGTTTCCAAAGTCAATTCAATAGCCAATTGAGAAGCCATGAATTTAGTTGGAATCAATTTTTCTTGAGTAAAGACACCCAAAGCCAAGTTGACTTGATAACGTCTGACAGTGTAGTTTCTACCGTCAGCAGTAAATTGGTTAGGGACAGCGCCAAAACCAACACCAGCAGTACATTTCTTGTTGACATCTTGAATATCGGTACCTTCTACCAAATCATCTGCGTAAGCATTGGAGGAGCCATCAAAACCTTGAATGTAGGCTTGACGAATATTGACCAAACCTTGACGGGATGGAGTAGCTTTGGCAGCCTTTGGTCCTTCCAAACCAAACACAACACCGCCAATACCATCTGCAATAGAAGTTTGGTCCATGGTTCCAATCTGGGTGGTACCAGTCCATTCAGTTAAAGCTCTAACAATGACATTGTAGTTGATAATATCTTCAATAGGGGTTGCACCATACAACAAACGAACTCTAGAGAAAATGGATTGCACATTGTTTTGGATACGAGTGATATTGGCAGTAGTTCCTGACCAATCAAACAATTGAACATCGAATTCCAAAGTGGTGTTGACAGGGTTGACGTAACCTTGTGCTGGAAATTCCAAACGAATCACATCACCTGGGACAAAAGTAGAACCACTTTTAGGTGGAATTCTAGGGGTCATTTTGACAGCCTTGTTGGCTTGAGATGGAAACGAGTAACGAGCGTTAAAAGGGACAACAACTTCCGAGTCGGAGGGATACCATTTAAAATGAGATGCCATTATTGTTATTTGCACACAATTTACTTTTATTAACCCTACATTTCATCCCAATCGTGCATTTTTGAGAGCTTCTTCTTCCTCTTTGGTTGGAGCCCTTGTACTGCCACGAGATTTTGGTTTTGCCGGAGGAGGTCCAGCAGGCTTGACATCATTGTCGGCCATGTATTCTTCCAAAGTTTGACCATTCAACATTTCGGGAGTAATACGAACCTTTTTGCAAGAAGACCCCTTTCCTTCGTATGCTTGCAACTGATCGTCGTAGGCTTTCCATTCGTCTTGAGTAATGGAAATGTCTGGGTTTTCTTCTAAAAATTTAGCATAGCGTTTAAAGTCGGCAATATTTTCATTAGATCCCAATCCCATCGCTCCTTCAAAGACATTGTTTTTAGCAGCCTGTGAAGCGAGTTGTGCAATACCTTCAATAGCAGGACCTGCCACCATTCCCAATATAGGATTGACATAGGAAAGACCTGATGATACAATACTACCAACCTGATCTACAATATCCCAATTTTGATTGGTAGGATCCAAACGATATTGTTTGAGTTCCTGATTCGCCGCTGCGGCCGCAATCCATGCAGCTTGGTCTGAAAAGTATCGTCCCGGAACAGAGCTACTTTGCACCGTTCTGTTTCGGAAAGAAGACATTTTCTCGACAGTATTTTTAGTAACACCTCGGGAAACGATGGCAGACTTTACTTTGGAAGCCTGCTCTTTTGTCAATCCTAAAAGTGGAACTGGTTTTCCCCAACCACTTTTCTGAGCTCCCAAAGGTGGTCTTGGTATTTTTGCAGGCAAATCGGTTCGGATTGCTGGAGGAGGATTAGGTCTACTAAATTTTTTGCTGACTTTTGCACTTGTTGGAGTTTTAGGAACAGCAGAACCAGGAAGAAATGCTTCAGCAGCTTTCCATTGTTCAGACAAGTCTGGTACTACCGGATTGAAAACTTGAGGAATTCTTTTAGCACTTTGAGGCGAGTGACGGTATGTGTTGTAATCAAAAACCCGCTGGGTTACGCCGTTTGTACGTACGTTTTGGAAGGGGTTGAGAGTCGTACTGAACATATGCTACATCACATACAAAAAGACTTTTATTTTAATTTGACTCCAGGCATTTTCATTGGTTTTGCAGGCAGCTTTGGCCCCACCATGGGTCTGGATGGAATGGTAGAAGGTGGTGGTGGAGGTGGTCTGGATGGACCTTTCATAGGAAGAGGGAGAGGTGCTGCTTTGATTGGTTTGGATGCACGTACCATGGCCAATTTTGCTGGAGATGGGGTTGTAATAGCAGGCTTTGGTTTCTGTGGTTTGGAAGCACGAACCATGGCCAACTTTGCTGGAGAGGGTTGCGTAATGGAAGGTCGAGCAGTCTTTTGCAAACGCTGAATGGCTTGAACTGCATTGCTACCAATTTTTTGGTTGGCGATGGCTTGACGATTTAATTCTTTAATTGCTTTCACAGCATTCTTTTTAATACTTTTCTTTTGAAAATACTTTTTAATTTTTGATAGAGCCATAACACATGACACATACAATAAACAAAACGAGCCAATCAAAAACGTCTATTACACGTGACTGAGACTATAAAAGGTATTACAAGTTAAATCTGTAATGATTCCCATTCGATTCGACGATGATGGAGTTCCGGTTTTTACAAATGATCAGGTTGATGATTATGGTTTTCCGGAGCACTGGGGATTTGAACTGTACCGAATTGTAGAAAATAGAGACACTGTAAAAATGACGACCGATTATAAAATGGAATCTGAATATTACAAGCGACCCATTCATCGGTATTGTAGAAGACAACGGTTTGCTAGCATCTTGCATCAATTGTTGGGTGATAAGGGAAAGGTGCCCGATTGGGTTGTTGCCATTGTCAAGACGTATTTAAAACCGGGTGATATGTGGAACCATACTCGTAATATCTTAAAACATTACAAGCTCCGTTTGTATTACAACCGAATCCCATACATTGTTCAACAAATTACAAAGACCAATTCGGCCAAACCAATTCATTCCGATCAATATCGCGCCGTCATGGCAGACTTTGATCGGTTCTGTTATTTATTTGACAACAACAAACACTCCTTTAAACGAAAGTATTTTCCCAATATGCGGTTTATGGTTTTAAAACTAATTGAACGACACGGTATTGAATTGAATTACAAAATTCCTCTGACTCGGACCATGCGAAAACGTAAAGATTTAGAGTTTATTTGGAATTGGTTTTTACAGCAATAAACTAGGTGGTCAAATATGTATAAGTTGCATACACACGTACCGTACCTGATGAGGCTCCAGGAGCCCATGAGTAATTGAATCCTGAAATTACGTACCCTTCGCCATAATCCCCATTGTAAATTGCATAATATGGTTTAGGGAATCCTGAAATAAACGATGGGTGTGGTGAAATCATAATGACTGGACGATTGAGTGGTGTACCCACAGGAGTAAGTCCTGTCAAATAAAGGAAACCGTCTCCGCTGAGGTAGGTCAAGTCTAACGCAATTCTACACGTAACTTGTTTTCCAATTCTAACAAACGTACCCGCTCTTTCTGTATAAACCACTGTAGGAGTACCGGTTGTGCATCCAAACGTGGGTGTAAATGTTCCTTCCTCGTATTGGAATCGTTGGAACCCTGCAATCATATCGCTACCTTGAACCGTATTGGAACAAATGATGTTTCCACCAGCAAATGTATCACCAACAATACCAACACCTCCACCAACTTGTAAAGCACCGGTAGTTGTATTGAGTGCGGGAGTCGTGTTTGGAATGGTTACAGCCGTACCTTGAAGACGCAATACACCGGCATCATTTCGAACAGTCATGGTATTGGCTCCACCATCAGCAGTTCTGTTGGGACCGTTCATAAAAATGTTTCCATTTCCAACCGCTTGCGTATCCAAAGTAAAGGCTGCATAAGCACCTGTTCCAGCACTTTGATTGGAAACGGTGATACTGTTTACTCCATCAACGGGTATGTCACCAGCAACGATATTGGAACCAATACGAGCAGTTTTTCCTACACCCAATCCTCCTGAGGTAACCATGGAAGCATTGTTGTAAGCAACAGCATTGTTTGTATTTTGCACCAAGAATGGTAATTGACAGAAAGCAGTCGAATTTCCAACATAAAAACCAGCATTTCCAGAACCATAAAGTAGCAAATTACCAGCAGGGTTTCTCATAATCATATCGTTGGCATTGGTAGCATGGTTTGGACCCAAAGTAATAATTTCTGCTGGTGAGCCAGCTGCTGCCGTATCAAATGTGACACTAATACCTGCAGCAGGATCTGTACTACTGTTATACAAAGCGTGGTATCGAACACCATTTATAGGTACCAACCCTGTAAGCAAGTTTCCACCAACGGACAAACCTTTTCCAACGCCTACACCACCAACCACGGTCATGGCACCAGTAGTAGTACCAGAGGTGTCTTCTGAAGAAGAGATAGTAACAGTAGTACCAGGAGAGTTGGTAACAGCCAAAGTTCCTGTACTGGAAGAACTGTATACGATAGAACCTCCACTGATGGTTCCACCCACGTTCAAGTTTCCAGCAATCCCAACACCACCAGCAAATGTTGCACTTCCCGTAGTGGGTGAGGTTGAGGTTGTAGTAGATGCAACGGTAAGAGTCGTTCCAGAACCATTGGTAACGCTAAACGTTCCTGAACTAGTACTGCTATACGAAACAGAGCCTCCTGTAATCGTACCACCAACATGCAAATTTCCAGCAATACCTACACCACCACCTACTGTAAGAGCACCCGTAGTAGTAGACGTAGCTTGTGTAGTTTGAGGTAGTTTACAACTATCTGCATTTACTCCCAATACAAAATTGGTGCTTGCTTGGGCACTACTACCTGGAGTATACAAATACAATGCATCTGATGGTAACCCACCAGCCAAACTAAAATTAGCTTGCATCATTTTTGCTTTGGTTCCAAATGCTGTGTTTGCCTGGATGGGTTGACCATAAGGAACAACAACTCCACCAGCTGCGTACATTTTCTTTACAGACTTGATACCACCCCAAGTAAAGACAGAGCCTGGATTGGCATCGTCTGCATCCAAATCGTCATTTTGAACCATTGGATCGTTTAATGTGGTTGTACCGGTTACTGTTAAATTTCCACCAACCGAGGTATTTCCTGAACTTGCAACGGTAGCACCACTGATTGATGAAGTGGACGTTAGTGTCAAAGCCGTAACACCACCACTTGCTGTAACACCCCCACCAGCATAAATGTTTTTTGCTACACCCAAACCACCATCCATAATAACAGAGCCAGAAGTAGGAGATGTCGAATCGGTTGTCGTAATAAAATTAGATTGTAATGTGTTGGCTGCAATTCGTAACGTATCTTGAATGTTCAGCTGTTTGTATTGACTCAAGTCGCGATCAAAAGAGTAAATATCACCTTTGGTACCATCGTATCGAACTTCCACACCTACATTTCCGGTGGGTTGTCTTACATATAAGCGACCTCCTTTTAACACTTCGTCTCCACCATTGATTGTAATACCTGTAGCACCAAGAGTAGCACCGGCAGATGTCACTGTACCTGAGGTTGAAAATGCTCCTGCAGTCACCGTAGAGGGTGTCGATATATTCCCTGATGTAACTGTCATTCCAGAACCAGTGTTGTTTTGCAATACCAAATTACCTGCATCGTTACGAATCACCATAGCATTAGCACCACCGTCTGCACTTCTGTTTGTACCATTCATAAAAATCACACCATTACTAGCACTGTCTGTATCCAATGAAATAATCGTATGAGCATTTACACCAGTATTTTGATTTGAAACAGTAATACCTGAACCACCGTTTACGTTCAAGTTGGTTGTCAGCAAACCAGTTGTGGTTGTACCAGAAACGTTGGCTGTT
>Ga0255141_1000313_pt1 | contig 14623 bp, 20 predicted proteins | sample Atl_Cont_RepA_0h_FD_183178 | JGI IMG/M metagenome (GOLD analysis project Ga0255141, IMG submission 183178) | Freshwater microbial communities from Altamaha River, Georgia, United States - Atl_Cont_RepA_0h | ecosystem: Environmental > Aquatic > Freshwater > River | place: USA: Georgia | collected... | reverse complement strand
CCAGCTTCAATATATGCAGCCTCATCAAAAACCAATATAGTTGGAGTGTATCCACGCAATGCGTCAGAAGATGTGGCCACAGCTTTAACCTCACATCCATTATTTAATCTAAATCTACTTTCTGAATTTTTATCAGGGTGAAAACCAACATTAATCCAATCTGGCCATTGATCTAAAAACATTCTTACCTTGTTAGCCATCTCTATCGCGGTGTCTCTTTTGTTCGCAATAATCAAAACTCTTTCAGGGTTTTCCGGCTTTGCTAGTTGTAATTTTTTAGAAATCCAAGCAGCAGTAACAGTAGATACACCAGCTTGTCTATATTTTCTTGTGATATTTTCATTGAATCTTTCGTAATCGTTTAACAATTGTATTTGATCTGGAAACAACTCTAGTGGTACGAATTTTTTTTGTGTGTTGTCATATGTCTGAAGGTACGTTTTAAGTGCGTAAGGTGTATCCTTCATTATACGTGCATATTCTTTTAATTGTTCTATTTTGTTGTTCATATATATAAATATGAAAAAAGTGGTCGAATTTGACCACTTTAATGCTTTATTAGCTTTTAGTTATTTGATAGATCTATACCTAGACCCCCTAAAAGGTCTCGTAAATCATCATCGTCAATACCGTCTGAAACGTTATTCAATTCATCATCAAATTGTTTCATAGACATTCTATAATCATAATCATTGATCTCGCCATTTATCATCTGATAAAGTAATCCCATTAATCTTTTTCCACTTTCAGATCCAGATAAAACTTCTTTTAGGAAGACTAAAAATTCTTTGGCTGGTTTTGCAACAATTTTTTGAAATAAAATCAATTGCATACCAACTTTATCCTCATCTGTTATAACTTCTTCAGGAAAAGATTCTTTAATTCTATCCCATATTGCTGGGCCTAATCTTAAATCCCAAATTTCTTTTTGTAATGTGTCTTCAAGTTCCATAACTTTAGCAGCTATGTCTCTATCTTTTGGTTGACCGTGTAGCGCGCCAATAACCTCATAGGTTCCTTTCATCAATTCATGTACTAGAATTGGAAAGTTGATAGCTGTTGCAACTACTCTTGGTGGTGTTTCGTTAGGGAATACTTTTTCTTTACCGCCAGCCATTGGTGTTCCACCACCTCCACTTAATCCAAGATTCATATTTCCCATTTGCCATAACATAGCATCGGCACTAGACATAATAGTACCATACATTGCGGCGATATTACGTTCACCAGTAATTTCTACTAATTTTTCGTTTGCATAGTTGTACATATAATGACCTTTTGAAGATGCGCCGGCCATCATTGCATTAACCATTCTTCTTTTAGCTCTTTCTAAAGTAATATCCTCCAATTCATCATGCATCTCCTTTTCTAGTTCAACTTCCTCTGGTTCCATTTGACTTGGGCCCTTTTCTTCAAATCCCTCAGAATCCGGCATTTCAATACTAGCTTCATAAACAATATCACCTTCTTGAACACCAAGCTCTTTCATAACCAATTCAATTGCAAGTGCTTCTAATTCTCTTTTGTGTGCTCTTTCAATTCCAGACATTCTTGACTGAAGCTGCATCATAGTTTGTAACAAAGTGCCCACACTATTTGGTGAAAGTGGTGGTAGACCTGTATATCTCCTAACATTATCTACAATCTGACGATATCTTTTTGACGCCAACAGTTCTTCGAAATTTGAATGTGGCGCCTCAACGTCTTTAGGGAAATTTACTTTTTTAAATGAATGTTGTCTGTTTGCTAAATCGCGTTCAACATCCGGATGTGGTCTATCGGCCGAATCAAAGGTTATTGGCATTTCATTAAGATTTTCTTTCAATCTTAATAATAACTCTTTTTTTGTGATTTTCATAGTTTAATTATTCTGCAGCCATTGGCATTGAATCCAATTTTTTAATTTTTGCTTTTGGTCTTGGCTCAACAACCGGTTCTTCGTCAGGATTTCTAAAAGGATTTCTTCTAGGATCTCTTTCAGGTTTGTCCACATCTGGTGTTTCTTTTGGTGGCGCATCAATTCCTGGCGCATCTTTTTCTGGTGCTTCCTTTTCGCCTGCACTAACAATGCTATCAAAACTCATAAATTCAGGAATTCTTGGCGCCCGTTTTTCAGACAATTCAACATCAGATTCATTTAATTTTTCTTTAATTAATGAAACCATATCACGTTTAGTTACTAAACTATGATAAGTCGAATCAACAGCATTTTCAACAAACTCATTTAAATTTTTTAAATTAAGTTTTTTTTGAATAGCCTTTTTCTTTGCTTTTGCTTTTAATTTTGAAACTGGTATAACCTCATCTTCCTTAACTTCAATACTTGCTTTATCAACTTTTGGATCTTTTAACACACTATTCAATGTAGCAACATCTTTTGGATCTTTACTGTTATATACAGTTTTTGTTGTTGTAATTGTTTGAGCTTCTTTCAAAACTTTATTAGCAAACTTTTCTAATTGATTATCATTGAATTTAACTAATGTTTTTTCTGAAAATCCTTCAGACATTAATTTTTCTATTAATTGAGCTCTATTCATTTTAATTTAAAATTTATTTCTTCGTTAATTAATCTAAGCCCCTTTGTTGCTAATTTAGCAGTAACACTTTCTAATTCTTCTGCAAAATGAAAAGAGAGTCTTATTGGTCTCTCTTCTGCGTCCATATCAAAAGCTTCCCACCCTAAAGCAACAATCCCATCAACAGCGTCGATTACACCAAAATAGTCAGAATTTTGCACTAGTTCAAGTTTTAAATCAGAATTTTTTAATAACCCAACTAGATCTATACTATCAATTTCTGGTGGTATCGCCCTACCTGCAGACGGGATTATAAACCACTCTTCAACCAATGTGTCTGGATCATTACCAAAGATAAATTCGTATTGTCTCTGGCCTTTATAATCTTGACCCAGTTCATTGATATAGAGTAGATACATTATTCAAAGTATTTGCTTAATGTTGTATTAATGCTTTCGTTTATTTCGTTTAATTCTGGGGTAATGTCCATTTCAAGAGCTTCAACAGCGCTAGGTGCTTTAAATTCACCGTTTTCTTCTTCCTCTTCTTCATTGTCAACTACTATGAATTCGCCTAAATCTTGTTCTTCTTGTTCTTCTTCCTCACCACCAATTTTAGAATTAATTAATTCTTCTAATTTAGAAATTCTTTCAGCTAAATCATCTTCTGGCGCAGCCTCTTCTTCTGGTGCTGGTTCTTCTTCAGGAGCTGGCTCTTCACTCGGTGTTGGCTCAGCCTCAGTTTCTTCATCTCTTGCAAACTTTTTACCAATTTCTTCAATATCGTCGTCTTCCAATTTGTCAAGATCAACGGCTGATATAACCATGTTTAAAACATACTTAATATCGTCACTTTCCATTTTTGGTTGTTGGTCTCTTAATTCTTGACCAAGCTTACCTGCAAATTTTTGTATTTCAGCCATATAATCAGATCTCTTACCTTCCTCAGGAGACATTGCTGGATCAGCTTCTGGCGCCGCTGGTTCATCAGATGGCATTTCAGGTGCTGGCTCAGCACTCGGTTCTGGCCCATCAGATGGAGGTAATGCCGGTGGCATATCATTAACAGCGTCTTGTGGAAACGCACCCTCTTCCTTAGGTTTGTTTGCTTTTAAAACATACTTCGTTACTTCTTCGTTTAATTCTTGAGATTTTAATAACTCAAGTCTTTTTAACGCTTCAGCATAAGATGTGAATCTATTTTTATTTTTCATAAACAAACCACCAATATAATCTAGTGTTTGTTCGTTTAGACCCTTTTTTACATAATAACCATCTTTTTCTCTAACAATGCCATAAACGCCGTTAGAACTTTCTTTTACCAATTCAGCAGTTTTACTCTGATTTGGATTAGATGATTTTTGATTGTAGTAAGCCAATTCAAGGATTCTTTTGATCTTATCGTCTCCTTGCAGCTTTTCACTACCTACAGGTTTTAAATCTCCCATTGTATTAATATTAAAATAAGCTTATTCTTAATCAATAAATATTAAATAAAAGGAAAAAAATACAGTTAGCAATTATGAGAGGGATAATTTTTTGTTAGAGACATCCTTTTTTAAGTCCATCAATTTCTCAATGTAACCATTTCTTCTTAATAACTTGAATGTTAAATTTTCATATGAATACTCCCCACCACTTGTTAAACCACTCTTTCTAAACTTTTTAAGTTTATCTCTTAAGTCTAATATTTGCTTAGTTACGTCTTCCCCCGAGTTAAAATCGTTAATTAATGTATCGATTTTTTTTGCAAAGTATTCCCCTTTATTTAAAATTTGATTAGTATCTATGTTTTCCTTTTTTAGTGAAGGTTCTACAATCCATTCGTTATTTAATATTGAATAAACACCAGTAGATGAGTGTTACTCATCAATGTCCTGTACATATATTTCAACATCAAATCCCTTTATTTTTATATCGTTTTGTTCGTTCCACAAACCTTTCTTAGAGTCAAAAAACTCTTTTACAATATCATTTAGTATTGATGAATTGGTTTTATCACCTTCATTTAGTTCATCCATATCAACTAAAATATGTAAATCAACATCAGAATATTCAGACCAGTTGTAATTAGCCAACGAACCGGTTAAGATAACATCATGAATAAAAAAGTCTACACCAGCAAAATCAATAAAATTATCTGTTATTTCTAACAACCTATCAACTATTTCTTTCTTCATTACATATGCCTCATTGGACCCCATATCAAATATAAGTGGGCACAAATGATCTTTAATTTGAAAAGATCTAATGATTTTTTTATCTACCTCAGGATCAGATAATTCTAAAAGTTCGTCTATCAAGTTGGCCATTAACTAATTTTTTTAAAACTATATTTTGTTTTAATGTTTGAATTTAAAAACGAACCTTGAGAATCACTCATCCTAAATTTTGTGAAAAGCTCCCAGGGTACGCCCTCATATTCATAAATACTTCCATTATTAAACACAATAGTCAACAAAGACGTTTCCGTGTTATAAGTTGCGGATTTAATATTTGTCGACTTAACATCAACATGAATTAACTTCCCATCAATTTTTTCAGATATAATTCCCATAATCTCTTTTTATTAAAATATACGAGTTTTGAAAATAAAAAAAAAGCCCCGATTAACGAGGCTTTAAAATAAACACAATAAATGTTAGTTAAGTGAAATCAACCTTTCTAAAGATTTCTTCTTATCTATCGGTAATGTTAATTCTAAAATACCATTTTCAACCCTACCAACGATGTCTTTTTCTTTTACATCATCTGGAATGGTATAGCTTTTTACAAAGCCTTCAACAAAATGTATTCTTTCATCTTTCTCTTCTTTTTGAAAAGAAATCCTCAATACACCATCTTTTGTTGAAATTTTTAGGTCATCCTTTGTTAAACCAGGAACAGACAAGAAAACTTTATATTCGCTTTCATTTTTGCGAATAGTTGATTTTGGGGTTAACGTTGGGTGAGCACTATCAAAGACTCTATCCACAACATCAAAAAACGGATCTCTAAATAATGTAATCATAGTTTTATAAATTTTTATTTGATATTAACAATTTTTTTGCCAACAATCATGTTATGACATTTAGTCATATTTTTTTGAAACAATTAGACATTTTGTCAATTCCTAAGTTTTTTTTTCTGAAAAAAAATCCTTATGTTTGTTTATAAATCAAAATGTTATGCCAGTAGACTTCGAATACGAGGAGAATCAAAGAACAAACCCCAAAAACAGAAAAAGTACTTCGGGAACACCTATTCTTGATAATTTTTCTAGAGACCTTATTAAACTAGCGCAAGAAGGTAAAATTGACCCTATAGTTGGTAGAGACAAGGAAGTGAAAAGAATTGCACAGATTCTTTCAAGAAAAAAGAAAAATAACGCCGTTATTGTTGGTGACGCCGGTGTGGGCAAATCAGCGTTAGTTGAAAAACTAGCATTGATGATATCAAAAGGAGATTGCCCTTCAAATTTACTTGACAAACGAATAGTATCATTAGATTTAACATCACTAGTTGCTGGCACAAAATATCGTGGGCAATTTGAAGAAAGAATCAAAGCTATATTACATGAATTACAAGACAATCCAGACGTTGTTGTGTTTATCGATGAATTACACACAATGGTTGGCGCTGGGAATGCTAGTGGATCAATGGATGCAGCAAATATTTTAAAACCAGCATTAGCTAGAGGTGAAATCCAATGTATAGGTGCAACAACTTTTGATGAATTCAAAAAACATATTGAAAAAGATGGTGCATTAGTTAGAAGATTTCAAAAAATTATTTTAAAGGAGCCAACTGAATCAGAAACAGTTGAAATATTAAACAATTTGCAAAAATCATATGAAGAATATCATAAGGTTTCATATGGAAGTGAGGTTATTGAAACAATTGTAAGATTATCTGGAAGATATATGACTGATAAACAATTTCCAGATAAAGCAATTGATGTGCTTGATGAATTGGGGTCAGAAAAACGAGTAATAACAAAAATTCCTGAAGTCATTGAAAAACTAAAAAAAGAAATAGAAGAAATTAGAGAAAGAAAACTAGAAGTTGTTAAAAGCCAAAATTACGAACAGGCTGCAAAACTCAGAGATGAAGAAAAAAAAGCAGTCAAAAAATTAGAAGACGAAAAAAGTAAATGGCTTGATAAACAAAAAGGTAATTTAATACCTGTTAGTGTTGAGGATGTGTATGATATAATTTCAAATATCACTGGCATCCCTATTACAAAAATAGACAGTAACGAAGTGAATAACCTGTTAAATTTGGAAAGCGAGTTATCTAAAAAAGTTATAGGTCAAGAAGATGCTATTTCAATTATATCAAAAGCAATTAGAAGAAACAGGGTTGGAATAAAAGACAACAAGAAACCAATCGGTTCTTTCATATTTTTAGGATCAACAGGTGTTGGTAAAACATATCTTGCCAAAAGCTTAGCGCAGCTAATATTTGGGTCTGAAGAAAAAGTTATTCGTGTTGATATGAGCGAATACATGGAAAAGCATACTGTGTCTAGATTGATTGGTTCACCTCCAGGTTATGTTGGTTATGACGAAGGTGGTCAACTAACTGAGAAAGTTAAGAATAATCCGTTTGCTGTAATACTGTTTGATGAGATTGAAAAAGCACATAAAGATGTTTTTAATATTCTTTTACAGATTTTAGACGAAGGTCACCTAACTGACTCATTCGGTCGAAAAGTTAACTTCACAAACACACTAATCATTATGACATCAAATGTTGGTGCTAAGAAGGTATCGGAATTTGGTGGCGGCGTGGGGTTCTCGACTAGTAGTAGTGAAACACAACAGTATGAGGTTAGAAAAACCATGATTCAAAAATCCCTTAAGCAACAATTTAATCCAGAATTCTTAAATCGAATTGACGATATTATTTTATTCAATCCTTTGAACGAAGAATCATTAAGAAAAATCGTTTCGTTAGAAATAAATAAATTAGTTAGTAGATTACAAGAAAAAAAATATATTATAACTTTTGACGATTCTGTTTTAACAGAGATCATAAAAAGAAATAAGGATGAGGAATATGGTGCAAGACCAATAAAAAGAATTATACAATCTTTATGTGAAGATTTTCTTAGTGATCAAATATTGATGGGTAATATTAAAGAGAATAAACCCGTTAAAGCTGTTTTTAAAGAAAAAATGGTTTTAAAAACAAAAATCATATGATTTTTAACTAAATATTTGACTTTTTGTGAAAATCACATATATTTATATGCTTGAGGTTCTCTTTGTCGATTACCTTTTCGTTTTTTTCATAAGTAAGCGGGGTTGAACCTGCCGAAAGACCTTAAAACCCCGACATCCTGTTGGGGTTTTTTATTTTACATTTTGTTTTATCAATAATTTTCCCTATATTTAAGATAGTATGAAAAAATATACATTGATTTTCGCTCTTGGTGTAGCACTTACACTAACAGCGTGTGGTTCAGGATCTGCCACAAACGAAGCAACAGATTCAACTGCTGCACAAGTTGATACAGCTGCTGTTACCACAGCTGACTCAACGGTAAGCACAACAGACGTTCCAGCTGCACCAGCAACTGAAACAGTAAAATAAGAAAGGGGCCAGGGTACTGGCCCTTTTATTTTTTAAAATGACCACTAATAATGAAAAATTTTGTTTGTAGTATCTGCAATAAGGACACTTCGAATGTAGATATTGATTATTTGGTTGGATTTGACCACCTATCATGTGTCCTAGAAACAGAAAAATCGAATCAGACTGAGCTATGTGTTTTATGCGGTTCTGCGACCCCATATAAATTTTATGAACATATTGATATGCGATATGGGTATGTTGAGGGTTGTGGGCAATTATGTGAAAAGTGTTATAATATGGGCACTGATAGGGAACAAATATTAGTACCAGCCGCTATGGTAAAACAGACCCCTAACGATGCTGAATTGGGGGCGAAAGTTAGAAGTCTTTACTGGGAATCAAGATAATTTGTTTTTTTGATTTTTTTTGTTTATTTTTATACAATAAACAGACAAATGAAAAAGGACCCACAAACTAAAATCTTGTTCATTGTGACCATTATCATGCTTGTAATGGTTTTTTTGATTGCCAAACACTACAGAGATGAAGTATTGGTTCTTAAAAAAGAAATTAAAAAACTTGAAATACTTATAGAAAAGCATGGAAGAAATGACACCACAATACAAAGGTGATTTAATATTACTTAGAGGAATTCCCGGTTCCGGTAAATCGACCTTAGGAGAAATTATATTACAAACACCACAACAACAAAATCCAGACGTACTATCTGCCGATAATTTTTTTGTTGATGAAAATGGTAAATATAATTTTGATGCTAGCAAACTTAAAGAAGCACATAATATGTGCCAACAAAAGTGTGCCGAAAGAATGCGTTTAGAATTTTCTAAAATTGTTGTTGCAAATACCTTCACACAAGAATGGGAAATGCAACCGTACTTTGAAATGGCAAACAGGTACGGCTATAGAATTCATACACTAATTGTTGAGAACAGGCACGGTAGTAAAAATGTACATAATGTTCCAGATGATAAATTGGAACAAATGAAAGACCGATTCGAAATCTCTCTTTAAGTGAGCAAGTTTATTGTTTCATATTTTAACCCACCCCCCAAAAATCGTAATGGATTTTTTAAACGAATTAGAAAAATATTATCAAGATGGTTTGCTTTTAAAACAAACACATCCGATGTACGATCTGACAATATGGAATTACAGCCCTAAAGTTCAGTATGAAAAACTATGGGATAACATTACTATTCAATGTAGAGGGTTAGTAACAAATTCAAAGGGTGATATTATTGCAAGACCTTTTAAAAAATTTTTTAATTACGAAGAACACAAACCAGAAGATATTCCAAACGAAGAATATGTTGTTTACGAAAAACTAGATGGTTCATTAGGAATTCTCTTTAATTATGAGAACGAATGGATATTGGCAACACGCGGATCATTTACATCCCCCCAAGCAATTAAAGGTAAAGAAATTCTTAATAAACATGATATTAGCTCCCTAAGAAAAGATAATACATATTTGTTTGAAATTATTTACCCGGAAAATAGAATTGTTGTAGATTACGGTGATCAGGAAAAATTAGTTGTGATTGGTGGTATTCATACTAAAACAGGCGACGAGATACCCGATAGTAGCTTATTTTGGTTACAAGATGCTGGTTTTGAAATAGTTACAACATATAAAACCTGGGGAGAAGGTTATGACCTCTTAAAGGAAGAGATAAGCAAAGACAGAGAAGGTTATGTAATTCGCTTCAAAAGCGGTTTTCGCATGAAAATTAAAGGCGAAGAATATAAAAGACTTCATAAAATTTTAACTAATATATCAAATAGGGATATTTGGGAGTATTTGAAAGAAAATAAACCATTTGATGAGTTAATTGATAAAGTCCCAGATGAATTTTATGAATGGGTCAAAAAAACAGCAGATGATCTCGTTGAAAAATATTATGAAATTGAAAAAAAATCTTTGATTGTTTTTGCCAAAATCAGAAAAAATATTAATATTGAGGACAGAAAAAGTTTTGCATTAGAAGCTTTAAAGTGTGATAACCCTTCCATTTTATTTTCTATGCTTGACAAAAAATATTATGGTGACATAATATGGAAATTAATTTACCCAACTTATTCAAAACCCTTTAAAAATGATGAAAACTGAGAGAGACAAATTTAATGTTCACGTAAAAGGAAAGTACAAAAATTTTGAAGATTTTTTGGACAGAAACAAGGACCTCATTTATGGTGGTGTTATTGATTCTTTTAAAGAACTTCTAGGGTCCAGAAAAAGAAAAATCAAGTACACCGTGAACGCAACAGTAAAGCTAGATACCAATGAAATTGTAGAATGGAAAACAGAATTTCTATTGGTTAAAAGCGAGCCAGATATTCTAGTGGAACATATTATGCCACATTTCGAAGAGCAAGAAGATTATGAAAAATGCTCCGAAATATTAAATTTACACAAAGAGTTGACAAATAAATAAAAATAAGCTATATTAGTTTATAAGCGTATAATAGAGATACGTTTAGTCATTTCTTGCCAAAAAAAAGCCCTCGTTTCTACGAGGGTTTTTATTTTTGTACTATATAAAGAACTTCTTGTTATTATCCTATTATTCTTGGTTTTACAATATTTTTGTTGTATTTTTCTAATAGTTATATAAAAAAAATACAATATGATAAATTTACTTATAGGATTATTTTTAATTTGCACATCGTTGGGAGTGACGATTTCAAAAACAACAAAAGAATACGGATTTAAAAAGCAAAGACAACACATTGAACCTTTAGTTATAGATAAAGAGGTTTAAAGCATCATCCTAGATCCAATTAAAAAATTATGCATAATTGGTGTACCAGGCGCAGTATTTAGGTTTGCTTTATAATTTAAACTTAACCCAAATCTTCTAGTTATTTTATAATCAAAACTACTACCAATTAAAAATCCAAAATGTCTGTTTACGGTTGTTTGCCCAGTTATAGTGTTATATGATATGGGGGAAGACATCATGAACACTTGAGGGGACAAAGTTATTTTTTTATTGTATTGATATGGTTTTGTCCAAAAAACAACCATTGAAGATGATAAAGACATATCATATTTCTTTTCTACATTTTTTGTAAAAAGCGAAATCAACCCAACGTTATATCCGTATGTACCTCTTTTTACATCGGGTTTAATCCAAGTATAGCCCATTAAATTCATTAACGTCCCGTTCAAATACGCAAATGTTGATGAATAACTATTAATCGCGCTTAACTTACCATTTTTGAAATCCATTTTTGTCATCCCACCTGAAAGCGCAAATTGGTTTAGAGAAGACCATACCATAGCATTAGCGCTATAAGTTTTATCACCCATTAAAGAAGACTTACTTAAACCTAGAGATAAGATAATGTCAAATTTCCCATCAATATTCTGAGCACTTGTTAAATCAGATGCTAATAATAATGGGTTTGTATTTTGTTGTTTCTTTTTTTCTTCTTTCTTTTCTTCTTTCTTTTCTTCTTTAGATTCTTCTTTTTTCTTTTCTTCTGATTTAGACTCTTCTTTCTTTTCTTCACTCTTGCTTTCTGATTTTGATTCCTCTTTAGATTCGGATTTACTTTCAGACTTTGTTTCCGACTTAGATTCACTCTTTTGTTCAGATGAAGATGATCCTCCACTACTCTTATTATCAGATGATGATGATGATGATGATGATGATGAACTAGATGAAGATCCGCTTGAAGACGATGAACTACTTGCACCAGAAGAAGATGCCGATGTAGACGCACCACTACTTGCAGCAGAACTACTAGCAGAACTTGCCGAAGACGATGCTGCAGATGACGCAGAAGAACTGGCAGCAGATGAAGCTGAAGAGCTAGCAGCAGAAGAAGCAGCACTACTTGCTGCAGAGTTAGCGGCCTGTGAAGCTGCTTGTGATGCAGCCTGTGATGCGGCCTGTGATGCGGCCTGTGTAACCGCTTGTGTTACGGTTTGTTGAACAACAACATTTGTTGGACAAGCTCTCGAACTATATGCTGCATAGGTTGTTTGTAACCAAGCCTGCATTGCCCCACCTTGAACTTCAATTGGCGTGAATGTTCTAATTTGATCATAAAATGAAACAACAGCATTTCCATTGACATATGTGGTTGTTGCTACTTTTATTTCCCCAGTACATTTATCAACAAATGTTTGTGTAAATGTTTGAGCATTAATCTTACTAGAACATAAGATTATAAAAAATATTAAATAAATAAATTTATTTGTTTTCAATTACTTAAAAGTTAAGTCCTAATCCAAACGTCCCATTTTTTTGAATTGGATCATAATCAAATTTTATTGTTGCATTTTTTAAATCATGCAATACACCCATTTTTACTGTTGTAAAACGATCATTATATTTTGGAAAAGTAATATACCCTATATTATCTTTACCTCTATATCTAACAACCTCATTTACCGACCCTAACATAAAATGAACACCTGTTCTTTTTATTCTTTTACCAAATCCTACGTAAAAAGAATTTAGTTTAACATAATCGTTAACAAGTGGAAAATCAACCTGTGTTATTGTACCATAAGGGAAAAAAGTTGAATTATCCCTCTCATATGTCGAATTAAATTCGGTAATAAAGTATCCTTTGTTCCCAATTGTAAAAAATCCACCAATTTGTTTATCTGTTGTTTTTTGTAAACCAAAACTTATAATAGGTTTTTTACCTCTTATGGTGTCTCTTCTTCCGTCGCTGTAAACATAAACTCTAGCCGGTTGTCTATATCCCCAATCATTCCAATACCACATAGGAGAATAAAAATTCCACCCAAATGCTGGCGCACCCCATAAGTCCCATCTATTCCATCCCCATCCAAAACCGGAACCATAAAACCAAGGATCACGTACAATAATATTAGATCCAGGCTTTGTTGTTTGTAGTCTATTAAATTCTCTAGGTGATGTATTTCTCCACATACTAACATCACTTCTTTGACTTTGAATTGATGGTGTATTAGGTATTCTTGATGGTGGGTTAGTTCTCCACGAACTTGTTTGACCAAAAGTTAAAACTGGCAATAAAAGCAGTACGAATAATGTTCTTTTCATAACTCTAATATTTTATACTATATAAATATCAAAAAAGGGGAGTCTTAGACCCCCCTTTATTATATATCTTCAATATTGATAATTTATTTTGTGAAAATACCTTTTTTAATCATTCTATCAAGAATATTAGCACAAGCAATATCTAGTGCTTTTTTTGTTGCGATTGAAATTGTTGATTGATTAAATTTAATCGGGTCTACTGTTGCATCAGATAATAAAGTCAATTCACGGCTAGTTTTTGCTTCACCTAGTCCAGATGCACCGAACATCGCACCAGTTTCAGCATCCGTAAATCTTACTTGAAGACCTATACGTGTAACCATATTATCTTTAATACCATCTTTAAGGTTGATCGTTTCGTCTTCTGATATTGAGTAATCATAACATTCAATAGTCACAAAGTATTTTGCTAATCTAATTTTACCCCTACCATCTAGTTTATCTTCTGAGATACCGGCTTGAGATGCTTGGAATTGTTTAACCATTCTATTTTTAATCTCTGTTTTATCTTCAGTAAAAATAAAACGATTAAGATTTTCCAAGTATTCCATAGAAATATTTGCAACACCTAAACCAACTCTTTTTTCTTTTAATTCTGGATACATTTCGTAAACTTCGTCAGAAATCCCCGCTTTTAATATTTGAATAGGGATCTGCGGACCATCGTAGTCCATAAAAGCAGAAATATCTTTTTTCTTTTCAAACTCTGCTTTATATTCTTCTGTTTTAGTCTTTCCGATTGTCTGTGCTTGTGAAGTTACACCTATTAGCATAACACCTAGAAGTAGAAATATTTTTTTCATATTAGTTGTTTTAAAATAAATACAAATGGGGAATATTAACTTCCCCATTTTTTACTTATTATACCAAATGTTTTCTGGATTGTTTTTAAAAGTGCCATCAATTTTCCAAGATATTTCATTAGAAATTTGTGTCATTCTATCTTCCTGATCTGTTGCTACCAAAAATACCCCATATAATTGGAAAGCAAGCGCAAACATAATCCACGCGCCAGTTAAGATCATAAATGTACCCACCACCACACTTTTAGTTCTTGCCATTAAATTTTTCATCTTTAATATGTGTTTGAGTTTTTAACCCTCCATTTCTTCTTCTTTTTTAGCATTCTTGTTGTTGATCCACTTATCTACGGATGCAATACCGAACGCTCCAAGAGTGATGACTAAAAAGCCATCAAAAATGAATTCGTTTATTACTAATGGTTTACCCATGTAGCCCGTTACTAAATCAACAACTAATGCAATTACCATACATACAAAAGATGCAAAGCCAACTACAGATTTTTCGTTAATAGAGTTGTTGTCATTAAATAATTCCTTTAAGAAACTTGCCATGTTTTTTAATTTTTCTGCGTTTACTTATTAGCCCTCATCCTCGCCAGGATCTAGGTCTTTTATTTTACCACACTTAAGGCATTCTAAATCTCCGTCGCCGTCAGAATCACCCCATACGTGTTCAC
>Ga0255141_1000309_pt1 | contig 14847 bp, 15 predicted proteins | sample Atl_Cont_RepA_0h_FD_183178 | JGI IMG/M metagenome (GOLD analysis project Ga0255141, IMG submission 183178) | Freshwater microbial communities from Altamaha River, Georgia, United States - Atl_Cont_RepA_0h | ecosystem: Environmental > Aquatic > Freshwater > River | place: USA: Georgia | collected... | reverse complement strand
TCACGATATGAAAGTAAGCCTTACATCAACGGGTATTGCTTCATCTCTCTATCCCCTCCTAACTCATCCCCATCGTAATACTCTCACCCAGTTCAGCTAGCGTCAGTCGCCAATCATTGACATCTTCAAAAAAAATCAAATTCCTTTTGCAAGAATTTGCCACCTTTTGTATTCATAGCTCTGAAATTACTGTCTATCTTGAATGTTGCGCCTGAGCTGGTGAGTGCTATGAATACTGCTGCTGATAAACGTGCCTCTCGAAGTCGTTCGTCTAAAGTTGAAATCGAATCTCTTATTGCATGGGCTGAGTCTGCCATAAAAGCAGGACAAGAAATCCCAGAAGGACTCATCTCTCTGCTAGAAAATGTCCAGGAATACAAAGATGCGCTTCTGTCAAATAACAAAAGGCGAAGCGCAGTTTTGTTAAGGCGACTACGTCTATCCATGGGGATCCTGCCGAAATCAGAAAGAAACCGCCAATCAGGTGATCTTCATGGCAATAAAAATGTTGACGGATGCAACCGTTTGAGGCCAAAAACCAAAGCAGAGCGATTAATGGCTGAGATTGCAAGACTTAAACACCTTGAAGAATGGCACAAAGATCACTGTAAAAAAAATAGGACCAAAAAGAGAAAGTTGCAAAAGATGCTGAATGATGGACGGTTTAATATTGAAGACTTAGGTGATGATGAAGAGTTGAGCCCAGAAGAAGTTGCTGAAAATGCTAAAGAGCAGGCTGAGCATCACGCGAGGGCTTCGTCTGGTGGAGGGGCAGCCCCTGAATTTAATCAGCCCCATCAGGATATCGTTGGTGGTGGGATCGCCGTCGTCGAGACTGACTTTGAATCGGTCGAGGTGCAATATGACCCGGATCCCGATGAAGTTCTTGTTCAAACCTTCGCTGATCCTAAAAGAAGAGTGCGTTATGACCTTGAAATTGTGCTTACTCGCGTTGAAATCGAGGTAGAAAAAAAGGTTTTTGAGCGAGATGGGGACCGCAAAGTTGTCAGCGGATCTACCCACAGGATAGGTCCAGAAAAAATGAAGGTGACATGGAATTTTCTCGCGCAGATCGCTGTTCAATGTAGCCACGTGTTTATCCCCTTCAATCGTTTGGCTAAAGTTCTTTCGACGGAAGAGAAAGTTTTTAGTGCGAGTGAGATTTATCGATACTTTCATTATGTTGCACGGAGATGCCTGCCTGTTTATAACTTCCTCGGATCGTCAATAGCAGATAGCTCTCACTTCCAAGGCGATGATACCAAGACAAAAAATCTCGAAGTCATCGGGGCTTTAGCCGCAAATTTGGATCCTAGGGATTTACCTTGGTCGACTTATGCCACAAAAAAACTCGCTACTGAGACCATAGACAAAGAAATAAAAAATGGCAAAACTTTGGATGAATTGCCTTTGGCACTTTTAACGTCTAAAGAATGGGGTTTTGCAGGCAATAAAGCGGGAAAAAACGAACCCATTGTCCAATTTGTTACCAGCCTGATCCTTGGTAGAATCGATTCCAAAGACCCTTTAAGCAGTGTCGCATTTTTTAGGTCCCACTTCGGTCATTTCGGGCTCATACTTGATGAAATCTTGGGTCACAGGTTACCCAAAAACAAACAAATAACCATCATTAGCGACTTATCGAACCAGAATTTAGTTCGAAACAACAAGGTTCTTGAGCGGTTTTCATTGAGTTACGCTGGTTGTCTCTCTCATGCACGACGGCCCTTTGCACAGTTTCAAGATGAAGACCCATTATTTTGCGGTCCAATAATCAATTTATTCACACTGATATTTATCCATGAAAAGGTCCTAGACCTATATGGTCGTAACGCCGAGAACATTTTGGCCGTTAGAAAGCACGACGTTCTCCCTTACCTTGAAGAGATGAAATGGTATGCCGAGATACTGAAGAAGAAATGGCCCACAAGCCATCCTTTAGGGAAAGGAGCCGATTATTTCTTAAATCACTTTGAAAAGTTGACTCGAAGTATCAATGACCCCATGATTCCCCTCACCAATAATTTATCGGAATCTTTGCTTCGACCAGAAAAGCAAATCCAAGCTGGATCGATGTTTAGAAACACTATTGAGGGGCGTATCGCACTCGATATCAATAGGACTATTGGTCAGACTGTTTTGTTAACTGGTCATAAACCTCTCGATTATTTCAATTGGCTTTTGCCCCATTCTCCAGAAGAAATCGCCGTTAATCCCGAAAAATTTTCGCCACACGCCTTCGCTTTACTGCCTCCAGAGAAAAAGGCTCGCATCCCCCGCAACACCATAAAGGGTCAAGTAAGAGATTTAGTAACGGAGCTTATTGACTTGAACCCGGAGTTAGATGAGTAGGAACCCAACGTTTCAATTGTTTTGTGACCATAAAGTTTTTGCCTTCGAGCAACATTCCTAGCTCACTTTGAGTGAGGGTAGATTTGTTAGAATTAAAAATGGATTTTATTGAAAGAGATCCGCCCTCAAATCGACGGGAAATCTCATAAAGCCCATATTCATCGCCAAGAATACATCGAATTTGGTTTCCTCTTTTATGAATAAAAACCAAACAATCTCCCTCATAGGGATTCAAAAATCTCTTATAGGCTTCACCCAAAAGCCCGTTCATATGCTTTCTGAAATCGAATTTATCCCAAATTAAAATTATTCTTTTCGGTTTAATTGGTAGCATTCCAATGACCCCAAAGTTTACAGCCCTTTTGAAAACGAAATAAGAAGGCCATTTGTTTATCTATTAGGTCGTTAAAAGTCCAAACTTATAGAACAATTAAATCCCTTAAAAGCGCAGTCAATTTTCAAAAACCGCTTCACAGCAGTAGCAGCAATAGGTGGAACAACATCAAGAATTTTAACTAAAGGCCAACTAACTTTACCCCCCTCAAACTGGGATTTTTCACGGGATCTTCTACGCCAAGAATACAGAATATTTTCAGAGAGCCCTGTGGCCTGGGAGAGTAATTTGGGAGATAACCCCTGCATCAATAAATTTCGAGCTGAGCTTTTGATATTATCGGGGTAAAGTCGGTGACCGTTCGGTCCAAGCTCTCGTGGGCTCTTTGCCACCAAATCACGTAAAGAATCAACATCTCTTTGGTAGCTTTTGTGTATTGTGTTTTGCCTTTTCATGATGCCTCCGAAAATGGTTTGCTTCATGAAGGCAACTTAAATCACCTCAGCAAGAAAAAAAATACCCGCTGAAGGTAGGCTTACAGTAGGCTTATCAGAAATCTGTACCCACCCCGGATTAAAGGGCGAAAGACAGCTTGAAGAATTATCCGTTCTTAAGAGCTCGAATATAGCGAGAAACATTCGTGAACTTGGGATTCAACTCTGCTCATTTGATATGCTACGCCCTTGCATGGAAGGGGGGACGAGTTGAAGTTTTTCCTTCTTTTTATACTACTGAGCCTTTCCCCTCCTCTATCGAGTGTATTTGCTGATTCAGCGATCAGGATTGATCGCGGCTGGCAGATTTCATCTTTTGATAACCATAACGCGGACGGTGATGGTTCATGGCGGGATGTTGATCTGCCGTGTATTTCGACGTTTGATGTGGATGACTGGAAGATCAGGGCAAGAGTCAATCTCCCAGAATTTAAGGGAAAAGATCCCGTCATCTTTATAAAAATGCTTGATCAACCCTTTGAGGTTTTACTTGATGGCAAAGAGATCTACCGATTCGGAGAACTAACGAGTCAGCGAAGGGAGTTTCTTGGTTTACCTTGGCATATGATTCCCCTCCCTGAGAACTTTCACGGCAAGAGCATTCTTTTCACCGTTCGCAAGTCTGCTGATCCAAAATCAGGTCTATGCGATGAAGTGGTTCTTGGATCGCGGGCAGACCATATTGCGCAAATGATCTCGAAAAATCTTGATATCGTGGTATTAACGACAGTCTCGTTTATGGCTGCGTTAACAAATTTGATTGTGGCCTTGTCCATGCGATCCTGGAAGCCCTATGTGTCATTTTCAATGTTCGCTATGGCGGTTGGTACATGGGTCTTTTCAAACTCAAGCAGTCAAATAAAGCTTTTTTTGATCAACAACCCCATCTTTTGGGCTTGGCTAGACTTTACATCGCTCTACCTGATCCCGGCATTTGTCCTGCTATTTGCGTATCAAGTCTTTGGAGATCGTAAGGGGAAAGGCTTGTTGGCCCTTGCCATAATTCATTTCGTATTCACCCTTGGGGCAAGCCTACTCAGCTTCTTCGGAATTATAGATCCAAAATCAGCCCTTTTTCCCTACAATTGCCTTGTGCCAATAACGATAATAGTTTTGGCAATATATACAGTTATTTTTATGATGAGAAAGCAGGCCGATGCAGGATTGATAGGGGCCGGTCTTCTTCTCATGATCGGTTTTGCCATTCATGACCTTATGGTTGGATTGCAGGTCCTTCCGTGGTCCAAACATACCTTGCAGTTTGGACTCACATCGATGCTGATTCCCTTTTCAATCATTGTTGTGAGGCGGATTCACCAAATCCTGGATCAACAAAGAGAGGCCGAATTTAATGCTTTAAAAGATAGGCAGCGGGCTGAAATTATGCAGAATCTCGCTCATGACATTAAAAACCCGTTAGCGGTGTTTGAACTCATTTCCGCAATCAACTCTTGGGAAGAGTTTTTGAGCTGGAAACCAGATATCGCCAAGGCCATTAATCGGATTCATGCCATCATCGCTGGATTTAAAAAAGATGCTAACGAAATAGCACTGAAAATCGAGGTCGATAGTCTTGATATAGCTGGAATTGCCTCTGACGCCAATAAAACGAAGGGATCTGATAAGGTCAGGATTGAAGCGGATTCAGAAACTGATCTAGTCAAACTAAAGATAGATAAAGTTGCTTTAGAACGATCCATTTTCAATCTGATCACAAATGCTGTTGAAGCTGGAGCCCATTCAATCACGATACGTTCAAAATGTCGGGCGAACGACCTGCTTGTTTCAGTGGTTGACGATGGGCCGGGTGTTTCCAGAAATATCATCGACAAACTGTTTCAACGGGGTCAATCATTCGGAAAACCTGGAGGGCAGGGAATTGGTCTATTTAACGTTAGGAGTATTGTCGCCGGACATGGAGGCACTATTGAATATCGACGCGAAAATGGTCTCTCTTACTTCGAGATGACCTTACCCGGCTCTATTTTGGAAGAGTCTAAAAATAATACAAAAGAAGCAATAAATATTGAAATTAAGGACACTCATTCACAGCAATCAGTTCTCATTGCCGTTGGACGCATTGATCGTCAGGAGTCATTGTGGGCGGCTCTCGCTAACTATCCTCTCAAGATCTATATCCAAGAACCCAAGGATATTAAGCCAAGCCTTGTGTTCACAGATGACCATGAGCTGATGGAAAAATACATGTCCCTCGGTGTCCCCATCATCATGGAGAATGGCAAGGATGACCCCGAAAAAATAGCAAAGCAGATTGTCCGCAGGCTTAGAGGGCGGTCTGAATTCAGACAAGTGGAGGCGGACCGCTTATGAATATGGAGCTCTCAAAATCAAATCGAACAATATTAATCGTTGAAGATGATGGGTCGCAGCTTGGTCGTTACCTTGAGATGGCCCGCGAAGCCGGCCTTGAGGCGAGAGGTGCAAGGAATGATAAAGAAGCCATCCACCAGCTGGAGAATATCAGTTTTCAATACGTACTGACGGATATTCATTTAAGTGGGCAGCTCAATTACCAAGGTTTTGAAGGAATCAAGATTCTGAGATTTCTGCGGGAAAACATGCCAGAAGTCATCCCCCTCGCGATGACATCTGATCCAAAAATTGAGACCTATCATGATGTTTTAAAAGAGGGAGTGGAGCACCTTTTCCGCAAGCCTATCGTTAGCAAAGATGAGCTGCTAATCCACCTCAATGCAGCTCGAAGCCGACGAGTGGTGGGAAGTTTGGTTAAGCGACGGCAGAAAGACAGTAGTTTACCCGAAATAATTCGAAAAAAATGTCCCGATGGTATCGTCGTTCCAGACTCTATTCGTGAGACTGTTCGTAAAATAGCTGCCCATGGCCGGGTGCCAGTTGTTATCTATGGAGAGACTGGTACAGGAAAGGAAGAAGTTGCCAAGCTGATTCATCGCCGCCGCTTTGAGTTGAGCGGGCCATTGCCATTTGTGGCCGTAAACTGCGCCAATCTTAAAGGCGACACCGCAATATCTACAATATTCGGGCACAAAAAAGGTTCCTTCACGGGAGCTACTGAGACAACCAATGGATTTGTCGGTGAAGCGCATGGCGGGATTCTGTTTTTAGATGAGATCCATGCGCTGAGTGCAGAATGCCAGCAGCGTTTGCTGCGAGTGTTGAACGATGGAACATATAGTCGTTTGGGCGAATCAAAGGAGCTGTTTTCAGATTTCCAAGTCATTGTCGCTACTACCAGGGACTTAGATGATGAGATCGATGATGGTCGGTTTCTCCTGGACCTTCGTAACCGTCTCATTGGATTTGATATCAGTTTGAGTCCTCTTAGGGATCGCAAAGAGGATCTGCCTATTCTGATTGAGCTCTGTTTTGCCAAGCACGGATTGGCCATTGCGGCGGATGAAATCGACCGAATTGCCAAGAGGTGTGCCGAGTTTTATTGGCGCGGAAATATTCGGCAACTTTTCCAAGTGTTACAAGCGTGGATAGCCCAGTCCGAGGGTAATGAACAGGAGATAAGGGCCGAAAATCTCCCGGTTTTTAAACTTATGTTACCTCCTGGAGATGACACAACAGCGCCCAAATCTTTGGGAGTACATGGCATTCCTGCTGATGCCGTTCGGATTTTAGAGAGGGCTTTGCAGAGTGATCAACCGTTGCAAGAGACTGTCGGAGCCTTTGAAAAGTTGGTAATTCAGGCAGCAATGGCGCGACATCAAAAGCTTATAGAGACGGCTGCGGCATTGGGAATTGGGAAGTCAACTCTCGATGATAAGCGGAAAAAGTATGGGATTTAATGGAGGAAATTGCATGCAAACGAATTTTAAAAACCTAGGGACAGCTTTACTAACGCTACTTCTTTTGTCCTCGTGTGGTGGAAAAGAGGAGAAAAAAGCTCCTCGTGATGGGACAAATTTAACCGATCCAAGCAACAAGGATGGTGTTTCGAAAAGCGAGGCTTGTGAGCTTGGAGAAACGCGTCATGCAGATGGTTCCTGTGTTCGCTACTGCCGTACTGCGTCCAATGGCAGCGAATATTGTCTGCGTTCCAGTGAAATGCCGAGCGATATCGACCCAACAAAGAAGGTGGCGGCGTGCAAATATGGAATATTTGATAGGGATGAATGCAAAAAGATTCGATTCAGATACGAGCAGGGTAGGGCAAGCCTTTTCGCAGGAGATGTTCTTAGGGCGAGGTTGGATAGTAATGGTTTATACCTCGATCGTTTAACTCTCGGTGGTTACAGCGGATTTGGATATGATCTCAATTATGATTATGTGACCGAGTTCCCTCGGGCGGCATTAATCGCAAATGGTTTTGGTAATTATGGAATATATTTTCCCAAATCAATCGGTCCTGATGGTGTCCGGATCGTTGCTAATGATGTTTCCTCAGATCCCTTAAGCAAGGCAGAGATAAGTGTCTTTGGCATTGAATTTGAGATGGGTTTCATGACGAAGAGTGACTTTTCTTCGCTCTGCCTGAGATTATCAGCCTTGAATAACCTTCCATATAAAGATTCATTCAAGTTGGTTGAAAGTGACTCTTACAATCTGGTTTGTGGGGAGACCCCTCCCTCTATAAGCCTTCATTGCGAAGGAACTGATTGTAGCATCTCAGAAATTGTCGCCATTTTGTAAATCAAATTTTAAGTTTTGGTGGTTTTTATGGGTTCAGAAAAAGGACGATATATCAGCAGACAGGATGTGAGGGAGCCTGTTGGTGAGTATCCCGAAGAAAAAGAGGCATTATTTGGCAGCTTGCAATCAAAGGACAGCTCAGAGCTTTTGCTTTATCTTGATGCCGCGTATGCGACTATGTCGCCCCAGCAGAGAAGAGCAACATTTGGTGAAGTCCTTGACCAGTTAAGGTTGATGGTTTTTCCTGGTGAATCGCTGATAGCGGAGTTGGAAAAATTTCGCGAGGATTCGATAAATGGCAAATACTATGCGCCATTTGAGATTAATTCAAAAAACTTTATGTACAAGCCTCCCGAGACTGAGGAGTGGTTCGATCGACTTGCCGATTTTTTCAGATCGGCGACGCTATTGGTCGAGCATGGTCAATATTCGACGGCGGTCGCGGCATTCGAAATGATCTATGAGTTGATCGACATCCTGGACTCTGGTGATGAGATCGTGTTTGCTGACGAATGTGGCAGTTGGATGATTCCAATTAGAGAAAATGAGTGCGTAGCAGCTTATCTGAAGGCCATTTCCTGCACAGAAAATGCAGTGGGATTTGCAAACGAGGCTGTAGATCTTCTCAAGAGGGATAGTCGGCACAGTTTTTCTTTGAAGGTCTACGACTCGGCGATGAAGGTTGGTACTCCAGAGCAAAAAGCTGCTTTCGCAGCGAAGGTGGAAAAGCTGGGTCTGCCGATCAAAGGCAATTGGTGACGGGTGGCGCAGACTCGATTGGCGGGCGCATTTTGCTGTAAATGGCAATTGTGCAACAGCCTGTTGCACAATTAGAGTTAAAAACAATAAACCCCATAAAACCTGATAGATACATAAGTTTGGGTGAATGGGTTGGTAGACACTAAAAGCGTCGATTCTTTGTTTAAAGATCCGTGATTACAGTATTTAAGATTGACTTACGGAACATTGTTCCATATGTTCTCTCTAATGGGGGAGCTTTCATGGCGAAAATGGGAAGGCCAACGACCATTACTGGACCGATAGCGGAATTGGCCGACAAAGTTGGAGGAGTAAAGGCATTGGCTGCTCAGGTCAACGTAGACCCTCGAACCATTCGTTATTGGGCATCAAAGAATAGGAATCCATCAGGACCGGCGCGAAGGCTACTTCTTCAAATCAGCGAGCAGCATGGAGTGAAGTTAGATGTGATTGCTACGGAAAATTCAGAACGACGGAAGGTAGATGAAGTTGCTGAGTGAAAATGACATCAAAGAAGAATTGAGTTACGCATATCTTCATGCGGTAGCGGCAAAAGTAGGATATTCTTGTGATCGCCCGTATAAAGATAGAGATAGTATAGATGCCAAAGTCGTGGCTCGATGGGAAGAGGGTGAGGGGATTGAGTTTACTTCTCCAGAGATTTTGTTTCAGCTGAAGGCGACAGTTAAATGTGAAGTGAAAGATGGAAAGTTTTCATTCGATCTGTCGATGAAGAATTATCGTGATTTGAAGAAAAAACACCCGTTTCCACGTTTATTACTTGTATTGGTATTACCCGAGAACTCTGAGGAATGGTTGGCGGTAAGCGGTGAAAATTTGATCGCTAAAAAGTGTTGTTATTGGTGTAACTTATTGCCACTACCTGATGTTGATAATGATGCAAAAAGAAGAGTCGAAGTTCATGCATCAAATTTGCTAACCCCAGAAAGCCTCAGAAAACTAATGGAAAAATCCGCAAGACGAGAGGAGATAGGCCATGGTCTCTGAAGAGAGCACACTCAGCGATATTATTAGACCAAGAGGGTTCAACATTTATCTGGCTAATAAGGGCTGGAAAAAAACACAGTCCAGGTTTAGTGACGTAAATGTTTTTAGAAACGACGGAGAAGAGATAATTGTACCAATTGATAGATCTCTTGATGATTATGATGCCTTATTATCGAGCGCTGTAGATAAGCTTGTAGGAATCGAAAAACGCCCGCGACGAGCTATAATTGATGCACTGGCTATGCCATCGAGTGATATTGTAAATTTCCGGCTGAAAGACTCATCGACTAAGGAAGGGTATATTTCCTTGGCAAAAGGGCCTCAATTTTTGATGTCTTGTCAAAAAGCGTTGCTGGCTGCAGCTTGTTCTGTGGAAGATCCTCAGAAACACTATCAAAAGCTTTCGCGATCGGTTGCGAAAAGTTTCCTAGATGAATGTAAATTCAATACTAAGGCAGGAAGTTTTGTCGTCAATATCATGTGTCCCCTTGATGCGGTTGAAGAATCTACAATTAGTAACAATGCAAGAAAAGCGAAGCTAGCTCAAGAAGAGTCGTTTACCCGTACTGTTACCAGAACACTAACAGCAATGATGAAAGACATCATGAAATTTGTTGATAGTGGCGATGATAAGGAAGTGCTTCAGTCCAAGAGCCATGTTAGTTCGAATTTTTGTAAAGCAATACTAGGCATGTGTCCAGAAAATGATTCTTCTTCCTTGGAGGTCTCAGCATTTGATACATTTGGGTCTTTAATTGGGCAACCAGTAACAATCCCTCAAGTTTATTTCAAGCAAATCGAGTCATTAGCAAGTAAATTGACACCAACAGTGGACCCATCTCACCAATTTGTAACCGGTTTAGTAACGGATCTTCATGGAGAAAGAACCCCTGATGGTCGGCCAGCGGGTGATATTGAAGTGTCATTTCAATACAATGATGAAGATATCATTAAAGCGCGAGCGACATTGAGTGTTGATGACTATGCTACGGCTTTAAAGGCACATAGTAACGGCCATTATGTATCTCTTAGGGGCACACTAAAGTTAGGCAGTCGATCACACAGAATATCAGACGTTTTTGAATTTAAAGATCTTCAGAGTGGCTGAAGATTGTGGTGGATGTTGGGCTGAAAATTTTTTGTTTCACTCAGATTCTTGGGAGGCATTCGCTGCAAGTATTCTTGCGGGAGCCAACTGATCGGCGAAGGGAATGATCTTGCTATCCGCTGTCATCAGCCTCATTCCGCGTGTTATAGCCTGCGAGACTAAAAACCGATCCCCGGGGTCTCCATGGAAGTTCTCAGGTAGCTTATGGTATTGAACAATATCGTCGGCGTTAATCGCAAGATCCTGCGCAAAAAGCCGTTCGAGAGTCTGCTCCCAATAAGTTTTGATGTCACTAGAGAGGTTTATCCTGCCCTTTTTTATAAGGTAGCCGATTTCCCATAAAGTGATCACACTAAGGCGGAGTTCCCGTCTCTGAGCAGCTTTTTCAATGGTGTTGATGCTGGATTGACTCAATCGTTCATCGCCACTGGCAAGCCAGAGAAGTATATGGGTGTCGAGCAGCAAATGGCTGCTACTTGAGCTTGATTTTTTCGCCATCGACTTCGATATCCCCCCATGCTGATTCATCGATTCCTAAGTCAGTCCCTTTGTCATAATTCAGCAGATCACGCCCAAATCCTTTTAGGTGAGGTGCCTCAGCTGGTGCCTTGGAAGGCACAATCCGGGCACATTCGTGGCCATGGCGCAGAAGCACAACTTCCACGCCTTCGAGTTCAACGAGTCTTACGAGCTCATTGAGCTTGGATTTCACTTCGGATAGCGGTTTTTTGATCACTGAGCCCATGGTTAGCCCTCCATAAAGACCTTTTCATCATAAAGCCTTTATCGGAATAAGTCAAAAAAACTTTAGACCTATATTAAAATAGTCATATATTTTTTAGACCTTTTTAACATAGTTGACATAAAAAAGCCTTTAATGTAGTATTAATTGTAGTATTGGTAATACATACAACTACAAATTATACATTTTGAGGTAGAAAATGGCAATGACATCGGAAGAAATGCATGATCGCCGGATATGGCCGATAGCTGACCAGCTTCTCGAAGAAGGGATGCGTCCAACTCAGGAGCTGATTCGGCAGCGGCTTGGTGGTGGAAGCTACGCGACGATCGGGCCGTCCCTCAAACGGTGGAGACAACAAAAGGCGCCTGCATTCCGCGCCGTTCCAGCAGATCTTCCTGAAGAAGTCATGAATGCGCAAAAACAGGCGACCGCCATCCTGTGGAAGGCGGCTTCTGATTTGGCCAACGATAGGATCAAGCGCATCGAAGAGCAGACCCAGGAGCGGCTAAAGGAAGCGGAGGCTGACGAGGCGGAGCTGAGGAGCGAGATATTGCGCTTGGAAGAAACTCTGAAATCAGCCAATGATCAAATTCAAAAATTGCAGACCGAGATTGGCGAGAATAGGAACAGTATCTCTAACCTTCAGTCTGACCTCGCTGCTTCGAAGGCAACAATAGAAGGTTTTCAAGATCGACTTAATGAACAAACCTCTCATATTAAGGATCTGACGAATCAGCTGAAAGAGGCTGGCGCCAGCGCAACAAAATGGCAGGAGCAGGCTTCAGCCCGGGCTCAAGAATTGGATCAAGCGGAAAAACAACAGGAATTGATTCGCAAGCAATTAGCGGATACTCAGCTTGAATTGGGCACAACAAAGTCTGAAGTTGGTTTTTCTAAGCGAGAATTATCTGAAATCAAGAGCAGGTTGAACGATGCGCAGGTACTTGTCGAAAATCTTCGTTCAGAGCAGTCGGAAAGTCTTAAAAGAATTACTAGAGCTGAAACTCAGGCGGATGAACGGCAGATTGAGATTACTCGACTACGTTCTGAGCTTGAGAAGTCAAAAAACAAATGATGCTGAAACGAGAACGTAGATGTATAACAAAGATCTGGTTATGGTAAGTTTAAAGCATCCATAATTTTGATTCTGCGAGGTTCACCTGTCAAAGCGAATTGATCCGACACCACTCTATTATAGAGTCAAAGGAAGCGTCAAAATCGGGGGTGTTTTGTATTGTGCCTGTGGCTGCTTTCCAACCACGCCGTAGTTTTGATCTATCAAAACCAGCCAAGAACTCGGCAAAGCTATCTGGTACTATATCGCCACGATAGCTGAAAGTCGCCTGTATGGCCTTTTTCACCAGCTCTATAGAAGATTTTGGAAGGTGATGAGCAAGGTCAAAGATATCTTTTGATCTTGAATTATCGGAGCCAAGCCTGACAAGAGGATGCAGTTTTTCTGCAATGATCGTCTCTACAGGATAAACAAGCCATGTGATCTTTTCTTCGCCCAGTGTCGGGTGAGTCACTTCTCTTCTCGGTTCAGGCGTAACAGGGTCGCCACTGCCAATATCAATATGAAAGATCTGGGCTTTCCGAAGATCCTTTGGAGGATCACCCAGGCCAAAGCGATAAGCAAGCCTGATTCCGCCATATTCTCCTTGAGTCACAAGATCCATTTCGTTTTCATATATAAACCAGACATGATCACCAAGGGACTTCGATAGAGCATTTTTAATGAGCCTGACAATTTCCCCTCGATCTTTGCGATATGTGATTGCATCGAGGTCGGTTGTGAATCTTGGAGATCCATAAACCCTTAAACCAACAAATCCACCCTTAAAAACAAGGTGTTCTAGCAGGCCTGGTTCGATAGCCAGTCTAGCCACAGCCCTCTCGATCAAAAACTGGGTGAGTATTTCAGCATAAGTAGCTTGTTGCTCTCGCGCTATGCGCTTGAGTCTATCGGATACGGACCTGACGAGTGGATTGGTCATAAAATATTCCTATCAAACGGTAATCAGAATTTCCCAATATTTGCTTATAAATCTCTCAAGACCAATATCCCTGGCCTGTTTTGCAATTTTAGACGGAGTTGTCAGCTGCTGTGAAATTGCGCTTTTTGCAGCCTTTATTGCCGTTTCGAGACCGAACTTCGACGCATACCGAAACGATTCGACGATGGTCCGTTCCATATTGGTTATTCGATATAATCCATGATCATCAACGCCTATGGTGAGATCGGTCTTTGTCCTTATACAACGATAGAGCTTAGAATTTGAAATCTTTATAGGAGGAACAAGAACCCATATCTGTCCTGGCGGCTGGTCGATTAGATTATAGAAAAATAACGCCGTCGGGCCGCCGATCACGGACTGCGTTCCAAATCTTTTACAGGCAATCACAAATTCTTCAGTGTCAGAATCAATCTCAGCGTCTGGATGTCGATAGATATCTTGTTCCAATCTAAGGATAAGCCCATCCTTGACCAGTCTGGATAGAGTAGGGGCTGACACTCCGACACTAATAGCCTCTTTCTGATGAAAAATCCCAAGTGGCAATAGGAGCTCAAGATGTCGATCCTTCATTGAAGGTCGTCCGCGGGTACTTTGAGTTTTTTTGGTTGCACCCATCTGGTCTCCTAAAAGATGGTCTCTATTTATGAAATAAATGTAACATTTTTTACGCTTTATGTTAAGTTTATTTCATATTTCGGCTGGAATCCGCCTCACTGAATGAAATCTCCATATTTTTGGTGTGATACGGTGATTTCATTCACGCGGCAAAAAAATGGTACAAAGACTGGAACGTTCCTTCCAGAGTTTGTACCATATTAAATAGATACCGGATTTTTGACCGTATAGCAGCCAATGTGGCTTGAAAAACCACTTCTTAGCAAATTCGCATTCTTAGGGGTTGTGGCGCAAGGAATGCCTGGGTATTGGCCGAACGGATTTCGGCGATTATAGGGCAAATTTGGAAGTCAGTTCTGGATTTTGAAAAAAGAAAGGTGGTTCATGGATGGATCACATCAAAATTATTGCTTATTTTAGGGTTTCAACCAAAAAACAGGGGGACTCCGGTCTCGGATTAGAAGGGCAGGAGGCCGCCGTGAGGGCCTTTGCGCAGCAACGCGGTGGAAAAATTCTCGGATCTTATACCGAGGTAGAAAGCGGAAAGATTGCGGAGCGTCGGGAGCTCAACAAAGCTCTCGCGCATGCGAGACGGTCAAAGGCAATTCTGGTGGTTGCTAAACTTGATCGATTGGCAAGAAATGTTTCTTTTCTTTCAGCATTGATGGATAGCGGGGTTGAGTTTGTCGCTTGCGATAATCCACATGCAAATCGCTTGACGATTCATATTCTCGCAGCTGTAGCTGAAGATGAAGCCCGGCGAATCAGTGAACGAA
>Ga0255141_1000279_pt1 | contig 15960 bp, 15 predicted proteins | sample Atl_Cont_RepA_0h_FD_183178 | JGI IMG/M metagenome (GOLD analysis project Ga0255141, IMG submission 183178) | Freshwater microbial communities from Altamaha River, Georgia, United States - Atl_Cont_RepA_0h | ecosystem: Environmental > Aquatic > Freshwater > River | place: USA: Georgia | collected... | reverse complement strand
AAATATAGAAATAATTAAAAATAAACTTCCTGATTTTTACATATTTATTTATGTAGGAAATGGAGTTCCTAACGATTATATTGAAAAATATTCACAATATGATAAAGTTAGAATTTTTTATACTAATGTAATAGGTTATAACACTAGAATACATCGTTTTTTTGCTATAGATGAAGATGATGTAAATGTGATGATTGTGAGAGATTGTGATTCTAGAATACACAATAGAGATATATGGTGTATATTACATTTTATACAAAGTAAATATTATGTTCATACTATAAGAGACCATCCTGAACATCGTTCACATATTATGGCCGGATTGTGGGGATTAAAAAAAGGATTATTAAATAGAAAATTAAGAGATATATATTCACTTTATAATAAAAATAATATTGATTTTAATGAAATTCAACACGATCAATCATTTTTAAGAGATATGTTATATAATACATTTATTAAATACATGATAATTTATGTAAATAATCAAAATTTGCGATTGACTAAAAATGAAATAATTTGTTTAATACCATTTAAAATACAAGACAATGAATTTTGTGGTCAAGTAATTGAATATAATAAAAATAATGAAGCATATATTAAATATATTGTAAATGAATCTAATACTACTACTAAAACAAATTATTATGGCATAAATAATTTGAGTAATATGTCAAATATATTTAAAAATTAATGTATTATTATTTTAATGGATAATGAAATTGATGCCGAAAAATTATTGGAAAAAGCTATACAAAACGAATCAAACCAAAGTATTTTAAAATTAAATAATAGAATCATAAAACAAATAAAAAATGACATATTTCAAAAATTACATTTTAGTAAAGAAGATATGAAAATATTACATACTAAATTGAAAGAATATAGGTTTGTAGATGATATAAGTGAAATTAACTATGGGAGATATATTAGATGGATAAATATGAATTATATTGAAAATTTGAAATTAACGAATGGCGGTGTAATATGTGAAATATTAGCAACAAATAATGGTACTACTTTAACATGTAAAAATAACATGAATCGTTTATTCAGAATAAAAATGGACGAATGTTTAGTTTTTCAAAAATTAACTGACCAAGAAAAATTAATTTTATCGGTATTGGATTATGTAAATAAATAATTATTTAAGATTTGTAATATCATTATCTGATATTTGTTTGTCTTTATCATCAGAATCCGATGTATTTTGTTTATCATCCGATTCGGATGTATTTTGTTTATCATCCGATTCTGATGTATTATCTTTACCTAATGTATTTAATTTATTGTGGGATATTTTATCTTGTTTTTTTATAATGTATAATGAATAATATTGTATAACTGAAGAAAGAGACATATAAGCACACATATATGCAAGTGAAAGCTTTAATCCAATTGAATCACTAAAAAGTAGAATTAAAAATGTAGATATTGAAAAATATATACGAGAATATAATTTATATTTTGAAACTTCTTTATTGTTTAATACATATGTAAATATTGGTTCAAATAGCCATGAGAACAAAAATACAGCACTTGATAATAAATCTTTTAAATTTAAATAATTTACTTTTTTATTGTATAATATAAATATGAATATTAATAGTAAAAATGAATAGAATAATGAATGTTCATATGGGTCTTTAAATGCTTCTTTATTTGTCAAACTATGTAAATAATTACCAATATAATTAATTACAAAAAATATAGGTTCGTCTATACTTAATGCTGTAAATGAAATATAATGGATTCCTTTTAAAAATTCCATAAATGTATCATTTTTAAACTGTTGTAAGAATGGATTATCTGATAAATCATCATATAACTTACATGATGTTCCTGCTAAACATGATAAAAACAGAGACATTTTATATATATATTATATTTTTATAGTAATATTATTACTCATTAGAGATATTATCTTTTTTTATTATGTTTTTTATTATGGTTTTTATTATGTTTTTTACAGCGTTTATTGCCTTTTTTATCAATAATAAATAAAGAATAATATTGTATTATAGATGATAATGCTATATACGCACATATATACGTCAATACATAAGTCAATGTCTCTGAATTAGAAAACAATAAACAAATAAAAACATATATCAAAGAACATGTACGCAAATATAATTTATATTTTGAAACCTCTTTATTTTTTAAAAATACACTTATGAATAAAGGTTCAAAAAAACATAAAAACAAAAAAGAAATTAGCAAAAGTAAATCAATTATATTTATTGTAGTTATTTTTTTATATTTTATTATAAAAAATAGTAATAAAAATGAATAGAATAATGAATGTTCATAAGGATTTTTATACGCTTCGCGATTTGTTATACTATGTAAAAAATTTAAAGCATAATTTACTATAAAAAATAAAGGTTCATTTATACTTATAGTCGTAAATGAAATATAATGAATTCCTTTCAAAAATTCCATAAATGTCTCATTTTTGAATTCTTTTAACAAAATATTATCACTTAAATCATCATATAGTTTACAAGCTAACCCAGCCAAAAATGATAAATATAATAACATATTTAAATCATTATATTTATTTATTAACTTTAATACGTATTATATTTTTACGAGTTAACTTCATTCTCTAATTCATTCTCGATTTCATTCTCGATTTCATTCTCGGTTTCATTTTGTGTGTTTTTTGTAATAAATAAGGAATAATATTGTATTATTGCCGATAACAACATATAAGCAATACAATATACGAGTGTATACTTTAACGCGGTTGAATTAATAAAATATAATATTACAAATATAGGTAAAAGTAGACAAATACGAAATTGTAATTTATTTTTAGAAACTTCTTTATCGTGTTCTAAATATCTTGATGAAACAATCGGTTCAATAAAACAACTAAGACATAAAAATAGAATTAGTAGTGTTTCGTATTTATTAAACCAACTTATATTTTTATAGTCTATTATAAATAATAATAGTAAAAATGAATAAAACACAGAAGATTCGTATGGTTTTTTATATCCTTCTTTGTTTGTAAGTTTTTGTAAAAAATTAAATATATATTGTAATATAAAAAAGACTGGTTCATCTATACTTATTGCCGTAAAAGCAATATAATGAATTCCTTTCAAAAATTCCATGAATTTATCATTTTTAAATTTTTTTAAAAAAATATTATCGTCCAAATCATCATATAGTTTACAAGATAACCCAGCCAAAAATGACAATAATATCATGAATAATATTATATTATAGTAAAATAATTGATAATATTTACTTTATTGTTATTGTTATTATATATTAATTTTAGTCAATCTGACTTTTCTATTTTTTTTAGAAAATAATCTAGGTTTTTTTTTACATGTAAACCTAAATATATTTAAACCTTTTTTTTTTATAACAGTGTCTTTACATATAGCGATTGCTCTAGATTCATTTTTTTTTCTTCTAGTTTTATCGACTTTTTTTATACATTTACATAGTTTACTAGCTAATATATGTTCTGCTTTTTGTTTAATAGTATCATTTGTCATTTTATCATTAATTGGAATTTTATAAAAATTTAAGATAGATTGATAATCTGATTTTGATAAATATTCCATCTAAATATATATTAATCAAATTTTTTATAATTATTTTTCATTAGAAAATAATTATATCTCTTCTTTATGTATGTCAATGTCAGATAATTATAAAATAATCGTTTTTGATTTAGATGAAACGTTAGGATATTTTCAAGAATTAAGTTATTTTATAGACGCAATTGAAAATATATTAAATACAAAAATCACAAATGAACATTTTTACGATATATTAGATAGATATCCAGAATTTTTAAGACCAAATATATTAACTATTTTAAATCTAATAAAACGAAAGAAACAGCGTAATTCAATGATTAAAGTTATGATTTATACAAACAATCAAAATCCAAAACAATGGGTATTAGATATAAAAGATTATTTTAACTATAAATTAAAATATAATTTATTTGATAAAGTAATTGCTGCGTTTAAAGTAAATGGAGAACAAATCGAATTAGGAAGAACGACACATGAAAAAACATACAGCGATTTCATAAAATGTACTAAATTACCTAAAAAAACAAAAATTTGTTTTATAGACGACCAACATCATCAAGGAATGGTAAATGATAATGTATATTATATCAAAGTAAAACCTTATACATATACAATAAATTACGAAATTATGGCAGAACGTTATTATACTTATAATTATAAAAAATACAACAATAACAGTTATATAAATGAAGATACATTTGTAAATAATGTAATTGACTATATGAATTCAATTCGTTTACCTATATATGATAAAAGCAATGAAGAATTAAATATTGATAATATTGTTAGTAAAACAATTATGTATCATTTGAATACTTTTTTATATGAAAAAATAAATGAAAAAAGTCAAAAAATTAAATCAAGATATAAAAGAAACAAAACACTAAAAATATATTAAAATTATATAAATTAATGATTATTTATGTCATTTACATTGTTTATCTCAGTGATGGAATTGTTTATATTGTTTACACTCTTTACTATATTTATTTTTTTATTTACTTTATTTTTTATGTTTTGAATCTCATTCATTTGTCTTTCCATAAAAGGATGTAATAAATCAGCAACCGCTGTTGTCATTAATAAAAATATACCTGCGGTAAATACAATATTTTTATCAAATTCGTTAATTTTGTGTTGAGAAAATGGACTAAAATAAATAATTAAAAATAACGCTACATATATCTTTATAAATAAATTTAAAGTGTGTAAATATTCAGGAGCAACATTATAAATACCTATTAAAGTTAATCCGTATAATATATACGATAAATAAAAACTCCAGCTTAATAATTTTTTATAATATTCATACATAAGAATATATAATATATGATTAAAATATTATATATTTTATTGATTATTTCATGATTACCATACTTTTATTTATATTTTATATTTTATATTTTTATATAAATAATATTCTATTTTACATATCCATTTCAATATTCGTTTCACTACGATTTTCATCATTCGTTTGATATTTTTTATAAATATTCAATGTTCTTGCGCTAGCATCACACGCATCAATAAATCGAGGCATCCAAAAATATGGAACTACATTTTCACAATTTGGATAATATTGTTCAAACAAAGAACGATAATATATCTGTTCTTTTGTTTTTGGAGATAAATATGTATACATATTCGCGTCAAATGTCATGTTATCTACATTTTCATTAATAATTTCATACCAAGATTTTTTATTACTACTTACTCCATCACTAAATGCTTCTTTTGTTCTCCAAAGTACTTCGCGTGGTAATAGGTCTGGAGCCATCATCTCAATACTTTTTCTTAGTAACCATTTTTCTGGTTTTCCAGGGTTATATCTATATTTCAAAGGAAGTGATAAATATGTATTTACCCAATTAATATCCAAAAATGGTGTTCTTGGTTCAAGCCCATTAGATGAAATTGATTTATCAGACCTAAGAACATCAAAATAATGGATATTATCCATTAATCGTTTTGTTTCTTTATCAAATGAAAGAGCATCCGGCGCAGCATGAAAATATAAATATCCACCCATCAATTCATCACTTCCATCTCCATTAAAAATAACTTTAGCTTCGCTATTATTTGAAATATACTTACTGACAAGATAATTACCTACACTAGCTCTTACGGTAGTCGTATCATAACTTTCAATAATGCGAATGACTTCCGGAATTGAATTTAAGAAATCTTCTTCAGAGACGATGATTTCGGTATGGATTGAACCAATATGTTCTGCTACCATTCTAGCATATTTAAGGTCTTCGCCTCCAGGCATACCAATTGAATAAGTTTCAATTGGTTCTTTCGAATATTTTGATACTAAAGAAGCAACCAAGCTACTATCTAAACCTCCTGACAATAGACATGCTACTTTTCGGTCAGTAGTTCCAATTACTCTTTTTTTCACTGCTTCAGTAAATGCCTCATACACTTGTTTAAATACATTATAATAATCAGTAGTTGTAGCAGGAGTTAATTCAAATTTATTATTAAAAACATAAGGAGTCGTGTATTTTTTAGCATAAATTTCAAAGTTATAAAAAGAAAGAATTTTCATTTCTTTTGTCAATTTTGAGTAAGTGCCAGGAGGATATTGTTCAATGAAAAAACGGTTATATGTACCTGTGTTTTGGTCTTTATATACCAATAATTTATCATTATAATTCATAATTCCAGATAACATTTTAAGTTCAGAAGCAAAACCAATGATAGGATAATGACTCGATGTATATTTTGCCGGATTTCCATCATAATTATCTTTGATATAATCTCCATTTCCGACATCATCTTTGTGTTTCAAGATATAAAGCGGTCTTACACCATAAGAATCACGAGCAACATAAATTACGGGTTCTTCATCAGTAATATTACTGGCGTCATATAAAATAAATGAAAAATACCCATCTAGTAGAGACAATGTATATTCCATTCCAAATTTTTTATATAAATGAATAATAATTTCGCAATCCGAATTGGTAGTTGGTTCTACATCAATCATTTTAAATAATTCCTTGAAATTATAAATCTCACCATTACACATAAGAGTAATTTTATCAATTGTCATTGGTTGATTCGAAATATTATCTAATCCATTGATAGCTAAACGGTGAAACCCAAAAATAACATCATTATATAGGTCAATTTGTTCAGAGTATTCAGGTCCTCTTGATACTCCATTCATAAAACATTTATCAATAATATTCCTAGGAATAACTTGAGAGTTGTTTAAAATGGAAAATATGCCACACATTTTGTTATTTATCTACTTATTAGGATTATCTTTAGGTATTTTGAATATAATATTGTATAAGTATATAATATATTATGAATACTAACGGGATAATAGAAGGAGCATATTATACAAATGTTGATAGATATCAAACATTAAATGATAGAATATCAAGTAGAAATATACCATCTGAATATTTACAACCTGCTTTTTCAAATAGACCAGTATCTACAAAATATTCAAAATTATCGATTGTTGACCAATATAAAGAAGCAAATGTACCATTAGTTGCGGCATCTACATATAATGTTGGTAAAATTTTTAATCCTGGAAATGCTGAGGCGCCTTGGTCTGGATACGCATCAAACGTAGATGTTGAAACGATTTTAAGAAATCAAGCATTTGCTCTTCAAAAAGGTGATAAATCGACTTATGTTCCATCTACAAGTAGTGATTTATATAATGTAGAAGTTGTTGGAAGACAAGAACAACAACCCTTTCCAGGATTATTTTCTTTACAAGTATTGGACCCATTTAATCCAAACCCACATAATTTAGGACAAGATGTTTTTAACAACCCAACTAGACAACAATTAAAAAATATTACAAAATAATCAAATTTACAAAATCAAATTTACAAATTTAAATTATTTTATAAAATTAAATTTAAATTTATAAAATAAATCATGGAAAATGATGATATCCAACCTATTTTTAAAGATGAAGACAAGCAAATGGAAGATGAAAAAGTATTAACTGAAAATAGTGAAATACAAATTAAAGACAATACCATATCGTCATCTAATCATACAGACATCCTATCAACACCTGAAAATACAATAGAGAAAGAATATATTTTAAATGAAAAAAACGACTTTAATGTTTCAAATACTTATTACAATTCAAATATTAATTCTCTAACATTAGAATATTTTTCAAATTTAGGTGCTTATAACAAATATTTGAATAAATCAAAAATTGAAAAGACGATAACAAATTCAGATAAAAAATTTTATAAAAAAAGAATTTTAGATTCAACAAAAAAAATGTTAAAAGGTGAATTTGAAAGTGAACCATTAAAAGAAATATTTAATAAATATATTTTCTCTCTTATATCTCATTTCAAAATAATGGATACAACAGAAATAATTCAAAAAAATTTTGATTCAACTGATTCTAATAGTCCAGATATATTAGATAGTTCTTTTATTTCAATCATGGATATATCACTATCAAATCCAAATCAATTATTATATAAAACGGAAACTAAAACACTTACAATGGACAATTTTATAAATAAAAAACCAAAACAAAAAGAACTACAACATTTTCCATTAAAAAAAAATATAAATTTAAGAGAACCTGAGTTTAAAACAAAAGGTATTAAAAAAAAGGAAAAAAAAGAAAATATAGATAATGTATAAGCAAATGAAAAATTATGGGAAAAAACATACAGATAATAGTTTTAATGAAAAAGAATATATTATAAAACAACAATTAAAATGTTCTCCTCAAAAAATAAAAAAAGATTATACGTGTTATTCAGATGATTCATTATTAAAATTAAGAAATTATTGGAATATACGTCATCCTGACAAAAGAATAAATACTGTTGAGCCGAGAGAAATATGGATGGAATTAAAAAAAAACATGTTAAATACATGTGATATTGAATCCTGTTGGCTTAGACAAAAATTTATAAAAGAAAACCTAGATAAGGAATTACTAGAATTTACTTTTGCTCCAAAATCACCTGATAGTTGGAAAAAGAATCCAGATGAATGGTTATCTAGCACAGATATTGAAAATGTAATGAAACAATATGAACACGCATACCCTTCGTTTGCTTTTATAGGTCCTTCGCCGATTGATTTTGATAGTTTGAAATTATATGGTCAGTGTGTATGGGAAGAATTATGTAACTTTGAATTACATAATTATATACGCAATGGAAAAAACAAAATAGGTATTGTATTTAACACAGACCCGCATTATAAGAGCGGTTCACATTGGATAGCATTATTTATTAATATACAAAAAAAATATATTTATTATTTTGATAGTAATGGCAATGATATCCCAAAACAAATCAAAACATTTATAGAGAGAGTTAAAATACAAGGAAATCAGAGTTTAGGTATAGAATTCAAGGTAATGAGTAATTATAATTTTTCTCATCAAAAAACAGATACAGAATGTGGTATGTATGTTTTATATTTTATCATACAATTATTAACAAATAAAAAGGAACCTAGTTATTTTGGAAAAGTACATATTCCAGATGAAGAAGTATTTAGTTTAAGACATGAATATTTTAATGAGAGATTATAAAACATATTCAAAAATGTTAATAATATTATTATAATTATTCTAATATTATTCTAATATTATTCTAATATTATTCTAATATTATTAACAATATAAAAGTATATTATTTTTATAATATAATATGTCAGACTTTACAAGCATTCAAAATAAAGGAATTATTTGGGAAATTTTAATTGAACAAAAATTATTTGAAGGTATTGACCAAAAGCATAAATATGAAATAAAAGATTTATTTGAAAATACAATATTAATGATTGAAAATCAAGGAAAAGGATTATCACTTATAGAAAAAAACAAAGAGGTTATTAAAAATATGGTATTAAGATTAGAATCATTCAAACCGCAACCTATTATTTCAAAACGAGAATATACAAATGAAGAAATACATAAAGAACGACAAAAAACATTTGAAACTGAATTAAAAAGAAAACAAACAGAGTTTGATGGATTATCGAGAAAACCACCAGAAAAAATTGATTTTTCAGATAAATTAGATGAAAAAATTGGAGATAAAATGGATTCATTATTAGCAGAAGCAATTGCCGCAAGAGAATTCCAAATGAATCAAGTTATACAAACACATAATCCAGAAACAGCATCAAAATGGATTGTTGGTGGAAATAATTTAAATGTTGGAATAAATGGTAATGAACATCAATCAAATCAAGAACAACCTAAAAATTTAAAAATAGGAAATGAAACTCATATTCAAGAAAATCAAATTGTAATTCTTGATAAATCAAAAAATAACAATCACGATAAAAAAATGAAAGTTTCATTCAATGAAGCGAATAATGAAATACATAATTTTTCAAAAGATTCCCCAATTTTAACATCAAAATCTGAGGAGAATTTAGATATTGGTTCAAATTTATTTAAATTACTTAAAACGGATTCAAATCAAAATCAAAATCAAAATCGACAAAATCATACAATAAATACAAATGTCAAACCAGATATAGATAAAATGATTTTAAATGAAGAAAATCCAAATGTTTTTAAAACAATGTTACAAGATATGATTGATATTAAGAGAGAAATTATGACATTAAAAAATGAAATTAAAAAACTCAATGATAATATTACATCAAATACAACACATATTTGAAAGGATTAAATACTAAATTATACTCTGATAATTTTAAATTCCTTCTTTCCTGTTCTAGAGTTTACACTTACCTCCAAAGTACCAACCTTCAAAGGATTTTTTCTTATATAACTATCTAAATCATATAATTCTCTTGTAACCTCATTATAAGCATAATCAATTCCTAATATGGTAATCTTAACAGCCTTCCATGTTACTTCCCTTCTATTTGCCCTGGCAGCTTCATCGTCTTCTTCTTCTGTCATTTCAGGTAAATATGAAAAACTAGTTGAACTTGGGTTACCAAATGAATAACATTGTAAATCTGTATTATCTGGATTAATTGTACAATCAATAGATGTCTCTTTAATGGCTTTCAATAATTGTTTATTTATATTTTCTTTTATAGTTGCAACTTCAAATAATTTTTCATCTGTACTAATAGGTCTTCTATCAATATCGCTTCTATCTTTTAATTTTAATTCAGTTGATAATTTGTTTTCTATTTGTTCTTGTGAAAATGTCATTAAATACAAAAATACTTCTACTGTTTGAAGGTCTGCCGGTAAATCATTGTGACTACAAATACGTTTTGCTCTTCCTATCACTTGTTCTAATCTAACAGGATGCCAATAAGATTCAGTTAAATGAACATATCTTACATTCTTTAGATCAATACCTTCAGCACCAGATGCCGTAATCATCAATACTTTAATAATTTCTCCATAAAAATTATTAGGGGATTTCGTTTGTATTTGTTCTACTATTGAAATCGGCACATCATTCCAAGAACTATTATAAATATTTCTTATTATTTCTTTTTCCTCTGCTGATTCAGTACCCGTATATAAAGCAAAAGATGGCTTTGCTATATCTTCTGGTGACATATCAAGAATCCATCTACCTAAGGAATTTTTCCTTATTTTAAACTCAGAAAATCCATTAGCTAATAATACTAATCTTAAAATACCAATACCTTGTAACTGTCTAAATTGAGAATAAATTAAATGTAAACCAACATGGTCTGATTCTGTTATATTCTCTAATATATTCAAAAACTTAGGACTATATTCTTCTAATGCTGCTGGAGTTAAAAATCTTGCTCTATTTTCCCATAAACTAGATAATGTTTCTTGAATTGCTCTAGCATAATCTTCTTTCCAATTTTTATGTTCTTCAATGACTCTCTCAATATCATCTGCTTCATATTGACCCTCTTCATTTAAAACACGTTCTCTTATTTCAATAGCATCAACATCTTCTTCGCCTATATCATCTTCATTTAATTCAAAATGTATATGGTCCCTAGGTTTAGGACAAGATATAAATGGACGTGGACATACAAAATTACAAGCCAATCTTGAAAATATTCTGTAACTTGATTTTGTTTCTTCATAAACACCATTTTGTGCTTTTTTCTTTTTACGAGCATTTCTTAATTCTTGTTTTCTCTCATCAATGCGTTCTTCTTCATAAATACCTAATTGAAAATCACTCATTGGTATTCTAATAATTTTTAAATCAGTTGCTGGATTAAAACGAGGCATAAGTTCTTCAATGCTTCTAAAATATGAACTTAGTCCTAATATACGTCGTTTTAATAAATCAATATTTTTAAGAACATTCGTTTGTTTATCTATAAAATAATTCATAAATTGGTCAAGTGTATCTGGTAAGGCCTTATATGATTCCACTCGAATGCTACTAGGTTGGACTTTTATATCTTCTGTTTTTAATATAGATATAACTGTTTTTACGAAATCTTCATCTGATATATCACCTTTTTCATCAATATTAACACCTTCGTATATGCCTGTTTTTACAGATGAAATAAATCCAAATGGATTTCGTGTAATAGTAAGTGTTGTTGAACTTGGTTTATATTCAACATAGTCAACTAAACGTCTTGTATTTAATTTGGATTCAAATAATGTTTTTATTGAATCTAGACTTACCTTTCTTTCGGTTGCTATATTCAATTTAAAATGCCATGTTTTAATACGTCCTCTTAATATATTAAATAAAATTCCAATTTCATTTGGATAATTGATAATAGGAGTACCTGTTAAAAATACAATTTTGGCGTTCTGAGCATCCATTAAATAATTGTATAATTTCGACGATAATGTATCGGATTTAGTTACTTTATTAGATATTCTGCTTATTAAATTATGAGCTTCATCGACAATAACCGCTGTATTATCAAATGGATTGATTGTAAAATTATTTGTTAAAGTCTGTAGATTATCTATTCTTAAACCATTGTAATTTATGAATTTATATTTATAACGAATCATTTCATCAAGTTGTTCATTTAGGTCTTTTTTTTCAGTACTCGATAAATCATCGTAATTACTTTGAAGTTTAATATTTGTTACCCATGCGCCTCGTTTACTTCTTATAAAATCTGGTGATAACTTAAGAGCAGTTGATAAAGGTTGTATTAATTGTTCATTTGATTCTGTACTAATAAACTCCCAATGTTGTTTTTTTCTATAAATAGGGTCTCCGCATTTTTTTAGAGATTCTATGTAATTCATTCTTAATGAAGCAGGTGTTAATACATATACTTGTTTACCAGATTTCAATCCTTCGGCAATAGCAATCGATGTACATGTTTTACCAGAACCTAAACCATGATATAGAAGTAATCCTCTATAAGGCGTATATAAATTTAAGTAATCTCTTACTACATTTTGATGTGTAAGTAATTCAAATTCATCTGATGTTTTTCTATCACATGTAAAAGTTCTCTTGTCCTTAATATATTTTTCTCTATAAGGTGAAAATAATGATGATATAAAATTGACAAAAATTTTGCGATTATTCATATAATAATTTGATGCTCTTATAAGTACTTTATTTTGTTCAGGAGGAAGCCTGTCTTTTAATGCTTCTCTTCCAATAATAACATTTTCAAAAGGACCTTCTTGTACAATATCTTTTGGTTTTTTTGTTCTTCGTTTTTTTACTTTAATTGTAAATACTTCTTGTTGTTCAGGTGTTAATTGTTTTTTTTCTTCTAATAATTCTTCAATTTGAAGTTCAGGTGGTTGTTCCTTTTCTTCTTCGACAATCAATCTAACTCTTTTATCACGCTTCTTTTTAGTTGGTTCCTCTGTTTTTTCTTCTTCTTGTTCTGATTCTTTTTCTAATACTGGTGAGAGTTTTTTAGGAGATAGAGGAGATTCAGGCCTTACAGTGGATTGAACAATTTTCGTTAATTCTGGTTTATAGGTAACCCCTTTGAAATCTTTATTCATTCTGATTCTTTCTAGTATCGCATTTCTATCAATATTTGATTCTGTTCGTTTGTCTAATATAAGTGTTTTAATTTCAACTTCTTCTTTTTTAGCTGGTTCTGGAATAACAATTTGGACTTGTTCTATTTTTTTTGGTACAGGTTTATTTTTAAGTTTAGCTAAAAGTAGAGATGACATATATATAATTTTAATACATAAAAAAGTTTTATAAAGTTTTTATTGTTTATTATAATAAAACAATAAAATACAATAAAATACAATAAATCAAGAATATAATCAAACTAGCACGCATACGCATACATATTCAATTATTTAGCGAGATGATTAGTTGTCTCTATGATGTGTTTCATATTCTCTATATCATACGAAGAATGTCCCGCCATGGTTGGATAGAATTTTGCTTCTGGAAATGCTTTATGTAACAAATAACCATATTTAAATGGACATATTATATCATATATACCTTGTATAATTACTGTTGGTATATGTCTAATTTTATCTATATTTTCCTTTTTGGTTAAAAATCCTTCCTCCATAAAACACTTATTAGTTAAATAATGATGTTCTATTAATGCGACTGTTTCATATGTTTTGTCTTTTTTTAAATTACTTATTGTGTACTTTAAGGTTGGCATATTAATTCTTAAATTCATTTCTTCCCAAGCAGCCCAAGATAATAAACATTCAGACCGTTTTTTTTTACCAAACACCCCTTTAAAACATTTACCATAAGCATCCATATAATTTGTTCTATATTGTTTTGGTATAGCATTTTTGTAATATTCCCATCCAATAGGATTTATATTTTCAGCACCATTTGATTCTGACAACCAATCAATTTCTTCTTGGGTTCCTAAAAAAATAGCACGTAATACCATATGAGATACAACATCGGGATATTTGATGGCATAATAAAGACCAAGTGTAGAACCCCATGAACCACCAAATACTATCCATTTTTTAATGCCTAATTTCTCTCTAACCTTTTCAAAATCATCCGCCAGGTCATCTGTTGTATTTTCTCTTGTTTCTGCTGTAGGTTTACTATTACCACAACCTCTTTGGTCTACTAATACTATATAATATTTCAAAGGATTAAAAAAACGAGCCATACTTGGTCTAGTTCCACCACCAGGTCCTCCATGAACATATAAAATTGGTTTACCATTTTTATTTCCATAAGTTTTGAAAGAAATTGTATGTATATCGGAAACTTTCAATTTATATGATTTCAGTGGTTTTGAAGGATGTTTAAATAATCTACCATGATATGTTTTTTTTATTGAATGTGCTGTTAAAAACTTACCTTTTAAGAATTGTTTGTATGTTTTGTTAGAGGGTTTTAATTTTAATTTCCTTTTTCTTGTTGATTGTAATTTCATTAAATGTATATAATATATTTATAATTAATTCGCACTAAATGTATGATTTAAGGATTTTCAATTAAATGAATTGCCTCCTGACACGCCAATTGTTCTGCCTTTTTCTTAATTTTATGACCAGCCTTTCCTAATAATACTAAAATATCGCCCTTTTCAGCAAAAACTTCTTGTATTTTTTGAAATGATTTTAATTCTTCATATGGAATTGCTTGCTCGATTTTAAATTCATGCATTTGTTTTCCTAAACATAAAAATACCGCCATCTCATAACCATTCATAGTTCTTGATAATTCATAATAATGAGGAGTTGTTTTGAATTCCTTTTGTACCTTAACTTGTAAAATGTTTTTATAATTATCATCATTGTTAATTAATTCCATCCAATCAACATGTGTTTCAAAAATCTTTTCAACAAAAATTTGAGCCATTTGAAATCCGGGTCCAGTCACAAATATATTTTGAAACCATCCATTTTCATCTTTGATATCTATTTTATTGAAATCCAGAAACAACGCACCAATAAATGCTTCAAATAAACACCCCAATTTCTTTAAATTATTTCTAATATTTTTTTCTTCTGCGTGATGAGATATAATAAACCATTTATTTAAACCCATTTGTAGTGCTAATTTACCAATATGTTCATTTTTGACAAGAGCAATTTTTTTCTCTGTCATAAATCCTTCATCTGCTTTAGGAAATCTTCTATATAAATAATATTTTGTAATACACTCTAAAATACCATCCCCTACAAATTCTAGACGTTCGTTTGATTTTGTTTTAAGTTCTAGACAATCGGATGGTTTTTCAGAAATTGTAATATGTGTTTCATCATTTTCGGCCTTTGGTCTTTTAGTATATGAAACATGAACAAACGCACGTTGATATAATTTTAAATTGTGTGGTGTAGCACTAATACCATATTTTTTAAGAATATATTGAACTTCGTTCAATGTAATCTCTCTGTTTAAAGGATTATAGGGATTAAAAATTAATTCTTCTGAATTTTGTAAACTAATTGATTCTGATTTATCGTATTGTTCCATGTTGTAGTTATATAATAATGGTGATTCTGTTTAAATAAGTTGGTAATGTATATTATTAGTAA
>Ga0255141_1000267_pt1 | contig 16948 bp, 20 predicted proteins | sample Atl_Cont_RepA_0h_FD_183178 | JGI IMG/M metagenome (GOLD analysis project Ga0255141, IMG submission 183178) | Freshwater microbial communities from Altamaha River, Georgia, United States - Atl_Cont_RepA_0h | ecosystem: Environmental > Aquatic > Freshwater > River | place: USA: Georgia | collected... | reverse complement strand
TATTTGCAATGCAATCTTTACTGCTTGTAACTGATCCAGATGAAATAACGCATGAGCAAATATCTTGGTTTGCTTACCAAATGGCAAATTCAATGATGGAGGCTAGAAACTTATGAGTTCAGAATCAGGCCATTGGTATACCCAATCAGGCGATCCGGCCTACACGATCATTGGCAAAAACGGTAAAGAGCGCAACACTACCGTTAAAGATGCCCGTGAGCACAATCTTGTACCGTCCGTTACCACCATCCTAAACATTGCTGCCAAGCCTGGGCTTAACAATTGGCTGCAACAGCAAGTGTTATTGGCGGCTTTAACGCTGCCACGGATGGATGGCGAACCGGAAGCGGATTGGTTGGATCGGGTTATGTCAGATTCACGTTCTACGGGCCGTCAAGCTGCTGAACGGGGCACGACAATGCATGGGGTGCTTGAAAAGTTTTATCGCAGCACAGAGCCGCAAATTTGGCCTTTGTATGTGATTGAAACGGATCGAGCTATTACCGAGCATTTTGGAAAACAAGATTGGACAGCGGAAACAAGTTTTGCCCATTATTTAGGGTTTGGCGGCAAGATTGACCTAAGCGCACCAGGCATCGTTATTGATTTCAAGACTAAAGAGGGCAGTCTTGATAAGGTAACGGCTTACCATGAGCATTTGATGCAGTTAGCGGCCTATTCCGTAGGGCTAGATATGGGGGAGGCTCGCTGCGCCAACGTGTTTGTCAATGAACAAGGGGATGTAAAGATCATTGAACATTCACAGGAAGATTTGGAAAACGCTTGGCATTGCTTTGAGTGCTTATTGCAGTTTTACAAAATAAAGAATAACCTATGATCTAGGGCCGAAAGCTGTGTCCCCCCCTACACACTCCTAGTCAGCGAGTAGGCCCACCCCCAACAAAAATACAACACTTAAGGTTTATCCCTATAAATACCGCTTGCTTGTATTGTTAAGGTAGCTTAATATTCTTATATGGCATTTGCCATTTCTTAGATAGGTGCAATATGAGTGCAGCGTTTTATGAGTTAACAGATGCGGGCAAACGTAGGTTGCTTAGACAGTTAGCTGTAGAACTGTCTGCCGATAAGATTGCCGAGTTAGTAGAGCCGTATTCAAGTCGGTTATGCATTGATCATAATGATGGTGCGCCATACATTACGTTCGCTAAATCAGAACTTGATATGCCGATTGATAACCAAGTGTGGGTCATGTACATGGAGGATTATGAGATAGAAAAAATCATTTACGATAACGAATAACTTTTATATAGGTGCATAACATGAAACAAGTAGTTTACGAAATTACCGCAGAGGGCAAACGTGATTTGCTCATAGAATTAGCCTCCGAACTATCCATTGATTGCGTTGATCAGTTATTGGAAATGTTTGCAAAAATAGATGTTGTTGATAAAGGCTATCCTGTTGCCATCATTGAGGGCAAACATCATCGCTCAAACAAACACAAAATAGTGCTTGGCAATGATGAATTTGTTAACCGATATGTTTTGGAGGACGAATAATGAAATACCTACGCTACACAAAAACAGATCAGCGCATCCCTGTTGAGGGTTATGTGCTTGGCGGTTTGGTGCTGTTTGCTGTATTCGGGTTTTTACCGTTGTTAAAACTTATCTTGGGGTGAACAATGACGCAATATGATCGCATCATTCAATGTTTGAAAAAGGGTTGGATTTCCGGCTTGGATGCGTTGTATCAAGCGGGCACAATGAAATTATCAACAAGAGTTGGGGAGTTAAGAAACGATGGATGGAATATTAGAGATCGATGGGATGAATCAAAACGATTCAAGCAATACAAACTTGTCAGGCCCTACCGTAAGACGGGCAAGGATACTTGATCCTGATTTTGTATATGTCCCCGCAGCCGCTACCGATGTGCAAAAAACATGGATGCGTCTAACGGATTGGAAACCTAAACAACAATAAACTAAGCCCCGTAACAGGGGCTTTTTTTATGCCATTGCTAAGGCTTTAGATTTGCTGTGCTCAACCCTATTGAGCCACCCATTACCAAATGCGCCAAATGTCGGCAATGACCTGTAAAACGCTGCCCTGGCACTAGAGAATTCATCAATCACTACTTCAGGGTTCATCGCTTGTACCGCCGCAAGGGTTAGCGGGCCAATAGCACCATCGGGGTTTGTGCCTACAACCTTTTGCAATATCTTGGCTGATCTACCAACACCTGCATTGACCGCCATATCAAACACAACGTAGTCCACCCCACTTGGCAAATCGTCACAACGGCACGCATCCCAAAACTTACGTTTATACAATGGCTCTACTTTCTCAGGCGTAAGACTTCGCATTTCCTTTTCGCCTACGCTGTGGCCTACCCAATTTTCCCAAACAGCACGGGTAACGCCTAAGTTTGTCATGCCGCCAGTATCACCTAGATGTGATAAATCGGCATAGCCGCCCTCAGATTGCAGCATATATTGAAACGATTTTTGCCAATTGTTTTTCATTTTTTCTGTGCGTAAAACAAGGTGCGATCACCAAACAGATAGAATCCAACAGCCGATGCAAAGTTATTAACCGCTGCGCTATCTTGGCCTGTAACCATCATAAACGCCCATGTACCAAGCACAATTGCAGCCACGCCTGGGCGCATCAACCGCACAATTGCTTCTACCCACGGGTATGTAGTGCCTGATCCGCCAATGTTGTTCATTGCTTTAAACATTTCAAGATCAACATTTCGCATTTGTACATACTCACCGATGTTGACGGGTTTGTATGTGTCAGATTGAATAAACCGACCAATTAACGATTTGCCAAGGTCAACGGCAAGCGGACCAAGTGCCGCAAGAATGGTTAGCGGATCAATGATTGCACCTCAATGTAATTTAATGCGTTCCCAAATGGCAACGAAAATAGTACCTAAGCCTACTACCCACAATATCGGCTTTGCAACTTTGCCAATCATTTCGAGCACCAAAAAAGCACCCTTAGCTGCTCCGAAAGCCTTTACAACCTCATCGGTCTTTTGATCCAGGCTATCTACTTTGTTTTCAACGGCGATCAGCCTGTCGTATATTTCACGATGAGTTATATCTTCCATGCTATTTCTTCTTCGGCATAATTTTCAAAATGTCGCTCAACGGCATTGTTTTTTCCGCTGTAGTCAATTCTTTTTGCAATTGCTTTTGTTGCCTTGCGTTAATTCTTGATCCAACAATTTTACTTCCGGCATATTCGCCCGCAGCATAACCTGCCGCTGCCCCCGCTGGAGTTCCGCCGCTTAACAATGTACCTACACCTCCACCAATGCCGCCCGCAGCACGGCGAATCGCAAAATCGCTAAATTTGTTTTTAAGCAAGTTTGTTTGTACCGCTGCGCCTGGGTACGCTGTTGGAATGTGAACGATGTTAGCGGCCTCTAAACCTTTGTAAATTGCTTGCAACCCTTTAGGATCATCTGCAAATGCCACTTTAAGTTTTTCACCAAGTGCTGCGGCTGTTTTAGCGGCCTTTATAGAGTTAAACGGTTCATTGACACCACTTTGTCCGGCCCTGCGGATTTCGTCCACCAATGACGTTTTAATTTGATTTACGGCGGCTGTTTGCCCGTCTGCCCGCAATGTATCTAGTAAATGTGCAAATTGTTTTTGTTTTAATCCTGACACTTTGCTCATTACATCTTCAGATGCAATTTTTTCGTTAACGCCACGATCAGATAACAAATCACCAACGGCTTTAGGATTTTCGTAAGTATCTTTACCTTTTTTCCAATGCGCCCGAGCACGTTCATACGTTTCGCCGCCAACTTGCTCAAATACTTGATTATCAATTTTTTCTTTTAATGTACGGATTAACCCTGATGTTTCATAATTGTATTTGTCGTTAATAAATTGACGCACACCTTCCGCATCTGCAACCGTCATTGGCTGAATGTTGCCATCTTTATCCATTAACCCTTTGCGGGTCATATAAGTTTTAACAGCGGATTGCAAGCCTTTTTCTTTTTCATAAGCAAAGTTTTCATCTGCTTTAAGAAAATCACCAAACTTATCCACAGATACAGGTTTATCGCCATGTGCTGCGGCGGCATCAGAATAAAGTTTTTTACCTTCAGCAATATGTGCTTTGTAACCTTCGCCCAATGCGTCTTTAATTTTTGATCCAACTTTGATCAAATCGCCTTGTTGTTCAGGTGTGCCATATCGAGGCACTTCACCACCTGCGCTTTCGGCAACTCTACCAAAATGAGAATCAAGTGCTTTTTTCTCATAGTTGATTTGTTCCGTCATGCCGCTTGCATACGGGCCTTGATCAGCTTTAGCCGTAATGTATTGCGAACTAGCCTCTTTAGGGTTTCCTTCCAAAGCGGATTTGCGGTGCACATTAATGCCCACTTCGTCCAACACGTTTTGACGTTCCCTAACACTTGATACCGTTGGCTTTGCTGATGGCATTGGCGGGTTTTCTTCGGGCACTTTAATTGGTGATTGTTTGGCCTCTAACTGTTGTCCCAATTGGGTTTCAACTGTTGTCGGAACTTCCGCAGCACCTTTTTTAGCCGTAAACTGATCTTGCAATAAAGTGCCTGGCTCAACTCGTTCTGCAATTGGTTTTGCTTCCGGCGTTTTTGCTGCAAATTGATCCTCAATCACTCCGGCAACGCTTTTTACACCTTCCGTTATTTTTGGCGCAGCCTTAGCTGTAACAGCCATCAACCCAACGTTTGCTGCGTATTCAAAATCAGCCGTTGGAATTCTTACGCCCGTTTTTTCATAAAACGCATCGGACAATTCTTTTGCGCCTTTGCCGATGTTTTCACCAACAAAAGTCATAACTCTATTGCTGATCTCACGCTTATATGCCGGATCGTTTGCATCAATACCAAATGCTTTTGCAAATGGTTGAGAAATAGGCTCAACAATATTATGGATTGCATCATTAGCGTCAAACTTACCGCCAGTAGCCGATGCTGTAACTTCTACAATTTTTGCAATTGGATATCCAAGCATACTAACGGCTGTTGGCACAATTGCGCCAATAGTGTTATCAAGCAAAGATGCAACACTTTTACCCGTTTCTTTAGCGTAATCGCCAAACGTGCGCTCAGATGGCGGCGTTGCTGCGGGCGGCTCACCTACAAATCTGCGTTGTGCTGCGGACGATACTGCCGATGGTGTTTCTGCTACTGGCTCTTGTCCGGTAGGCGGTACAGCGGCTTGTGTAGGCTGTGTTGTAGGTTGTGCGGGCTGTGCAGGTGCAACACCAAGAATCATATCGCCCAACGCATCGCCTGTAGGCTGTGGCGTTGTTTGTGGTGCTCGTGTTGAACCTTGGGGCGCAGCTTGTTGTGTTTGTTGCTGTGATTGGGCTAACTGTGCCCCAAACGCTAAACGATCCCGTGCAATCTTTTGCACATTTTGCATACCACCATTAGCGGCTGCGGCCTCAGGACTAATGTAACCATTTTTTAAATATTGTGCTGCACCCGCTGGCCCAAGAAAATGCGACAACTGAATGTTTGGTTCTGTCGGCTCAACGCCAAATTGACGCAATGCGGGAATTTGTACTTTTTCACGCAACACATACGCCGCACGATCTTGATCTTCAGGCGTTAATTGGTTTTGTGGTTTACCTTGAAAATACGGATCATTTTTTTGAATGTCAGCATAAGCGGGGGCAGTAATAGCATACGCACCTTGTGCGCCACTTAACGGATGCGGCGGTGCATCATACCGCACACCTTCCTTTGGTCTTAATTGTGCAAACACATTTGACAAATAAGGCGTAGGAAATGACCATTTAGCGGGCGTCTCTGTAGATTGTTCCGCAGGCGCAGCTTGTCCTAAAATTAACTGTCCGAGTGCATCTGTCATTACAGAGTCCCATCTTTAACTAACTTTTGAATGTTTTGGTATTTCTGAAAATATATTTTACGTTGCTTAGGATCATTACCAAACAAATTATCAATTAATTCTTTGGCTTTTGCAGGGTCTTTTTCATCCCTAAATATGTTCATTGCCTCAAACACTTTTGAATCAGCGTTTTTAGCCCACATTTGTTTAAATGAATTTAAATTACTTTCTGTAAACTTTTCAGCATATCTAGCCGCAGCCGTTGCTTGCAAATCAATATTGGTAAGATCAGCATCGGCACGGCGAGCAATTCCAATCAATACTTTAGGCGGATAAGTTTCATCACCGTTTGCCAATTTCATTAATTGTTGACCGCCAACAGTATCCATTGATCCGCCTTGTGCACGGATGTTAGAAATCTGAATGTTTGCAAGGTCTTTACTTAATTGCTTGTAACGTTCTTCACCAAAAAATTGACGCACTTTGCGTTCAATGTCAGCGGGCGCACCTGTTTTAAACCAACTTTGATTCTCAAGTTCACCAGCAACTTTCAATGTTTCTTGAATATTGCGGCGGGCTGTTGGCAATTCTGTTTGCCTACTAAGTAACCCGTTTTTATATCCCAAATTAACTTCTGTATCTCTTGCTTCATTAGCCAAAATAGGCATAGTACTACCAGGCGCACCAGGGCGGCGCACCGGATGTTGTGGCGGCACGGGTTTGCTTAACTCTACAGTTTCAGGCGGCATACCCATTGCTTGAGGCGTAACACCACCTGCGGGCGGTTGACCTGCGGGCGCATTTGGCAATGGCGCAGCTTGTGGCGTTGTTGGCTCTTGCACCGGAACACCTGTAGCAACACCTGCGGGAGCGTTTACAGGCGCAGCTTGTGGTGGTGCTGTTTGCCCTGTCGTAACGCCTGGGTAATTTGGCGTTCTGATTTGCCCTGATTGTGGCCCGCTTTGTGCAAATGTTGCGGGTTGTCCACCGGATGTTGTAAGTTGTGGCAATGCAGAACTAAATTGCGTTTCGTTGCTAACCAAGCCATTACGCAAGTTTGAAAGCGTTGATCTTACGCCTTCAATATTATTGTTTTTTAACAAATCGTTGATTACGCCAAACGTCTTTTGCGTAGGAATCTTATTAGCTTCAAGAATGTTTTGCACAACACCTAATTGTGCTTTCATCCCTGCCGCATCGCCGTTTTTAAATGCGTCCGAGTTTTCCAACCCTGTTAGCATCCCGCCAACAATGCTTAATTGCTTTTGATTCAACCCAAGTTCAGCCGCACCTGCTTGCGCCTCTGCTTGTCGCAACGCAATCGGATTCATTTGTTCCGCTTGTTGATATGCTTGTGCGCCACGGGCAATATTTAACATATCACCTAAAGATGATAATCCTTGTGGTGCTTTTGCAGCCAAAGGAATGGTTGGGTCTACATAAGATGTTGCCATATTTATTCCTTAAAACGCATAATCAGCAACTGAACTAGGCACAACACCTTGTCCACCAAATCCATAGACGTTTTCTGCGCCATATTGATTCATTGCATTTTGAGCGTTTTGCAATGGCGATCCGGTTTTGGGTTTAAGCAATTGGCTTAATGCGTATGTTTGACCTGCGTTAGTAATTCCACCCGTTAAGGCATTTGCTACGCCAACATCGCCCGCTGCACCCGCTTGTGCTGATCCGGTAATACCTGCCGCTGTTGCCGCTGCACCGCCTGTCAACAAATCAGCAATGTTTTTACCAACGCCTGTTGTTAGACCAGTTCCGGTATAACCGTATACATTACCTGCATTGATTGCTTGACCTGTACCCGTTGTGCCTAAACCTGCAATGCCTGACAATGTGCTAAATATGTTGTTGCGCTGCGCTTGCCAATTGTTAAATGCTTGTTGATAAGCATTACCTGCATAATCTTCGGCAAACTTTGTTGCGCCCCTTGCAATGTTAGAGCCGCCACCACCAACGTTTAGGGCTTGCTTTGTAGCACCTAAACCTTGGTTAAGCATAAACTCATAATTAGGCGCAAGGTTAGATTTAAGATCAGCCGCCGTAAATGGTTGGCTGAAATAACCCGAATTAACCAATTCGTTTAGCTTTGCGGCTGCGTTTGTGCCTGTCGTAATAAACGGTGCTGTATACGCTTGGGATTGCCCATATATGCCGCCCAAATTACTCATTTGGCGATCAGCAATATCTCGCAATACAACAGCGTTACGTTCCGCTGTTTCTCGTTGCGCTGCCGATGCCTCTTTAGCGGCTTGTGCTTGTTTAGATGCGGCTGATGATGCTGCGCTACCGGAAATAGCACTTCCAAGCAATTGACCGCCAACCATAACGGCAGCGGAAACAGGATCACGCATTTCACGATACGCTGCGCCACCCGTAGGATCGCCGATAGGATGATCAATAGACATCGCCTTAGTTTGGCGGCGGGATAGGTATACTTTATGGTACATATTTGCTCCGATAGCATCTAAGTAGGATTTTATCGCTTTCTTGCCCTAATTCAATAAAACCCAATCTTTTGCAGAAATTTAAACCTTTGGGGTTGTCTTTTAAAACCGATGTTGTTGCATATCCGTATTTATCTATTACTTTCTTCAATGCCATCAAATGTCCCCTAATAGATGCTTTTGATGGTTTTCCGTATCCAATATGCAATTCGTGCCCTTTTTGCATAATTGCGCCAATTACTTCATCGTTTTGACGCAACGGGATAATTTCCCAATCAACCAAACATTTATTAAAGTCATTTAAAGAAATAGTTAGCCTATCCTTTACTGATTCATACAGCATAGAAATGGCTTGGTCTCTCATTACACAATGCTCGTAATAATGCCGTTTGTTACGGTAATTGTTTTTTGCACCGCATCACCGGATTTAAACGTTCCTGTTGCGCCGCCAACTACGTTGCTGCTTGTAACTGTAATAGGTGATGTTGTTACCGCTGTTAATTGACCACGGCTGTTTACAGTTAATGTAGGCACATTGCTAGAATTACCGTATGTCCCCGCTGTTACGGCTGTATCAGTAACTTTTATAGCAATTCCGCCTGATAAATTAGTAACGGTGATGCCTTGTCCGGCTGTTAATACATTTAATGAATATCCCGTGCCATTGCCAATCAATAATTGTCCATTTGCAGGAATAGTGCTTAATCCTGTTCCGCCATACACAACAGGCACAAGGTTAGAAACGTTTACCCCAACATAACTTGGGTTCATTAGCCACATCATCCATTCCCGTGCAGGCCTGCCCGTCATAGGATCAAGAAATGGGCTTTGCGGGAAAATGATGTTGGTATTGGGTGCTGTGGCCATTAGTTGTCCCCAACGCTACCTTTAAGGTTAGCCGACACAATCACAGCTTTAATTGGATCGCTAACAACTACTTCAAAAATACGATCCCGTGCCATGCCCAAACGCCGCCATATTGCACGATTCTTATACCGTCCAATTTTGCCAATGCTTACCCAATGTTCGTTTGACCAAGTGCTGCCGCCATCATTAGACCAACGCAGCATTGCTTTAGGCTCTGCCCCAAGCGTTTCTGTATTAATACTAAATTCATAGTAAATATTAATGATTTCTGTTGGATCAACCGTTTCTGTGGCTGATGGGCCAATAATTAAACTTGTTGGGCTTAAATTTTGATTAACAAAAGTTTGCCCGTTTAAGCCTACGCCTGGTTGAAACTGAATTTGCAATTCATCAAAGTATTGGCGTTGTAAGTCTGATGTAAGATGCGGAGCACGGCGCAATCTACGGATTTTGTTGCCATCTTCTGTATATACAGTTTGGTCTAATTTATAGATTTTTCCGTTTTCATAGTCACCGACTAAATTAACGCCCTGGAAAAACGCAGCGCAATTAGAACGATGCCGATGGTAGACACTTTGCTCATCAATAGACAGCCATTTATGCCACATCTTAGTAGTCAAATCGTATGCCCAAGTTAGATCGGCAGTCGGAAATGTAACTACATAAAATTCGTGGCCTTCAATTTGATAGCTATAAGCAATCGCATCGGAAATTACTTTGCCAACCAATGATTGTTCAACAGCATGGGTTGAAACTCGTTGAAATTGATAGCCTTGGATGCCGCCAATAATTGCTTGTCCTCTTGTGTCTTTCGATACAAACAAGAATTGTTCAGCAAATCGAGCAATTGAAAACTTAGCCGCAATACCATGCTGCAATGATGTGCCTGGCACACGCTGAAACGGAAAAGATGTAATGCCTGTGATTACATTACCAACGTCTACCCATACTTCGGACGTTACTTCACCAAGCAAATACACTTGCCGATGGTCAACAATAAATGACACTAAGTTATCAGGCGATCCGTCTTTTGATCCAAAATAACCTGTTGTGCTAACAGCCAAACCAAGGTCTGAGCACGCCCAATTTTGCGTGTTTGGTTGGTTGTAAACAATGTAGTTATCCACAGTATCGCAAATGTTTGCGCCTTGCCACGGGCCATCTGTGTCAGGCAAGACCGCAAATGTGTTTGTATCTGCAATCCATGTATAACGATCACCGCCATCAACAATATATGCCGTAAGCCCGTTATCTGTGGTTTGGTTGTCTGTAATAGATACAGGCCCTGTAGATGTGTTCAGCGTTCCAATTTGAGTTATTGAATCTACGCTTAATGCGGAATAAACCTTATCGCCGCACACAATCACCAAATAATTACCGCCTGATAACGCCCGCATCCCACGCACGGGAGCTTCGTTCAATTGTGCAAGCTTAACTAGTCCAGGCGTAGGATATAACGCAACAACGCCACGATCACCAGGCTGTTTTAACGGATCAATCTCAGGATAAAAGTTAATACATTCCTGTGCATCTTGGTAAATGCTAGGTGCTTCGTAAGATGGGCCAACAAAACCAAAATCAGGCATCGCCTATCCTTATCTAAAGAAACCACCTGACAAAATCCAACCTGCGTCACGCTGCCTGCTTACAAGCAATGCGTCAGGGAATCGTGCAGATTGTGTTGGGCGCATATTGGTACGCTTGACCGTAGCTTTAGCTTGCGCTGCCAAACTTGCAATCATTGCAATTTGCGTTTGATTGTTTTTGCCATACATAGGCATCAATCGTTCAGCCAAACACCACCGCAACGCCATTGAATAGCCTTGTGGCAAATTTATGTTGTCATACATTGTTGTAAATCGACTAAACAAGTTGTCAGCAAACAAGTGCATTTCACCCTGTGATGGGTTTGGCCACACAAAAATGTTTCCTAGCAATTCTGATGGTTGGTAATACAATGCTTTTGGCCACGGGCCGTTCATTGTCTTTAAACCAATCATTTCATAATCTTCAAGGTTCAACACGGCAACCGGATAATCCAACCCACCGTTTACAACAGGTTGACCGTTGGAGTTTGTGTTAATCCTAACAAATGCAGAATTAATCACTAACGGGCGTTGGTAATATGCCGTAATCGTTGTAGATGCAACCGTTTGCGAAATGTTGACGGTATATGTACCTGTCTCATTTACGTTGCCGCCTGCGCCTGTCAAAAACCCAACAATCGTTGTTCCGGCAGCGATACCCGTGCCCGTAATGGTTTGACCAATAGTTATTGCGCCTTGACTAATTGCCGTAATAGTTAAAGTTGTACCTGAGATAGAACCCGTTACAACAGCATTAGATTGTCCGCCTGGGCCGATGGTATATTGTGTTTGACCTGGCACAATAGGAAACACAATTTCGTTTTTATAAAACACCATCATATCTTCGTTTGACCATTGATCTATCATGTCATTCAATGTATCAAACGCATCTTGTGCAGCTTCAGGCGTTGGGCTTTCCCCCGCTTCCAATGCACCAATATCTCTTAATGCACGGCTGATAATATCTATTGGTAAAGCCATAATTTTTCCTAAATCTTAGGTGTAAATACTTGTGGCTTCCACGGCGGAATCGTTGGTTTTTGCGATCCCAAATAAGCCAATTGTTTCTCTAAATTAGATTTTATGACGCTTACGCCATCTTGGATAGATTCATTTTCTATCCATTGAGCAATCATTTCCTCTGTTACATCGCTAAACGGTACTTTGATAATTTGATCGGAAAATGTCCAATATCCTTCGGTATCTACCGACAAATCATCAACGTACGCTTTAACGTAATATCTAGCACCCGTGATTAATTCATCGGTTGCCAATACATCGAGTATTTTCCAAGTAAAGTTAGCCATGATTTATGCCGGATCGTTAATACCAGGAATGTTATCGTTTGACCAAATTTGTACGGCAGATGAATCTTTCAAAATAAACTTATAACGCACTCCACCCGTTAACCAAATTTGATTTGGCGGACGGCCATACGAATCCAAAACAATAGGATTTGAGTTGGCAATATTGCCTGCGCTTGTTGTGTAAGTAGCTTCAGGGGCGGATGTTCCGGCTGTGTAGGTATAAAGCAAACCACCGTTTAATGGCTGTCCTGTGTTGCTAAAAAACTGTGCGCCTGCACCGCCAATTGGAGATAAGTAAACTGACATAATTTGTCCTATGCGGTATATGAGCCGCTGCTAGTAAATTTAACAATCGTATTTGATCCGCTAGTTGTTACTGTTGGCGAACCCGTAACTGTTCCGGTATATTGCACCGTTGGGATAGACAAAACAACAACGCCTGATCCACCCGATCCGCTTGATACCGCTGTTGTGCCGCCACCGCCGCCCGATCCTGTGTTAACTGTTCCGGCTGTTGCAGGCGTTGTAATACCTCCGCCTGTTCCACCGCCGCCCGTCCCGCCTGTTCCGCCTGGCACGTTTTGCGATCCGCCCCCGCCGCCACCTCCGGCATAAGTAACGCTTGATCCGGTTATAGAATTAGCAAGACCTGCACCGCCTGTACCGCCTTGCGTGCTTGGCGTGCTATTTGATCCGTTTGCCCCTGCCCCGCCTGCTCCGCCGGATGTTTCATAAAAAGTTGTTGAATCACCTGACCCCGCTTTAAGCTCTGTTGGGCCACCGGATGCATAAATGTATGCTTTGCCGCCACCGCTACCAATATAAGAATTAAAAGTGCTATCAACACCTGCTGCGCCGTTGTAAACATAAGTGCCACCTGCACCACCTGCGCCAACAACAATAGTATATGTAACACCTGAATTTAATAATGTTGTGCCGGATAAAACACCGCCCCCGCCACCTGGTGCGCCTCCGTTTCCTGCGCCCCCGCCTGCGCCGCCACCCACAACTAACATAGACACTTGATAAGCACCAACAACAGCCCAACCTGTGCCGTTATAAAACTCTACTACATTTGTAGTAGTGTTAGCACGCATCATCCCAACAACGGGTGTGCCTGGACGTTGTGCAGATGTGCCCGATGGAATCGTTGTCGCACCTGTGGCTTTATCAGACAATACTAAAAGCCCGTTTTTAGCAGGTACAGTAATAGAAATCGTAGATGCAGTATCTTCACCAATTAATGATGTTGATCCGCCCGATGGTGCTTGAAATACTACTGAACCCATAATTTTTCCTTAAAGCAAAACCCAACTTGTGCCGTTGTACCATTCAGGATAGCCCAAAGTAGAGTTATATCTAATCATTCCATAAACAGGGCTTGCGGGCCGTTGTGCTGTTGTTCCTGATGCAATATATGCTGCACCCGTAGCAGAATCTTCCAATAACAAAATACCATTACTTGTTGGCACATTAATTGCATAATTGCTTGCTGAATCTGTGGCTACCAATGACACAGATCCGCCTGATGTTGCATCAAATTTTAATGTGCTCATGTTATTAATTAATTTTTAAGGTTGTATCAAAACCCAAGTTTGGGTTTGTTCATCCCAATAATAATCTTTTCCATCATTAGGATATGGAATAGGCGGCTGCCATAACCAAGTAGGTGCGCTTACTGTCCAACTATAAAACACGCCTGTTTGATTTGATGGCCTTGGCGCATAAAACACATCGTTTATTGAATCGTATGTGTATCCAATCCCCGCATAATTAGCACGCAATGCTTTAGATTGATCAGGATCGGGTGTGTTTGTGTTCGGTATGTAATAAATGCCGCCACGGGTGTTATAGCTAGTTTTAATCCATGTCAAAGGATCGCCAACTAACCCTGTTTGAATAAATGCTTCATCAGCAACAATTACATCTTCAACAGTCCCTTGCCCATCTGTAATTGTTGGTACTTTTGCGTAATGTCCCATAACTTATCCTAAATAACTTCCTGATGATGTAAATTTCAAAATAGTATTGCTACCGCTAGTTGTTACTGTTGGCGAACCTGTTGTGATACCTGTGTAATTTGCAGTAGGAATAGAAAGAATAACAACGCCTGAACCACCTGCTCCGCCATTAGAGTCATTTCCACAGCCGCCACCGCCGCCGCCAAGGTTAACTGTGCCTGCCGAACCTGATCCTGTTGATCCTGTGCCGCCTCCGCCCGAGCCTCCACCGCCGCCCGATCCTCCGGAGTTTGCGCCTCCGCCGCCCCCGCCTGCATATGTGACGCTAGAGCCTGTAATAGACGATGCTGCACCTGCTCCGCCGTTTCCGCCTGTTGTGCCGCTTCCTGAGCCGCCAACTGCGCCTGCTCCACCGCCGCCACCTCCGGCTTGGTTTGCGCTACCGCCGCCCGCATAACCTTGGCCTGATGTTCCACTCGCACCGCTTCCGCCTGACCGCCCGCCGCCGCCCGAACCTCCGGACGTTGCGCCAACAAATGTACTTGCGCCTCCGCCACCGCCTGTCGCAGCAACAAGAGAGCCAAGGTTTGAATTTGAACCTGGGCTTGGCCCGCCACCGGAACTTGCGTTTGTACCGCCCGATCCACCTGCACCAACGGTAATGACATAAGTTGTTGATGTAGCTAATTGCGTTGTGCCCGCAAGCAAACCACCTGCACCGCCACCACCGGATGCGGAGTTGCCCGAAAATGTGCCTCCGCCTCCGCCACCACCTGCAACAACTAAATAAGAAATTGTATAAGGCAAACCTTGGTTGAAAGCAACCCAAGCGGACGATGCTGTGCTATACCACTCAGGAAAACCTGTTGTGGTATTCATTCTTATTTCACCGTTTGTAGGTGATGGGTCTCGTTGTGCAGTAGTGCCAATCGGGATTCTTAACCCCAACGTATTATTGCTTGCATCAACAACTCCGGTTGATGCCGTAATTGCTAAATTACTAGCAGATGATTGCAACAAAGGCGTTGTGACTGAAGTTGTGCCAATTACGCTTGGAGAACTAAGTGCACCCGTTGACGGGTTGTAGCTTAACTTTGTTGATGATGTATAAATTGTGCTTAACGACCCGCTCGTTGCAGCCGTAAAGTTAATGTACCTAGTGCCGTTTGTTGTCGTATCGTCACTAATTGTTGCGCCTGTAGCTGTTGACGCAATTGTGATCGATCCCGCACCGTTTGTAACAGTAATGCCTGTGCCCGCAGTAATTGCAGCCGCAGTATAGTTTGTGCCATTGCCAATCGGGATATAGCCGTTTGATGGCGTTGTCGTAATACCTAAACCACCATACGCTACACCAAGCGTTCCCGCTGATATGTTGGATGCGCTCAACGATGTTAACGATGCGCCCGATCCGCTAAACCCTGTGGCGGTTAAAACGCCTGTGCTTGGGTTGTATTGATATTTAGTCGAACTTGTGTAAATCGTTGATGCTGATCCGCTTGTTGTTGTGGAAAACAAGGGATAGCGTGTGCTGTTAGTAGTGGTATCGTCCGAAAAAGATACACCGCCCGCAGCCGCTTGCCATGTTGGGGCACTTGTACCGTTTGAAGTTAGCACATAACCAATAGTGCCAGCAGCAACAAAACTAGTAGCACCTGATCCGGACTGATATGGAACATAACCCGCACCTCCGCCCGCTAAATTAGTAGCAGTTGTTGCGCTTGTTGCGCTTGTTGCACTTGTTGCGGTTGTTGCAGTTGCAGCATTGCCGCTAATGCTAATGCTCCAAGTACCGCTTGCACCTGTACCGTCTGCTTTAGGTGCGCCTAATGTGTTGTAAGACACAGTTTTGGCAGCACTTCCGTTAAACGTAGCACCGGATGCATCACCTGTACCGCTATTGTTAAACGTAACAGCGTTAGCAACCGATCCTACGCCTGTAACCGAACTAGGTGCAATGTTGCGCCAATAGCCGCCCGCTGCGTAATATTGAATTAGATCATTGTTAGCAAGTGTGCCAAATTGAACGTTTGAATCCGTGCCACCAAGCGTTGATCCTAAATTGATCAATACTTGAAATGATCCTGATCCGCCGCTTCCGGCACTAATAACAGTACCCAATTTAACTTTGATGCCAGGCGCAACGGGTTCGGTTTTGGTTAATCCGCCTGTTGTCGGGTTGTACCAAATATCATCGTTATCTGCCCATGTTTCGCCGTATGCAGCACCGTTTGTTGTAATGCCATGTATCACACCATACGATGTAATACGACCAAATCCGTTAGTAGCAATGTTTTCTGTAGCCATACCGATAAACACATCGGCATGAGTAATCCCCGCAGTAGCCGGAGCAAATGTAATAACGCCGCTTGAGCCTACCGTGCCCGTCTTTACAACGGCTTGCAAAGGCGAATCAGTAATTGCTGCCGATGCCTTGCCATACACAAACAATTCTTCGCCGATTTGCTGAGTGATGTTGCCACCACCCATCCCTGCGTTCAATGAACCCGTTGTTTGGTCATACCATAAGCGTCCGGCTGCTAATGTAGTGCCTGATCCGCTGCCCATCTGAATGTAAGTTGGGCTGCTAATTGATCCTGTAAGCCCCGACATTGATGTAATGTCAGAGTTAGCACCGCTTTTGGCTGCACTTAAGTTAGAACGGGCTGTAGTGGCATCTGTAGCACCTGTGCCGCCATTTGCAATGGCAATCGTTGTGCCGTTCCATATGCCTGTGGTAATCGTTCCAAGCGTTGTAATGCTTGTTTGCCCTGGGTAAGTATCGGAAATCTTAACGCCGCTTGACGATACATTCAGCGTTGTACCGTTAGCCAGTACAGAGAACGTATTGCCTGTCAGCGCAAGACCATCGCCCGCAATGTAATTGCCCGCAGAACCAAATTGCGTCCATGTAATAGGCGTTGTG
>Ga0255141_1000225_pt1 | contig 18765 bp, 41 predicted proteins | sample Atl_Cont_RepA_0h_FD_183178 | JGI IMG/M metagenome (GOLD analysis project Ga0255141, IMG submission 183178) | Freshwater microbial communities from Altamaha River, Georgia, United States - Atl_Cont_RepA_0h | ecosystem: Environmental > Aquatic > Freshwater > River | place: USA: Georgia | collected... | reverse complement strand
CCTTTTAGGAAGAATTGATAATAATTTTTCAACATCTGGACTCCAGATCTTCTTATAATCAATACCGTTACCATTTTCTCCAGTAAATGTTTTTAGACCATCAGTAACAATATACAGAGGTTTATCAAATGTACATTTTACTCGCTCAAACATCTGGTTTCCACTCTTTAATTTTAGCCATACGTCCTGCCCAAGTTTTTAAGATAACTGTATTAGAAGCGTTTGGATCAACTACTTTACGAATATCAGTTGTTAAAGAAATACGAAGGTCGTCAGAGCGGTTCGGGTCAACTCCGTGTAGAATATAGTTAGGGAAGAATATTAAACGACCCTCAACTGGTTTGAAGCGACGCTCTCTAACATATGGAGAACCAGTTGTTCTATTATTTTCAAAGTCAATGGCACCACCAGTATCATAACAAACTAAATCACCACAACCATCTTTTGCTTTAATATAATACGTTGCGGCAATTGCTGATTCAGTATGACCATGAACTTCTAAAGACTCTCCTGGCTCACGTACATTAATCCAACCCATAAAGTGTTCACACCCTTTAATATTAAGCATGCGAATCTCAGGGATCTCTTTGGTGATGGTCATAGTGACCACGTCGATAATTTTTTCTTTGATTTCTTTTAAGTGTGGATATTTGTCAGCATAATCCCAAATACTGTTACTCGGGTTTGTGTCAATACCTAGTGTGATGTTACGACCAATGTCGTAAATTTCTTCTAAAAGTGCTTCGTTCCACGCTTCGTCATATCCAAGGTCAACTTCCCAGATTGGACTTTTCCAAAACATATTCTGAGCATTTTGATACCAATGATATTGTTTACGATCTTCTTCAGTTTTCGGATTCATTCTATACCTATAAATGTTTAAGGGATCATACGATCCCTTTTTTATTTAGATTCCCTTTTTGGCTCGCCATTCTTCATACTCTTTAATCAATTGTTTAGGTTTATCATAATCAACGACAATATTTGCTTTCTCAGCGTGTTTTTCTAATTTTGCCCATGGGTTTGGATTACCAGCTGCAAATTCCCAGATAATATTATTATCATCGTTCGCTAATTTTTGTAGAATATCATGATAGTCAGTAATCATCTGAAAATAACGATCTTTATCTTCTGGTGATAGGTTAATAGTTCTATCATAAACTTCATTGTTGAACCACTCTAAGATATGATCATAACGATAGTCCATCAATGAACCATCTTTTAATTCAACTTCTCTGGTTTTATTATATTCAAATGATTGATAATCATTTACAGCTGGTACAATACCAAGACCAAGTGCAATCAGCTGTTCTTCTGTAAGATTTTCTTTTTCTTTTAATTCTTCAATATTTTTTGCAATATCAGACATTTGCATATTCCTTTGTTTTACTTCCTAGTAATTTACCAACAGTAACAATACCTTTAAGAATTACGAAAATAAAAATTAAAGAAAGACCAGTTGCAAACCCAGCAGGTTTATTTTTCTTACCAAATAATTTATTCCATGTACCAACAATTTTAGAAATTGAACCACCAATAACGTGTAATACTAAACCCGTCTTATTAACAGTTTTCATTTCACCCATTCTATAAGCCATATATTCAGCCCATGGGGTGGCAATATCGTATGCCCAGCTGCGTGACCATTTCTTAGCTGCTTTGCTAAAATCTTCATCAGACATCCATGGCATCATCTTTGGTCCTTTTCCAGACATCCAATCAACAACAACTTCAGCCCAAGCAACATAACCATTATATAGATCTGGGTTATTGGCTCTTACAATTTCACCAAATCGTTGATCTGCTTCGAATACATCTCTTGTCATCATACCAAGTTCAAACAGTTTTGTACAAATAATCTTAGAACAGTTACAGTTATAAGAATAGCAGTTTTGATTAGAGTTACAATTATATGTTGGATTACAATTACAGTTTACTTGCAACCATGATTGACTATCGCAATTTCGACAATCTACTGCTGAACAATTAGCAGTTGCATTACACTGAACGTTACCGCAATTACAATTACAGTTCGACTCGCAGTTTGCACCGTTATTTGTACAGTTACCATCCATATTTCGTTGGTAATATGCTTTGTTCCAAAATCCAGCCATGTTTGGATTAGCAGGTCTTTGGTCTGATCTAATATAGCCATTCAACCAGTTTAAATCTGAACCCTGTACCCCACCACCCACATCGTGTGTTGTTATACCAGCTTCAGTTCGAACGTCTGATACGCCAATTGTTGTATTATTCGGAGTTGTCATAATTCTCTACTTTAGGAACCAATCTATTATTTATATTCCTTCAACCCTAGACTTACCATAGACACTTACATTATCAATCGTGGTCACTTTTTCAGATACAATCTTGATTGGGAAAGGTTTTTTAACAGGTTCTTCTTTATGTTCATATATTGTTCCCCAAATATCTTGACGTTCTAGAGGTAAACCTTCCCCTTTAATTAGGGTTGGAATATATCCGCCAGTAATTTGAGTAAATGCTAAAGCCCAAAGAGCCACATTATCTGAATATGCATTAGCGCAACTAATATCCCAGAATTTCTTATCTAGAAACATGCATGCACCCTTACACATATGTAGAACTGGACACTTAGGACATTCTTCTCGATTAGACCAATGAGTTACTGATGTAAATTTAACTTGATCATAATTATCTAAAGTACCACCAAGATGAGGTTCATCGTTTTTACTTGTTTCAACGGCACTCACGTTTTGGCAGGTAATAACATTACCACGAAGATCTACTGCAATGGTATTCTCATTATCCATACCACATTTCTGACCAACATAGTCAGCTGGTACATTATTCATCAATAGAAAACCGAAACCGAGAACTTTTTGTAATACAGAATTAAACCCTAAATGGTTCTCAGCTCCATATAGTTCACCAAATGCTTGTTTTCTAAAATCAAAGTGTTCTTTCTTAGTTGTTAGAGAGTTGATAATACCATCTTCTTCATAGGCATCAACCATACCACCCTCGCCCAACTGAACGTTCGGATCACCAGTCAAATTAACAAACCATTCATAAATTGCTTTACGAGAAGTATTTTGTTTATTCAACATTGCGTTAAAACTAAATGGTTTTCTTAGTCGAGTCATTGCTCGATATAAACCAAGGATTCTTTCTTTAGCTTCTGGATCGTCAAGGGGATCTGGACCACGAACGAATTGTCCTGGACCATCATGTGAAATAGAAATAGCGAAATCCATCATCATTAACCAATCAATAATCTCTTCAGTTAGAATTGATCCATTAGTGATGATTGAAAACTTTGGTTTAGTTTCCCAGTTTGAGAATTTTTCTTGAATTGCTTCGGCTAATGGTTTTAGAGTCTTCCAATAAACTAAAGGTTCACCACCCCAGAACTCAACGATTAAACCAGATTGTTCATTAAATTCCAATGCTTCAAGTTTCTCCATGAAAGCATCGATATCTTTTTTATTTGTCTCAACTGCTCGTTCAACAAATTTTTGTGAACAATAGTCGCAAGAATAATTACAACTTAGACCAAGTTGAATTTTTAAATGAGTGATCTCTTTTGATTTTAATAACGGTTCATTGATATTAAAATTTTTATATTTCTTCAGGTCAGAAGGAACTTGAGCGTCTGAGAACTTAAAGACATTACCATCTTTATCAGACAATTTATTTTCCATATTATCATAGAAAAATATCTCTTCAATATCTTCACCTGGACGTTTTGCGTGAATTTCAAATTTCATTATAACCTCTTAAACTATACGTTGTATTTATTACGAAAATCCATACGTTGTTTTTTAAAACCACCGATCCAATTATCACGCTTCTCAATAAAGATACGTGGAGCATCATCATCAATAGCCATTAAAATTACTAATTGGCCAACAGGAATTCCTGTGCGTTCTTCAAACATTACTGAGTATGCAGAAGTTTGTTCAAAGTAATTATGAATATCATTACGTTCTTTAACACGTGATGAAGTTTTAAAATCAATGACTGATAATTTACCATCAAATTCACCAATACAGTCAACTGTACCAGCTACTTCTAAATGATCAGAATAAAGTGGAGTTTCTAAACAATGAATATTATCAATACGGTCAACTAATGGACGCATAGTGCTCCACATCTCAACATCAAACATATCAATGTTAAGTTCTTTACCTAACAGATAATGTTCACAGAGTGTGTGGACTCTAGTTCCTCTTGAGGTTGCTTTTCTGGAGATTCTATTTGCTTCTTCTTCTCCAACTCGCTTTCGCCACTCCATGATCGAGGCTTTGCTTTGCAGTCCAGTGACGGATGTGACGGAAGGATAGGCTCGACCTGACGGTGTCTTATAAAGTCTATTTTCACCGCCATCGATACGTTCCAGTTTGGGAATATCATGATGAATAAAAGTTTTAGACGGAGAAACTACTCCCACATCCACATGTTGTTTTTGCATTTGGGTTTGATATAACAAATTGTGATCCTTGTAACTTATCAGTTTTATAATCTATGGTTGCACCATCAAAATACTGCATGCTCATAGAATCAACTATCAATTGATCGATAATAAAATCGTCTTCCGACTTTTCTTCTTCAAAAGTAAATCCATAATTAAATCCAGCGCATCCACCACCTTGGATAAATGCTCTGACATATTTCGCTGACTGTTCACCAAGTAGAATTTCTTTAATCTGCGCATGCGCAGTTGGCGTCACTGTTAGCATTTTTCCCTCTGTAATCGTTAATTGCTGCTTTAATTGCGTCTTCAGCTAGAATGGAACAGTGTATCTTAACAGGTGGTAACGCAAGTTCAGCTGCGATATCTGAGTTCTTAATATTACCTGCCTCTTCCAAGTTCTTGCCCTTGACCCATTCGGTGACAAGGCTAGAACTAGCAATAGCACTACCACACCCATAAGTTTTAAATTTCGCATCAGTAATAATACCATCCTCAACTTTAATTTGAAGTTTCATTACGTCGCCACAAGCAGGTGCACCAACCATACCAGTACCAATGGTATCATCGTTAGTAGAAAAACTACCCACATTTCTGGGGTTTTCATAATGGTCTAGCACCTTATCTGAATATGGCATTTTATTTTAATCTTGCTAAATTAAATTTATTTAGTAGTTTAAACCAAATCCAACCGATGTCTATCTCAAACCACTTTTTGCGGAGATTGGGATTCGCTGGATCCAAGTGGTGGTTGTTATGCAATTCTTCACCACCAATAATAATACCCCAAGGTACAATATTAGTAGAAGAGTCGCCACTGTTGCCGTTTTTGTAACCATAGTAATGTCCTACTCCATTAATAACACCTGCTGCCCAAAATGGAATCCATATCATTTGTACTGCCCAGATTGTTAATCCGATCCAACCAAATAACAACACATTAATAATTAACAAAAGGACAAGACCAAGCCAACTATACTTACTGTACAAATTGGTTTCAATCCAGTCGTCTTGAATATCAGGTGCATACTGTTTTACTAATTGCTTATTAGTCAACTCAGCCATATACAAACCAACACCAAAGAACAAAACTGTCCAAAGAGAAGTTTGTTTCGGAGAATGTGGGTCTTCAGGCTGATCAGTAAACCTATGATGTTTACGATGGACGGCAACCCATTCTTTAGTTACCATTCCAGTTGTTAACCACAACCAGAAACGCATGAAGTGTTCTGTCTTTGGAGAAAACTCTATACCTCTGTGAGTCTTTCCTCTATGTAAGTAAAGTGTAACACATACTATGGTAATATGCGTTACAAAAAGTGTATAGAGTATTAATAACATTATTCTACTAGATCCTCATATCTTAGTTTAGCCAGAATGTAATCTTTCACTAACGATGAGCGAACAATATCATCTGGAGTAAATTCGATACGAGTAAATGCTTTCATATGTTGTGCAATCTCAAAGAATTTAAGAATGCCACTCATATCGTTCTTTCTTTTATTTAAATCAGTTTGACGATAGTCACCGCACCAGATAATCTTAGAGCGATAACCAACACGAGTCATAACTGTATCAATTTCTTCATACGTCAAGTTCTGCATTTCATCTACAATAATGATAGCATCATCGAAAGACATACCACGAATAAATGAAGTAGAGATAAACTCAATGTGATGTTGTTCTTCTAATCTTTGATATGCATCTGGTCTACCGAATAATGTATGACAGATCTGCTGATAAGGCTGACGATAGATTTCAGTTTTCTCATCTAGATCTCCTGGCAGGTGACCAACCTCACGAGAAGGTACTGCTGAACGAACAATAATAATTTTATGGAAGGGGTTTGACTTATCTAAAACTTCTTCCAGTGCTTTGTACAATGCGATAAATGTTTTACCTGTACCTGCTACACCATGCAGTGCTACAAAATAATCTTGACGCTTATACGCTTCATAAAACTTTCTTTGATTTTCTGTTAATGGATCAAAAGTTTTTAAATCATCTATTCTGATTTTTAGGGAGTTATTTACTTTTGGGCTTTCAAGTTTTTCTTCATTATCTGTTATTGGTTTACGTGCTGTACGACCCATTAAATTTCCTTATAGTTGTGATGAACCACTCTCTTTCATACCACCGAATGCACGCTCATCAATTTTCTGCAGGACCTCCTTAAATCCTGAATCCTTTTTAAGAATGATGTGATCTCCAGTGAACGCAGGTGCTTGCGTTAAGGTTTGTTCGAGGTGGGGGTTGTCCATGAGATATTGATCTTTCTCAGACATTTTCATAAACACTTCGGTAACTTCTCCAGTGTTCTTATTTCTAAATTCATAGGTTGGCATTATATCTCCTTACGAATCTATTTAGTTTACCCAATCAGGTGTTTCTCTATTTTTCCACTTTAACATTTGAGTTTTTGCGCCAAGATAATATGCACGATAAGACTTAACAGTATAGTCAGGCTCACTTCTATCAAATTTATATTCATCAGGCATTGCTCGCCATGGGGCACAAAATTGTTCGTCCATTTTAATACTTTTTGGTGGACGAGCGAGATAAGTCAACAAGCGAGATGATGCGTGCTGTTTACCATATCTGTAAGTATATTCTGCTAACAGTTCACACCAAAGAGTGAACAACCATCTATAATTTTGTTCGGAATGACGAGCCCATTTCGCTGAAGGGTGATTGATGTGAGTAGCAGAATACAAGTTGCTATCGCGACTATCAGTAAGTAACCATATTTTCTTTTTGCGACCAGATTGCGAAACAGTGGTATGCTCGCTCCCATCAAGAACACGATGAGCAGTAGAAAGTAATTGTGCATATTCTAAAATCATTTTAACGACGTGCTTATCAACATGTTGTTGAGCACAAATTTTTGGATCGGAATGGACGTAAAAAATATTCATAGGTCACCAGTGCCTTAATACCCCAGCAATAATAAAACAATTAGTAATAAAATAAGATACAACGATACCTGTTCGGATGAGAGCGATTTTATCCGCTTCACTATCTGTTTTACCATGTTTCTCTCCTAGAGCCTTACACCACAGTCGCCACATCGCCAATCCTCACTCGTGGCACATCTTCCCAAGTACCATGGATTTTGATATTACCATATTGATCATGAGTATGTCTACGAACCTGTAAAGCAACTTTTGTAATCTTATTATCCTCAACATGTTCAACTACCTGAAACTCATAACTGATTGGTTCAGGCATCGTAATTGATGGAGCAGGTGGTGATGGTGGCATTGGCACCGATGCACCGAAATATGTACCTGTTGTTAAAACTTGATTCATTGTATAAGCATCCTAATTAAACCAAATGTATCAATACTTGTTAACAAGATGTAGTTAGCAAGCATCCCAAATGATTTCCTAGTATAAGCGCACCAAGCATAGATAGCGCAACCAGTAATCCAAACAGGATACAAAGCAAGAAGAGGGGGATTGGGGACAGTGATAGCCATAGTGATGCTACAGCCAATTGAAATTGCCCAAGCCAATATCTCAAGTATAAAACGCAATTTGTCACTACGCCAATCATCACGAATCCAATCGAATGTAGGTTTAAAAAGATCTAGCATCTAGACTCCTTAAGCGAAGCAATAAAGAATCAAGGATACGAATAGTGTTAGAAGCATTAGTATGCAAGATACCGAAACCACCAGCAGCATCAAAGGGACCAATACAACCAACGCTATCATCGATAAGAACACTTCTAGGATTAGCATATTTTGATTTCTCTTGTTTGTTATGAACAAAGTTTGCTTTGTATGGGATGTTCTTACTTTCAAGCCACGTAAGTTTTTGATGACGAGCAGCAGCAGCTTGTGCTGAATCATGAGTACCCATTGATGTTAAAATTTCAATAGTAACATCATTTAGTTTTGATACATGATTTAATAGTTCTTGAGTGTCAGGCATAAAGTCTAACTTCTCAAAAATCTTGTGGTCAAGAACAGCCGAGCGAAATTTCTTTCGGTCTTCTTTGTTCGGATCATATTTGATGTATTCCTTGTTGAAATCTGCAAGAACACCGTCCATGTCTAAGTATAAAGTAATTGTATTCATAGTAATATTATACCCCAAAAGGTATTTAAAGTCAAGGGATAAATTTAGTCATATCGGGTGGTGCCCAACCCTCTGGTTTCAAGATCTTACCATCTTCACGACGACGAACCTTACCAGTATCAGGGTCAACTTTAGCCATATTAGTTTTTACAACTTCATCCCAAGCACCTTGGATATCGTAGCCTTTCATATGGCAGAACCCAAGAATAACCCAAATCATATCCATACATGCATCAAGAGATTCTGCCTCATCAACCATATTAACTGCTTGTTGGAATTCTTGAAATTCTTCTTCAATTAAATTTTTATACAAATAAGCATTTTGAGTAGAACGTTTCTGATCACATGCATTCAAAAATACTAATACATCAAGTGGCATTCCCATCACTTATTCCTTTCAGTGTCAAAATAATATTCAGAATGAACAACAGGATCAGGTAAAGAACCACCACCATGGTCGCTAAACTCATCAACTGTATAATCTAAGATCCCTGGTGGTGGCATAAAACCTGCTCCACGAAGGAACAGGTCAAAATTTTCTAAAACAGCGTCTAAAGATTCTACTGTAAACTCAGCAGTGGCTTTATGACCATTGGGTTTTCCATAAAAATCCTGATGTTCGCAAATAAATGTAAATTTTGGCATATCAATCCTTTTCTTCAGCTTGCCATTCTAGCAATTTTACACGTTCTTTTAGGTTTTCAACCTGTTGTTCAAGCTGATGGCACTTTTTCATGTAATATTCCAAAGCGTCCATCTGCTCTTTATCAAGTTTTTCGTTAGGATCGTACTTTTTCACCTCAAACCTCGACAATTTTCAGTGTAAAGGTATCGGCAGACAAGTCATGACCAGCGTAACCACGTGGATTACAAAAAACTCTCGTATCACCAATCATATAATCCATGAATTCATGAGTATGACCGTGAGTCCATAGCGCAATTTGAGGGTGATCCATGATAAATTCATCGAGATTGTTGTGATAACCACCATTCATTTCTCTATCATGCAAATAATGAGGTGCTATTGACCTATGAGAAGGTGAATGATGACCAACAACCACAACTTTTTCATCAGGTTTTGCTTCAGAGACGACAAATTTGATGTAGTCGAAGCATTTTTTGAATTCTTCAACAGCGTCTTCAGGTGAAAATCTGGCTGGACGTTGCTTAAAAACGGATTTGAATCGTTCAGACGTTGGTAACATCAAAAATTCATCATCACTCATACCTGCTGGCTTATCAATAAGCACATCGGCACGGAAAGAAACGTTCCTAGATGAGTTTTGAACCACTCTAAAGTCATTCATCATCTTAGAAATGTTGTATAGAGTCAATGGATCTTCATTATTCATGTTAGTCCAAAGGGTTGAACCAACAAAAACGTAGTTATCCAATCTGAAAACCTCTTTATCAAGCACATGAATGTTCTTATAGATCTCCAACTTACGTTTCATCTCAGAAACCGTGTATGGAAAATCACCATGATAGTGCTCATGATTACCCATAACGTATAAAACGTGGGGGAAATTTTTAGATACACGCTCAAAGAAGCCATGTAGTCGTACTGACTTGTTTCGAGCAAAGCCAAGTTCAACCTGACGACGATCGTAGATATCGATATCACGCTCAACACAAATATCGCCAGACAAAATGAGCAAATCTGCACCTTCATTGGGAAGGTCAATGTCTTGAAATTCTAAGTGTAGGTCGCTACATACTGCGATTCTCATTTTCTTTCCTTATAATACTTGTATAACTTTACCTGATAGGCAAATTGTTTTGGATGATGCTCGAAATTGGCTAGTTTATCGCCAAACCATTCTTGCAACTCTTTGTAAAAGTCTTCAACTTCTTTATCTGTCATAGGTATATTATAACCTATTCAAGAATAAAAGTCAAGTAATTAAATCGATGATTGTTTGTATGACCGCTGGGTCAAGATGTAGCCGAGAGGCAATTTGATATACGTCGAGATGCCTTTCGAGCAACTCACGTACTTGAAGAATTAGTTCATGTCTTGAGTACATAATAAAAAGTAGAGTCTATATACTATTAACGTCTCAGCGAGGGAAAAAGTTGACCACGGAATTAATCTAGTTTCTTGCTCTCGGGGTACGCAAATTTTTTACCAGTTCTCAACATCTGAAATAACCTTGGAAACCGTAACACGTTCTCCATTAATCTCAACATTATGCAGTCGAGCAGTAAGCGTCGTACCAATCCCAGAAGAAGAATCAGCTTCTAATTCTACAGTATCAACGTCCTTGAACTTCATCATAAATTCCTTAATCGCTTCTAGATCTTCAATATGCAAATACATTATTTCTTATCCCTCATAAAGAACCAAGTTTTACCCCATTGGCTATGATGACCCTCGTTACGAATCACACCGTGCCATAGTATATAAAAAGCCAACCAAAGTTGATGTTTAAAATCTTTCCAATACTTCTTACGATATGTCATAGTGTCCCACCATAGTAAGGGATAAGCAATTCTAAGGCTGGAATCAACTTTGTCATATTCATGTGATAATCCTCTGGATGAAGATACTGTCCTTCTTCCACGTGTAGTCTTACTTCTTCTTTGAGATACTTCAGCTGGTCTTTTAAACAAGCCAAAGTGATTCTATCAGCCGTCTCAAAATCAATCTCCAAACCCTTGCCCATGTTCCACCTCTTCTTTAGTTAAGTGAGTATATAGTTCCTTAGATTCTCCCTGCAAACCTGCAAGAATTCCATTATCAACCATATGCCTAAGAATAAATCGCTTAAAAGATTCGTCTGTTAAATCCAAGGCATTTACCGATGCCACACGATTATCCGCTGTTCTTGCTCTTACATATACTTCCATTATATCACCTCATAATACTTCTTTAATGTCCCCTCATGAATCCTATGATTCTTATTAGAAGAGCCTTCGTTAATCTTAGTAGAATTCCAATGCCCATTCCCGTTATGCTTAGACGTGAGTTTAATCACCACATTACTGGTCTTGGACTTAAGAATCATACCTACTTTATACACAACCTTTTACTCCAAAATTTTTCTACGGGAAATTTTTTTGAGAAACTCATTTCAAATCTCCAAGACGCTTTATAGATGCAAACGTGATACCCTTCGCACCGTGTTATAAAAATCAATAGGGGACCCTGAAATCTATTTTTATGAAATAACCCCACCCCGCATACCGCATATGGGGAGGGGCACGACCCCCAATTTAACTCACATTTTTGCATACCGCATAGGGCATACACCCAACGGAGCAATTAGACTCACATATTAGACTTCTTTGCTAGCAGATACTCCGAATGCCATCACTACCAATCCCAATGCTGCAATTAGCACACATGGCAGTAACTGTCCGTCAGTAGCATTATCAATCCCACCGACTGCTGCCATAGTGACTACCAATCCTGCTATTATACGAATAGATCCACGCATTATGCAATCTCCTTTTGCAATTGACGAATTTGATACTCAATATCTGATTCAACTTGATCTTGTAACTTCTTAGATCTTAGACCATAGGATAGTTCCATTACCATAGACTGGAGGAAACCAGCTGTATAGGCATATCCCTTCTCCTTAGCCATTAGTGTTACAAGTTCATTTAATTTCACGGACATACTCATGCTGCTTCCTTTCTTGCTTGACGAGCTTCATCAAAGATACAGAATTTTGCAATATTCAACTGCTTACGGATAGAGTCCTTATCGTAACCCATTTCCAACATTTCTTGGCAGTCAGATAGAATACCAGCGACTACCATCTCAACACCACTCAGACGAGCAGTGAGGGAATTCAGATATTCCTCACGGATATCGGCTTCGGTCATACCATAACAGTTCTTTTCAAACTCAGTCATTTTTAGCTCCTTTTCAATCATCATGAGATAATTATAGACCGATCTTGAATTAAAGTAAAACCCATGGTGGCAGTAGGGTTATTCCGACAGAACCGCCTGACTTTACTTTTATTCGAAAAGAGAGTATATTATTCCTCGTCCATTTCCTCCCACTCACGCATGTTTTCACTGATACCGAAACACTCATCCAGCTCGGACGGCAGCTCTTCCTCTACGGCATCTGCGTTCATGTCACTCATATCGTAGAAGTCATCATATCCGTCTTCGTAGATCCCAGCGAAACACATCCCAGGTTCATAATACATGAAGCGAACGGAAAATCCTTCTTCTTCCAACTTAGCCATCAGACCCATAGGTGGGCTCCATGCTGATTGGAACGAACCACGAGCGGAGGTTTCATCGGACTCAATATATTCCATCTCACCACCAACATCCCACTTGGTGCCCCACTCATTGACGCAGAAGGAATACCAATCAGAATATCCAGTCTTTTCAATCAGCTGTTCGGCTGACTGTTCTTCTCGGTTGGGAGAAGTCGTATCCTTCAGTTCAGCTGGGACAGGGATGAACTCATTGCAAAGTTCACCTCGCTTGAATGCCTCAACAAACCGAGTAATTTGCTTGGGATCAGAGTGGCTGACCTCGAAAGTGTTATCGCACCAATTTGGCATATCTTTTCCTTTTCAACGATTATGACTAATTATAGCCCATGTCTGAATTAAAGTAAATCCCCTCAGATCTTGAGGGTTATTTCCTACGGATCACTCGGCTCTCGGTGACATAGGGTTTGATTGCCTTCTCAAATGCCTTGGCGACCTTCGCCGAACCGCCTGCAAGAATCACCAACATTGTTTCGTAAGTCATCATCTTTTCCTTTACTTTAAATCATTAAGCAGTTAACATGTATTCGCACATTTCACGATAATCCTTAGGATTAGCAGCACGAACTTTCGATACAGAGATAAGGGTACGCAAATTGATTTCCTTCGCTACATCTTTGAGCTCACGAATCAACTTAAGAGCATCAGCCTTAATGTTAGCATCATACTCAGGTAAGAACGAATCGGACTTAGCGATATGTTCCATACGGTCAATCTTTTGGTCAGCAGTCATACTCAAGTCAATAAGCATAGAACGTGAGCGAATCGCTTGATCGATCGAATCTTGAGTCATATTGCTAATGAAGATAACACGACCTTCGAAGTTGAAGCTACGAGGCAGATCGTCGTCACGCATATCAGCATTCCAGCTGATGATACGTTTACCATACGAATCAAGCGCACCTTTGAGCAGGTTCAAAGCAACTGGATCTTTGAGAACGGCATCGCAGTCATCGAACACGATGATCGATTTATTGTTTTCGAAGAGGGTACGGTACAAACCCTTGGCAGTAGAGTAACCCTTCACCATCGTGAAACACTTGCGTGTATTAATAATAGAACCGACTTGGAATTCAGCGAGGTCGGAAATATCTTTGAAGCCAGCGGACTCAAGGGTTTTTGTAACAGTGAACGTTTTGCCGAGACCACCTTCACCAGTGATAACAGCGGATGGCTGAACACCAGCAGCAACCATGTTAACGAGTTTCTCGACGAAATTGAATCGGGTATTAATACCGAATTTGGCATCGCGCTCAGCGGAGGCTTTCTCCTGCGCTTCAAAATCTACGGTGTAACCATTCTCAGACAGACGACGCTCGACTGCGTCTTTGTACTTAGAACGAACAACGACTTTACCATTAACCGAGCCGACGTACTTACCAGACATTTTATCAAAAGAAACATTCACTTTCATACTCATCCTTTTCTAATCAATTGCAATAATTATACGTCAAACCCGAATTAAAGTAAACCGCCTGAGAATACCCATACAGAGTGTAGGGTTATAGATCAGACGCAAAATACTCAGGGTCACCAGGACGCTGGTCGTATTTACCCGAACCGATGTCAATAGTATTTTCATTTTCATAAGAATACGGGATAGCCGATACGTTTTCGCACACATAGCGTGGTTCAAACGCACCACCGACCAAATCTTCTTCTAAATATACCTCACAATAATCACCGTCTAGGATAACCAAAAACTCATCATTTTCATCACAAATAAAAGGCACGGGAGATTGAACCCCAGCGAAACCCATATAATCAGTTTCATTAAAACGACGGAAATTCAGAGACGAGAGAAATTTACGAGTAATCATATTTTTTCCTTTTCAACGATTATGCAAGAATTATAACCCAGAGATGATTTAAAGTAAACCGCCTCGGTAATCCCCTCAAACCTGAGGGGATTACTTTACTTTAAATAGAATTCAAAGCACCATCAAACGCATCATCAGTATCAGTAAATTTTAGACCAGCGTCACGGCACACGGACACTTTACAATAACCAACTTCAAGATAGTCAAAATCATAAGCAATAGCAGTAGGCTCAGTCAAAGTAATCACACAGCAATAGTCAGCGTCATCATCAGTCAAACCAGTATTTTCAAATTCAATCACACCGAAAATACCAAACGCATTTTCATCAGGCATACAAGAAGCACCACCAGCTATTTCAAATTCCCAAGTACCGCAATCAGAATAGAACACGGAAGAACGAGCAGGGATAGCCACGATAGGACGGGTCAAACCAGAAACATCACCGACGAAATAACGACCAGCGGGAACAGTAACTAAAGCCATTTTTAAAACCTTTCATTTTACAGTTTTTATAGTATATTAAAATCCCTATTAAAAGTAAAACGAAAAACCCTACACTCGGTAGGGTTATCTCGAGAACCGCCTGACTTTACTTTAATTCTGATTTCAGGTATACGCCTGATCAGGCAGCCAGCGCCAGCGGGATCGTTGGGTACTTCACGAATCCACTGGTGTCTTTCTTGGCTCTTCCCTTTGCGTATAGACCAACAATCACTCCCTTAGGATCCAGGAAGCGCAGGTCGCTGTCGTCTCCGTTGAATACAGTGATACCATTGTATGTCTCAGGCATCGGTTGGGTTTTCTTCAAGCCGAATACAGTGGCTACATTATAACCCTGCTCGATCGCTTTCTTAACATCAGCATCATTACCATCTGCGGCACTGAACGTCAGATGATAGTTGTGAATGTTGGTTGCTTTACGACCAAGGATCTTGGTGTAGTCATAGAATTGAAAGAATGGGAATGCTTCAAAGATGTTCTTGTATGTCTTGCCATTGCGAACAACTTCATACTTCTCCCAGCTGATATCGCTGGTGCCATTCAAACGGAAGACAGGAATCATACCCTTCTTCTCGGACTGTTTGAATGCAAGTTCAATATCCTTCACGAGCCACTCCATAAACCCTTTGCGCTCTTCGAAGAACATACGTGTTTTGCGCTTACGTGCTTCTTGAATAGTATTGGTGCCACCTGGTTTGAACATACCACCACGACCAGCTGTATTCAAGCAAGCAGCAGTACAACCAGCAGTGCGCTTAGGACATGTCTCAAAGCCACTTAGATTGGCTGGCGCAAGATGGAGGATGTATGTTTGATATCCATACTTTTCACCTTTGATGGTCTTGGTGTTACCGACAGTCAATAATTTCATATCAACCCCCAAAAGAACGAACAGGATAACCATTAGCAAAGCCAGACGAACCGCCTGCAAACCCACGGGAATTCTTGGCTTTCATTTTAGACTTGGGAGCTTTACGTGCTTTCACGACTTCGATCTTACCACCAGCACGGAGGAAAGCAGCAACAGCATCCTCGGTTTCAGCACGCAATTCAGACTTTGACTTATACACAACAGACATAACCAATCTCCTTTTCAAATCCTACACAGGTATTATAGGGGGAAGTCAAATAAAAGTAAAATTTATTTTAATCCCCTTCTTGCAAAGTGGTTATTCTCAGGCGGTTTACTTTAATTCCGATCTCAGGCACAATAGGTGTATTCGAAAGGTAGACTGGGGTGGACGTAGAGAACGGACGACTATATCGTAGTCTTGCGAATCCGAGTCCGAGGCGGTTCCCCTACTGCGAACATGGTTATTCTTGCTGACTTTACTTTAATTCGGGATTCAGGTATACTGGTCAATTGGTCTAGACATCGATAGTCAAAACCTATCGTCCACGGGGACCCAATAGTCTCCGTCAATCGTCTCCCCATCTCGTAAGTAAGTGCTTACTTTCCGAGGTGGGATTGGTGTAGTGTCCCGACCCTTGGACACGGCAGTTGCTTGCTTAAGATTATCCAGAGTGTCTAAGTATTGCTCAGACGATTTATCTTCGTATCGCTTCAGACCAGCATCGGAAAGTTTCTTCTTAGTTTCAGCAGATACTGTGCGATCTTGTGCTGCGTGGCTTCTGGAGCAATATGGACCACGTCTTCGGTGTGTAATGCCACATACTGGGCATTGCTTTTCTCTGTAAACTCCTGGCATATATTTTTTCGTTCTCTTAGCAAAAAGATTAAGACAAGCGAGAAGACCGATATTTAGGGCTGCAAAAACGCTACCTAAATATTACAGTATCACACGACTTTTTTAAAACAGTGTGAGCCTCTACTAGAATTACACTGTGAGCCTCTATCTAATATACAGTGTGAGCCTCTTTCTCGATTTCTCTCTGAGCCTCTACTAGAATGTTACTAATAATATCCAGATAAAGATATCCATTAGTGAGCCTCTTTCTCGTTATCTTCTTGAGCCTCTTTCCTACTATCTAGAATAATAGCACCGCATCTAACATCTATTACTTTATCGGATGCTTCTACTAGAACTTTCATTCTCCTACACGCATTTAGATCTCTCATAGGTTCTACGATTGTATACTGTAGATTTCCTATTAAGACTGCATAGATTAGGACATAATTCATTTGGCTTTACATTGTAGGTTTTCGTCGCAGACCTCGAATGTTCCGTTTTGAGTATTCATTCTAATCAGTTTTCCCTCATGGACTGTTACTGTATATTTGGCATTATCTACCGCTGGCATGGTTACTTGATATGCTAATAGACCAGTCATGACTAATGTTAGGAATATCATTCGGTTTTCTCCTTTTCTAGTTCTCTTAGAGCATTCATGGCTTTAATTAGACCAGTCTTGATTCCTACATGCATTCCTATCTGTCTTGCATCATAGAATGTAGTATCCTTTTCGTTCTCCTCATACCATAGTTTTCTTATGGCATTTATCTGTTCTTCTGTATTCATGGTAGGATTATCTTATCTTTATAGGATTGAATCTCTTCGTTGTTCTCAAAACAGAGGCAAAATTTAAACTCAAAGCAGTGTTCATCTATTGGTAAATAATCAAATTCTGTACAGAAATGCTTGTATTTACCCTGCAGTGGTTTACCATAGATTTGTATAGAGTCTTGGTCTAGTTCGGTCATATTACTTACTCATTAATAGATCTTTCATATCATCTATCTCTTTCTGCTTCTCGATTAGGAGATTTTTCGCTGATTCTAGCTGAGATTCTAGATCAGCGATAATTTGTTGCATTGCTTTCATTCCTTCTGCCATAGACAGGAATGCTTCGGTTTCTTGTTGTTGTAGTGTTTTCATTTCTTTATCTCGTTCGGATATAATTCTATTTCCCAGCGACAATGGCTAGGTCTTACTAAAATATAGGATCCATTTATGGAGGTTATTACACCAGTGACAGGGTATTTCCTATGTTCTAGGGATTTAATGTCTGTTCTTAGGATCTTTACTCGATCGCCTACTTTCATAGGAATCCAGTTTCGTTTTGTGGTGGTTGTTGTGGTTCAGCGTCCGAGTGGCGATACTCATAGATTGGCTTCTCTGGGACTGTATAAGGGAATGTTACAGGCACTCTTGATTCACGGCAAGTATAATAGGATTTATATGGTTCCATCGGTTCTCTTCCTTCGTATGGCATAGACCATTCCCAGAATACTTTACCCTCGATATCGTATGCTCCATTCTCGTCTTTAAATACGTGGCTGGCTCGTTTGTTTTGCCAGCATTTACTACCCATTCTTTCGGATACTTCGTTCCACTCCCAGTCTTCACCAGTTAATGGAACCAATGGCTTAAAACTAGCCAACGTGGTGAATAGATTAATGGCATAGGGAGCAGTAGATCCAGAGTGACCCTCATCGGAGAATACTTCTAGCAGTTTGTAAATATGATTACAGATCGCTTCTTGCATCTCATCGCAATACTTACCATTCTCATCAATAAACCCTGCAGCACGGAATTCTGCTTCTGCGTGTGTTTTTAAACTCAATTGTATTCTCCATTATCATTTCTTAATGCTGGCTTACGACGCAGCATATGACCAAATTTATATAACCATGTCCAATTCCACATATGATGGAAACCAATAATGACTCTTAGATATGGTATAATAAAACCAACCGATAGA
>Ga0255141_1000218_pt1 | contig 18963 bp, 25 predicted proteins | sample Atl_Cont_RepA_0h_FD_183178 | JGI IMG/M metagenome (GOLD analysis project Ga0255141, IMG submission 183178) | Freshwater microbial communities from Altamaha River, Georgia, United States - Atl_Cont_RepA_0h | ecosystem: Environmental > Aquatic > Freshwater > River | place: USA: Georgia | collected... | reverse complement strand
CGGGCGGAGCCGGAGCAGCAGCCGGGGCTGGGCATGATGCCGGGCGCTGGTGATGACGACGGGCCGGATGACGCCACCGCCGAGAGTGGCGCGGTGGAGGAGCGGCACGTGTTCTCGTGCAACCTGCTATGGGACGACCGCGAGGTGGTGCTGGCTGCTGTGCGGCTGGCGAAGGAGAAGCACGGCTTGGAGGACACACCTGAGGCGCTGGTCCAGTTGTGCCGGGAGTGGATGGATAGATGACGGCATGCCGGATCGGCAGATCCGCAAGCGGTTCGGCATGGAAGCCGCGTTGCGCCAGTATTGAACCAGGCATGGGTTCCCGGGAAGGGTTGATGCAGATCCCTGAGACGATCGAGCAATGGCCGATCGAGCGGGTGAGGGAGTACGAGCGGAACAGCCGCACGCATAGCGCCAGCCAGGTAGCCCGCATTGCGGCGAGCATGACTGAGTTCGGGTTCACCAGTCCGCTGCTGGTGGATGCGGACGATGTGCTGGTGGCCGGCCATGGCCGCCTGGCAGCAGCGCAGCAGCTGGGGCTGACGGAGGTGCCGGTGATCGTGCTGGGGCACCTGACGCCTGAGCAACGGCGCGCCTACGTGATCGCCGACAACCAGCTGGCGCTGCAGGCGGGCTGGGATGAGGAGCTGCTGGCGCAGGAGCTCGACATGCTGCAGGCCAGCGACTTCGACCTCGACTTGTTGGGGTTCGACGGCGACGAGCTGACAAAGCTGCTCGGCGGAGAGTTCGAGGGTGAAGAGGAGCCGGAGGAGGAAGACGAGGGGATCAACCGCGGCGTTGCGCTGGCGATCGTGTTGAGTCCGCAGGAGCTGATGACGTGGCGCCGCGCGAAGGCGGAGTTGGGCTACAGCACCGACAAGGCGGCATTCTGGAAGCTGGTTGAAGACCTGCTGAAGGAGGCTGACTCGTGAGCGGCGACGGCATCCGCCCCTACGCAGGGGAGTTCCTGGTCAGTCCTGCTGGCCTGGAGCTGAGCATGAACTGGTGCGGGCATGCCTGCACCTACTGCTTCGCAAACTGGTTCAAGCCCGACCGTCGCGCGGACATTCGCGGGATCGTGGGCCTGCTGGCTGAGCATCACAAGCGGCGGAGCCGTGAGGCGCGACTGCTGCAGGCGCGGGTGCCGATGCTGGTGAGCAACCATGTGGACCCGTTCGCCGGCACCAATGCGGTGCAGTTCGAGCCGATCTGGGAGATGTGCGTGGAGCTGAGCATCCCGCTGGCATGGCAGACGAGGGGAGCGCACAAGGCGCACCGTCCGATCCTGGAGCGTGTGGTGCGCGAGACGCCGAGGTCTGTCTGGTACATCAGCATCCCGATGTTGGATGACGATGTGCGCCGACAGGTGGAGCCGCATGCGCCGAGCATCGGCAGCCGTCTGGAGCTGGTGCAGCAGCTGATCGAGGCCGGGCATGTCGTGACGGTGGGCGTGAACCCGCTGACGGTGGACTGGCTGCCGAAGTTCGAGCCGCTGCTCGATCAGCTGAAGGCGGCTGGCGTGTGGGGCGTGTGGATCCAGGTGCCGTACTTCAGCAAGAGCTTCAAGGGCAACCTGGACGACAAGGCGCGCAGCCGGCTGGGTGAGCAGTTCATCCGCACCTGCGGCGAGAAGGGCAGCAAGGCGGACAAAGCGCACGCTGCGGCGGCGATGGCCTATGCGAAGGGCATAGGCCTGGAGGTGTTCAGCACGGAGTACGAGGAGCCGACGCGGTTTTTCGATCCGTGGCACGAGGTCTACGAAAGGCCGATGCCGTACTGGCACCAGCTGGTGAACGAGATCGACCCTGGCCTCGATGATGCGGACGAGGATGAGTATCTGGTGATCACGCGCGAGCATGCGCAATCGATCCTGTCGCCGCTGCCTGAGTTGGACTGGTCGGAGCCGCTGCGCCACAAGCGGGCGAAGCACTACCGAGCGATCGTGACGCCACTGCCTGATGGTCGTCTGCCGAAGCAGACAGCGAACAGCTTCTGGGACATCATGTGGAACGACGACCTGTTCTGTAAGAGCCTGGGGCCAACCAGCTTTCGCAGATTCGCGCATGCTTCGATTGTTGAAGACGACACGATCATTCCCTTGCTTGATGAGAACGGAGACCGACTCATTGTGTATCGAAGACAGGGCTGGCGGTACACGTTCGCTGAGACACCAGAGCTGGCCTAAAATGATGTGCAGATCTATGGAGCAACCATGGCTGGGAAGAACAACCGAGCTGGCGGCGGCCGCGCGTCCGGCGGCTCCAGCGTTGCGGCTGGCCGCAAGGCCCAGGCTCGCTACAAGATGCAGCAGGCCAACAAGCGCTTCAAGAAGACATCCCTCCCCTACACCTACGCCCCGAAAGTCACCCGCAAGTGATCTGACACAGGGGGCCTCCTGAAATGGCGGCCCGCCCCCCGCTGCTGCAGCTGACCTGGGCCGGCTTCGATGCGGCGGTTGATCTGATCGCGGCGCAGTGCCGCTGGCGTGATCGCGCCGGCGTGCATGGTGCTGATGCTGCTGGGCGGTTGCTGGCTGCAGCGCTCGGCGAACGGCTGGGCCTGAACGTGCTGCCGCTGGCCGGGCCCGGCATGGTCGAGGTGCACGGCCTGGTGCGGCGGGCGCCGGCAAGCGAGTGGGCATGGCCGGATGTTGAGGTCTGGACCTGGGCTGATGCGACGCCGGAGCAGCGCGTGCAATCGGTGATGAAGGTGACGCTCGGGACCCTGGTGCTCATGCCTTGGCAGGATGCAGCAGCCAACACGAGGCGGCCGTTCGTCGCGGGGTTCGATGATTGAAGTGGCGAGCATCACCTATGGCTGCCAGTGGGACGCCAACGGTCACGTGCAGGCGTGGCCGATGCGGATCGCATTTGGCGCGCAGGGGCCTGAGGTGACGGTGGACGAGATGCTCGAAGGCCGCGGCCACACGATGATGCTGATTGACCAGGTGGTGATGCTGGTGCAGGGGATGACGCCGCAGGAGACGCCGATCCAGCTGTTGACGCCACCGCCGGGTCTGGCGCGCAAGCTGGTGGACGCCGGCTACTTCGTGGAGCTGCTTCCCAGCTGATGACATGGGTAAAGCTCGCTGAGTACGCCGAGCAGCTGGACGTGTCGGTCCAGGCGGTGCGAAAGGCGATTGCCGAAGGCCGGATCAAGGCGGGCGCAAAGAAGCGCTCAGCTGACGAGACTCCGGGGCAATCGGGACGGCCTGGATGGTGGATCGACCCTGAAGTTGCGAACCGCGAGTGGGGCAAGAACACGGCGCCACAGAAGCGGCACAGCGAAGCGATCAAGGCGGGCCGGCAACGGCAGCTGAACGGCGGCGGCGACAGCGATGGCGGCGGCGGGTATCGCGGCCCGTCGATGAACCAGGCGCAGACGATCAAGGCCGGCTATCAGGCGAAGCTGCTGGCGCTCGAGTACGAAGAGCGCAGCGGCCAACTGGTGCGAGCCGATGAGGTGCGGCGTCAGCAGTTCGAGGCCGGGCGGCGTGTGCGCGATGCTGTGCTGCGCATTGGCCCGCAGATGATCGGTGAGATCGCGAAAGCCGCTGGCGGCCTGTCGGCGGAGCAGCGCGCTGAGGTGCTGCTGGTGATCGAGCGTTACCAGGTGAAGGCGTTGGAGGGATTGGCGGATGGCGCTGGCGACCGCTGACAGCTGCATCGCAGCGTTCTGGGAAGGCCTGCGGCCAGACCCGCTGCTGACGGTGAGCCAGTGGGCGGACCAGCGCCGCGTGCTGAGCCCGAAGGCATCAGCAGAGCACGGTCCGTGGACAACGAGCCGAACCCCCTATCTCCGGCGGGCGATGGACGACCTGAGCGCGACGAGCAAAGTGCAGGAGGTGGTGCTGGTGTTCGGGTCGCAGATGGGCAAGAGCGAAGCGTTGAACAACTGGACCGGCTACGTGATGGACATCGCGCCGGGGCCGAGCTTGTTCGTGCAGCCGACGATCGACCTGGCAAAGCGCTACAGCAAGATGCGGATCGCGCCGATGATCGAGGCGACGCCGAGCCTGACGGAGAAGGTGAAGGCGCCGCGTGAGCGCGACAGCGGCAACACGCAGCTGATGAAGGAGTTCAGCGGCGGGTTCCTGATCCTCGGCGGGGCCAACGCTGCAAGCGGCCTGGCGTCGATGCCGATCCGCTACCTCGGCGGTGACGAGATCGACCGGTGGCCGCTGGACGTGGATGAGGAAGGCAACCCGCTGGCGATCGTGGAGGCCCGCACCAGGACGTTCGGCCCGCGCAAGAAGATGGCGTGGACCAGCACGCCAGGCCGTGCGGGCACGAGCGCGATCTGGGCGAAGTGGGAGCTGAGCAACCAGCAGTATTTGAAGCTGCCCTGTCCGCATTGCGGCCACCGGCAGACGATCGAGTGGGAACGGATGCGATGGGACCCGAAGGATCCGGGCCTGCCGGACCGGCTGACGCAGCCGCCGGTGCTGATCTGCGAAGGCTGCGGCGAGGGCATCAGCGAGGACGCCAAAGCCTGGTGGTACGACCCGGACGTGTTCGACGACGACTGGTGGGATCCGGCGTTCCCTGAGCGGACAGTACAGGGGTATCATTGCTCAGCGCTCTATGCGCCGCTCGGCTGGTACAGCTGGGACGATGCGGTGAAGGCCTTCGCCAAGGCGGAGGACAACCCAGCGCTGATGCAGCCGTTCGTGAACACGGTGCTGGCGCTGCCCTACAACGACGACGGCGAGGCGCCGGACTGGGATGCGCTCTACAACCGGCGGGAGCTCTACGAGATCGGCACGGTGCCGGACGGGGTGGTGTTCCTCACCTGCGGCGTGGACGTGCAGAAGGACCGCCTCGAGCTGGAGGTGGTGGGCTGGGGCCCGGGGTTGGAGAGCTGGAGCCTGGACTACCAGGTGCTGGCCGGCGACACGGCGGACGCTGCGGTGTGGAAGGAGCTGTCGAAGTTCGTGCGCTCGGAGTTCGGCCGCGGCGATGGCCAGCGGCTGCCGATCCGGATGACGGCGATCGACACCGGCTACCGCACCGAGGAGGTGAAGCGGTGGGTGCGCGGGCAGGCCGGCAACAGGGTGATCGCGGTCAAGGGTGTGGAGTCGCAGGTGTCGGTGATCGGCACCCCCTCCAGGGTGGAGGTGCTGCGCAACGGCAAGGCGCTGCGAGGCGGCGTGAAGATCTGGCCGGTGGGCGTGAGCACGGCGAAGAGCGAGCTCTACGGCTGGCTGCGGCGGAGGCCGCCGGAGGATGCGGCCGAGGGCCTGCCGCACGGCTGGGCGCACTTCCCGCAGTACGGGCAGGAGTATTTCCAGCAGCTGACGGCGGAGCGCCTGGAGAACACGATCGACCGGCGCGGCTACCCACGGTTCGAGTGGGTTAAGACGCGGCCGCGCAACGAGGCGCTGGACTGCAGGGTCTACGCCAGGGCGGCGGCGGCGCTGGTCGGCGCTGATCGCTGGAGTGATGAGCGATGGGCGGCCGAAGGCGGCGGCGAGCCGAGCGCACCAGCGCCGGTTGCAGCGCCGGTGCAGCGCGATGATGAGAGCCCGCGAGAGCAACCGCAGACAAGGCGGAGCAGCTTTTGGGACTGAGTAGCATGAACCCACGGAGGTGGCCCGGATGAGCACATTCACGCAGGCGCATCTGACCGCCATCGAGGAAGCAATTGCCGGTGGCTACCTGAAGGTCAGGTACGACGACAAGGAGGTCACCTACCAAAGCATGGGTGATCTGCTGAAGGCGCGGGCGTTGATCGCCGCTCAGGTGAACCAGGCGTCGCCGATGCGCAAGGTCTACATCACCACGGCGCGTGACTACGAATGAACGCACTCGATCAGCTGATCTCCGTCTTCGCGCCGCGCGCTGCGGTGAAGCGTCAGGCGGCGCGTCTGCAGCTGGGGCAGCTGCGCCGGTATGACGCCGCGGCCCGTGGCCGGCGGGTTGAGAACTGGACAACGCCTGGCAGCAGCGCGGATGCAGCGTCGGCGGTGGGGTTCGCGTCGATGCGCGACCGCTCGCGTGATCTGGTGCGCAACAACCCCTATGCGCAGCGTGCGGTGCGGCTGTGGGAGACGGCGCTGATCGGTCACGGCTGGAGCTTCAAGGCCAAGGCCGGCCGCCGCAATGGCGGCGCCCGTGGCCAGCGCGCCACCGATGAGTTCAGGGCCTGGGCGGCGGATCCGCTGCAATGCGACTACGAGGGCCGCGCCAACTTCGACCGGCTGATGGCGAAGGCTGCGCGCTGCGCGAAGGACTCGGGCGAGGTGCTGATCCGATTCCATGCGCCGACTGGCAGGAAGATGCAGCGGCTGGGCCTGCGGATCCCGCTGCAGATCCAGGTGCTGGAGCCGGACTGGATCGCAGAGGATCACGACGGCATCGATGCAGCAGGCACGCCTGATGGCGGCTGGACGCGGCGCGGCATCGAGTACGACGCCGACGGCACGATCGTCAGCTACTGGCTCTACAACAACCACCCAGGCGAAGCGATGACGCGGGTGGTGTCACCCGTGAGCAATCGCGTGCCGGCGGATCAGATCATCCACCTGTTCAGCGACGACCGTGCGCAGCAGACGCGCGGTGTGCCGATGCTGGCGCCGGTGATGATCACGCTGCGCGACCTCGACGACTACATGGACGCGCAGCTGCTGAAGCAGAAGGTGTCGGCGTGCATGACCGGCGTGATCGTGGACGTCGATGGCGCGGGCGATCAGAAGTCAGACGTGAGCGATCGGCTGGAGCCCGGCGCGATGGTGCGCCTGGGGCCTGGCCAGGACATCCGCTTCAGCTCGCCGCCGAGCGTGGGCGAGATCGACCAGATCATGCGGATCTACCTGCTCAGGATTGCCATGGGCTGCAACGTGCCCTATGAGTTGCTGACTGGTGATTTCGCAGGCACCAACTTCTCAGCCGGTCGCCTGGGCTGGCAGAGCTTCAACAAGCAGACGGTGAGCGAGCAGCAGCAGATCTGGCTGCCAGCGTTCAACCGCATCTGGGCATGGTGGGCCCGCGCTGCGAGCATGGCCGGCATCGCGACCGATGGCCTGACGCCTGACTGGACGCCGCCGCCGCCGCAGCCCTACGACCCAGCCGCCGACAGCAAGACGACGATCAGCAAGATGCGAGCGGGCCTGCTGCCGCCGCAGGAAGCGATCCGCGAAGAGGGCCTGGAGCCCGAGGACGTGATCGAGCAGTACCGCGAGTGGAACGCAGCGGTCGACAAGGCCGGCATCGTGCTCGACACCGATCCGCGAAAGGTGAGCGCATCCGGCCTGTCCCAGGCGCGACCTGTTGGCACCGAGCTTCCGCCCACCGGTGAGCCACCGACAGAGGCGACGCCACCGCCCAAGCCCGCCCCGGCAGGGCCTCCCCCATAGACTTTTCCCATGCGTGAACGAACGATGAGCACTGATCTGCTGCAGACGCGGGCGATGTTTGCGCCCGACACGGTGAACGTGGATGAGCGCACCGTCGACGTGGTGTGGACAACCGGCTCGCAGGTGAAGCGCTCGGATTGGGCGCGCGGCGACTACATCGAAGAGCTGAGCTTGTCGCCTGATGCAGTGCGACTGGATCGCCTGAACAAGGGCGCACCGCTGCTCGATTCACACGAGAACTTCAGCCTGCGCAGTGTGCTGGGTGTTGTTGAGCGCGCATGGCTGAGCGGCAATGAAGGCCGCGCCACGGTGCGCTTCAGCAAGCGCGCTGAAGTCGAACCGATCTTCCAGGACGTGCGCGATGGGATCCTGCGCAACATCAGCGTGGGCTACCGCAAGCACAAGACGGAGCGCGATGACAGCGGCCAGGTGCCGGTGGAGCGCGCCGTCGACTGGGAGCCGTACGAGCTATCGCTCGTGCCGATCCCGGCAGATGCCGCAGCCCAAGTGCGCTCGGAAGAGCCGCTTATCATGAACCCCGAGACTGATCTTTCAAAGGACAGCCCCATGGATGAAACCCGCATGCAGGAAGCCCCTGCTGAAGCCCGTGGGGCTGAGGCAGCGGTGACCACCGAGACCCAAGTCGAAACCCGCGCTGCTGCTCCTGCAGTGGACGTGGAAGCTGTGCGCGCTGGTGAGCGCCGCCGCGCGACCGACATCATGGACGCCTGCCGCAAGGCTGGCCTTGATCCTGAGTTCGGCCAGCAGCTGATCGCTGACGGCACCCCGATCGACGCTGCTCGCGCTGCGATCATCGACGCCTTCTCTGCGAAAGCCCACGCCGGCCAGCCCAAGACCATGGGCAGCCGCGTTGAGGTGACCGAGGACCACGGCGAGAAGCGCGCTGCTGCGATGCTCGACGCCCTGGAGGCCCGCAGCGGCTTCAAGAGCTGGGATGACGGCGGCGCCCGCGAGTATCGCGGCACCACCCTGCTGGACATGGCTCGCGAGTGCGTCGAGCGCTCCGGCGTCAACACCCGCGGCATGAGCAAGGAGGAGCTGGCCGGTCGCGCCATGCACTCCACCACCGACTTCCCGCTGCTGCTGACCAGCATCCAGCGCGTGACGCTGAAGGCGGCCTATGGCGAGGAGCGCCAGACCTGGCAGCCCCTGGCCCGGCAGGAGAACCTGCCCGACTTCCGCGACATGTCGATGATCGAGGTCGGCGGGCAGATGCTGCCTGAAGAGCTCAAGGAAGGCGGCGAGTACAAGAGCGGCACCATCAAGGAGACGAAGGGCTCCTGGAAGCTGACCGAGTACGGCAAGAAGGTGGTGGTCGGCCGTCGGCTGATCATCAACGACAACCTGGGCTACATCACCCGCACCATCCAGATCCTCGGCCGCGGCGTCGCCGTGTTCGAGGCCAACCAGATGTGGGGTCTGATCACTGGCAACGCCAAGTGCATGATGGACGGTGTGGCCCTGTTCCACGCCAGCCACAACAACACCGGCACCGGTGTGATCGGCGAGGCCTCGATCTCGGCTGCGCGTCAGGCGATGCGCAACCAGAAGGGCTTCGACGGCACCACCCCGCTGTACGTGGCTCCGCAGTACATCCTGCTGCCGACCACGCTGGAGACCGCGTTCGACAAGTTCAACGCCTCGATCGTTCCCAACCAGACCAGCAGCGTCAACATCTTCTCGGGTTACCTGCAGAAGATCGTGGAGCCGCGCCTGGACGCCAGCAGCACCGCTCAGTTCTACATCGTGGGCGACTACCCCGGTGTGGACAAGCTGGTGTACGGCTACCTGGAAGGCGAGGGCGGCCCTGCTATCGAGTCGGTGTCCGGCCGTGATCCTGACGGTGTGACGACCTACCTGCGCCACAGCTTCGGCTGCACGGTGCCTCAGCACCAGGCCTTCTACCGGTCCACCGGCGCCTGATCTGATCTCTCTCCATCCAATCCTGAGGACTGAACAATGAAGGGTTACGATCCGAGCACCGGCCTGGGCTTTATCCAGGATGGTGATTACGTCGAGGTGACGCTGCCCTATGCCCGCTCCGGCGGGCAGGGCGTGCTGGTTGGTGCGCTGTTTGGCGTGTGCGTCGTTGATGGCGCATCCGGCGATGTGGTGAACATCCACACCGAGGGCGTTTACGGTCTGGAGGCCGCGAGCGGCGCCAGCACTGATGCTGTGGCCGGCGCGAAAGCGTACTGGGACAACACCGCCAAGAAGATCACCCCTGTTGCCACCAGCAACAGCTACGTGGGTGTGTTCATGGCGGCGAAGACCACCAGCCAGGCATACGCCACTGTGAAGCTCAACGAGTTCGTGGCCTGATGCTGAACGACCTGGCCAATCGTGCGCTGACTGCGGTGGTCAAGACCATGGGTGAGCCCGTGGTCTACCACCGGCGGGGTGAGGCGCACGAGGTCAGGGGTGTGTTTCAGGCCAGCCATGTTGGGTTGGACCCTGAGACCGGGTTGCAGGTGCGCTCCACCCAGCCGATCGTGATGATCGACGGGTGGAGCCTGCCGTTCAAGCCGGCGCAGGGCGATGAGGTTGAGGTGCGCGGCGTGCGCTACAAGGTGCGCGACGCGCAGCCTGACGGGCACACGGGTGTGCTGTTGATGCTCCATCGCACGACGAACCGATGATCCGGCCGGCGCGGCGCGACATCACGATCCCGCAGCGTGCAACCTACCGGGAGCGCATGCGGCTCAAGGCTGGCGGAGCGCCGCTGAACGCCACCGGCTACCAGCTGGTGGCTCAGGTGTGGTCGCGCCGCCGGCTCACGAAGTATGCCGACCTGACGGTGCAGTGGATCGACCAGGCGACAGGCCTGTTCGAGCTGGTGCTGCAGTATCCGGGCACCACTGCGGTCGTGAAGGACGGCGAGTGGGACCTGCTGGTGATCCAGCCTGACGGCGACCGGTACTACTGGCTGGAGGGCATGGCCTATCTCGACACCGGGATGTCTGCACCATGAGCGACCAAGTTGCGATTGAGGTGATCGAGGGACCGTCCATCACTGTTGAGGTGGTGGAGGACGGCGGCGTCGAGGTGGTCGAGGTGATCCACCCAGGGCCGCAGGGGCCGGCTGGTGGCGTCTCCTACATCTATCAGCAGGCGACGCCATCAAGCAGCTGGGTGATCAACCACAACCTGGGGTATCGCCCTGCTGTTGAGCTGCTGGACACTGGCAGCCAGGAGATTGACGCTGAGGTCGCGCATCCGAGCGTGAATCAGACGATCGTTACACTGAATCCAGCAACTGCTGGCCTTGCCCGCCTTACCTGAGAGCTGACCCATGGCCCGGAAGTTTTTCACTGACATCGACCTGCAATCGGCCTCGAAGGTCATCAACCTGCCGTCACCGGTCAACAGCGGTGATGCAGCGAACAAGGCCTACGTGGACTCAGCGATCGAGGGTCTGGCGTGGAAAGACAGCTGCCGCGTCGCCACGCAGAGCAACATCAACCTGAGCAGTCCTGGCGCCACGATTGATGGCGTCACGATGGCGTCGCAGGATCGCGTGCTGGTGAGGAACCAGACCGCGCAGAGCGCGAACGGTATCTATGTGTGGAACGGCGCCGCTGTCGCAATGACGCGGGCGCTGGATGCCAGCACATTCGCTGAGCTGGAGCAGGCCGTCACGACAGTTGAGGAAGGCACCGATGCCGGCGTCCCCTTTCGGCAGACCCAGGTAAACGGCACGCTGGAGAGCAGCAACGTCATCTGGTCGTCGTTTATTCCTGGCGCACCGGCTGCAAGCGAGACAACTGCAGGCATCGCTGAAATCGCCACACAGGCTGAGGTTGACGCTGGCACGGATGACCAGCGGATTGTTACCCCAGCCAAGCTGGCCAGCTGGAGCGGCCTGCTGCGAAAATACGCCACCAACATCGGTGATGGCAGCGCCACAAGCTACACGATCACGCACAGCCTGAACACTCGTGATGTGGTGGTGAGGGTGTTCCCGAACTCGGGCAACTACGACGACGTGGAGGTGGATGTCTACCGCCCCACGACGACAACCTGCCAGCTGGTGTTCGCCACAGCTCCAGCGGCTAACGCCTATCGCGTGGTGGTGATGGGCTGATGGCACGGCGCTTCCTCGGAGGCATTGATCTGGTCAACCAACTGGTGACTGCGATCGGTGCGCAGATGAACACCGGTAAGCTCCTGGGTCGCTCTACGGGCGGCAGCGGTGCCATCGAGGAGATCAGCGTGGGCTCCGGCCTCTCGCTGAGCGGCGGCACGCTGACGGCTACTGGCGGCGGCGGCGGTGCCGCCGACTACCAGGAGTTCACCAGCAGCGGCACATGGTCCAAGCCCGCTGGGGTGACGTTCATCTATGTCGAGTGCGTCAGCGGTGGTGGTGGTGGTGGCTCAGGACGACGCGGTGCTGCTGGCACCGTGAGGTGCGGTGGCGGTGGTGGCGCCAGCGGCAAGTTTGTGTCGCGGTGGATGCCTGCGAGTATGGCCGGCGCCACTGAAACTATCACTGTCGGAGCGGGTGGAACAGGCGGTGCTGCTGCAACTGCTGATGACAGCAATGGATCCAGTGGGACTAGCGGCGGATCATCTTCATTCGGCAGCTTGCTGATTACACCGGCGGCAGGTGGTGGAGCACTGGGTACTGCCACCAGTGGCAATGGCGCCACTCTTTCGTATTACGGCGCAACGATTAGTGGACTATATGCAGCAACAGGCGCGTCTGCATCTTCAACAGGCGGCGCCGCCTTCTCCGGCAATAGAGCATCTTTAGGTCCAGGCAGTGGCGGTGGTGGTGCCGGCATTACAACGTCGAACGCGACTGGCAGCGGCGGCGGCGGCGGTCAAGGATTTGCAGAGCAAAAAAACAGCGCTGCCAGTCAAACCACTACCGCCGGAGGCGGCTCTTCGGGCATTGGCAGTGGATCTGGCGGGAATGGACCAGGCCTTGGCGATGGTGGCGGTGGTGGTGGCGCAACCTCCACCGCAGCAGCAGGCAGCGGCGGCAATGGCGCATTCCCAGGCGGCGGAGGTGGTGGCGGCGGCGCCAGCCTGAACGGCTTCAACTCCGGCGCTGGTGGTAACGGTGGCGCCGGTGTCGTTCGTGTCTGGAGCTGGTGATCATGACCGCAACCCCCTACGCAATCATCGACAGCGAAGGCCGCTGCATCAATCGCACACTCTGGGATGGCGAGACCGAATGGCAACCGCCGGCCGGCTGCACCGCAGTACCTGACCTCGACGGCACGCACTCCATCTGGCAAGAGCCCGAGTCAGATCCCGATCCCCTGGCAGCGCTGACGCCTGAGCAGCGGACAGCGTTGCTGGCTCTCCTGCAGCAAGACGCATGAACCGCCGCCCCGCACTCCGCGCCGCCTTCGTCGCTCACCTGATCGACGCCACCGCAGCAGAGGAGCGTGTCTTCTCAGGCCGCCTCATGCCGGTCGAGGAGCCTGAGCTGCCGGCGATCATCGTGCACACCCGCGACCCTGAGGAGGTCATCGCTCGCTCGATCTCAGGCCTCAACGGCTACGAGCAGCGGCGCTGCATCGTGTCGATCGTCTGCGTCGCGCAGAGCTTCGACGACATCGAGACCGACCTCGACGCCATCGCCGCACAGGTTGAAGCAGCACTGGAGTCCTGGGACATTCCTGGTTTCGAGTCCGCCGAGATCGAGCCGCACACCACCAGCAGCGACGATCCTGAGTTCGACGGCAGCCTCACCACCGGCGCGACCACACTGCGCGTGCCGGTCAAGTACCTGGCGCCCTACCGCTCAGGCCCGGATCCCTACACGCCGTCGTCTTACCCCGGCAGCGCCAGCGGGGCGGTCTGCCCGGTGGAGGATGTCACCATCTACGCCAACGAGGAGCAGCTCTGATGGCCACCCGCAAACGTGCCGCCAAGCCAGCTGAGACGCCCGCGCAAGAGATCAGCGTCGACAGCCTGGCTGCGTTCATCGGCGACGAGCAACCCGACCGTGACCGCCTGGAGCAGGCGCTCACGCTCGCGCGCGAGGCGGCCGAGGCATTCACCGGCGAGGCTGTCGCCGACGTCGCGCCGCATCCGATCCGCCACGGTGTCCACATGCTGGCCGCGCAGTTGCTGATCACCAATCAGCTCGACACTGCACCCGACCCCGCCGCCATCCCCCTGGTGGTGCGCTACTTCTGGAGGGCCGCTGATGCTGGGCGTCAACCGGTCTGACCAGCAGACCAGCGGGGTCGGCTCCGCAGAGGCCACCGATCACGCCAGACGGCTGAGCAACGTGGCCCGCTACGGCACCGTGGCCGAGGCCGACTACACCGGCGAGACCGCTGGCTTCCCAGCGATCCGCGTGCAGCTGCAGGACGGTGAGATCCTCTCCGACTGGGTGCCGTGGTTCACGCCACGGGCCGGCAAGGATCGCGTCTGGGATCCGCCCGAGGTGGGCGAGGTCGTCATGCTGCTGGCCCCGTCCGGTGAGCTGGCGAACGGCGTCGCGATCCCTGGCCTGTTCTCCGACGGCAACGCCAACGGCGACCGCGCCGGCCTCCAGCGCCGCACCTTCGACGATGGCACCGTCGTCGAATACGACCGCCAGGGCCACAAGATGTTGCTGGACGTGAAGGGCGACATCGAGATCCGCGCCACCGGCAACGTGAAGATCATCGGCGCGAGAATCGACCTGAACCCGTAGGAGGCAGATCATGGCCGGCATGAGCCGCACAACTGGCGACGCCCTCGGCGGGTTCGACCATCTGCGCCAGTCGATCGCCGACATCCTCTCCACGCCCCTCGGCACCCGCGTCCACCGACGCGACTACGGCAGCCGCCTGCCGCGCCTGGTGGACCGCCCCATCAATCAGTCCCTGGTGGCCGACATGGTGGCCGCCTGTGCTGAAGCGCTCGATCGCTGGGAGCCGCGCCTCCGGCTGGAGCAGATCAAGATCGACAACGTCACGGCCGACGGTCAGATCACCCTTAGCCTGATCGGGTACTACCTGCTCAACGGCGAGCGGATCGAGATCGAGGGGCTGGTGATCTGATGGCGACGATCGACTTCAGCTCCATTCCTGATCCGACGATCATCGAGCCGCTCGACTTCGAGACGATCCTCAGCGAGATGATCGCGGATCTGCAGGAGCGCGACCCGGCCTACAGCGAGATCCTCGAGTCGGACCCAGGCGTCAAGATCCTCGAAGTCGCCGCGGCCAGAGAGCTGATCCTGCGCCAGCGGATCAACGATGCCCTGCAAGCGACCCTGCTGCGCTATGCCGGCGGCGCTGACCTCGACAACCTCGCCGCCTTCTACGGCGTCACCCGCCTGGCGGATGAGACTGACGCGGCCCTGCGTGCGCGCACGATCGATCGCATCATGGGCAGCAGCGCCGCCGGTTGCGCCAGCTGGTATCGCTACCACGCGATGACCGCCAGCCCGGATGTGCGCGACGTGTCGGTAAGCTCCCCCGAGCCCGGCGCTGTCCTGGTGTCGGTGCTGAGCAACACGGGCAACGGCGCCGCCAGTGCCGCGCTGCTCGAAGCGGTGGATGACGTGGTGCAGAGCGACAGCGTGCGCGTCATCACAGACACAGTGACCGTCACGGGCGCGACCATCACCACCGTCTCAGTGACCGCTCAGGTCTACCTCTACCCCGACACGCCCAGCAGCGTGTTCGACAACCTGCAGGCGCAGCTCACCGCAGCGTTCGACAAGGCGGCCGGGCTCGGCTGGGACGTCACCCGAACCTGGCTGATCGCTCAGCTCCACCCCTCCGGCGTGCAGCGCGTGGTCTTGACCGCGCCGGCGGCGGATGTCATCTGTGGGCCCAGCACAGCACCGGCTCTCGGCGCAGTCACCCTCACCATGGCGGGGCGTGACCGATGAGCCTCTACGACCTCCTACCCCCCAACGCCACCACCCTCGAACGGGACTTCAGCCGCAGCACCTCCAGCCTGCAGCGCGCCAGCAAGCCGGTGCCGATCATTCGCACGGCGAAGCGCAGCAACATCCCCGACAGCGTGGTGCCGTGGCTGATCTACGAATACGGCCTCGCCGAGATCCTGCCCTACGTCTCGGATGAACGCACCGCACTCGAGCTCGGCATCCCATGGCAGCGGATCCGTGGCACGCCTGAGTCCATCCGCCTGGCGCTGGACTGGATCGGCATCGACGGTCAGGTCGAGGAGTCCGAGGGCGGCAGCTACCGCTGGGCGGAGTACCAGCTGGGTCTGGCGGCGCCGACCACTAGCGAGGCGATCATCGACCGCATGGCGGCCGTGGCGGCGCTCAGCACACCAGTCCGCAGCCGCCTGCAGCGGATCTACAGCGTCTACGACCACCGGCGCTTCGTGCTCGATTTCAGCCTGCTGTCAGACGGCGGCCCGCTGAGCGATCACACCGGCACCAGGCCGCGGCCGGACTGGCCGCAGATCAGCTACGGCGATTACCGCGCCACCAGCGTCGAAGAGAACGCAACGGTGGACGCTGGCGCACTGGCGATCATCGGCGTGTCGGTCGTCCACCTTGACCGGTTCCTTCTCGATGAAGGGACCCTGGATGAGGAATGGCACGTGCTGAACCTCGACGGCGCGATGACCGAAATCTGGCCGACCTTCGCCAGTCGTTTCGATGCCGGCACCATCTGGAGCAACCAGCTGAACTGGGGCGACTTCAGTTGGGAAGGAGCCGGCTACGTGGTGAGCAGCAAGGTCACCACGACAAGCTGAGTAGGATGCAAGGCAGGAGCTCAGAACGATGGCCGCAATCCTCACGCTGAGCGGGCGCACGGCGATTGCGACCGCCATCAAAGCCCGCACTGCACACATGGCCTGGGGGTCAGGCAATGCTGCGTGGGGATCCACGCCGCCATCACCAGCCGTGAGCGACACCGCCCTGGTGGCGGAGGTCGGCCGACGTAAGGCGACGCAGGTGGAGTACGTGGTGCCGGACGCCAACGGCGTGATCGAAGTGCCACAGGGCAAGTACAGCATCAGCGCAACGCCGACCTTGGCGCTCTACTTCAAGTTCTTCTTCGACTTCGCCGATGGCGTCGGCGAGACGATCCGCGAGCGAGCGATCTTCCTTGACACCGTGGCCGCGGCCGGCGTGCCAGCCGGGCAGTTCTACCTGACGCCTGCGCAGGTGCAGAACCCAGGAACGCTGCTGGTGCTGGAGCGCAATGCGCCGATCGTGCGCGAGATCACAACGCGCCAGCTGTTCGAGTTCGTCGTGACCTTCTGAGGCTGCCATGACACTGCCCGCCTACTACAACCGGTTCGACGCGACGCTGCGCTACGACGAGCTGCTGTTCCGCGCCAGCAAGGGCCTGCAATCGGCCGAGCTGAACGAGATCCAGTCCACCCTGGTAGATCGACTGAAGCGCATCGCCGACGCGGTGTTCAGGGATGGCGCGGTGATCGAGGGCACGCCGCCCGTGATCAACACCACGACCGGCGCAACGACATGCCCGGCGAGCCGCATCTACCTCAAGGGCGCGGTGCGATCGGTGCCGGAGCGCAGCTTCACGATCCCCACCAGCGGCATCGTGCGGATCGGTGTCTTCCTCCTCGAGGAAGAGATCACCGAGGTGCAGGACGCCACGCTGCGCGATCCTGCACTCAACACCCGGAACTACAACGAGCCCGGCGCTGGCCGCCTGCGCGTGACGCCCACCTGGGGGCACAGCGGCGAGGGCCTCAGCGGCGTGTTCTACCCGGTCTGGACCGTGGTAGATGGCTCGATCCTGAACCAGCAGCCGACGAGCGACAACAGCTTCATCGAGGCCTTGGCCCGGTACGACCGGGAGAGCAACGGCAACTACATCGTCGATGGCCTGTCGGTGATCGCCACCGGCTACTCGGCTGGCTCGAACACCTTCTCGATCAAGGAAGGCGTCGGCAACATCTTCGGTTACAAGGTCGATAAGGCATCCGCCAGCCGGATCACCTACGCCGAGGATCCTGATCTGGAGCTGGTGTCGGCAGAGCCCGACGTGTTCACCGGCACCACCGGCGGCACGGCGACGGTTCAGCTGAACCGCTTCCCGCTGGAGAGCGTGCAAAACGTGGTGATCACCCGCCAGAAGACGGTGACGATCACCCGTGGCGGCTTTGCTGGCGGCCAGGACACGCTGCCTGACGTGTCGGTGCTGAGCATCATCAGCATCACCCAGGGCGGCGTCACCTATCACACGCCGACCGACTATTTCCTGAACGGCGACAAGGTGGACTGGAGCCCGACTGGCGGTGGCGCCCAGGAGCCAGCGCCGGGTTCGACCTACACCGTCACCTACCAGTACCTCGGCACGGTGACGCCGGACAGCATCAACCTGCAGACCGGCGTCGTCACGGTGACCGGCGCTGTGAATGGCAGCCTGGTGCTGACCGACTACCGCTGGAAGCTGCCCCGCTACGACCGGCTGTGCATCAGCCGCGACGGCACGTTCTCCCGCGTGAAGGGCATCAGCACCCGCTTCAATCCGCTGCCGCCTGCGGTGCCGTCCAGCCTGCTGAGCCTGGCGACGATCCAATGGAACTGGGGCGCAACGCCGAGCGTGGTCAACGATGGCATCCGCGCTATCCCGTTCGATCAGCTGGAGCGGATGCGGTCGCTGATCGTTGACCTCTACGACCTGGTGGCGCTGGAGCGGCTGCGGAACGACATCAGCAGCCGCGAGCCGAGCAGCAAGCGCGGCGTGTTCGTCGATCCGTTCATCGACGACGACATGCGCGATCAGGGCATCACGCAAACTGCCGCGATCGTTGACGGCACGTTGCAGCTGCCGATCGCGCCGACGATCTACCAGGCGCCGACCAACAACGCGCAGGACTGGATGCTGCCCTACACGGAGTCGATCATCCTGGAGCAGACCCGAGAGACCGGCAGCAGCAAGATCAACCCATTCCAGGCGTTCGATCCAATCCCTGCCGCTGTGACGCTGACGCCAGCCGTTGATCGGTTCACGGTGATCAACAGCATCTGGACATCACCAGCGACGCAGCAGATCCGCATCTTCATGGGCACGACCGGTCGTTACTCCGAGTCGAGCACCACCTCGACCCGGACGGAGCTGCTGAGCGAAAGCCAGCGGCCGGCCGAGTTCCTGCGTCCGATCACGATCAGCTTCACTCTGGAGGGCTTCGACCCGGGCGAGACTCTCACCCAGGTCCAGTTCGACGGCATCACGGTCACCGCCAGCTAAGCCATGCCACTCACCGCAAACGGCGCCGGCCAGATCACCGGCTCATTCACGATCCCCGCGAACGTGCCGGTCGGCGCCAAGCGGGTGACGTTCCTCGGCAACCAGGGCAGCTTCGGTGCTGCGCGGTTCATCGGCGAGGGCACGATCATCACGCAGATGCAGCGGCAGCTGACGACGATCGAGACCCGGTACTACGACCCGCTGGCGCAGACGTTCCGCCTGGATGCGGGGCGGCATGTGACCGGCGTGGATTTCAAGTTCACCGCCAAGGGCAGCAGCAGCAACAAGGTCTTCCTGGAGATCCGGGAGACGGAGCTGGGGCTGCCCAATGCCACCACGCTGGCCGAGGGCGTGCTGCAGGGCAGCGCGATCACGGTGGGCGCATGGAACAAGATCAGCCTCACCCGGCCGGTCTACCTGCAGGCT
>Ga0255141_1000214_pt1 | contig 19260 bp, 20 predicted proteins | sample Atl_Cont_RepA_0h_FD_183178 | JGI IMG/M metagenome (GOLD analysis project Ga0255141, IMG submission 183178) | Freshwater microbial communities from Altamaha River, Georgia, United States - Atl_Cont_RepA_0h | ecosystem: Environmental > Aquatic > Freshwater > River | place: USA: Georgia | collected... | reverse complement strand
TGATGCGTTTGTGAGCGGAGCTATCTACCGTATCGCACGTACGCCCAACAAAGAATGGACAAACACAGAACAAGCCGCAATGCACAAAGGTTTGTACGAACAAGCTGTGACTAACGCGCGGATTCGCGAATACAGAAATGTGCAGTTGCATGTGCGCATGCGACCGTTTTAAGGAGCGGCTATGTCTGCTGGTATATACGATATTTACATTGAGCAAGGTGCTACATACAATCAGCCATTGGTCTGGAAAGACTCTAGCGGCACAGCGGTCAATGTTACTGGCTACACTGCGCGTATGCAAATTCGCAAAACTGTAGACGCGACTACTATTATTTTGACTTTGACTACAGAAAATGGACGCATAACAGTGGGTGGGGCAAATGGCCTTATAACTTTGTTGGTGTCCGCCGCAGACACTGCTGCGCTTACTACTTTTTGTGGTGTATACGATTTAGAAGTTATCTCTCCTGCTGGAGTAGTTACTAGACTACTCGAAGGTCAAGTTGAGGTAAGCAAGGAAGTGACTAGATAGGAACAGCCATGAGCCAGATACAAGTAGTTGTTTCATCGTCTAGCGACGTAATCGAGCTTATTCAACAAGGCCCCGCTGGTGCAGCCGGTCCTACTGGCCCTGCGGGTACTGCTGGTCCTACTGGTCCTGCGGGTGGTCCTACTGGTCCTACTGGTAACTTAGGTCCTACTGGTCCTACTGGTACTGTTGGTTCAACAGGCCCAACGGGCCCAACTGGCGCTGCTTCTAACGTCGCTGGTCCTACAGGGCCTACTGGTTCCCCCGGTTATATTGGTTTAGATGGCCCGACAGGTCCTACTGGCCCTGCTGGTACTGCAGGTGCAAATGGTCCAACTGGCCCCACTGGTACGGCTGGTACTTCTGGTACGACAGGCCCAACAGGTCCTACTGGTACGGCTGGTACTTCTGGTACAACTGGACCTACCGGCCCTACAGGTGCTGCGTCTAACGTCGCCGGTCCAACAGGTCCACAAGGTGTACAGGGCATACAAGGTGTTCAAGGTACTGCTGGTGCCGCTGGTCCTACTGGTCCGACAGGTGCTGCTGGTGCGGTAGGCCCTACAGGTTCTGGCCCTACAGGTCCGACAGGCGCAGCCTCTAATGTTGTTGGCCCTACAGGCCCAACGGGCCCACAAGGTGATCAGGGTAGCGCTGGTCCAACTGGTCCTCAAGGTGTACAAGGCCCGCAAGGTAATGTTGGCCCGACAGGTTCTGGTCCCACAGGTCCTACTGGGGCGGCTAGCACAGCCGTAGGTCCGACAGGTCCGACAGGTCCGACAGGTGCACAAGGAAGCGCAGGTTCAGCAGGGCCTACAGGACCAACGGGGGCAGCAGGTGCTGATGGACAATCATCTAGTTTTTATGAATATCAAGCAGATACGACCCAAACAAGTGGAGTCCCTTCGGCTGGGCATCTGTATTGGAATAACGCAACACAGATATCTGCGACACAGATAACGCTAAGTCACTTAGAGCAAGGCGGCTTAGATATTGATGTCTTTTTAGAGTTTATAAAGACAGGCGATACGGTAGTTCTTCAAGACAGAAATAGTTCTGCGAATTACCAAAAATGGCAAGTAAGTGCTACACCTACAGTAGTTACTAATAGCTATGTAACTTTGCCAGTTACGTTGATAACTTCTGGTGGTGTAGGTACAAGTAATTTTTCAAACAATCATCAGCTAATTGTTGTCCTACAATCTATTGGCTTATCAGGTCCTACCGGCCCTGCTGGCGCGACTGGCCCTACTGGCGCAGCAAGTACAGTGGCAGGTCCGACTGGCCCACAAGGTAATGTAGGCCCAACAGGCCCAACTGGTGCACAAGGTGCTGCCGGTTCCGTAGGACCTACAGGTTCACAAGGTCCGCAAGGTATACAGGGTGTACAGGGCGTAGCGGGTCCTACTGGCCCAACTGGTGCACAAGGTGATGCAGGTTTAGCAGGACCAACTGGCCCAACGGGTGCGCAAGGAACCCAAGGCGCTGTAGGTCCCACTGGTCCAACAGGTGCGCAAGGAATTCAAGGCACCGCAGGGCCGACTGGTCCTCAAGGCGTACAAGGTATACAGGGCAATCAAGGTGTAGCAGGCCCCACTGGTCCGACAGGTGCTGCGTCTAACGTGGCTGGCCCTACAGGTCCTACAGGTGCGACAGGTAACACTGTCCAGTATATGACCAAGACGGCTAACTATACTGCCGCTGTTGGCGAAGGTGTTTTAGCTGATACATCAGGTGGTTCGTTCACAGTAACTTTACCTGCGTCTCCCACACTTGGGGCGCAAGTACTAATAGCAGACGCAGGTAACGCATGGGGCACAAACAATCTTACAGTTGGTAGAAACGGTTCCACTATTTCCAATTTAGCGGAAAACTTAGTTTGTAATATCAATGGTGTTAGTGTTCAGTTTATTTACGACGGCACTACATGGGAAGTTTTTGCTCAGATTGGTGGCAATGGTGGTCCGGCTGGGATCAATACTGGTAAAGCCATCGCAATGGCAATCGTCTTTGGAGGTTAATCATGGCAGCGCCTAATATCGTCAACGTCGCAACTATTACAGGCAAGACGGCTGTGCAAGCAGTCGGAACGTCTGCCACAGCGATTGTCACCAACAGCAGCGGTAGTAACAAAGTACTGAAGATCAACGCGCTATACATCAGCAACGTGGACGGAACGAACAATGCCGAGATTACCGTTGATTTGTTCCGTAGTTCTGTTGCTTATCGAATTGCGTTCACAGTGATCGTGCCCGCTGACGCCGTGCTCGATGTTCTTAGCAAAGCCATTTACCTTGAAGAAGGCGACAGCTTGCGATTAACGGCTAGCGCGGTGAGTGATCTTGAAGCTGTTTGCAGTTACGAGGAGATCAGCTAATGAGGCGCGGTAATGGGGGTTATATTGGCCCTAGAAACTTATCTTCTGTTAATAGCGCCACTGGCGTATGGGCATTGAGCGAGGGGCAACAAGGACAAGGCGCAAATAGTTGGCCGAGCATGAATGTACCTGTTACATATCTTGTTGTTGCTGGCGGTGGCCCCGGCGGTAAGTCAGGTGGGTCTGGTGGTGGCGGAGGAGGGGCTGGGGGGTTGCTCACAGGAACAATAATGGCGGTTGTTTCTTCTACTTACACGATCAGTGTTGGCGCAGGAGGTACGCCGAATACTACGTCTTACTCCGCCGGTGGAAATAATGGCGGTAATTCGACATTTGGAGGAAGCCTTACAGCGTTAGGTGGTGGCTATGGTTCTTCCGCAAACTCTGCAACAATTTATTCAAGCCCCGGCGGCAGCGGCGGTTCTGGCGGCGGCGGGGCGCAACGAGGTAGTGCTCTTGGTGGGGCGGGGACTGCGGGGCAAGGTAATTCTGGAGGTAACGCATCTACTTCTGATTCTGGTGGTGGTGGTGGTGGCGCGGGCGCTGCAGGTAGCAACGCACCAGATGGTACTACCGGCGGAGCGGGGGGTGTAGGGGTTGCGAATAGCATTACTGGGACTTCAATTTTTTACGCTGGAGGAGGAGGAGGTGGTGGCGGCAGCACCGCTGGCGCTGGCGGCAGCGGTGGAGGCGGTAACGGCGGTGCCGGGTCTGCTTCCGCCGGGAGTGGTTTAGCTAATACTGGTGGCGGCGGTGGTGGTAACGGCAATTCTAATTCTATCCCGGGTACTGGTGGGTCGGGCGTTGTCTTTTTAAGTTTTGTTGATACTTATACACCTGCGGCGGTAACAGGTTCTCCTACGATAACTACTGCTGGAGGTAAAAAAATTTATAGATTTACAGGTTCTGGGTCGATCACGTTTTAAGGGTGATATATGGCGCATTTTGCTGAGATTGGATTAAACAACACGGTGATGCGCGTTATTGTCGTGCATAACAATGAACTACTCGACGAAAACGGGCGAGAGAGTGAGGCCAAAGGTGCCGAATTCTGCCGTAACTTGTTTGGTGGAACATGGCTTCAAACAAGCTACAACGGCAACATGAGGAAGAACTACGCTGGTATCGGCTTTACTTACGACGCGCAGCGTGATGCTTTCATCGCACCAAAGCCTTATCCTTCATGGGTATTGGTTGAAGATACTTGCCAGTGGACCGCGCCTGTTGCAATGCCGACTGACGGCAAGATGTACTCATGGGATGAACCAACGACATCGTGGGTTGAAATGGAGTAAACCATGTCCACACTGACGCAAATTATTTCCCCGTCTAACATCCTTACTTCGACTGCGGATAATAGTTACACGGGGAAACAGTCCTATATTGGGTCGTCTAGTAAGATCGCGGTCGTGTTCAACGACGCGGCGGAGACGGTAACGGTGTCGGCGACTGCGGCAACAGGTACGATTAACTACGACATCACCACGCAATCTGTTCTGTACTACACCAGTAACTCATCAGGGAACTGGACGGTGAATTTCAGAGCGTCGAGCGGTACTAGTTTGAATACCGCACTATCTACAGGGCAGTCTGTTACGGCTGTGTTCATGGTGACACAAGGAGCTACTGCTTATTACAACAGTGCAGTGCAAGTCGATGGCTCGTCTGTTACGCCGAAGTGGCAAACTGGTACCGCTCCTACTGCAGGTAACGCGAGTAGTATCGATGTGTATTCGTACACCATCATAAAAACAGCAAACGCGACGTTTACTGTTTTAGCTTCGCAATCAAAATTTGCTTAAGAGCGCAACATGCCATTACTAAGCACAAGTGGAGCTGCAGCAGCTAAAGGGTTTGGAATGTTTATCGATCCTATGGCTAAATATTTTTTTGGTGGTGTTAGTATTGGTGGAGGGTATGGTGGTATTGCTCACAGTGTTACTACTATAAATAATAATGTCTACGTTTCAGGAGTTTCTGGCCAAAATCAAATAATAGCTTACGACTCTGTTGGTAATTTACTTTGGCATAAAAATAAGTCATGTGTGTCGAACAGTAATTCTGGAATAGTCGCAGACTCAAGTGGAAACCTTTATGTAACTACTACAATTTATGATGGTACAAGATACTACGCGCATTTGGCGAAACTAGATTCTTCTGGTTCATCAGTATGGCAAGTACGGTTTGGAACGACAAGCGATAACACTTACGTAGCTAATATATGTCGAACACCAACAGGTGTCGTAATAGTGGGTGATACAGTAGATTCTTCTAGACGAGCGTTTATTGCTAGTTATGATACTTCTGGAACGCTTTTATGGCAGAGAGGATTTGTTCTTAGTCAAGGAGGAACATACAACTCTGCTTATTTTAGCGGTGCCACTGCGGATTCTTCGGGTAATGTTTACGCAGTAGGGGCTGTTAGTGTTACGGCTGGCGGGCGTCGTGTTCTATATGTGAAATACGACTCTAGTGGCGCAATACAATGGCAATATGTAATGGGCGGCGGTGGGTATATTTCTACAGGTGTTGGTATAGCGCGTAGTTCTTCTGGAGAAATTTACATATCAGGGTATGGTAACTATAGAGCCGGGGGAAGCGTCGATTTTTGTATCTGGCGGCTAAATTCGTCTGGCACCGTTACATTTAGCGGTGCGGCGTTAGGTACTAATATGCTCGGGAGTGGTATTGTTATAGATAGTCAAGATAATGTTTATGTATCTGGGTTTGATAACAATACTAATGGAAAAATAATTCTTGCTAAACTTAACTCAAATCTATCTTGGCAGTGGATTAATACAGTAGCTCGATCACCTATAAATACTGATTCTTATGCTTACGGAATTTGTTTAGACGCAAAAACAAATTTATGCTTCACTGGGCATCAATCTACTGATAGTAGCAGCAACACATGGCGATATATGTTTTTTGGTAGAGTTCCGTCAGACGCGTCAAAAACAGGCACTTACACGTTGTCTTCAATATCTGAAGTTTACACAAATAGTTCCTTCTCCTACAACCAGTACTCGATCGCAGAGCCGACTACAGCAAATCTGGGCACTGACTACTCGTTAGGTTACACATCCTCTGCCTACACCATATCGTTATCTAACGGCACACAAACTATTGCCACTAAAATACTATAAAGGCGAAAACAATGACACTAAAAATAGCCGTATACGCGATCAGTAAGAACGAAGCGCAGTTTGTTCAGAGGTTCTGTGAGTCGGCCAAAGACGCTGACTTGGTGTTAATTGCCGACACGGGGTCTACCGATGAAACAGTGGAGTTGGCTCGTCAAAATGACGCTGTTGTTCATAATATCTGTGTGTCACCTTGGCGCTTTGATCGTGCTCGGGACGCTGCTTTGGCCCTGATCCCCCGGGAATACGATGTCTGTATCTCGCTGGATTTGGATGAGGTGCTGGAGCCCGGATGGCGTGAAGAGATCGAACGTGTATGGCAGGAGAACACCACACGGCTGCGCTATAAGTTCGACTGGGGTTGCGGCATATCTTTCTACTACGAGAAAATCCACCACCGCCATGGTTATCACTGGCACCACCCAGTGCACGAATATCCTGTTCCAGACGGACGGATCACTGAGGTCTATGCTCACACAGACAAGCTACTGGTGCGCCATTTGCCGGACCCATCAAAGAGTCGTGGGCAGTACTTAGACCTACTGAAACTGGCGGTAACTGAAGACCCGCACTGCCCGCGTAACGCGTTCTACTACGCCCGTGAGCTGACTTTCTACAGCATGTGGGGCGAGGCAGTAGTGGCACTGTTTAAGTACCTCGACAACCCCAAGGCCAACTGGCCGAACGAGCGGTGCTACGCCATGCGCTTACTAGGCAAAAGCTACGCCGCGCTGGGGGTCGAAGCGCAGTCACTTGCATGGCGGAAGAAGGCTTCAGAGGAAGCGCCTAATACCCGGGAGCCTTGGGTTGAGTTAGCAGAATACTATTATTCAAAAGCAAAATGGCAAGAGTGCTTGTCAGCCGCAGAGCAAGCGCTTACCATCAAAGATAAGCAAGCGGTCTACACCATGGACCCCTCCGTATGGGGAGCGAAACCTTTCGATCTTGCGGCAGTTTCTGCATATAATCTGGGCCTGTACGACAAGGCGCTCATGTATGGTGAATCTGCGGTGGAACTAGCCCCAGAGGACGAGCGGTTGTCATCTAATCTGGCTTTCTACAAGAAAAGGTGTAGTGATGAACTCGTCGGATCAAGCGACTGAAAGTGCGACAACAGTCGCAGCAAAACTAGGCCCCCCAGCGACAGTCTCGCTAGCAACAGTTATGGGTGTACAGGTCAGTGATCTTGTCCTGTGGGCGACGTTGATCTACACCGTCTTGTTGATCGGCCATAAGGTTTATCAGATATATAAAGACGTAACGCGCAAGGACGACACGGAGGAATAAATTGACCCGCTAACCCTTCTAGCCGCCGCCAACGCAGCAGTTGCCGCAGTTAAGAAAGGGTGTGAGTTATATAAACAGATCAAGGGCGCAGCAGGTGATGTGTCCGATGTGTTGAAAGACTTAAAGGAGCAATACGAAAAAATAACAAGCCCGACACCAGTACAAAAGCAGCAGTATCACGCTGAGGTGCAACGGGTGCAGGAGATAGCTAAGGCTGACCCAAACGATGTCTACACTGACATAGGCAATCAGTTGGGTACGTTGATGGACTCGTATGACGCAATCAGTAAGTTGTTCTTGAAAGAGCAATTAGACGCTAAGCAGGTGTACAAAGGAGATGAAAGCGTCGGCAGGCGGGCGCTGAAACGAATATTGATCACGTCGAGGTTGGACTCTATGCTGGCTGAAATTAGAGAGACGATGGTGTATAAAGCCCCGCCGGAGTTGGGGTCGCTGTGGAGCAAATTTGAGGAGATGTGGCAGCGCATTGTTGCCGAACAAGAGGAAGCCCACGCAGAAGAACTTAGACTGGCTCAGATAGCAAGATGGCGACGCAAAAGAAGAATAGCGGAAATAAGAGCCAAGGTAGTGTGGGTTTCGGCAGTGGTTTTCGTAGTAGCGTGGGCAGTGGGACTCCTATGGCTGACGACAAAAAGCGCGACGCAGAGGATGTCCCTTGGTCTTTGATCACGGTAGTGCTGGCTGTGATCTTAATGTTCTTTATTGTCATGCCCATCTTAGCGTTTATGTACTACGACATGTACTACGCTACCCAAGCGGCAATACATGAAGTCAGGAAGATGCGGGAACTGCGCAAGGAAATACAGATTGAGAGGATGTACGGACAATGATCACCCTCGCACAATTTAAGAAGTTCGCTCCCAACACCAAGTACGCTCAGCAATGGTACGACACCCTGTTTGGCCCCCAGACCGAATTGGGTGGTAAATCCCTCCTCGACGAATATCAGATCAATACTCCCAAACGCGTGGCGGCATTCTTAGCACAATGTTCGCACGAGTCGGGTGGATTTGTGTTTGTGTCTGAAAACCTGAACTATTCAGCGTCTGGACTGATGCGGGTGTTCCCCAAGTACTTCCCGACCCAAGACTTAGCTAATGCCTACGCTAAGAACCCCAAGAAGATCGCCAGCCGGGTATACGCTAACCGGATGGGTAATGGGGATGAAGCGAGTCAAGAGGGGTACGTGTACCGGGGACGGGGCATCCTCCAGTTGACGGGCAAGGATAACTATTTTTGGTTTGCTGCGTCCTTAGAGATAACACCAGAGCAAGCCGCCGAGTACTTGGAAACATTCCAAGGGGCGGCGCAGAGCGCATGTTGGTTTTGGGAGGATAAGAAGCTCAATAAGTACGCCGACGAAGGTGACATCAAAACAATGACATTGAAGATTAACGGCGGGTATATTGGTCTAGCAGATAGGGAGCATCATTATGAAGTGGCGCTTAACATGTTTGGCTCTGATACTCGTTTGGCTTAGTGGATGCGATCAGTACAGGTATCCTTGCCAGAATCCCGACAACTGGGAAAAGAAGGAGTGCAAGCGGCCTTACTGTAGTTCCACCGGCACCTGCCCTGACCAACTTGTTAAACCTGAAGATGCAAAGGTAGACAATGAACCCCCTAAAATTGATCAGTCAGTTTCTTGCACTCAATCAGGAACAGCACGATGCGGTAATTAAGTTCTGCATCGCCGTCACGTTCTGCTTCACAGTCGTGATGATGGTGGGCATTTCGCTCTACTCAGTGGTCTGGGTGACGCAACCGATGACGGGTATGGCCCCTGCGGACAAGCAGTTTTTCTTGATCTTGAGCGACATGTCCAAGTATATCCTTGGCTCTTTGGCGACGCTCTTGGCTGTGAAGGGTAAGGACGCACTGCCGATGTTCACCCCGCCCGGACTGTCTACCGCTGCGGAACGTGAGGATAAGCCGACCCCACCGCCACCAGCACCAAAAGCCCCCGCACCTACTCACGCACCGGTGCGCATGGAGCCTACAATTGATCCTATTAGTTCCCCGCCACCAGTAGTTACAGGTTATGGTGGTAAACCCGCCCCCCAACAACCACCTCACCCGGAGATATCATGATGCTACTTTACGTACGGATGGCAGTAACCGTTCTGCTAAGTATGTTCTTGGCCTTCCAGATTCATGCTGGGGAGACTAAGAAAGTTTGCCACGCCGAGAAAGACCGCAAAGGCAAAGAGGTGCAAGTTTGCCGCGAGGTTAAGGTTCACAAGAAGTTGGATGGTACAAAGGTGCCTCCCAAATGAATCCTTGGCTGATACTCGGCGCAGTCCTTGCGATAGGCGCAGCCGCTGGAGCCAGCTTCTTCGCTGGTGCAGAAAGTGGCCGCGCCGAGGTTCAGCAGAAGTGGGATAACCAAATGCGCCAGCTCGCTGAAGAGCGCGCGAAAGAGATAGAACTTACTCGGGAAAAAGAGCAAAATATGCAACTAGCTGCGGAAAATATCCGCAAGGAGAAGGAACGTGAGATACGCGATATTTCTGCTAGGAACTCCGCTCTTGTTAACAGCTTGCGCGACCGCCCCGAGCGCCCCAGTGACAAAGGTGCCGTGTCCGGTTCCACCCCCGCTTGTAGTGGAGCGTCCGGCGCGGAACTGGCAAGGCGAGATGGAGAGTTTCTTGCAGGGTACAGTGCCGACGCAGCCAAGCTCGCCAAAGCCTTAGAACTTTGTACGGCTCAGTACGAAACAGTACGAACCGAACTCTTGAAAAAGTAGGACACACCATGGCAGCACTTGTTATCAAATCTTTCGCAGGAATCTCACCGAAGACTCCATCGCGATATTTGCAGGACACACAAGCGCAAGTGGCTATTAACTGCCCTGTGTTCTCTGGGTCGATTCAGCCGTTAGCCGATGTAAGTGCGTCTCTACTGACGTTATCTAAACAAACGATCCCGCAGACAATCTACCGTTACGGCCAAGATATTGATTCTGAGACTCAGTACTGGTTTAACTGGGGCTCCGATGTAGACGTATGCCGCAGCCAGATTGCTGGTGATGAATCGGAATGGACGTTCTACACAGGTGATGGCGCGCCTAAAGCGACTTACAACACTATTGCGCTGTCTAGTACTGACTACCCATCTGTATCCCGCCCGTTAGGTTTACCAGCGCCCACCACTGCTGTAACTACGTCGTTAGGTCCTTACGACCCAGCTACTGACCCAGCTGAAGTTTATATTTCTGCGGAAAATGTAGAGGCAGCTTCTGCTACTTACGGTGTTGATTACAGTTTAGACGACGGCGCTACTTATACAAACGTAGCTATTACAACTAATACAGCAACAGCTATTGCTACGGCATTAGATGCTGTGGCTACGCTGACTGCGACTGTTGTAAGCGGAGAAGTTTTAGTTAAGACTACTGCGACTGGTGAAACGGCTAAATTGCGTATACGCATACGCACGGGTAGCGAAGTTAACGAAAACAGTACGTTTACCTACAGCGGGTATGATAGTACTTTGAAGTATGGGCGCGCGAATACCGTTAGCACCCTTTATGTACTAGACCAAGAAATAAGTTCGTACGATGTTGGCAACAAGGTCGATGTTTCAATACGCACAAACGAAACTTATATAAGTGGAGACATTGCTAGTTTCCGCGTTAACAAAGAAGGACTAACTGCTGCCGATGTTGCTGGTGCGCTTAATTTCGGACAAATAATTTTGCCAGCTTCTGAGATTGCGGCGGTGCGCACTGGGCACTATTTAGATGTAGGTATGACTGTGGGCGGCTCGCCAACAGTTATTATGCGGCTTATAGGTACTACCAACACATACACCGCCGCTACCTTAGCCGCTGCTATGCAAGCAGAAGTAGATCAGGTTGCTGGGCAAGATGCCATTTATATTGGCGCGGTTGACAACACTATTGTTATATCTTCGGTACGAGGGGCAGTTTCTATACCTTCTTATGCTAGGTATTTAACTAATCCAGACCCCGGTGGGGTTTCGCCAGTCTACTCGGCCAACGCTAGTGGGTACATACCGTCTTCCGGCGGGAATAAGATTTTTACTGCGGTGGCTTATGGCAGTGTGCTTGTGTGCGACCCGCTGGCAAAAGGCACTGGTAACAACGACGCTATAAGTTACGCAAGATATGTCACGGCTGGCGGCGCGGTAATTGAGTCTTCTAAACAAACCATCGTTAACTCAGACTCTGCATCACCTGCTAGGGTAATACTTACACAAACCAATATTGACGCACTAGAAGACTCGTACCTATCTACTGTGACAAATGACGGTGAAGTTCGTAAGTTTGTATACAACCCAGCCACAGCATCAAACATATATGGGCTCGTTGGCGCTTCTGCTAACGTAGAACTATATGGGGCGATTTCTCCAATTGCCGTGGTGACTTCTGTTGCTACTGGTACGTCAGCTACCCTCCGTTTACGAGAAGGTAATTTTTCTACACAAGCCACTTACGCAGAAGTGTCTGGTACAGGCACCATCGCCGCGCCTAGTCTTACAGAATCGCGGGTTTATGTATATACGTGGGTAAACAAAGAATCTGGCTTTGAATTTGAGTCCGGTCCCTCACCAGCGTCTGCGATTGTTGATGTTCATGACAAACAGACTGTAACAGTTAGTGGGTTTGGTACCCCGACTTCAGGTTACACAGTTACTCATAAACGTATATACCGTACCGTAAACGGTGTTTATTTGTTTGTAACAGAACTGCCGCTTGCTACCGCGAATTACGTAGATTCGTTGGACCCAGATGAATTATCTGAAGAATTGCCATCTGCTACATGGACTCCGCCGCCCGCAAACCTAAAAGGGTTGATTAACCTGCCGAACGGCATCATGGCTGGATTCGTTGGACGAGACGTTTATCTCTGCGATCCGTACCACCCGCATGCTTGGCCTGAACAGTATGTACAGACGGTAGATTTTCCAGTTGTCGGACTTGGGCGTATGGATACAACGCTTGCTGTGTTGACAACCGGCACTCCGTACTTTTTGCAGGGTACGTCACCTGACACCATGGTGCTGGTTAAGTCTGACCTTGAACAGTCATGCTCGTCCAAGCGCAGCATTGTTAGCGCCAACGGGGTTGTGATGTACGCCAGCCCTGATGGGCTAGTCTTGTTGACCCCGAGCGGGTCTAAGATCGTCACCGAGAATTACTTCACACGCGCGCAGTGGCAAGCCTATTTTGTGCCGACTTCGATTCACGCGTACATGCACGATTTGAAATACATAGGTTTTTACAACAATGGTACTACTTCAGGCGGCTTTATTTATGACCTTACTTCTGGGCAGTTTATTCTTCATGACGTTTACGCTACTTGCGGTTATACGGATTTGCAACGCGACCAACTGTTCCTCGGCTTCAGTGACCGCGCGCTCAAAAAATGGCTAGGTGGTTCCGCTAAGTCTTACACGTGGCGGTCTAAGAAATTCACATTCCCACAAGTCGCTGGGTTTAGTTGCGCGACGCTTGAAGCAGAGTCGTACCCCATGACGTTGAAGTTCTACATGGACGGCACTCTGTACCATACTCAGACTGTCGCTTCTAGAGACGCGTTTCGCCTACCAGTAAAAGAAGGGCGTGACTTTGAGATGCAAATCGAAGGTGCCTACGAAGTATTTTCCGTAGCTGTCGCGCAATCAGTTGAGGAGTTGGCTGGTGTCTAAGCTCCCTAGCGTATCGTCGCCAATCCCACCAGACTTGCGGGCGTTCTTAGACCGTGTGCGTGAGATTCTTACGACCACCGGCTTAGATAGATATGTTACTGCCAAAGAGCTTGTAAGAAGTGGTATTGCTGGTTCTACGCCGGGAGGCGTAATTACAACGCCTATCGACGGAACGACAGTTGAACTTCCACCTGCGCCTACTGGGCTAGCAGCTAGTGGAGCACTAGCAAACATTATTCTTACGTGGGACCCAATTCGATACAAAGGGCATGCTTATACCGAGGTGTGGAGTTCCGGCACTGATGACTTATCCACTGCGGTAATGATTGCTCAGGCTCCCGGTGAGGTTTACGTAGATAACGTCGGCTCTGCGGCGACCAAGTACTATTGGATTCGATTTGTAAACCAGTTAAACAACATAGGTAAATTTAACGCTACTGCTGGTACGTTAGGTATGACCGGCAATGACCCAGCTTATTTACTAGACGTACTAACTGGGTCTATTACTGAGTCAGAGTTGTACACCGATCTTAATACACGCATCAACCTAATCGATGGTGTAGGAGCATTAGAAGCCTACTCGTCTACTAAAACGTACCAGATAGGAGAAACTGTCCAATACAACGGACGTTTATATCGTTGCAAGTTAGCGTCCACAAACAACCTTCCGACTAATACAACATACTGGCAAGACATTGGGCAGTATTCATCGTATGGCAATGCGCTTGCTGTTCAACGCACATCAATCGAAACCAACACATCTGCTATCGCAGCAGAAGTAACCGCTAGGCAAGCCTTAGCTGTTGTCGTTGACAGCAAAAATAGAACCTACAGACAAACTACAGCGCCAACTACAGGGCTAGTTGCTGGAGATTTGTGGTTTGACACTGATGATTCAAATAAGGCGTACCGGTACAGCGGTACAGCATGGGTTGCTACTGACGACACTCGCATCGCCCAAAACTCTGCTGACATTCTTACCGAGCAAACAGTACGCGCTAACGCAGACTCCGCGCTTTCGTCTAGCATTACTACTTTACAGACTACTGTAAACGGTAACACGTCTGCTATTCAGACTAACACTCAGTCCATAGATGGTATACGCGCGATCTATAGCGTAAAGATGGACATCAACGGCAACGTGTCCGGCTTTGGTTTGATGTCTACCTTGGTAGACGGTGGCGCGGTTACTTCAGACTTTTTTGTTAACGCAAACCGTTTTGCTGTAACACTACCTGTTACTTCTGTTCCGCTAAGAGTTAACAGCACTGCTTACGCAGTTAACCAATCAGTAAGAATTAGCGGCACTACGAACAAAATGCTTGTTTGTAAGGTTGCTGGTACGTCTGGCACAACAACGCCATCTATCGCCGGTGCCATTGGCTCATTGGTTACTGACGGCACAGTTACTTGGCAAATATGCAGCACTGTTCCTCTCGCTGTTGTAACAAGCACTTATACGTCAAACGGCAACACATTACCCCCGGGTGTGTATATCGACGGGGCATCGATTGTTAACGCTACGATTAATAGCGCGCAAGTAGGTAGCCTGACTGCTGACAAGATCACAACCGGCACTCTCGGCGCTGGAGTGATTTACGCTGGTAACATTAACGCTGACCAGATTACTGCGGCTACTCTTAGCGCTTTATCTGTAAACACAGGTGCTTTGACGGTAAGCGGCGCGCTGACGCTTAACTCTTCTGCGCATATCAAAGGTGGTCAGACTGGGTATAACACCGGTACTGGTTTCTTTTTAGGCTACGACGCTACTACCTACAAGTTCTCGATTGGTAGTTCTTCTGCAAGTTTGACGTGGAACGGCTCCGCGCTAGAAGTTGTTGGCGGCACGATTACTGGCGGGACAATACGAACGTCTTCTGGTACGACACGAGTAGAACTCGCGGCTTCCGACAACTCGCTTAAAGTATATTCCAGCGGCAATGTAACTCTCCAAGCTGGCGGCACAGGGCTTGGCTCTATTCTAAAAGTCACCAGCACAACTTTATCTGGCCCTGCTGTGTGGGGCGTGAACACAGGTGCTGCTGGTGTATACGGCGAAGTTACTACTGGTGATGCGGTTTATGGCCTAGCCAGCGGCTCTGGTGGCGTTGGTGTTTATGGACTAGGAACTCACTCAAGTAGCACGACTAACTATGGTGTTCACGGAATATCCGCTCGTGCTGAGTGTGTTCGCGGCGAAGCATCCAACACAGGCGGTGCCAACCATGGTGTTCGCGGCTTAAACACTGGTGGCGCTGGCACGGCTGGTCTTATCGGTGCAGCAAATGGCTATGACTTTTACGCGGACGGCGGCGGCACTAACTACGGTCCATTCACCGGCACCCACGACGCGCTAACTGAACTGGCGGATACTTTCACGATTGGCGATATCGTTATCGACACGCAGGTTATTCGCCGCAACGGTATCTCATCTTCTATTACTTTGGTAAAGCCTAGCTCCATACCAAACCAAAAAGCCGCGTTAGGCGTAGTCTGCGCCATGCCTCGCTCATTATCTGAAATACATCCAGCAGCTTACGTCAAAGGCTTCGAGGAAGACCCGGAGTCTAAATCCTACGTGCAGGTCATGCAGCCGTACTACGAACCTGATTGCCAAGTTTATAATATTATGGCGGTCAACGCGTTGGGCGAAGGGCAGATCAATGTCTGTGGCGAGGGTGGAGATATTCAAGCTGGCGACTTAATTGTCACGTCTTCGATCCCCGGCAAAGGGATGAAGCAAGCAGACGATATTCTCCGTGCGATCACGGTGGCAAAAGCCCGGGAATCTGTGACGTTTTCCAGCCCCACGGAGGTCAAGCAAATTGCTTGTATTTACCTCAGCGGCTAATCTTTACACAGGCATACCCGTGTGATATATACAACGCAATGGCAAAATTAGTACTTTACGACCGAAATCGGGTGGCTTATTGGGTCGCCCAGAGGATAGGCCAAGTAGTACCGTGGGAAGGTTTTAACGCGTTTGGAGTGGAATCGGAAGGGGAGATCGTTGCAGGAGTTGTAATCCACAATATCAATAGCTCGAACGCCTATTGCCACATAGCGATAGACAAACCGTCTAAGGCAGTATTCGAACTATTCCGTGTGCTAGCAGACTACTCCTTCCGACAACTAGGACTCAAGCGACTTACCGGGGTGGTGCCGACTGACCGCCCAGAAGTTATCAAGTTTGATAAGAAACTTGGGTTCGAAGAAGAATTTGTAATGAAAGACGCCGCCGACAACGCGGACATGATGTTCTTAGTTATCTGGGCTGACAAGTGCAGATGGCTACCGAAAGGATAGGAAATGGGTAAATCCTCCGCCCCACCACCAGACTACGCCCCGTTAGCGTCGGCTAGTAAAGAATCCGCTCAGATCATGGCGGGATTAGGCAAAGAGCAACTAGGCTTTGCCCGCCAACAATACGCTGAAATGTCCCCGCTTCTCCGGCAAATTGCTGAACAGCAGCGAGCTGCACAAGATGAACAGATGCGGCAAGCGAGGGACTATTACCGATACCAGACGGAAACATTCCGGCCCGTCGAACGGGGGCTTGTCGCGGAGGCTCAGAAATTCAACACTGAAGAATACCGCAATCAATTAGCGCAACAAGCAGCTGCTGACGCTGGTAAAGCCTTTGGATTAACTCAAGCAGCCACCCAGCGCGCGTCAGCCGCCATGGGTATCAATCCTAACTCTGGCCGCTTTGCCGGTATGCAGCAACAAGGGCAGAACACTCTGGCCGCTCAACGCGCAGCCGCAATGACAGGTACCCGCCAACAAGCTCAGCAAATGGGCTGGGCGCGCAAACTCGACGTTACAGGGCTTGGTCGTGGGCTTCCCGGAGCGTCTACGGCAGCGTACGCAGGGGCGACAGGTGCTGGCACAGCAGCAGGTAACGCCTACATGGCTCCGGGTAATCAGTTTATGGCTGGCTTTGGGCAAGGCGCGCAGACTATCGGCGCTGGTCGAGGCATGCTGCAACAAGGTCTTGGAAATATTCTTGGTACTCAGGGGCAGATTTACGCAGCTGACTTGGCACAACCTGACATGTTCGGCTCAATCATCGGTGCAGGACTTGGCGCATGGGCTAAATCTGATGTTCGTCTGAAAGACAATATAGAGAAAGTTGGTGTCGATTCCCGCACTGGTCTAAATCTGTACCAGTTCAACTACAAAGACGACCCAGATACCCGCTGGCAAGGTGTGATGGCGGACGAGGTTGAGAAAGATTACCCAGACGCTGTAATAGCGCATAAAGACGGGTACAAGATGGTTAATTACGGTGCCCTCGGCATCAGCATGATAAAGGTCTGATCATGGCTAACTTTGGGCGTGGTTTAACACAAGGCTTTACTGCGGGTCTTGCTATTGGCGAAGCTCTACGCCAACGTCGTATGCGCGAACAGTTTGAAGAGGCGCAAAAAGAAAAGGCGTTCGCAAAGTACACCCCAGAACAAGGCGAACAGATGCGCCGCGAAGCGGAGATGGTCGATGAGTTTGGTCGCCCAATCTATGAGTTTTCTATCGCGCCGGGGTCTACAACCTACACCCGCAGAGAACTTGCTTACCCCGGTGGTTACTCAACAGGGCTTGGTCCTACGCCAGAATCTGAAGCTGCTTTTACGCCCGCTGCCCCTACTATGGAAAGCAGGGAGTCTATGGGGACTACGTACAGAGTTCCTTCTGTTTCTGACATGTATTCAAGTCAGCCGTATGAGCGTGACATAACTGGAGAAACTTATTACCGCCCGTCTGAGGCTAGAGTCTCAGCTGCACCTGAATCTGTTCCTGCTGTTTCCTCACAAGGACTTACAGCGGAAGAGCGCAATTACTCTCCAGATTTAACCGCCACAACACCGACCCCACGCGAAGTTGCTGGCCGACTTGGACTTACTCCTAAAGAGTATGGTGAGTCGATGACTTACCGCCCGGGCGCGGCAGAGTATCTGGGCAAAACATACGCAGAGATGCCGACTGAAGCCCAGCAACGCTCTGGGCTAATGAACCGTTACGCTGACATAATATCTCAATATGACCCAGTTGAAGGCGAGAAGTTCCGCTCGATGGCACGTGCTGAAGAACGTGCGCAAAAGACATTTGAACTCACCACACAACTAAGCCAACTCCAAATAGATCAGATCGCTCGTACTGATAAAGAAGCTAGACAATTAGAAGATTTGTCTACAGCAGCGTCTAAATTTCGTGCGGACAATCCAAACGCCACCCCGATGGAGATTGTTGACCACGTTACAAAAACAGTAAAGCCAACAGCGGCGGCGCTTACTAAATATGTGTCGCAAGTGGCGCAGGTTGATGAAGCAGACCTTAAATTTATGAACAATAGCGTCGAGCGTTCCCTACGTAAAGTTGGGGGGAGCCTTGATGGCTTGATGAAAGAGTACAACGAGAATCCTCTATTCGACCCAACTACTAACGTAACTAGAGTTGTTGGCAAAGATGGAAGAGTGACTCTTAACTTTGTTTCGGCTGATGACCCTAAGAAAGTTCTTAGCACTTATTCATTTAAAAACGACCTAGAAGCTAGAGACTTTTTAGTCAATAGCGCCAGAAACCCGGGGCAACAAGCCGAGTGGATGAGCAAGATGCGCGCGCAAGAAGCACAAGCTAGATACTACGAAGCCCGTGCGGATTACTACGAACGAGGCGGTGGGTTGCGCCCGGGACGCGATTATGCTGCATCAGACGCAGCGTCGCGAGCCAAAGCATTGACTGCTATTCGTAGCGAATTGTCGCGTGACGCTGAACGGTTACGCGATCAGTTATCTGAATTGCCTAAGAACGACCCTAATAGAGAAGCTATTACTAGGCAACTTAACGATACGCTAGGCGAGCTGAGGCAAGTTGACTCTGAACTTCGTGGGTATCGCGCCGGTGGCGGTGGTGGGCTTTCTCGCGGAGGTGGCACGACATATAAATCTGGCGAAACTTACGAGTTTGCCGACGAAACTGGCAAGCCGCAAAAGTACAAGTTCAAGGGTGGCGACTCTAACGACCTAAAGAACTGGGAACAAGTTAAGGCTGAGGAAACAAAAGCCGAGCCAAAAGCTGAGCCAAAAGCTGAGGTGAAAGAAGAGCCCAAAGAAGACACTAAGAAGTACATCCGCCGCAAAAATCCTCGTGGTGGATGGATTTACGAAGAAAGTTCTCGTGGGCTAACTAAGGCGCAGTACGCCGAGATCGACAAAACTAAGTGAGCAAAT
>Ga0255141_1000169_pt1 | contig 22397 bp, 50 predicted proteins | sample Atl_Cont_RepA_0h_FD_183178 | JGI IMG/M metagenome (GOLD analysis project Ga0255141, IMG submission 183178) | Freshwater microbial communities from Altamaha River, Georgia, United States - Atl_Cont_RepA_0h | ecosystem: Environmental > Aquatic > Freshwater > River | place: USA: Georgia | collected... | reverse complement strand
CCTGTAATTACGGCTTCTTTCTCACTATATCTTAATGATGATTTTGAGGGCGGGGAGCTAATGTTCAGAAACTTCCCTAATACAGTAATAAAGCCAGAACCAGGAATGCTTATCAATATACCGCTTACTAGAGAATTCACTCATAAGGTAGCATATGTATCAAGTGGAGTAAGACATTCTCTATATGGTCTATCTTGGAGCAAATTAGGATATATCGAATCTACAAATGAGACTTGCTAAGTAGGCCTAATCGGATTTGAACCGATAGTCGATTGTATATAAGACAATTGCTTTCACCAGATTAAGCTATAGGCCCTAGTTCGTCAACTTAATTATTAAGCTACATATATGAACTAGGATTGCCACGATTCCGACAAATAATACAACCTTCATGATGTAATCATATCATATAATATTCTGGTTGACTAGAATATCTGTGTATCTTTTATATAAACGATCTGCTTTGGGATGATCATGTATTAGCTTATTAGCCAGATATCTGTAGTTATGAATAGTGCTTTTTGGATAAAAGTATTGATAATCTGTCGACATACGTGTATGGAGTATCTCTTTTATCCCCGCCAAATTTTCTTGATGAAGTATTCTGCATTCAAAAAAGTTTGCTACGTTTTTAATGAACTGCTCAGGATCTTCGATCATATGATTAAAGTTAACTATAAGTGTAGAATTGTCGACATTTTCAAGTTTGTCTAAAAAGAAAGAATATACATCAAGATTCTGAGCTATATATCTGTTAATGTACCATTCTGCATTTTGCTCTACTGGAATTCCTATCTCATATCCTGTTATCTCTGGATCCCCTAAAGCAAATCTTTCTACATTAGATGCTACCGCCTCATATGGACTTCTTAAAATTGCAATTTGATTAATATTAGTATTTAAAATATCTGGATCATGCCTAATGTCAAAATCTTCTGAAAGAAATATTCTGCATGCAGTCTGTGCGTAGTTATTGCCAGATCTTGGATATGAGTTTATGTATATCAATTGAATACCAGCGTTTTGTATGAATTGAACGCATATTCTAGTTGACTGTTTTTATTTACCATATCTTCTATCTCTAATCTAATCTTGTCCTTTTCTCTAGGCATATGCCCATCCCATTGTGTCATAAAATTTTCTTTAGTACCTTTCATACGATTTTTTGTATCTTGCAATGCATATTTATTTTCTTTATAATATAAATTAAATACTGATGAAATTTTAATAATTTCATTTTCTGGATCTTTTTTAACAAGTTCAAAATCACATATGTATAGTGTATTTTTATTTTCTAAAGCTTTATTCACATAGTGCACATATTCTTCTACATAATCATTAACTTTATTTAAAACATCTAAAGACAACATACCACCATATGCATTTCTGTAACATCTTGATGCTATAGCTTCGTATGGATTTCTAAAAATTGCTACTTGATTTTTCTCTGAATATTTTTCTGGATCGTGTATTGCAGAAATTTTAGTATGCAATAATTGATTTGCAAATATACTAAAAAATACATTTCCTGATCTGGGATAAGAGTTTATTGTTAACATGTTATATATATTATATAATATATTGATACTTAGGGATTTAGATTTTTAGGAAAGCCCCCCTACCCCCCAAAGTTGAAAAACTTTGACGAGATAGAGAAACCGACACTTAGTACATTTGAGTTCTCAGTGTAAGCCCCCCACAAACCAGTCTTTAGTATAGCATTAGTAAAATTGCTAGGTCAAGAGGCTTTTGCCATTTTTCTTAAGTGAGTTCTCACTCTGTGGCAATTTGAGCACACAATTTCGCATTTAGCAATTTCTTCGTCAATTTTCTTTTTGGATAACGTAGGAATAAGTTCCATTACGTTTGCTTGTTTCCGCCCACGCACATGATCAAAATCCATCACATAATATGGATAAAATTTTCCACAATCCCTACAAGGCGACTTTTCCTTAAGCTCCCGTATATATCTTGCCAAGGCAGCTTTCTGTTTTGCAACTGAAGTTTTTTCAGTTTTCATATAAGTTAATTATATAACATTTTTATTGTGTCCCCAGTAGGTATCGATCCTACGACCCACAGATTAAAAGTCTGTTGCTCTACCAACTGAGCTATAGGGACGTGCTCCTAATTGGATTCGAACCAATGCTTGATCGATTTTAAGTCGATTGCCTCTACCGCTGGGCTATAAGAGCTTTTTTTCTATTCTATCAATTGCAACTATTCTAGTCAACTATTTTTTGAGATTTCTAAAAATGTTAATATATTTTTATTTTGTATGATGCAGGATTTTTTAATGTCCGATTTGTCCAGATAGTCCGCACATATTAAGGGATTTGTGAGCCATATCACAAAGATTTTTTTCAATTTGTCTTATATGTCCGTTTTGCGACTTGAAAAATGTCGGTGGGGTCATATATGCTTAAGGTATTAGATAGAAAAAAGAAAGGTAGGTCAGAAAATGACTACACTAAATAAAAATGAAATAATCGAATACTTAATAGATAACGATTTCTGCGTTACAGATAAGGTTTGCGTATTTGATAGCGCAATAACAGACGGGTGGAATAGGTTCTGCCCTAGATGTAAAGATTACAAGGGAATGATGTCCCTATATGACGCCGTAGCATACTACGGAACAGAAGTTCTAGGTTACTAAGAAAGGAGCATAACTAATGCTTACTAAAAAAATGATAGAAAAAATTTCATATGAATATCAACACGGCGGTGTTCAATCATACCGCTATCAGATTTCAACTAGAGAGCGTAAGGCTCTAGTTAAATATCTCTTATCCCTACCTACGCATACTAATTGCGATTGTGAGGTGTTAGCATAATGAGTGCTAATCTTTATTCCGTAGAAAGTCTATTGGTAGGTAAGCCCTATCGTAGCCGCTCCGTTGTGGGCGAGATTGTATCCGCTACTAAGCACCCTGAAGCCATATGGTATGACGGGGCAGAAGCGTATCTAGTAGAGATACGCAAGGAGCATGGGGGCTATACCTACCGCTCCGTAGCCGTAGCGTGTGACTAACCTCACACCCTAACGGGTGCGTGTCGGCTTGAAAATGTCGGTACTATCTGATAGCCTAAAGGCATAACAATTGAATAAGGGTATGAGCCTAGCAAATAAACCGCCTAGCGGGTGAGCCTAGCAAATAAGACCCACTAACTACTAACGAAAGGCAAACTAAATGAACCTAGAAGAATTCAAGGCGCATGTTCTAGCAACACGCCAAGCAAGCAAGGCGGAAGCCTTGTCGGTGCTAACTGCTACAATTACAACTAACAACAACAACGAAAGCGAGAATAACTAATGACTAAATGGGATACAATTCAATCAGACCTAGACCCAGTAATGCCTAAGTATTGGGGAGATGAACACGAATTTGATAAGTCTTTAGATGATGATGACGATATTGAATTCTCACTAGATAATTGGGAGGAGATGTAAAAATGACTTTAGAACTAAATGACTACGGATTAGAATTTGATACATATGTTTGCTATATAGCGTTATCGTGGCAGGTTATTATTCCCGCCGTAATTGCGTTAGTGGCTTATAAGATTTATAAGAGAAAGAAAAATAAATGAGTGCTAATCGCTTACTAACTACCGCCGTTCAATTAGGCATAGGCATCCCTGCGCTATATATGGCGAGGATCGTATTCCGTGATTTCGTAGCGGAGATGCGTGAAATGTGGCACGAATCACAATAAAATAACGGCGTGTCGGCTTGACAAAAAGCTGAGCGCCCGCACAAAGTATGGGGGCGTTTTGTCTGTTATGTCCGATTTATGAAAAACCCTGAAAAATCCACGACACGCCGAAGATCTTTGTGATTTTTCTCACACAGTTTGAGCGTCTCAAAATATGAAATTACTCGCTGGTAAGTTGAAAAATGTCAGTGGGCTTTGGTAAAATTGCGGTATAACGAAAGGAAAAAAATGTCAGATTATCTTGATTACTTAGACGAAATCTATGAGGAATTAGTGGACGAATTCGGACACGAAATCGAAAGCAATTGTATCCACGACTAAATGTCAGTGGCTAATGTTATAATCAGTTTCTAAAGAAAGGAAAACTAAATGAGAGGTTATTCAATACCCGATTTACTAGTAGACCAATACTATGCGCCTACTTCTCTCCGCCGTCGTTTCAATGGTGGAATTATAAACCATGCTGAATTGCGTGAAGATACTTACCCTGCTGAGGGTTGGTTGGATTTCGCAATTCGCTATCGCCCAACAGGCTCTATCAATGACCAATGGGCTACTGTTACAGTTAGGATTGACAATTACTAATTGTCAGTGCTAACTGCTATAATCTGATTTACTAAACGAAAGGAAAACTAAATGAGCAATATGAAAACCGCTCTTGATAATGTTCTCGCTTGCGAGGATTGTAACGGCTTAGGCTATACAGGTTGGGTCGCACCTGACGGAGATTATGATTTTGAATGGTGCGATTGTAATCCATATAAAATCAACATTGAGGAAATAATCTAATGGAGATTTTTCTTTGCGATAATTGCGACACACTTGCCACCTTGTCGGTGGTAGGTGATACAATAACTATTCAGAAATGCGCTTGCGTTTCTTTATTCAATACACCAGAAGCAGAATAACGAAAGGAAAACTAAATGTATAAAATCACTCTATCATATGACGGAAACGCTCCGCATTGGCAAAATGACTACGACAACGAATTTGAGGCGTGGAAAGATTTCTTTGCCTTTGTTGATTGGGGATTTGCTAACGAATACTCAACTGTAAATCTTTATAATCCAGAATTGAAATGCTTTACTCGTCATTTCTATCGTGAGGGAAGAAAGGTCGTAACTGTAAAATGATGACACGAAAAGATTATATTGCTACGGCAGAAATTCTAAAATATGCCAGCACTAAAACTCACCCTGCTTTATTTTCTAAAATGGTAAATGATTTCGCAGAAATGTTTGCGAAAGATAATCCGAGATTTGATGTAAAGCGATTTCACGAAGCGAGTAATTATCATGTTCCAAAATTCACTTCGAGATAAAGTAAAACGAATTCAGGAATTGCGCCGCAGTAATGCGGCGCAACCTGTTCGCAATAAGAAAAAATATACACGCAAGAAAAAACATAAAAATAAACTTGACAATTGATCGCTGGCCCGCAACAAGCTGCGGGGGCAAAATGTGATTTAAGACACATTGTGATTTTTCCCACAAAATTTGCGGCGTGTCGATTTTTAAATGTCAGTACTTTACGCTATAATTGCTGCGTATCCCAACGAAAGGAAATTGCTATGGGTTTAGATATGTATCTCCACGCTAAGAAGTATGTGGAAAAAATTAATTGGCAGGCTCTACAAGATAATTCTGATTTATCTTATGATAGCCCTGAAGCCGTATTCTCTAAATGGAATGAAATTGTTGAAGTGGCAGATATGAAAGATATTGCCACCGATATCTATGGCGTAAATGTAGAAGTTACTTGCGCTTATTGGCGTAAGTCTAATATGATACATAAATGGTTTGTAGATAATGTACAAGGCGGAGAAGATAATTGTGGTGAATACTATGTATCACACGATAAACTAAGGGAATTAAGGGAAACCTGCCGTCAAGCCTTATTTGCTAAGGACCCTAGTTTGCTGCCGCCACAAGCAGGTTTCTTCTTTGGCTCATATGATATCGATGAATGGTATTGGCGAGATATCAAGGAAACTATCAAGAAACTTGACCGCCTGTTCAAATTGTCCGATTTCGACAAATTGTCCTTTTATTACTCTTCATCTTGGTAAATGTCGGTGGGCCCTGTTATAATAGGGCCCATAACGAAAGGCTTAACTAATGAAACTAAAACGCTCTAACGATAGGAAAGTAACTAATGCCGTCTCCCCAAATGGTAAAACCCCAACAATTGCCAACACATTCGGATTACCCGCAGGAAAGGCTTATTCATGTCCTGGCGCTACGTCTATCTGCGAGACTGTTTGCTATGCAGGCAAATTGGAAAAAGTATACAAGGGAGTAAAGGCAACTCTTCTTCATAATTGGGAATTACTAAAAGACGCTAACTATGACACTATGGTGTCATTGCTAGATGAAATGATTATTGATTTTAAAGCAGATTGTGTAAAGCGTAACGCTAAGCAACTATTCCGCATTCATTGGGACGGAGATTTCTTTAACGATACATACACAATTGCATGGGCCGAAGTTATTCGCCGTCATCCTGATATTCAATTTTGGGTATACACACGTGTAAAGTCTGCAGCAGAAATGCTTAAGGGAATTAAGAATTTATCTCTTTATTTTTCTACAGACGATGAAAACGTTGACACTGCCGAAGACTTAAAGATTAATCATGGTGTACGCCTTGCGTATCTAGGAAAGACATTCGCATTAACCGAAACCAAAATGAAAGAATTAACTGGCAAGGTGGGCGCTAAGTGTCCTGAAAATGCAAAACGTATTCCATTAATTTCTCAAGCAGGCTCTGCATGCGTGTCTTGCGGATTGTGTGTCTACGGTAAAGCAGACATAAGATTTTCTGCGAGTAAAAAATGAGCGGACCTGATTTTCTTGGAGCTGTGATCGGATCTTTCTTAGTGATTTTTATCATAGCCCCATATGCAATTGCGTTATGGGTTGCGACACGTAAATAATTAACTTGACAAATGGGTGAAAGGCCCGCATATGTGCGGGGTTTTCCACAGGGTTACGGGCTTTTGTGGATAACTCCTGGATTTGTGATAAATATCACAAAAGCTGCGACACGCCGATGTCTAATTAGATAATGTCGGTGGCTTACGCTATAATTGCGCTATTCAACAAACGAAAGGTAACTCATGGTAAAAGTAGAACACTCTCTAAAATTCGTTACAGAATTTGACGAAACTCATCCCGTAGCACAACGATTTTTATCTTTAGATAATTATTCACAAATTGCTATGCTAGAAAGCATGCTAAAGTCGCTTGTCTTGCCTGCTATCCAACCTGCTATTGACGAAATAAACGAAGGTGGCTCATACGCAATTCTAAAGGTGGCAGAATAAATGATTAGCACCGCTATGGGCTTGCTTGAAGCAAGCATGAACACACTACACTCAAACGACAGCATGATGATGGCTTCTGCTATTGTAAAATTCAGAAATGAAATGGATGAAGAAACTTTCATTAGGGCGTTATTTGATTATTCATCTCATCTTATTGCTAAGAACTCATCTGAAATTCTTGATGTCTTGCTAACCTCTGATGAAATGTCTGACCTCAATGCTACAATAGCCGAATTAGAAGAAATGGAGATAAACACACATGGGTAACAATTTTGCTACCGAACTCGCTGACTCTGAACTATTCCCTGAGTTAGATTTAGAAACCGCTATCGGTATTCACTTACAAAGTAATCACTATCCACCCGTCCCGCTATCTATGGTCGAACCTTGTATCGAAGCCTTAGACGCATACTACGAAGAAGATTTTGATCGTGCAATTGAAATGCCTGAGGGAGTATCGTATCGAGGACAAACTCACGCACCCGCTTGGGCAATTGTCCAACAGCACCACCTAGAAGCGTGGCTACCTGAAGAATTGTGAGATACCTCACACTCATAGGGGGTTGTCAAATGTCAGCCCCCTATGGTAAAATACTCAACTAATAGAAAGGAAGCAAAATGACCCTAAATGGTTATACTTACAAGGTTGGCGATTTATTCACAACCCTGAAGTCAAAGAAAACAGGAATAATCAAAGAGATTATCCCTAACGCATCTGGCTCGGTGCGTATCTTGCTAGAAATGCCAACGAAAGAAACTCGTTGGACTAGCGTTTCTGCCGAAACCCTAGCAAACTAAACAAACAGGCAGGGGGGTTGTCAGACCCCCCTGCTATAATAACCCAAAACCCACAAACGAAAGGAATACAATGTCAAGAGGCAAAGCCATAAATGTCAAGATTGCTACAACTAAAGTAATCAAGGCACTTGAAACCAAACTAGCCCAACTCCAAAAGGATAAGGCTAATCAGAAAGTCAATGAGGAAAAGTTCTCAAAGGCACAAGAGAAATACAACAAGGAGATTGCTAAGTTAGCACTTGGTCAAATCTCTAAGGCAGAGGACTTGTCTGCTCACACTCGCTACAATGGCGAAATAAATGTATCGTTCTCCTTGCCAAAGGGAACTATTGAACTTCCAAAAGAACCTGAAAAGGATTTTGAGAGTTTCCACGATTGGCAATACAAGGAAATGGTAGAGGAAATTGAAAACGCTATCCGTATTCTGAAAATGACAGATGAGGAAGTAGTTTCAACTTCAACTTACAACGCTATCGCTAGATACTTGTAAATCACTTTCCTGAGCATGAAATAAAACTGCTCACCAAACCACCACAAACAGAAAGGTAAAACAAATGACATTAGGCGGATACACTTATCAAGTAGGAGATTTATTCACTACTTCTAAGACAGGCGTTACAGGCAGAATTGAAAAGTTTATTCCTGTTCGTCAAAATGTAACTCGTGTTATGTTGCGCTTGGCAAATAATCAAACAAGATTTGCTATGGTAAAAACATACTAACAGAATTGCTCTCTGTGTTCACGGCAGACTGCGATCTAAAACTAGATTAGATTGAACTTTCTGCGAAAGTCCCTTGAGAGCCTTCATCCTGAGCATGATGTAAAACTGCTCTAAAACCCCCCGACCCGTGTGACTAAGATCACATCTCATTATGTGAGATTAATTAAGAAATAGATTTGTATTTCCCACATTTTTTTGCTATGCTTAGTTATACCAACAAGAAAGGAAAGCCCTAATGATATCAACCGCATTAGCAATACAAGAAGCAACAATGGAAGCCGTTCATGACGAGGAAACTATGAATATGGCTGCCCATATTTTTCATTCACGAAATGAAGTTTCAGAGGATGAATTTATCAGAATGATGTTTATGTATTCTGCTCATCTATCAGCGATTACTGCTACTCTAGTTACTCATGCCTGCTTGACTGAAAGCCAACTAAATGATATGCTAGAAACAATAAAAGAAATGGAAACAATGGGAAAGGACATTGAATAATGGAAGAGACAACAATAGAGGTCCCCTCACACTATAACGCTAATCAATTAGTAACCTATAAGGTTATCAAGGATGGCGTAGCCTCATTCCCAACTACTAAGGTTAATGACCTTGAGTGGGAACTAGAGCAATACCGTCGCACTCAGGACAGAGTTAATGAACTCCAGTCTACAATCAATAAAATTATCGATAACATGTCTGAAGAGTATTGGTTTAATCCTAATACAGAAAAAGAAACAATACTCGAAGACCTTTGCGAGATTTTAAAATTCAACCCAGTTAAAACTGTAGAATTCTCTGCAGTAATTAATGTTAATGGTGCAATCGAAATTCCTCTAAACGAAGCAGAAGACTTTGATTTAGAATCATTCTTGTCAGATACAATTAGCGTTGATTCTTACGGCGGTAATGTTGATATTCATGATTGGAATATTGATAATGCATATGAAAACTAGTTTCTGATAGGGGGCTATCCGAAAAGGACCTGAGTACGTCCTAATAAACTGCTCAATTTTTATTTGAGATCCCCCGCAAATGGGTCGGGGGGCGTGATATAAATCACATGTGAGATTAAGCACATGTCCGATTTTTCCCATTTTAATTAAGATGATTTGACTTTATTTCCCCGTAATGCTAAACTAGATTGTAATCTATTGAAAGGAAAAAAATATGGCTCATGAATTAGAAACCCAAAATGGTGTTGCTAGTTTCGCTTCTTTCCGTGAACCTGCTTGGCATGGTCTAGGCACAGTATTCACAGAAGAAAAAAATACAGCAGAAATGTTGGCTGCTGCTAATCTAAATAACTGGAATGTTCGTCTTGAAGATGTAAATATTCCTACTCACTTATCATCAGATAAGAACTACCAATATGTAGTGCGTACCAATCCTACAGATAACACTCAGACAGATATTCTTGGTGTTGTAGGTGAGCGTTATCATGTTCTACAGAATGAAGATTTATTTTCATTTGGTGACAATATCCTAGATGGTGGTGGTCGTTGGGAAACTGCTGGCGCTATTCGTGGTGGTCGTGTAGTATTTGGCTCTCTTGCTCTTGAGCGTGAGACAGTGCTAGACCCTAATGGTGTTGCAGATAAGGTAAAGACTTATCTTCTTATCAACACATCACACGATGGCTCTATTGCTATTCAAGCGTCAATCACTCCCGTTCGTGTTGTGTGCGCTAACACTCTCAACCTTGCTCTTGGTGGCGTAGGTCGTAAGCGTAATAAAGGTATCAAGCAATCTTTCAAGATTCGCCATACTCAGACAGCACAAGGTAAAGTCGCTATTGCTCGTGAGGCTCTTGGTCTTGCCAATACCTACATGGATGAATTCGACAAGATGGCACACGCAATGATTCAGAAAGAAATCACAGCCGTTGATTTTAATAAAATCATTCTTGCTGCTTATCCAAAGCCTGAGAAAGATACTAAGGGCGCAATCAAGAAGTGGGAAAATAAAGTTGATACAATCAACGATATTTACACTGGCGAATTCAATGGCATGATTGCTAACACTGCTTGGGGTGCGTTCAATGCTCTAACTGAGCGCCTTGACTGGTATCGTTCTGCTCGTGGTGGCAATAACGAGAGTATTCTCGCTGCTGCTAGTGGATTTGACCCATCTATCACAGCAGAAAAAAATCGTTTGCTAACTATTGTTCGCAACACATTAGAATTAGTGTAAACTAATTCAACACCTGAGCAAGTGTAAAAACTGCTCACTATTTTTTTTGCAGATCATAAATTGAAATTGTAATCTTAATATGTGAGACGGGTCGGGGGTGTCCGTTTTGTACCTTTTATTAAGAATGATAGTATTATTTTTTAAAATTTTTTTATTAAGAGGGACTTGATTTTTTCCCGAAATTTTGGTATTCTATATTTACACCAAGAAAGGAAATAAAAATGAAAGTTGAATTATATGAAATGGAATATTCTGTTTCTCCAGGAGGCAAGGATTGCTGGGAAGCAACAGTATATACAGGCTTAGGACATTCTTCTAACTATAGTGAATATAGATCTGCTGGAGAGGCTTTAGACCATTTGATTTCTGTATACCCTGGCGTAGAACTAGAAGTTGACGTAACTACCCTTGAAGCGTATAATTTACAACAGGAAAGGGTATAAAAATGTTAGTAGACGACTTAATTATTAAAGTATATGAGGATAATTATTCCCATATGGACTTTATGGAAAATATGAATGGTGGAGACTGTGATTGTGCTTTACATTCTTTCTTTAAAGTAATAGAGGTTTATACATGCTAGGTTATGAAAAATCAGATTTAGACATGATGATTGCTAATGTAAACATTGCTTCTAAGCAATTAGGCAATTCAGGTATTGCTAGGGGACTAGATGAAGTATCTTTATTTCTTCAAGGTCTATGGGCAGAGGGGTACTTTGACTAATGGATAAAGTTTTATACTGGTCAGATCTAGCAGAGTTAACTCATCAAACACAAGTAGATTTATTTGACTTCTGTGCTTGTGAAGAGCAAGAGTTATTTCCATATGAGGATTGTCCAAGGGTGTGACGAAAGTCACATTACGAGGGCTTGACTTATACCCCTGATTTTGGGAAAATAAGACTATGGACATTTACTTAGAGGAACTCACCAAAACTGTAGCCTATCACGATTCGTATTGTGATTGCCGTGATTGCGCTATGTATTATTTTCTAACAGAAAGGGAAAATGAAAATGCCAATGTATGACCTAAAGGTAGTAGTAGAGTATTTCTATGAAGTAGAAGCAGAGACTGAGGAACAAGCAGAGGAACTTGGTTGGCACTATGAAGACCACGCTTACTCAGGCGAAGTTTATTCTATTGAGGTATGGGAAAAAGAAGAAGAGGAAGTAGAACTAGATGAGGAGGTTAAGTAATGCCTAACTGGTGCTATAACTATCTTGACATATCAGGTGATGAAGCCTTGGTTGCAGATGTAAAACGACAACTCAACAAACCATTTGTCATGAGCCATGATTCATGGAATATGAATACAAAACAAATGGAAATATCAGAAACAAGTTATTCAAACCCTGTCTTTGCATTTCATAATATATATAATCATAGACAAGACGGTATCTCAGATGAGGATTACATAAAGCAACCTGACCATACCCTGCCTTTAGAAGAATCTCTTATGTTCAAGGGCAACCATTGGTACGACTGGAATGTTCGCAACTGGGGAACCAAATGGGATGTTGCAGTTCGTGACGGTGATGAGTATCCTGAGACTGAGTTATATGAAGAGACTGATAGTTCTGTGGGGTATAAGTTTAATACTGCTTGGTCTCCACCTGTTGAGGCTATAACTAAACTATCAGAACAGTATCCTAGCCTAGAGATGAATCTATCTTATGAGGAAGAAACTGGTTGGGGTGGTTCTGTCAACTTCAATAACGGTATTGCTACTGAAGAAGAATCATATGAAAACAAATGTAGAGATTGTGATTCACTAAATAGTTTAGAATACTGTGAAAATGATTGTGGTGAGATTTGTTCAGAGTGTAATTATATGGGGGAAGCAGACCTTGACTGTGTTGCGGAATGTGATACCCACAAGGTATACTTGGACAATGTGCCAGAATACAGAAAGGTAAGCAATGATTGACAAGTTAGTAGAATATATCAAGTTACATGCTCTTAGCATGGAGCAAGATATTGAAAACATTCATACTAAATATGAAGCAGGTGGTATGTATTCAAATGAGGATACGTACATGGAAGAGTATTTGGCAGGTGCCATTGCTGCCTGCTATCATATTCTATCTACAATTGACGAGTTCAGAAAGGAACAGTAGTGGAAATATCACCAACAACATTAGAACCATACCTGCAAAAACAGGTAGACCATGATATCAGCGGTATCGATATCATGCACGGTCACCTAAAAGTTCTCATGCTGCAGGCAGAGCAAGAACTAATTAATGCACAGGCTTTGGAGGATGAAACTGAAGAGGCTATGGATTCTATGGAACGTAAATATTGGGAGGGTATGTGTGACGCATATGCTCATCTATATAGTTTGACATATGATTTATCATTCGCAATAGCAGCAAGAAAGGAAGAAGAATAATGGGAGCACGTTGTACATTTGTATTTAAAACTAGTGAGGACCATGCCGTGGCACTATACAGCCACTGGGGTGAGGACTCGTTGTATCCAGACCTGGCAGCGGCATTGAATCATGCAAGACCTAGGTGGACGGACCCTTCATATGGTACCCGTATGGCAATTAGTTATTTAATTCAGGATAACATCATGGACGAGACTGGCTTTGGTATCTATGGGTGTGACCCTACGGACCAGGCATTCATGGACACACCAATCACAATTGATTTTACAGATAATACTGTAGGCAATGGTGAAGACTGGCATTCATTTGATGAGTTTGTTAATTATCATGGAATGGCTATCTCAAAATAAATTTATCTGAGAAGACGGAGAATGGGTCACTCCGCACACAGGGTGAGGCGCAGGCTGTGGTGGGTCTTGCGCCTCCCCACCTTTTTTGGTAGAATGGAGGTATGCGTATATTGAGAGGTCTTAGGCTAGGAATATCAAAAGAAGAAAAGGTTGCTATTGCTATTGGCAGACTTGTATCTGACTTTGGTCTTGACCTTGAGGCAGTTGGAAAATATCTAGCAACAACACAGCCATATGTAGTTTATGCTCGTGTGCTGGAGGTATTAGAAGCAACTGAATACAACAAGACTGTATCAGAGTATAGGCAGATAGGACAATACTATGGCGACCAACTTCGCTAACAAAGCGGGTATATTATCAGATCTCTGGATTAACTTTAGAGATGAAGAACAGTTCAGTGACTTTATAGAATATAATGACATTGGACTCCCGTTAGCATATTTTGTTCATACTGAATTAGTTAAACCTGCTGATCAAGCAATAATGTATATAGAAGAAACATTTAATTTGTTATGTGCTGCATTAGAGTTAGATCTAGAAGGAGACTATGAATCATTGAATGAAATGTTTGATAAATCTAATAATGTAGAGTAGGGTTGACAGCCTGCAGCAGATGTGCTATGCTGTGGGCTGCGCCCCGACCCTATCTTTCAAATTCCAAACACTTTATTACGAAGATAGTATTTTTTTCCCAGAATTTTTATTACGATCAAACATAAAAAATCCCAGCATTTTATCAAACAAATTTTTATTTGTCAAATCAGGGTTATATCCCTTATACTGTATATAGGTATGTTTGTCAAGGATCTTTTATATACCGCCGCCGAATGGCGGCAGCCCCGAAGGGGCGTGAGATTTCCCAAAAAAACATTAAGAACCCTTTTCAAAAAATCCCTGAAAGTTTGGCGGGGTACAAAAAGATATACCCAAATCCCTCTATATAAAACATTACGAAAACACTTTATTTTTCCCTGATTTTCAAACATTTTAAAACATTTTTATATGGTTTTATAACATTTTGTTATGGTTTTTAAACATTTTTAAACCACATTTTGTCTATAATTTGGGACAAATCATTTGACAAATATGGTTTGATATGGTATTATGCAGGCTATTTGGCTATTTGACATATAAGGTTTTATATGATATGGGGTTTGGGAACTGGGTTGGTTTGAACTGTCGCATTACGATCCATCTTCTAAAGATGTTCCATTCCCCACTTTCCTCCCTTTTCCTCCACCTATAGTATATGAAAATATAATCAGTAATATATTTTTGTGGATAAACCTGTGGATAACTATGAGATTTTGTGGAAAACGGGGTATACAAATCAGGACATTTAGGCTATACTTGTCATATGCAATTCATTCCTGAGCATCAAACCAATAACCTAATCTTGAGGTTTATAGCCAATCAGATATTTCACCGTATATCCCATATGTTCTTATCTAGGTCATTAAGGATATATTATATATATGAGAATGAGTATGATGAGGATAACTCCTTTGTACCGCCGAAGTTTGACCATCTTAGAATTAGAACCTATAACTGGCTATACAATGTTTTAGATAAGCCATATAGTAGATGGGGAACACATTACGATATATCTTTTGATGATGAAGACCAAGAATTAATGGATAGGCTTGGCTCTGATTATGACGAGAATGGTATCCCATATTGGGAGAAGACAGGAACAGTGGATCCAGATTATGATTTACGATAAAATATCTACATGCCTTGAATGGCTAAGTATAAATGACATTGAATGGGATTTGACATACTAGCCAACACTTTGCTATAATTATATCTAGAAGGCATGAACGGCTGATGGTTTACCGTGTGGTCGTACCTCTTCTAGCATCCGCTCCCTTTCTGGCGGATAAGTCGCCTCTCCCTTTCTGGAGGCGCACTCCTGAGCATGAGTCTAAACTGCTCCCTTTCTGTATAATATAGATATGAGTCTATACAGAGAAAAGAATGAGTTTATTCCCATTATGAGGGATACAGATGATCATATAGATGATTATGAAGCAATAGGCATTGATTGATATACCCCAACCATATTGCCCTGCAAAGGGGCAAATGTTGGTTGTGGGGTTCTATTTTGCGCCGAACTTTAAACGCCGCTTTTCCCATATTTCTAGATCTTGCGGATGATCAAAGTCTTCAGTCCAGTCGTTGATTTCAACATAGTTTGATTTATTTGTAAAGTGATGCTGTACCCGTAGGCTTTCAAGGTTCCTTATCTTTTTATACAACAGGTATGTTCCAGGACCTTTTTTGTTTTCTTCTATTACCTGCTGTAGGACATTACGAACGAACTCTTTTTGTCCCCCGTCAAAACTCAATGCAAATATTTCTTTATATTTTTTGCCAGTAATTTTTGATGCTTTGGGGCGTAGAAAAAACTGTATTGGATCTATATTATTTGCTATTGTCTCTACCGCTTGATCAGAAAACCAAACATCACCAAATGCAATAATTGTTCTATCTTCCCCCCACAGATGGACTGATGAGTACAGTTTGGCTGCATCATTCCAGTTGCCTTCAAGAGGATATTCAGTGGCAGCATTTATACTTATATTGTTTTTAGATATTACGACTATATCATTGCTAAACTTATTAAACTGATTAATGGTTCTGTTTAGCAGTGGTTCGCCATCTATTATTGCAAGATGTTTTGGGGTATTACGAAAGTTATTCCAACGTGTACCTTTTCCTGCTGCTGGAATGATTACTCTCATGTCAGTCCATATAAACTAATACATCAAATGCTTCTTCGCAAGATATACATAGTGATGTTGGCTTGCCTTTAACATACTTACCGTCGCCGAGAATTATTTTTCCGCTTTTTTGCATGTCTAATAGATCTGGCGTTAATTTACCATAAATAATTGGTAATAGTTTTACATGACATTTTGGACACATAAGAATTATTCTATCATAGTTGCATTTATTTTTGCTATAAGGTATACTCTTTATATGGGACAATGTAAATGTGGTTATTCAACTGAGTATCCAGACTGCAACGGCACACATAAAATTGTGAAAGCAGTTAAGGATGATATTATTAAACAATTAGAAGATATAGATATAGATGGTAGCAAACTAAATGCTCTTGGGTTTAAAATGCTTGCCATCGCAGCAATCAGGGGTAAGTAATGAAACATGAGGACTTGAGAGATCCTTTCACATATTGGAGAGAAATCTTGACTATGGTATTTATTATAGGCTTTTTACTTGGCGTATGGGCTTCTTAAAATACTGTAATGACTGTAATACCCCGCTACAAAATGGGGCTTGCCTTTATTGTTATAATAATAAAGAAGCGTTAGAGGAATTTGAAAAAGAAGACGATATGTGATATCCTTATAATAAGGGTCTAATTAAAATATAGAGAGCGAGATATAAATGAATCCTAAAGTAACTATTGTTGGAAGACTTGGCAAAGATCCAGAGGCTATTGGACAGTCTGGAGCACGTTTTACAGTTGCCACAAACGACAGAGTAAAGAATGAAACAACGGGTAAGTGGGAAGATAAAGACACATCTTGGTGGACAGTAAAGGCTTGGAAAACTCTTGGACAACAAGCACTTGCTAACCTTAAAAAGGGACAAGAAGTAACAATTGTTGGAACAATTTATCAAGAAAGTTGGAAAGACAGCAGTGGCAATGCAAGAACATCCTATGAAGTTAATGCAGAATCAATTGCTCTAACTCTTCACACAATTGCAAAAGAAGTTCCATCGCCTGCTATGGCAACAGTGAGTGGAGAAGATCCATGGGTCAAGGCTAATGCCTAATTGGACAGAGGAACTCTCAGACGAGCAGAAGAAGCAAGTCTGGGAGTTCATTGTTTTTACAGTAAAAGAAATACGAGAGCAGATTGCTCTTGATATTGAGTATACTTATGAAGTATGGGCTACACACGGCAAAACAAAAAGTCGTAGAACTAAAAAGGCTTTTGAAGTTTGTGCAGATATAGCCAGAGGATTAAACGAAAGGATGCCAGATGAAACTAACAGAGGCAGCACAGGAGAAGGTTAGAGAATTAATTAAGGGTACACAAATTGCTATCCCTAATCATGAAATATTCTTACGTGTTACTGTAATGCCTGGAGGATGCTCAGGGCTAAAACATCAAACATATTTTGATTACGAAAAACGTGATAATGATAGCGTGTTTAGTTATGATGGGTTTGATCTTAGAGTAGATAATCTATCTTTGCCTTATCTAGATGGGGCTACCATAGAATACTTTGATACCATTGAAAAACAAGGATTTTTTCTAGATAATCCAAATGCTACAGGAACATGTTCTTGTGGTGATAGTTTTCACTAATGGTGTTATACTCACCATATGACAACAAACAGAATAGTTGCTCTTAGCACAACTTCACCTTTATTGCTAAGTCCTGCAGGAACACACTCTGGAGTTGATATCACAGTGCAAAATATCAACGCTACAGGATATGTTTATCTTGGCGGATCAAATTTAACTAACGCAAATTATGGTTTTAGAATTGATCCTAGCCATGCAATTTCAATTGAATTAAATGGAAGAGATGCTTTGTATGCCCTTGGTTCTACCAGTGGATTATCTGCTTCTATTCTTATGACTAATCTAGAACAAGGAATGTAATGGCACGTTTTTATAATCCACCAGATGTTGGCGTACCTGGTCCACAAGGTCCACAAGGTCCTACTGGTCCGCAAGGTCCACAAGGAGATCCTGGTCCTGCTGGAGGATTTGGATATTCAGCATCATATTGGAGCACTGTAGATCAAACTGGAACAAGTGGATCTATTCAAGCACATACATTAAATAATATTGATTGGGAAGATGGAATTCAGTTAGTAGATAATTCTAAAATTACCTTTTTATATGCTGGTAAATACAATATTGCATTTTCTGATCAGTGGCACCACACTGGCGGTGGAGGATCTGGTAGCACAGTAAATATTTGGCTTGCAAAAAACGGTACAGCAATAGAGGATACAAATACAAAAGTAATTGTTAACACTAATAATCCTTATTATGTTGCAGCATGGAACTTTTTTGTTAATGCTAGTACAAATGATTATTATCAAATAATGTGGTCTGCTGATACTACAACTATAAAATTAGAAGCAGAGCCTGGAACTGGCAGTGGTGCAAATCGCCATCCGTCAATTCCTTCTGTTATTGTAACTGTTAACCAAGTAGGTTAATTTGACAAAACCTAGGGGTAGGTATATAATAGAAGTATGGAAAAGGGTAGAGTAGTTATTTGTGATTTATGCAATAAAACTATAGAAGTTCGTTGGGGTATTTTTGCTCATCAATCTTTATACCGCCATAAAAAGGCTGATCATAAATGAAACAAAGAATCATTGAGTTTGCTGCAGATGGTACAGCAATTCCAGATATAAAACCTTCTAAAAACTCTATACCCACATGGTATAAAGATATACCAACTTTTAACAAAAAGAATATAGTCTTTAATGATGGCATAGAGCCATTTAAAAATGTCAAATCATGTGTACCATTTTTAGATGCAATGAACACTGGTTATACCGTTACACTATGGTCAGACGTTTATTGTAATCTTGGTGATACTGGTAATCATAATTTTAGATGGACAATCGGACCAGATCCTATTTTATACCGTGGTAAAAATAAACATTTTTTAACTACAACAGATGAGTTTACTGATGATAGTTTTGCATGGCAGTCTCCATACTGCTTTAAATTACCAGATGGTTACAGTGCTATTGTAACTCACCCATTTAATAGGCATGACTTGCCCTTTGTTACACTTACAGGAATTGTAGATGCCGATGATATTATGACTTCTGGTAATGTACCGTTTTTGCTTAAAAAGGACTTTAGTGGTATCATTGAAATAGGAACTCCTTTATTTCAGATTATTCCATTCAAAAGAGAAACTTGGAAAGCAGAAAGAAATGAAGAACTTCTCAAAATTGCTAATGATCAAAAAATTTCATCACAAAGAAAGTTTTTTAATTATTACAGAGATAAAATTTGGAAAAAGAAAGAATATCTATAGGAGATAATATGCCACACAGCGTAAAAGAAAGAATAACAATTGGATGGTGCGATAACGGAGTTGTAGAAGGACGTTTTGCAAGCGGTATTGTTAATACTGTCATTCAAGGAAAAGAATTTGGATTAAATATTATTAACACTATTCGTGTTAATGGTAATCAGATTGCACGTCAAAGACAATCTTTATGGGATTTTTGGGCAGACCTATCTGATAGTGAATGGTTGTTATGGGTTGATTCTGATATTATCATTACCCCACAAGTTGTAAAAATGCTTTGGGAAGTTGCAGATAAAAAGACTAAGCCAGTTGTAACGGGGACATATTTTGTTTCTGCAGAAAACGAACAAACTCTTATGAGACCAATGCCAGCGTTGTATTTAGAAACAGGTGATATTTATCAAACACAAGTTTTACATCCTTTGCCAGAAAATCAGGTTGTTCCAGTAGATGTGGCTGGGTTTGGACTTATGCTAATGCACCGCTCAATTATTGATCCAGTAAAGGCTGTTGCTGGTGATATTTCTGTGTTTGGAGAAAACCAACAGGCTGCTAATAAGTTTGTTAGTGAAGATGTTTCATTCTGTCGCAATCTTAAGAAAGCAGGATTCCAATTGTACGCACATACTGGTGCAACTGTTCAGCATATGAAAACATTTTCATTTGATAAAAACTATTACAACATATATTGGGATGCTATGACTAGCGGAAAGATTAAGAAGCCCGAAAATGGCTGATCCAAATCAAACTCCACAAAGAGGTGATTGGGCTTGTCCATGCAATGGCTGTAAAAAGGCTGTTGCTTTTGAACGCAAACAACTTTTAGAACTACTTGAAGTAACCAAAGTTGAATATCAGATTTATCGTGGGTCAAGTTTTGATAAAGATGGCAATCTTCTTTGGATGAAAGATGATGTTGAAGCATATTCTGAAGGAATAGATGTTGCAATTAATTTAATAAAAAGCAGAATGGATAAAAAGAAATGAAACTATTGGCAATAGGTATGCAACATCACGATCATAATGCAGCATATTTTGATGGAGAAAAACTACACTATCATAAATTTGAAAGAACAAAACAAATTAAACACTTTGAATATGAAAATAGATGGGAAATATTTAAAGATGTTCAAGAACTATGGAACTTTAAATTAGATGAAATAGATGATATTGTTATTGATTATGACTATGCTACCTTTTTTCAAAACATAGACCCAGAGTTTGATTTAACAAGACCAGAAGTGTTATTTTATAGAATACCAAAAAAATACAATCCTTTTGAATCTTTTGGTATAAAAAATGCATGGCATATAAGCCATCATTATTCTCACGCCTTATCCACATGGATGCTAGAAGATAAGAATAATTCTCCAAGAGTTAGAGTTGTTATAGATGGCATGGGAAATAATAAAACATGTACAATTTTTGAAAATAATGTTGTTATAAAGAGTGTATATGAGGCTGACGCTGGATCAATTGGGTTTCATATGAACAATGCTGCTATGTGGCTTGGTGTAAACAAAGTGAGTTCGCTTGACAATGCTGGCAAAGTTATGGGCTTACAGTCATACGGAAGGGTTCATGACCAATACTTAAAAGAAATTAATGAGTTTGGAATTGATAATGCTAATGCCATATTTGACTTGACTAGATGGAATAACTACATGAAAGATCCATTGTTAACTAATCTTACCCCTCTTGACTGGATTAGAACTGTGCATGAAAGAGTTGGGGATCTTTTAGTAGAACTATTTAGTAAGTATATTAATAAAGAAGAAAGTGTTTCGTACTCTGGAGGAGTAGCACAAAATGTTGTATGGAATACAAAACTAATTCATAATTTTCCTAATATAATTATTCCACCACATTCTAGTGATGAAGGATGTAGTTTAGGTGCAATTGAATGGTTAAGAAAATATCACGATCTTCCTGAGTTTAAACTTGAAAACTTTCCATATTGTCAAAATGATTATGCTCCAAGCACAGAGCCTACAGATGAAACAATTAAGTATGCAGCCAAAATGTTGGCAGAAAATAAGATTGTAGGTTGGTATCAGGGACATGGGGAAGTTGGTCCTAGAGCGTTGGGTCATAGGTCTATATTAATGAATCCTGCTATACCGCTTGGAAAAGAAATTATTAATTCTGTTAAAAAACGAGAAAACTATAGACCATTTGGAGCATCTGTTTTATCTGAGCATGTACTAGATTATTTTAAATATGATATAAAAGATCCACACATGCTATTTACTAATGACTTTAAGGTTGATACGTTCCCAGCAATTACTCACGTTGATGGCACTTGTAGAACTCAAACGGTAGAAAATGATGGATCTGCATACAGAAAACTAATTGAAGAATTTTATAAGTTGACTGGACATGCATTAATTCTGAATACTAGTTTAAACATTAATGGAAAACCAATTGCAGGATATCCTGAGAATGCTATTGACTTGTTTGAGTTTTCTATGATAGACTGTATGATAATTGGAAATACAATATTAAATAAATAATGGTCTGTAGTTCAGTTGGCAGAACAAGGCACTGTTAATGCCTGGGTCGTAGGTTCGAGTCCTACCAGACCAGCCAAGCGAATATTGCATAGTGGTAGTGCGTAACCTTGCCAAGGTTAATGTGCGAGTTCGATTCTCGCTATTCGCTCCAAGGTCCGTTAGTTCAGTTGGTTAGAACGCCACCCTGTCACGGTGGAGGTCGTGAGTTCAAGTCTCATACGGATCGCTAAGTCTCCATCGTCTAGTGGTTAGGACAACACCCTTTCACGGTGTAAACGAGAGTTCAATTCTCTCTGGAGATACTCGAAATAACATCTGAACAATGTTATGGAGATC
>Ga0255141_1000144_pt1 | contig 25910 bp, 32 predicted proteins | sample Atl_Cont_RepA_0h_FD_183178 | JGI IMG/M metagenome (GOLD analysis project Ga0255141, IMG submission 183178) | Freshwater microbial communities from Altamaha River, Georgia, United States - Atl_Cont_RepA_0h | ecosystem: Environmental > Aquatic > Freshwater > River | place: USA: Georgia | collected... | reverse complement strand
TGAACTTTTACCGCCGCCCATAGTTCGTCCTTTCAGTAATAGTTGTTGCTACCTGTATCAACAGGTTGCGTGTTTTGTTGGGGTTTCTGTGACATGCTCGGGGATACCTTGCCGCCATAACCTTTTGCTTGCAATCCCGCCAGAGGATTGTTGACAGAAGGGCCAATCCTTGCCTGATCCCAGCCGCCGCCCATGCCAACAGTTTGGGAATATCGGTTCGGCGCACCCATGCCAGGTTGAGAATTGGCTTGTGTGATGGCATTAGCCTGAGGAAAACTTACCGATCCTGATTTACCCGCACCCATGCCTACTCCTTCGGATACTTGTCTTTTATAGCCTTGATCGTGCTATAAAAAGGTTCAATTTTAGGCGTTTCCCCATTATCCATTGAATGCCAAATCATGTCCATCTGATCGCCTAGCAACGGATATTCAAGCGCCCTCTTCTGTCTGTAGTCCAAAACAGGCTCATAAGGCACATAAGTCACCACCCCATTTACATTCTTAGCGTTGCGAAGAGGCATATCTTGTTGTCCGACAAGATAATAGGCGCACCCATATTCCTCGCACATTGCTTGGTAATCTTCTTCTTTGCCGGTGTATGAACGCACGGCATTGTCGTTTTGGTCAAAAAAGTAAACGGTGTTCATTTGTAACTCCGCATTACAGTGACCCGCCACACATGCAAAGGAGATGTCGGGTTAACAATATCAACATCACCATTCACCCCAAACCTATATGTTCCTGCTGGCAAATAGGTTGTACAAGCCAAATAATATGACTGCTCGTATGAGGTTGATGGTGGGCCAGCTACTGCATCCGATGCATACACCAAGCCGCCCAAAGATTCGACGGTAAGCATGACAAGAGTCAAGTTGTATGGCAGAGAACCAACACTCAACAAGCCACCACTGGTTACTGTTACATAACCTGGATACGACATCACAAAAGTTGTGTAGACCCAAGCCGCATCAACAGAACTCAGACTGTAGCCTGAAAATTCAGTTGCAGAATTGTTAACAATATTGCTGTTGTTAACAACTTGACCATTTATATAAATTGATCCACCGCCAGGATTTACGATGTTGGTGGAAGAGTTTCCAAGAGCAAAAGTGCCATCAGCATTAATGATTGCACCTGATCCAGTCATGGATGTGCCACTGATGGCAGGGTTTGATCCTGACTGCAATAGCCCTCGAGCTACCAAGCCGTTGGCATAGATGTAGCCTGAAGTCCGGCTGATGTAGTAGCCCTGAGTGCCATAGGTGGCAGGATTTCCATAAATCGGAGGGTTGGAGCCGTTCCAGTTGTCAGAGCGAATATCCTGAAAAACAGAAGCAGCAATAGGACCAGTCCATGCCGTTTGATTCGGCGGGATGCCATTTACTTCATTGGGATTTCCGTTATAGGCTCCAAAAGCATACCAAAGGACAGAACCAGGTGGGCACACAGGAGGGCTAGCAGACCAACCAGCAGGTAGGGTAGGGCCTGTCGTGTATGCGGGAAGTGCAGGAGAGCTTGAGGTTTGCGGTTGGACAAAATAAGCCTGAAGATTTGTGGTTCCAGTTGTAGTCGTGATGATGTCAAGATCAACTGCGCTTCCGTTGTCCTGCACATAGGTGTAACCTGGCGATGTTGTGCCAACAAAGAAATCAATCTGTCGCCCACCAAAGACTTGGTAAAAAAGGAATTTTGTAGTCCCAAAACCACCAGTTACTTTGTACCACACATAATCAGCAGGATTGCTAGACTCAGTAGCAGTCCCATCATTGCGTAGACCGTAATAAAACCGATTTGTTGGAGAGTTACTGAAATTGCTACTGCCGTCAAAAGAATCCGCATATTTGATGTGAAGATACTTGTACAGATAAGCGTAGACGTTTCCGTTCGGATCATAAATTTGACCACTACCCTGATTAACAGCTAGAGCATCAGTCAGATTTGCCAACAAATAGTTGATCGCACCGGTAATCTCACCAGTGTCTGATCCTGGGTCTAGTGCAAAAGGCATTAGAAAACATCCTCAGTGACGGTCGCTTGCCAGTTCATTGCGCTGACCAACCATGTGTCCGTGGTATCGTTAGTGCCAAACTTCAAGGTGATTGTTCTGCCCTTGTTCTGTTGCGGATTCACCCACGGGCGATCCGTGTCAATGTTGACCGTGTTTGTTGTGGCGTACTTCGTAGATTCTTGAGTGCTGTTGGCGATGCCGACAGTAATGTTCAGACTGCCCGTGCCCGAAACCTCAGGCATGAGCCGGTGAACATAAGTTGTCATGCTGAATGGCACAGGCCCCTCTTTGCCTTGCAAGGTCAAATTGTTGCGCTCAAAGTAAGAATTGATGGGGTCGCCCGAGAAATTGTTACCTTGATTGGTTTGAATGAGTCGAGTACCAGGAGTGCCACCTTTTGCGTAAACAACATTACGCTTTGACAAGTTGTAAGCAGTTCCAGTCCAATAGGGGCCTTCCGTGCCCATGCAAGCATTCTGAATAACCTTGGGTGGATTCCAGCAATCAAGGTCGTAACGATAGGCCAACATCCTATTGCAGTAGCCAGTTGAATTCAAATCGGGATAGTAAATCTCAATTTGATTTTTGTAGGTGTTGTTGACCATGAAAACACGGTCATAGAAAGTCGGGTTCAGGTTGTCATACAGGTAATTGCGTACCCGCTGATTGCCCAAAGACTTGAAATTCGTGCCATCAAATACCCAGATATCCCTGCTGTCAACCCCATAAACATTGGTGTCTGTGTTTGTCCAGCAGTTGTTGTTCAGCAATCCACGCCCTTGATTCAAGAGGCGAACCCCAAAGACAGGAGCCGATGTGCTTTGGTAGGCGATAGGGCTGAAGATGACCGTATCCCAGTAGCTACAGACATAGAAGCTACCGCCAAGCATAAAGCCGTCAATCAGCGGTCCACGGACAGGAACTTCCTGCTCGTTGGCTACGTTGTTGATCGTCGGCATCCATGTCTCAGGAACCCCACTTGGGGCAAAGGTTTGCGACCACCTGACTGTTGTCGGGTAGTTATATGTCGTACCAGAAATGACTTTGCTCAAATTGCCAGCCACCATGATGTTGCCAACATTAGGAGAAGAATAGTTACGAACAAACCCAGCCGTTGTTTTGCTGACCCCAACATCGTAGTTCCACAACGCATCAGCCGTAACCACCATTTCGGAGCCGGTCTGAAGCAAGTACATTGGATTGTTTAGCGTGTCATTCACATAGAAAACACCGCCAACCCAAGAGGAAGTGATATTCAGGTCTGCTGTGTAACCTGGCAGGTAAATGGCTGGGTTTGAACCATAGCCTGGGGTAATGTTAGAAATGCCAGCAGAAGTGATCATGAACCACTTGCCTTCGCTAGACGAATTCCGTGTGGCGACTATGTAAACCCAGTTGCTTTCAGTCCGAAACCCGCCTTCCATGTAGATTACTTCATCAGTAATCGTGGAAAGAATGTTCACTTCCCCAAAGACTTTTTTGACCCCACGAACATCGGTTTCGACATTCAGGCCAGAGTTGTATTCGTTTGGAGCCAGTGCGTTGGAAGGCACATCAGGCGTGAACGACATGTTTGCCAGCGGGGATCGGAAACGGTTGTAGTCAGCCATAAGCCTCTTCCATCATGGCTAGGTTTTGGACTAGCCGAGCATCAGTTGGATTGAATTTTAAAGCCTCCTTGCAGAATCCGATAGCCTTTTCCTTCATTCCAAGGTTCCAAGCTGCGATGCTGGCTAGGTCAAACGGCTTTTCCGTCCAAACCGATGGGTCCATCGTGTAGACGGCTTCTTTATCAACGATTTTGAGAGCTTGGACGGCGCTGAAATAGCACTCGTCCCATTGGTGGTAACGATAGGCATGCATAGCCAAATCTACCCACGGCTCTCGAGTTCCTGGCGCTTCAGCAGTAGCCAGACGATACCATTTAACTGCATCCCAGTATTGTCCCTTTTCATCATAGCACTTGCCCAGCAACCGCATGGCATAGCACCGCTCGTTCGCCCAAGTCGCCCCAGGCAATGCCAAGTACCGATTTAGCGCCTCGATGGCTTCATCCCAGCGATAATGAAAGGTCAGTTCACGGGCGTGGTAAAAAGCGTTTCTCGGGCAGTTAGGGTCTTCTTTTACCGCTACATCCAGCAGATGCATGTATTGACCACGGCTTTTGGTAGGGTCTGGGTGATGGCTCACTAAGAGCATGTCTGTATGTGCCCAAACCTCATCAGTACGGGGGTCAGGCATTGGATACTCGTGACAGGGGTGCTTCCAGAAATATCCATGCCGGTGGTGGATTTTCTCGTAGTAGAAGGAAATCCCCATTCCCCAATCAAACTTGTAGCGTAGACGAGTGGTTTTTTCCGTCCAAACCCGCTCAATTTCTTCCCGCCAACCTGGCTCCAAAACCTCGTCCAAGTCCAAGCTGATGCAAACATCAATGTCGGCAGGAATCAGCGCTAGCACTGCATCCCTAGCTTTATCAAACCGCCACGGACGAATCCGAATGTCATGCACCGCCACCTGATTTTCTTGCAGTTTTCTTACGGTATCATCAGATGAGCCCGTATCGCCAACGACAATAATATCTGCATCTTTTGCCGAGTCACAGAATCGGTCAACAAAATGAGCCTCGTTGAGGGCGATGGCATAGACGGCGATCTTAATCTTTGACATTGCTTTCCAGTTCCTTTTTGAGTCGTTTCAATTCAGCCTTTTCGGCTCGGCGCTCTGCTTGCCACTCAGCCTTGTCCTTTTTATAGTCTATGGCAATCAGCACCACCAATGGTAGCGCCAAGAACAATACTATGCAAACCACGATGATGATGGTCCTGAACCATCTCGCATCTTCCCGAGCAAGTTCGAGAAGAGCATCAGCACCCACCATATCCATGCCACCACGAACATTACCGCCACCAGAACCATAGACCGTTCGATTCGGTGGTTTCTGAGGAGTTCCCGCCGCCATCTTGCTTCCCTTTCTTGCCTCTTCTTCAACTGCCGAGCAAACTCCTGCTCCTCCAGTATCTGATCGTACATTTTTAGGAAGCGACTGTAGATGTCTCTCAATTCCTTTGGAGCGTAGACCATGGCCTCTCGGATTTGGACGGTCATATTCTCCAACTGCATTTCAATCTCAACCCTGTCTAGGGCGCTGTCCTCCACAGTCGTGGTGGTTTTTGAGATTTCCTCCAATTCATTGCAATGCTCTTTTAGCTTCCTGCGAATCTCAAAAAACAACTTCAACTGCTCACAGACTTCGTGAATAGCCCTTGTCTGATATTCCTCGTAGGTCAGTTCTGGCTCTTGTTCCTTCTTCTTGGTGACGGGCTTAACGGGCGCTGGCTCGGGGGTCTTGACGGATGGAACGGGGGTAGCGGGGGGCTTACTTTTACCAAACCAACCAAGAATGGTAGACCATATTCCCTTGACCTCTTTAACAATTGCCTGGGCATCGTCTACCGCTTTCTTGATCTTTCCTATTTCTGCCTTACCCTGCTGTAAAAGCTCGCACCCCTTCCGGACTGCCGCAACAGCAGACTGCGCCATCAATAAGAGAGAGATAGGGTCTATGGCTTTCTCTCTCTATCGATTTACTCCGCTGCTGGAGTTTCAGCAGCAGTTGTTGCGTTAGGGTCGCTAAATGTTCCGTCTTCGTTCAAAACCCAACCGACTTGTGCAACTCCATCCCAATCAAAACATTGGCTCAAAAGATCAGGATGAAATGATTGTTCAATAGAGAATCCTGGAATAGCTTGCAGAATTTCTACAACAACATTGTTTTCAACTCTCAATTTCATATTACCACTCCAAAATAACCATACCATCAGCGCCTGGGCCATAGCCGCCGCCGCCACCGCCGCCAGGATAACCGCCTGGACCACCAAACCCGCCGCCGCCACCGCCGTTCACACCAGAGGTGTAAGAACCACCACCACCACCGGTTCCAATGAAGTCAATTGAAAATGCTGGCATACCTGACTTTGGCATTTCCCCACCGACATACGAACTTGGACTAGTTCCAGCGCCACCATTACCAAATAAGCCAGCTCCACCATTTCCAATCTGGTTGTTTGACGAGCCGCCACCACCAGAAGCAGCACTTGAACCCATGCTACTACCACCACCATAACCGATACCGCCAGCCCCAAACAAGCTACCTACGCCACCACCACCGTAGCCCGTACTTGTGCCGCCGCCATAGGAAGAGCCGCCAGAAGAAATGATGTCACCGCCAATTCCGCTGCCACCTGACGAAGTGCCAGATGATGTATAACCGCCTCCAGTTGCAGAAACATACGCCCCAAAAGATGAAGTGCCGCCAGAACCCCCAGTGTTAACGCCGCCACCGCCGACAGAAACAGGAACACTAGTAACGCCAGTCAAATCGTTGATGACTTTTAATGCGAAACCACCGCCTCCACCACCGCCACCACCGCCACCACCAAAGCAGCGTACACGGACTCGGTTTACTCCAGCAGGAACTGTCCAAGCTCCAGACATTCCTGCGCCAAATATAAGCATTTGACCCGTACCGAAAACTCCAGTAACAGGGTTAAAGATTTGCGAAACAATCGGAGCGCCCATTACATGGTTCCTTTCAAAGTTACAGTTCTTCCAACAGCGTTACCTTTAACACCAGTAATACCGGAGCCGTTCGGCATCGTGTAATCAAATGTTGATGAAGGAGCCGATGCGCTGTAATTTGAATTCAGCGTTGCGGTTCCGTTTGTTTGAACAATACCTGTTCCACCTGCTGGAGCAGCAGTAACTGAAACTCCTTGGAAAATGTATCCATTTAAAGTTCCGTTAGTGCTTGGATTTACAGGCAAACTTGCAGAAGTTGTCGTACCTGCAACTGTGTTTGCTGTCGCCGTGTAAGGGCCTAATGAAATTACCGCACGAGACGGAAGATTATTTGCATTTAAGTACAACATAATTGTGTTTGCACCTGGTCCACTAAAAGACGAAACACATGAACCTGAAGAACCAGATCTACCAGACACACCAGTCATATTGAAAAGAGCCAAAGCTGGCGCTGTTCCATAGTTATATGAACCGGTTGTGTATAAAGTAGATGTGCCGCCATTGTTGGCCTCCATAAAACACATCATCCCGTTACCTGCGGCTCCAACTGTAACTCTACGGTAATCACCGCAGTTGTAACTGTATTGAGAACTTCCTTGATAACCAGCAACTGCATTCAAGATATAAATGTAATTGGTGGTTGATCCACCAGTGAATCCTGGGAAAATAAATAAACCACAACCGGTTCCTCTCATAATTTTATTTCCATAACCACCAGTGCTAGAGCCAAATGTCCAGCCTGATGGATATTGCCAAGAAGTCCCGTTGATCGTGTAATACATGTAAAAACGATTTACAGAACTACCTTGATCTGAATATGTCAATGCAAATCCGTTCCATGGCGATGGCGCAACAGCAATATTAGTTGGAGAGCCACCAGTTGGGGCGGGGTTGTTAATTATTAAAGTACCGCCACTGCTGTACACAGCATAATATGCGCTGCTATAAATGTAAGCAAAAACAAATCCACCACCTGTAAGCGCAGCTAAATCAAAGTTGTAATCAATCGTGCTTACTGGGTTGTACATGCTTGGACTAGCAACTTCATTAACCAGCACATATGAAGAATCATATATAGAGATTGCCATATTGCTGGTACTTGCTTTAATCCAAGCAACAGCAAAACCACCGTTGCTCAAACACGCAACTCGAATGGTATTGTTTTCTACGATGGGGGAGCCAGCAGTGGTGATGCCAACATTAATTGTTGTGACCAATGCGTTTGATGCATTGTAAATATTCACATAGTTGATCAAGCTGCCAGTTGTTCTATATGCGATTGCATAAGAACCATTACTCCAAGATGAGCCATGAAGAGCATTACATGCTGATCCTACAATGGTTGATGCACTAGATGTAAACTGAGTGCTCAAATTTTGCGACAAAGTTGAAGATGTTGAAGCAACAAATTTTGCATAGCTTGGTCCTGATGCCAATTTTGAATACGCATTAACGTTGGTTGTTGCAGTTCCCACTGTTGCAGGAATAGAACTACCAGGAACAAGCTGATAACTTGTGTTACTTACCTTGAAAAACACCATCGGCTGGAACGATGAGTTATAACTAACACAATGGAAATAGAAATTAAAACCGCTTGTTGTTTCAACCGCAGTACCAGGAACAATTGGTTGATACATGCTTCCTGGCACTAAAATAGGAGCGGCTTTTCCGTTTGCGCTGTTTACACCGGTTAAACATGTTCCTGCATTGTTGAAAATGGCATAGTTAATTGCATATGTTGTATCACTCATAAACCATGCCCAAGTGCCATTAGAAAAACACTTGACATTCATGCTGGTTAAGTTGGGCGTTCCTGCTGTAGACCAAGTTGGGTTTATATTTGATGTCGGTAAAGTGTATTCAGCACTCAAAGTATTACTATTGTTCAATGTGACATATTGGTAAGTCCAAACTGAACTAATAAGTGACGCAAAAACGATAACTACGGTTGAACCATCAGACATTACATCACAAGCAACACTTGGTGATTGAACTTGTGAAGCTCCGCTTGGCATGTAATTTTGACTGTTTACAACAGTTCCAGATGTATCCAAAACGCGAATTGCAACATCATTTGGTCCGCTTCTACCAATAGCCATAACTAAGTTGTTATTGCTTCTTGTGCAGATTCGTAAAGGCCATCCAGCGCTAGAAGCGATAGATGTGTTGTACCAAGCAAACTGAGCAGTTCCAGTTTTTGTCCAGCAACGAACCCGTACTGTACTACTCACACCAACAACAATGAAGAAATAATCATTTGATGTTGTTGAAACTTCAATATATGTTGAAACATCAACGCCACCAGTAGATGTGTCCTGAACGGCAGCTAAAGTTGAAGTGCCGCTATTGTTGTAAACAGCATAATTCACAGACCAATTTGTGCCGCCACCTGAGTTTACCCATGCAACAACAAAACCGCCGGACGCAAAAGCCGATACAGAAATGTTTGTGTATGTGTTATTGATGTATGTTGAATTAATTGTTGTTGGTGCAACTACTTCAACATTGCTTTGGTTATAAATTTCAAATTGGGGGATGCCAGTGTTGTATTCAAAAAAAACACGGACAAGGTTTCCATTTGACAATTTTGCAACTGTTTGGCATTTGCCACCGTAGTTTTGAGTTGCCATATTGCCGGTAACATAATAGTTACCTAATGCCGAATTGGCAGTCAAAGGTTGATTTACTGTCAGATCAAACGGAGCAGAAGTCAAAGCGGTATTTGAAATCGGCGCATAATCGCCGTTTTTGTAGTAAATCAATTCACCAGCAGAAAATCCGGTTGTCGAATTTACAGTTACAGCATTTGCCGTTGTGTCAGAAACAGGCAGTTGGTTGGTGGTTCGTGACATGTTTACTCCTCGTATCCGTACACGCTAACAGATGCACCAGCAGCGCTGGTATAAACAACGATGTTTTTGGTAGCAGTAGCAACTAAGCCACCTCTTTCCAAAACCGAATTTGCAGGGATGATTGCATCGTACTCAAGGTACTCGCTTGTCGTGGGTGTGCCGCTTGCCGCAATTGCCAGACGCACGGCAATCATGCCGGATGTTTGATTTAGAAAACTGACTGTGATTGAAGCAGTCTTCCCCGCTGTGACTGTATATACAGTCGTGTTGGTCGCCGCTGATGGCGCTGATTGGGCTAGGATTCCTGTTGCCATTTCATTTTTTCCTTAAGAATTAACCATGAAGAAAACCTGGCCTATCGAAACGCCAGCATTGGGGAATGTTTGGCCTGGCGCAAACACAATGTTACCAGTCATTGTGCCGCCTGCAAGCGATAAATAAGGGCCTCCCAAAGTCCATGCAGTGCCATTCCAAGTCGGGGTTTGACCTGTAATTGAGCCAAGCAAAGAAGTATCCCAGCCCGTCCCCGTTGAAACCGCAATACCAGTAGCCGGATACACAGTTGGGCCAGCAGTGCCGGTCGGGCCTGTGGGACCTGCTACACCTGCGCCGCCGGTGGGGCCAGTGGGTCCAGCAACAGTAGAAGCCGCACCAGTAGGGCCGGTCGGGCCAAGAGCGCCCGTGGGACCCGTGGGGCCGACAAGGGATCCGTTATCAACCCATGACGAACCGTTCCAAATATACAAATGGTTGTTCGACAGGACAATATACGCATCGCCTACCAAGTTGCCTGTGGGAGGCAAATCACCAATATTTGCAACCGTGCCTTTGTATGTGATGCCTGATCCAGCGGGGCCGGTGGGGCCTACTTGGGTGTACATCACCTGCGAGACGTTAACGATAACGCCAGGTGTTGCCGGAACACTACCAGCCGCCGGCAACGTTTCAATCGAAACCTGAGTGCTATCAGTTACCCAATACAGTTCTACATAATCATTGACGGCGGTGGATGTTCCGATGAAGTCAACAGTTGCTACTGCATAGCCATATTCTGTTGAGCTTTTTCGTGCTGGGATATAGAACCGAGTGTTGGAATCGGGATAGTTAGAACCGTTGTACTTTAACCAAATATCAGCGTAATGAATCGAATTGCCGATGTTCATTAGCTGAACAGAATAGGTCAGCTTGTATGTTCCTGGCGTGGCAATAACAATCCGGCCTGTGCCAGACAGGGAAATGTTTTGCGCCGATGTTGTTTGAGCAATCGCAACGACTTTTTCGGTTGTTGAGCCAGTTTGGTCTGTGGTGTCAAAGAATGCACCATAGTTGCCCAAAGCACCGCCAGAACCTGTTGCACCCGTGGCTCCCGTGGGACCCGTTGGGCCGGTATTGCCCGTGCTACCCGTAGGTCCCACATTACCCGTGGGGCCTTGGGGGCCGATACTTCCCGTAGGGCCTGTGGGACCTGCACGATAAATCGGGCCAGGAGCAGACCAAACCAATGCTGCTGTAGAACGGCTATTAACGAGCGTAATAGACATCCAAACAGGGTTTGTTGGGTTTGTGGGAATGGAGTTTGACCACCCTGCTGGAGGTGTGCCAATGTTTGTAGTGAATGACCAAGAGCCACCGGTCGGGGTGGCTGGCGCTGTAGCCGATTCTTGGAAAACCAGCCACTCAAAGTATGTGCCGCCAAAGGTGGTCGTATTACCGTACAGACCTACTGATTCATTTGCCATGTTCTAGCCTCACTTGAAGTTGTAACGGTAATCACGGGGTTGCCACTCAGAAGTGAGGTGCTGATCGCCGCCACGCCACTTGTCTTTGTAGTTCTGATCCTCAATCAGACCATACGAATCATCAAAGCGACCCAGCCACTTTTGCGACTCTTCCAAGTTTTTGTTCTTGTCGTAGTAAGCCCACAAAGTACCGTAGAAATAGCCTTCAGGGAAGCTATTCAGAACAGCGTTTGTTTGCACGACAGGCTCAAGGGCATCACCAGTAATTCCCAAAAGGAACGGGAATGTCTTTTGGTAATAAGCCTTGATGACGCAGCCTTCACCAGGATTAGGGGTGAAAACATATTTTTGCCCGACCTCAGAGAACGATGCACGGATGACTCGAGGCACACCAAAAGGCCGAACATAAAGCTGGTCAATCATCCGGCGACGAATAATCTCACGGTCGCCAACACGGTCGTAGATGATCCAAGGACCATATGAAGCGGCGGGAGTGCCTGGTTGAACTTGGCTGTTCGGTGTCTCTTGGAAAAAGAGAATAGGCCAGTTCATGTCGGCAGGAATCGGGGCAAATCCGTTTGCGTCTGTCAGCAGAGTGCTTGGGTAAGCATCATCGTACGGGTCAGAACGCAAAGCAGGAATTTCCAAAGTACGCATTTTCAGTTCTGCCAACTGCACCGATGCAAGAATCTGCATGGTGTCAGAACGAGGCAAAGACAGAATTGCAGTTGGATAGGTGAGGTCAGTCCACACGCCATCAGGATCGCTGACCGTGATGGTTGTGGAGGTGACAGACAATACCAAGGTGTATGGACCCATCAGGTTTGGACCGATGAAGTCCCCAGCAATCACGGCAGATGTGGGATTGGAGCTGGTCGTAATGACCTTGGTATTGCTGTCAAAAGACGATGCATTGATCCCGATTGATTGAGGAATGGACCCAACCCATTGGGCTATTCTGCTAACCAGGGAATTAGCCGATTGAAGGTAAGGGACCATGCTTCATCCTCATTTGGTCGGAATGATTGGATTATAAGGAAGAGGGATTTTTCCGCTAGGGTGGCAAACGAAATCTGAGTAATATTCGTTCACGATAGCGTAGAAAAGAATCTTGTCTTTCTTGTCTTTCTTGATAAGTTCCCAAGGGCGATTATCAAACCATTTGGAACTGATCTCATGGGCAAAGCACTTGGGCAGGTTCATGGCATGGAAGGTTCCGGCAAAGAAGGGATTGTCCGTCCCGTGTTGCTTGTAGAACTCACGCATGTTCTTGCAGTCTTGGCGAATAGACTCGACGTTCTTTTGGTCAAACTGGATGTACCGAACGCCGTCCTGAGCCCCAATCTTGTAGGAGATGTTTGCGGTGTCAAAGGTCTGCGACCATGTACCCGATTTCACCTCGTTGTAGAGTTTGTCGTTCTTGCGTAGAACGCCCTCAACTCCCGCCTCAAGGTTGCCCTTAAGGTAGTAGTCCTCGTTTACTTTGGCTTCTTCGTTGTTCAGGTTCAGTTCCATTGCTTTACTCCTTACCAAAGGGGGCTGTCGCCAACCCCCTTCAGAAAGCGTAATGCCTTGGACGCTATCAGGTGAGATAACGCTGAACTTGAGCAGAAGGACGGGGACCCGTCACAGTTGCACCAGTAGGCGAAATCGCAGCCAACACAGCCACACCAGCGGGGTTACGCACAATGAGCGTACCTTCCATGATGTACTGGTCAAGCGAAGCGTCAGCGTTGGAGAACACTTCGTTGTTCGGGCCGAGTTCACGCAAGGAACCCCACTGAATAACATCAGGGTTCATGAACAGGGCAGAAGTGTTGTCAGCACCAGTCTGATCCATGACCCAGCAGTCATCGATCTGATAGGTGTAGTTGAAGTCACCCTCGTAGGTGCTGATTGTGTCGCCCTTGTCAGCCGGATTAAAACGGTTGATAGAACGGCTAGTCGGCATCATGTCCGAGATGTGAGTACGCATCGATGTGGGAACCACCATGTTGGTGATCTTGGCATTGAAGCGCTGTTCAGCGGTAGTCACTAACTGCTTGTACAGGTAGGGGCTGAATTGCTGAAGAGTCACACCAGACGAGAAGGTGAAGTAACCAAGACCGGCGTTAGGCAAGGAGCCGTTGAACGGGGTGTTGGTTGCCACTGCTGAAGTGGTGTCGTTGCTGTCGGAAGCGGCAAGGTTCAGCACAGAAGTGCCGTCCGTGTCGTTGCCGGAGCGAGTACCTGCAAAAGAGTACAGCGAACCAAAACGGCGACCATCGTTGGGCGTTGCGCCTTGAGTAGCCGACTGACCAGAGTACTTGATAGAAGCACCGTCAGCACGAACCATCTGAAGTTCAACGTCGAACATGATTTCGGTCAATTGCTTGACCTCTTGGTAAGCCTGGGGATCGCCACCAGCTTGCTCAACAGCACGGGCAGTACCGGTTGCACCAATGATGGTGGTGAAAATCTGGGTGTAGTTACCCAAGTTTGCACGGGTGTTGCTTTGTGCGGCAGAAGACGACACAGCAGCGCCTTCCAGCTTGGCGTTCAGGCTGGGGGTGCGGAAGTAGTCGATGGGCCAAATGTGCAGGGTCGAGTTGATCTTGCGCTTTTTGCTCATAGCCATGTTAGTGACCGGAGTGCGGTCCTTCACATAGTTAGAGACGGTCAAGTCAAGGTCTTTGACCACGATGTCGGTTTGGTACGGACCTGCGCCGTTACCAAGGTTTGCAGAGGTGATTGTTGCCATTTCAAAACTCCTAAAGATTACTTACGGCGGTTCTTGTTAGCCATAAGCATGGTTGCCAAAAGATCACGCTGGGCATTCTTATCGCCAGTCTTGGCCTTCTTTTGAAGTTCGACAGTTGCATCTTCCGGCGCAGTCTTGGCCTTGGCTACAGGTTTGCTTGCCGCCGCCAGGGAACCCCCGACATTCTTGACTTTCGGTCCCTCACGGAACTTCATGCCATCACGGATCAAACCCAACAAATATTCATCACTGCTCACCAAATCAATGTTTGGCACACCAGGAATAAACGTACTGTTAGCCGCCTTCCAATCCTTTGCCAGCTTGTCACGGAGTTCCGTGAAATTAGCCTTGTTGCTCAATTCTTTGTCTGAAAAGCTCTGACGAGCCCTGTCAAGTTCAGCCTGAACCATTTGGGTTCGGTGCTGGTAGAACTGTTCAACCTTTGGCCTGTTCGACTTAATGAACTCGGACTTCTCCTGAATTAACTGGAGATTGGTTCGGATAGCCGCTTCAGCTTCAGACCGTTGGACTTCATCTGATGCAGTATCACGAATCTTTGCCCATTGCTGGTTATAGGATTGGAGCGTGATTAGCTCATCAGCCGCTGATTGCAACTGAGGAACAATGGTCAGCTCTAAACCAATCTGCAAACCATCAAGTTCATTGCGCCGCTTTGCAACTTCTTCTTCAAACTCAGCCTTCTCAGCTTTAAGTTTGCGAGCATTTTCATGGATAGCACTACCTTGACCTAGGATAGCCGCTGCCTTGCTTACGGGTATCTCCACAAAGCCGTTTGGTGCGTCTTTGTTCGGAATACGCCAAAGCATGTCAGGATTGGCTTCCGCAAACTCCAAGAAATTAATTGGGTCGGTTACACCATCGGTGGCCTCTTCCACTTCCTCGGACTCTACTGATCCTTCTGCCTCAGTATTACCATCTTCAGGTTCGGCTTCCTCAACAGGAGCCGCCTCAGGGGATTCGGCTTTCGCCTCTTCTTGTCCTGCTGGTGGCGGGGTACTGCCCTCAACCTGCGGACCGTTACGCCGATTGGCGGCAATCATCGCAGCGATGGCATCCTCAGGACTACCAGTTTGCACAGTGGCGGGTGCTTCAGTCGCACTTACGTCTGTCATATATTAACCCATTTCATTAGTTTGTTGCACATTTTTTTGTGCCAATTTCCCGATATATTCCGTTTTTTCCACGAAGGAGACGAAATCTCGGACCCCAGCAACATAGTGAGCGTTGCGTATTCTTTCCTCGTCAGTCGCTGAATCCTCAAGCTGACTCAGCATGTCGAACCTGTACAGGTTAAACATCAATGCAAAATCTTGGTTAGCCAGCAGTCGTCCTGCCGTCTCACCATTCTGAATGGCTAGTGTCCGTCTCTCCGGCGTGGCTCCTTTCTCAGCATCCCGCTGATTGCTTCTACGGTTGAAATATTCTCGGATTCTTTCCAATAACATTGCTTTGCCTTTCTCCAATTAATCGACCTGAACCGCCTTGAGCTTGCCAGCCTTAGCCGCCATTGCCTCAAACATGTTGTCGGTGTCAATGTCTTGCGCCTTCTTAAGCGCCAATTCAGTGTTAGCCTGGTTGAGCACGGCCTTAGTTTCCTGCTCCTTGGCCTGTGCTTGCATCTTGGCTTGCTCTGGTGAGGGAGGCTTCTGAGCCATGGACTGGATAATCTTGGCTGCTTCCTCGAGAGTGGGCAGATACGAATCCACATCCCGAACACCCAAGACCCGCAAGGTATCCTCAAACGGACGGCGCACTTTGTAGAATAGCTCTGGAACGGAAGGGTCAAGCTGACCAACCATAGCCGCAAACTGTTGCTGGGTCTGCATGATCAACTGCTGGCGGGTTAGGCGGTTTTCGTCCGACAGGAAGCCAAGAGCCAAATCTATGGAAATCTGCTTGCGGTCAATGAACTCGTAGTTCTCCATGCTTAAAGCATCCAAGAAAGGCTGGCCTTCCCCACAAACCGCCGCCAACTGCTGGATGTTGTAGTCATCCGAGTATTGGATCAGCGTCTTCCAAATGATGTAGATAGCTTCCCGCAAGCCAATAGCGCAGTTCTTGACCATCTCGTCTTGGATAAGCTGGTTTGGGCCCATAGCCAACTGCAACTTGTAGCCGGAATTGCCGTCTTTCATTACCTCAGGGTTCAGAACATCACCAGGGCTGGTCATGCCAATCATTGCCATGGTGTCTTTTTCAAACCGAGCCATCGAAGACTCTACATAGCCCAAGTTGCCCTGCATGGGCTGGAACTCAAATACGTGCTTGGTCGGATCAAACTTGCGATCCAAAATAAACATTGCCGAAACACCCCGCTGGATTTCTTCAGCATCCATGAACTCAGGGTTAACCCCAATCCGTGGAGTAGAGGCTTGCATTGCAAAGGCCATTTCGGCACGGGCAATGGCGGTGGCGTATTCCTGCATTGGAATAAGCCGCTCGGCAAGGGAATAGCCAAAGAAGTTGCCCACCAAAGGTTTGGGGCACATGTTGGCGAGAGGAATGAAGTCCACTTCCTTGATGTACAGGATGTAGGAGCCAGAGAAGCAAACCTCAATGATCTCTTCTTCGCCGTCACCGTCCACATCACGGCGAATCCAGGCAGTGGTCAACATCACCACACGGCTGTAGCGGTCAGCGCCTTGGGAGGCGATCACTCCTTGTCCTGGGACCGGTGTCGAATCTCGAGCGTGAAGGGCCAGATCATTCTCGAGAGCGCCAGCTTGATAAGCACCAGCGGGGCCGTAAGCTGCATGATCAGCAAATTTCTCAAGATCAATATAAGGAAACTGGGCTTTAGCTTCATGGATAGTCATGGGGTCATAGAACCCCACAAAGTCTTGATCTTGAATGGTGCTAATAGTCGGGTTGCAGACAAAGTAGTGCTGGGCAACCTGCTTGATACGCACCGTGGTGGAGTATCCGGTCAGCTTGTACTTGGCACGGTAGATCGAGTTGGCATTAATGCTGTCAGCCACCATTTCTGGGCTGTCATCCATCGCCATTTCCTGCGCCACGCCCTCGAGGTTGACATCAATCTTACGCATGTTCTGACGCTTGGCAGTTAAGCCCTTGTCAGCCGCCATGATCTCAAAAGCACGTAGCTGATCTTTGGTTCCCTCAACTTCTTTGTATTGGGTGATTGGCTCCCGAATAGGAGAGATCATCACAATACCGTTCTTGTTGAGCAAAGCACCCTGCGCCCAGTCACGAATCACTTGGTAAGAGTCATTCTTGCTGTTGAGCATGTACTTAACCATCTCGGTGGCCTGACGGGCTTGCAGGTCATCCTTTTCCGAGAACCGGTCAAACATAAAGTCCACTTTGCCGGAAGGCATCAGGCATTTAGTGATGACGGCTGTAGCGTAATCAACGCCTGGAGTCACCACTGGGTGGATGTAGTCAATGCCACGGATAGCCTCGGTGGAGTTGGCAACCTGCACCTGCAAGTACTGGTAAGCCGACATCCGGTTAAGAGTGTTCTTGGCTTGCGTCAGTCGCAGGTAGTCCACCATTTTGAGGTAGACCTCGTGGGCGACTTTGTATTCGATACCCTTGTTCTGAGGGGGCGACTCTAGACTATCAACAACGATATTTTGTTTGTCGAGCATGTTAAATCCTTTGTAACCTTCCCTCTATGGGCGACAGCCGTTTGTGTTCAAAACTCTTTACCATGCCAACATGCGCCTCACCATGTCCTTGGATCAACGCAAGAATGCCGATTCGGGCAGAGTCAATGTGGTCATCGGGATCACTAAACCGCCCGTTTTCGTCGATGGCGTAGTTTCGAGCCTCATCCAAGAATTCCGTGCAGGATTCATGGACTTTTAGCGTCCCACGCTCCATCATTAACCGCATTATATTAATCCCGTAGGATTTGTGGTTAGTTACTTTGCCCTGATCATTGGGGGGGTTGAGAATAGCGCCAGGGATGACATTCAGACCATAGTTTTCTTCAAAAACCTCACGTACCGTCTGTTCCGATAGGGTATAACGCCCAGCCTGATTAGCATCGTGCGGAAGCGCAATCGGGACACCCCTGCTTTCACGGTCAAGCAGGTAATGGACATATTCATCAGTCGTTTCCCCTGAAGAGATAGTGACCTGCCTGTGAAGGTAGATAATCTCTTCGACTGGATCACGGAAAAAGAACGAAATAACGGTCGGGTCATTTTTTTGTCCCAAGTCAAAGGAAATCAGCCGCTCAAGGCTCGAATTATTCCTGAGGTCTAATCCACCATAAATAGGCCATTCCAGCAAAGGAAACACCACCCCCTTGCCAATCAGCGGAATGCCCTTCATCCGAGCTTCCCGCTCCCAAGGCATAAAGTCTCGAGCCAACTGCTCCCGCTCTTCCTTGGAGAAGAAGTTCTCCCCCCACTCGTTCACATAGGGAATGTCATCCCAAGTCACCCGCACATGGGAATAGCCGTCAATCTGATCCCAGAACTTCCTGACCAAACCGGTCATGCCCTTAAGCGGGGTAAACGAGCAAATAACCTGGCCCATCCGTTGGGCAGTACGAACCACCAATTCTGAGAATGTCTCGTCTGGCGGTTGCTCGTCTAGCAAGACCAAATCCAACTCAAAACCCTGCAAGTGCCGCACCTGCTGGGTGTAGTTGGAAAAGTACAGCTTGGACTTGCCACCAGACTTGTGCCAAACCTCAATAGCCAATACATTTGCCCCGTCAGAACGAATACTTTTGACATCAATGGTTGATCGAGGAATGCTACCAGTCCCTAGCTTGTACATCTGCTTGATGTCATCGCATCCAAGCAGCTTACTTTGCAAGGTCTTAGCGACCTGTTCCCAAGATTCGCCTGAACACATGGCAATGATGGGGCGGTCCCAGACTTTGCCTTCCCAATCTTTGGGGTACTCGCCGGTCAAATGGTAAGCAGCTTCAAAGGTGGATGCCACGGTTTTGCCAGCACGGTTAGCCGCAATCATCCCACGGCGTGTGTGCGTCTTGCCGGTACGGAAGAATTCCTTTTGGTAGGGGAAGGGGCGAAACCACTTTAGCTGGTTGAACTGCATGTCCTTGGCGATTTGATCTCTCGCCCTCTTCATTTTTCGCAGTCCATCGGCATCGAGCTTCAGGAGTTTCTGCTTCCCCCCAGCCGCCAGGACTAGATACTTCATTGCCCTTTCGTTGTAAATGGGCTGTATGTAGTCACTGGCTTCACTTTTCGCCATATTCGTCCCGCATCTGCAAGAGAATATTAGCCGCTGAGGTCAGGTAGTAGACCTCTTGGGCGGTCAGCTTGCTCTCCCCCATAAGATCCTTTTGGAGTTTCTCCAAAGTCTTACGGGCGCACACCTCCACCTGATCCGCAAGTCGCTTACGGAAAGTAGATGAGTAATCGTGCATTTATGCCCAGGGGTTAGCAATGTTGGCTTGGTTGGCTTTCACAATATCACGGTCAATCAGAGGCCAAATACCGGCTCCTTTTTCACCCACGCAGTAGGTATACAGACCACGACCTAGACTTGTAAATGTGCCATCAGCATTGCGAACCACCTGCTCCGGTGTGCGGGGGTCAAGCCAAGTGTATTTCTCAGGCTGTTTTTGCCCATACTTGTTCAAGCGCTCACCTACCGCAACCTTCTCAAGAGGCCCCATCACTTGGAAAGTGATCACGCCATTCTCATACTTGCGGAAGTCAATAGCCACACGCCGATCTGACTGAGGGTCAAGAGGGTGTGGCATATTGGTAGCACCAAAGAAATGAATCTGAGCCTCACGGCTTGGCAGGTCAGGAGAACGAGGGGGCAATGTAGGAATAGGGTCCTCAGGAACCAACTCCTTTTTGTCCACATAAGGGTTTTCAACCGTCAAATACTCAGAAGGAACCTTCTTCCCCTCCAAAGCATTCTTGGCGACTTGGTACTGCTCGTCCTTTGGCTTGCCAATAAGGTCAAGCGCAATCTGTGTACGGTCATACACAAACTGCGCTAGCTCTTTTGCCGAAGGTAGGTCTGCTTTTAGTGCTTCAATGTCATACGTTGCCATGCTTTACCTTTCATTAAACATTCTTTGGAACTGAGGGCTTCTTGAACTGACCAAACTGCTTCACTTCATTGGTATGCTGAGAAGACAGAGTACGCACTTTGTAGGCATCAGTGACTTGATCAGCAATACCTTTAGCTCGGGCACGGGCGGCTTTCATGTTATCAATCTTCTGATTGATTTCGCCTGTCACGCCTTTACGCATCTGAGCGCCACCATTGATGATTTTTCCATATCCAGACATAGATTACCCCAAGTAGTTTTTGACAGATTTGTCCATGTAGGCACTGTTGTTGGGGGTCTTGTCATAGCACTCAGGCTTGGAAACCATGACCTTTTGCCCACGACCAGCGCTAGGATTGCCACCCGCTTTGGGAGCGCCTTGCTTGCCAGCAGGTTGAGACAGAGAGCCTTGGGGACGAGTCACCGCAGTAACGCCGCCGCCTTTTTTGGCAGGATGTTTGTCAATATTCCCACGACGATTGGGCGCTTGAGCCATCAGAGTGGGGGCGTTGTTTCCAGAGGTATAGCCGCTCATTTCTTTCCTTTCGGTTTGGAAGCCTCTCGTTTGACCGAGTACGCAATCGCCACGGCTTGCTTCTGCGGTTTACCCGCCTTCATCTCAGCCTTGACGTTCTTCTTAAAAGCCTTCTCAGACTTGCTCTTAACCAGGGGCATATCAGACCTTTCTCAGGGCTTGCAGGAAATCATCCAAAGCACCTTCCGGATCATCCTGGTTCTCCATCTGCATGTTCTGCACATACTCAATGGTCATTACAGGCGCTCTAGAAGATTCAAACTGAGCCAGCTTTTCGGCAATTCTAGCCTTTTCCTTCAAAGAAATCTCATCTGTTTGCATCGTCTCAATGAGAACTTCCATAGCCGTCTTCAACGGAGGCAACCCAGCCCCCAAGCGGTCCCTATTCAACTTATTAAATAGAGCACCGTATTCAGTAGCAGCATTCACGGCAGACGGGTTAACAAGCTCCCGCTTGCCAGTAGCAATGTCAATCGCCTTCTTCTGCGCCCGTCTTACTTTTGCTGGGACTTCATCCATTCCAATCCATCCTTAGTACGAATCCAAGCATACGACCCATGGACCTTAAATCCACGCTTCTCATGTATCCGCATAAAAGCACTATGCTCCCCACGGATACTTGTCGAGCAGATAACAGGAACACCCCAGTCACCTGCCCACAGGATATGTTGGTCAATCATCTCATTAATTAGGCGAACACGCAAGCGGGGCGACAAGTCCAACCGGACATGATGGAACTTTGCATTAGAAATCTCCTCAGGCGCATAGGTAGTAAACCCGCCACGGTCAAACCAACAAAACCCAATAATCTCAGGCTTGGCAGTAACCAAATCCACAAAGCCATCATGCACCACCCTCTTATATCCAGGCACAGTCTTAGCCACAGCCAGGAACTCCCGAGAGCGATCAAACTTCTGGTACGCCGCCGCAACCGTCAGGTTCTTGCGGTACAACCCACGATCCCGAGTCAAAAACCCCTCAGACTCCGGACCATAGTTCTCGTCGCACATCAGGATAATCTCCTCCACATCCAGCAGAGGATCAACCAAGCTCCATTCCCATTCCATACAAGTCCTTTCTTTGCGAAGCAAATTTTTTTATTTTTACACCCCACTTATCCACAGTCGGGCACGATTCGGTCTTCAACTACGGCAGACAGGAAAGCCAGAAAACTGCCCACGTCAACATCCTCGTATGCTGGCTTAACACCCAACACGGCTACCCACTCATTCATCCAGTACACACCCGTCTTGGTACACAGATACTACCACTTTCTTTTGTTGTCGCAAGGGAGAGGGGGAAAAGTTTTTGTAAAAAATTTGGGAATGGGGGATTGGGCCCCCCGATTTCCCCCTACTTCCAGCCCTACCCCCTCCCATTTCCCAGTCAATTAATCCTGGGGGGGTTGGAATGGGGTGGTTTTGGTTTGGGTGATGCCCCGGTCATTTTGTGGTTTTGAGTTTGTTCAGGCTTGCCGATTGCCTGACCTTTTGGCTTGCCCTTCTGTTTATTCTTCCCTTATGCTTTACCTTATCTTTTCCAGTGTTTATGGGGCATTCAGGGGTTCTATTCTTTTCGCGGCCTTTAGGGTTTGCTGCGCTTTTCGGGGCTTGCCCTTTCCCCTTTCCCTTCCCTTTGCTTGCCTTAGGTTTCAGGCAATCTTGGGGTTACTTGATTCTTTTCGGGAAAATCAAGTAATGAAGGGTTTGCCTATGTTTTCCGGCCTTTTTGCCCATGCTTTAACCATGCATTCAGGGGCTTTTTATGCTTGCACTGGATAGGTTTTTCCTATTGTCTCGAGCGATGCGATTTATAAATATTTTGCTCTTTTGGGCTTGACATTTTATTGTCTTGCCCGATAATAGAGCCACTATGCAATCACGCATAGCAACGCAAAGCAAAACAAAGGGGTTCCAAATGATTGATTTATACTTTTCGTTTAAATATGATCTAGACTTGTGCGAGCTCAACAATGGCAGCGCAATTGTCTATTTGCTCGAATCCGGCAAGCCTGAAACATGGCGTGGCCGTTTTCTTGCCCCCGTAAAGGTGGATTGCCAATACATTACGGGCGATCATGATTGGGGCGATAAAGATTCTTTGACCGTAGAAATTATGGTTGATGGGGATGATATTTTTAATGACCTTACAGTGAATGAAAGCCGGTTTATCTATTCTTTGGCTTTTGAATACTTTCAAAAACACCGTATTGACATCGAATCACGCCATGGTCTTAACGGCCTTTGAAGGGGGAAACAATGAAAAACACTATTTTTGGGCTTTTGGTTTTTTTCGCATGGCTAGCCCTTTGGCTTGCCACTTTTGACGTTTTGACAAAGTAAAGGGGAAACCATGTTTCAGATTTTCGATTGCACTGGGAAGCCTATCGGAAGGCCGCAAGGGTACGCAAAGCATAAAACCGCTCAAGCATTAACCATGCGATACGGGCGAATTCGCACGGCAATATGGGAAACCTACCATAAACACCGCTGCGAAAAGTCTACAAACCTAGTTTATTCAATCCGTTGGATTGATTGAAAAGGGGAATTGAAATGCAAAGTAAAGTAATTTTTATGACAAAAGCCGAAGCAAAAACAATTTGCGGAAGCTTGACCGCAACGACAAAAATGCCATGTAAAAGTCTAGACTTGCCTACGGAAGCTTGCCAAACTGGATTCAAAATGGCGCAAATTGAAGGATCCATTTGCAGCAAATGTTATGCGAACAAGGGATTCTATGCGGCCTATCAAAACACTATCAAACCGGCACAATTTGCCCGTCTTGACGCAATCAATCAAGCTTTAGAATCGGGCGAAAATGCCAAATTGTGGATTTCCGGCATGGTTTCCCTTATCGGATCCGATCCATATTTTCGTTGGCATTCTTCCGGGGATCTTCAATCCGTGCATCATTTAAATTTAATCGTGCTCGTTGCAAATGCAACCCCCGGCACAATGCACTGGTTGCCAACCCGTGAATATGGCATGGTTAAACATTGGATTAACGTATTCGGGGCGCATTGTTTGCCCGATAACTTGATCATCAGACTATCGGCAATGTACCCCGATAAGCCCGTAAAAATTCCGGCAAGCTTGCAAGGGATAAAAAATATTGCCATTTCCAACGTTCATACGCTGCAGCCAATTGGCAACCCATGCAAAGCCCCCGATCAAGCCGGGGAATGCCGGGATTGCCGGTCATGCTGGACAAATGAAACAATTTCCTATGCTTTGCATTAAAGGGGTAAAAAAATGCTTTCACAATCGGATTTGATGATGCTATGGGATGCGCTGGAATACTATCGGGTAAATGCAATCCCTGAAGGTGACGCAAAAAATGACGCCATTTGGAGCGATATTTGCACGGTTATGGCATGGATTTTGGAAGATTACGGATTTTCTGAAAAGGTGGATTAAATGATAATCGGAAACAAAAAATTCTTTTTAAAAGGTGATCGGGTTGCATATTCCCGGCCTTTTTTGCAATCGATCCAAGGGCATCATTTAGGCAATTGGAAGGGTACAGTTTGCAGTGTTTCACAATTAAACAATGGGCCGTTTTGTGTACGGGTTGAATGGGACAATGGGCATTTAAACCCTGTATTAGGTAAAAACCTTGTTTTGTTGCAAATGATGCCACTGGAAACATATTAAACCCCGGCCTTTGCGGCCTTTATAGCCCCTTCGGGGGCTTTTTTATTGCCCGTTTCCCGGAATAAATCAACCCATGGCAAGCCCCTAAAGCTTGCCTTTATCGTTTCAAGCTTGCCTTTTTTTAGGATTACATGGGCTTTGGCTTGCCCCATGCTAGCCATGCCTTGCCCCTTTAAATCACCCCATGCGTTGCCGATTGCCGGCAATTCTCGCCCTATTGCCCGTTTGCGGGTTTTGTAAGTGATTCTTTGGAGAAATATCGGCGTATTTGATACTTTCCCTGTACTAGTGTTGCGTGAAACCAACACGTGTTGCGTGAAACCAACAGCACCCCCTCTAATTTCGATATCGGCAGGGGGGTCTGAGCGCTACTTTTTTGCTGGACCCTCCCCCCCGTCAAAAGTTTTTGGGGGGTCAAAAAAAAGACCCTAGCGCTGTAAAAGTGCCAGGGTCAATCCCAAGAGGAGAATCAACTTAGAAACCGCAACTTGTACAAAGTGCTGTCAATTAAGTCTGCAATAGAGTCTGCCAAATTTTGGATTTCGGAGTCATCAGGTAAAACCCCACGATTCTGTTTGAAGTACTCCTGAGCGGCCTCGAGCTCTTCAAGAGGATCATCAGCTCTTGCCAAGCCTGCATCAGCTGGGAAGTCTAGTTTCTTGCCTGTTACCCCCATCACGGCTTCGGCAAGGCTATCCACTAATTCCGGCAGCTCTTCATAGAATGTGCCCAAGGCCACGTGCTGGGCATAGGAGCCGGTGAGCCAATGATGGACATGGGCATTTGTGCCGATATGAAGCAGGTTTAGTATTAGTTCACCCATTTTTGGACTCCAAGTATTCAAGGGCTTTTTTTGCTGCCTCGATTTTCCAAGGCTTCAGTAATGGATTATCGGCTATTTCCCGCCATTTCTCTATCTGCTCGAGGTGCGCCCTCTCCCAGGCTTGCGTCTTGGTCTCAAATCCCCCTGAGCCCTGGTCTAGCCATGTGTGGCAGGGATAGCATGCCCAGACGCTATAGACATCCTCGGCTTTAATCGATCTCCCCTTTCCATGCCGCAATTCGTTCGAATGTGCGCTCACGGTCGTAGACCCTTCTGAGCCTAGGCAGTGCCTTGTCGCCCGGAGGAGGCATGGCTCCCCCTGCGCTAGCGCCAGCAGATTGTTGTCTCTGTAGATCATAGGCCCTCCCCCCCTTCAAAATTTTGAGGGGCGTTTCAAGTTCCTCTGGGCTGTACCAAGGCGCACCAGGCACTAGCTTGGTTTTCACATCACCCTCCGCACTAGTCCCTGTTGCTCAAAGCCACACAACACGCACCGATAGCCATAAACCCGCTTGCCCCCTGGCTCTCGACGGGTGAATTCAATCCAGCGGTGCTTGCAGATAGTGGTCATACCTTGCCTTTTTTGACTAGAACCTCACTGCTTAATTTTGTCACAGTGCGGCCTAGTTCTATCCTCATGGGCTCTTTGCCCTGTCGGCGCATACGCTCAACATTTTCTGAGGCTTTTTTCTGTTGCTGGGATTCAATTCTCAGACTACGAGTGAATGCGCTCTCGCCACTGTAGTCAAATGCGTTCTTCATGTATTCTTCTCCTTGCTTTTGCACTCGTAAACTTTTTCTCCAACATAGAACAAGCCAACATTGCGACACTCCCAGCCAATGGTGGATGCGGAAACCATCCAGCCAAACGCAAAGGTAACTACCAGCGCAGATACGCAACCAGCCCCAACAAACCAATCGTTCATGTGTTCTTCTCCTT
>Ga0255141_1000137_pt1 | contig 26550 bp, 39 predicted proteins | sample Atl_Cont_RepA_0h_FD_183178 | JGI IMG/M metagenome (GOLD analysis project Ga0255141, IMG submission 183178) | Freshwater microbial communities from Altamaha River, Georgia, United States - Atl_Cont_RepA_0h | ecosystem: Environmental > Aquatic > Freshwater > River | place: USA: Georgia | collected... | reverse complement strand
GCTGGCCTTCGAGACGTCCTTCGGGCGGAGGGTGCGCCCACACCCGGGGCCGATGCAGGTCGTGAACATCATGCGCCCGCCTCCTTCGCCGTGTGGGCCAGCCGTCGGGCTTCCGGGTCGAGGCGAGCTGCGACCTCCAGGAGGAGCGCCGCGAGTTCGCTCTCGGAGATCCGGCGCAGGACATCGGGGACGATGCCCTCCCCGTCCCAGCTGAGCACCACGACCGCGAGGCTGCTGAGTTCGGTGGAGCGCAGCGCCTGCTCGACGTGCGAGAGCGTGTGCGCTATCTGCTCCTCGGCCAGGGGTTCGATCTTCGGGGCTTCGGTGGTCATCGTCGTTCCTCTCTCGGGGTGCGGATTTGGTTGGTGGCGGCCCAGCCGGCGCAGTACTCGCCTGGGCGGCCGTCGGCGAGCCAGGCGCGGCCGCCGTGCTCGGTCGGTTGGTAGTCGTCCCCCTCGGGGGTGATGGTCGCGCCAGAGGGGTGCTCCCAGCGGATCACGCGAGGCATGCCCTGGTGGCAGAGGAAGGGCTGCGCCGGGCCGAACTCGGGTGCCTCGCCGGCGGCGCGTTCCGGGCTGTCGAGGCGGTAGGCGCAGTCGTGGCAGGAGCGGCGCAGCGCCTGCATCGGTCCGGCCTGCTCCTCGCCGCTCGGTGGCGGGTCGAGCACGGGCCTCCAGCAGGTGCAGTTCTCGCCGTCGCTGACCGCCGAGGCCATGCAGCAAGGCACCTCGAGGTCGGGGGCGGGGATGCGGTCGGGGTTCATCGGCGTGCCCCGCACCCGGCGCAGCGGCCGATCTCCAGCTCCCAGAACTCGGCCTCCTCCTCGGTCTCGACCCAGCTGTGGCCGTGCAGCGTGTCCTCGCACGCGATCCACTCGAAGTGCATGGCCGGCGTGCGGCGGTGCCGGTCATATGCCGCCTGCACGACACCGAGGCGCGCCAGCTCCCCGTCCGTCCAGTCAGCCCACCGATGCCGGGGCCACTCCACCTCCAGCTCACGGTACTCGTAGCCGCCGACGATGCCGCAGAGCACGATGCCCTGCCGGTAGATGCTCGTCGGGGTCTCACCGCACTGGAGGCACGACCGCTCGGCCGGCGCACCGTTCGCCGCCGCGTCGCTGATCCGCTCCCAGACCGCCGCATGCTGCGCACAGTACAGGGAGTGCCGGGAGCTCTCCACCGCTGGCCGGCGGCACTGATAGCCGGCGCGCGTGTACGATCTGCAGGTCGTCATCGCTCCTCCTCGCATGCGCAGGGCTTCTCGAGCCAGCACTCGTCGCACACCGGGGCGCGGTGCTCCAGTGGTGCCTCATGGCCGGCAGGGCAGGCGACGTGCCGCCAGGTGTTCCGCACCGTACCCGGGTCACGGTCGACGGTGATCTCGTCGCCCGGCTCGATCTTCTGCCCGCAGTCGGCGCAGGTGCCGTAGTAGCGCGCCTCAAACGGGGCGCTCACTCCTCGCCCCAGTCGCAGGTCGGGCGGATGCACCAGCGCCACCTGGGGACGCGGAGAAGCTGCGGTTGCCCCGCGACCGGGTTATCCTCCCACTCGCAGTGCTCCGCCACCGAGTGTGCGCCGAGGCGGCACAGGAGGCGGCCGAGGTAGTAGCCGAGGAGTGTGCGCGCTGCGCCGTTCGCTGGCCCCTTCACGATGTTGCCCGGTTCGCGATTTCCAGCAGCACGTCTGCATGACACGGCTGATCCAGCGGACACCAGCAGGCCAGATCCTTGCCAGCCAGAGCGGAACGAATCGCCTCAACTTGCAAAGGCACCCAGCGCTCACGGAACAACGCCACAGCCTCCGCCCGCCGTCCCAGGAGGTTCGCTGCACGATCTGTAGAGCACACAATTCGGGTGCCCTCGGGCTCCACCCACATGAAGCCCCCGCTGCGGACGACGCGATACGGGTTGCCCCACACGGTACGTCGGTCCACGACCACCGCGTCCGGGTTCTCAGCCCGCCACGGACGCTGACGGCTCATCTGGATACGCTTCGGCATCATTCCCTGCCCCCTAGGTGCAGCATGCCCAGCCCCAGGTAGAGATCGGCATCGCGTGTCGGCTCGTAGCTCGGGCACTCCTCGGCCAGGCAGCCAGTCCACTCTCCCCGCTTCTCCTCCGGCACCGCAGGGCACACCGTGAAGGTGTCGCCGCAGGCGTCGCACTTGAATACGCTCACCGGCGTTCCGAGCTCGTTCACCGACTCTTCGATGTGTGACATGGCTACCCAACCTCTCGAACGGGATACAGATTCTCGCGGAGCCAGAGGATCAGCGCTGCATGGTCGGCCCCCTCCCGCGCCCAGTGGAGCGCGAAGATCGCATACACGATCGCCGCCTCCCACGTCCTGAACGTCACGAACCGGGTTCCATCGTCGGCCGCCTCGTCCTCGACCTGCCAGACACCGGGCGCGATGGTCGTCACCCTCGGGCGCGGGTTGTGGGCGTGGCAGCTCGTGCATGCGCCGCAGGGCGGTTCCGCGAAGCAGAAGCAGGCGTGCCGCGGCGCGTCGCGCGTGCAGTCCCCGTGGATCTCGGCCAAGGTCAGCCCCTCGCTCACTGGTCACCACCCAGCAGCTCGGGCCGCTCCAGGATCGCCTGGAGGTAACGGATCGCGGCGATGCGCTGCCTCTCCTGGAGCGCCTGCACACCCTTCCCGCGATAGGTCGGCACTAGCCCGATGCTGAACCAGACACTGCCGTGGCTCGGCCCGCACCCGTAGGGGGCCGCCCCGATGTCCTGCGAGGGCCAGCGGTCGTAGGACTTGACGCCGAAGTAGTGGTGGGACATGACCGGGCACCCCGCGCGAAGATCAGCGATCGCCTGCGCCACCGTCGACTGAACCTCGGGCGTAGCGGCCTTCACGGGGCCGGTGCGCGGGTAGTCGCTCATTCGCTGGTGTCGGCCAGGTTCCCGCGCCCACTTGAGGTCGATCACATCGCGCGCGATCTCGAAGTCCTGGGCGTTGCCGCCGCGCTCCGCGAATGCGATCACCGCCTCAGCGTCGGCGATGCGGTCACGGATTACGCGCACGCGCTGCGCGTGCGCTTTCTCCTCGGCGGCCAGGTCGGCGCGGGCGGACGTGGCGCGGGCCACCGCGCGGTCGTAGGCGCTCTCGATCAGGGTGTCGGTACTCATTGTGCTCTCTCTCTGTTCTGCCTCATCCAGGCTTCGGTGATTGCGCGCTGCTCGGCGTTCCCGAACAGCAGCACGGTCGCGACGTCGGCGGCCGTGGTCATGGCCTGGGCGAGCATGATCGTGACCGGCCCCCCAGGAGTCTGGGGTTCTGACCGCTGGCGCACGGCATCAGCTCGCGCGGCCGCGACTCCCTCGGTGAACAGCAGCCGTGCGCCGGCGTAGGGATACAGGTCAGGCATGGTCGCGCTCGCTCTGCCGGGTCTGGCCCTGGCGACGCAGCGAGTTCACCGCAGCCTGGACACCGCCGAGCGCGAGCGCGAGCTTGACGCTCGCCTGCTCCAGCTCGGTCAACGCCGTCGGTGCCTGAACCGGCACCGTGGGCGGGATGGTTGAACCGCTGCGGCGGAACGACGACCGCTTCCGGCGGCTCATGCGCCCCGCTCCTCATCGCCCTGGAGATCCAGCCCAGGTACACCGCTAGAGATCGGCATCGCTCGCTCCTTCTGCCTGCCCCGATCGCTCTTCGGGGTCACTCGCCAGCCTATCACCGAGCTCGGCGGCATCCGCCGCCCGGAACCGTCGCCACCGTCGCCCCTCGCGCAGCGGGACGCCGACCCCGCCCCCGGTGTCGCCCTCCTCCAGCGCTTGCACCCAGGCGAGCGCCACGGCCGCGACCTGCACCAGCTCGTCGCGGAGCGCCACCGACTGCGGCGGCTCGGCCAGCGCCTCGAATACCTCCTCGAGGAGCACGTCGGCCCACTCGACCCGGCCGACCTCGTCCTGCGCGGCGACCACCGCCTTTTGCCGGTCCGCAAGGTCGGCGTAGGATGCGGCGGTGCCGTCGGTGTAGCCGCGCGGCCACCCGAACTTCTCGTCCTGGCGGCGGCGCTCACGCATGACCGCGGCGAGCGGCCCTGCCAGGTGAAGCGGCACCGACAGGCGCCGGAACTCTCGGCGATCGCTCATGCGCTCGCCTCCTCTCGGTCGGGGTGGATCGGGAGCATGCCGTCGGCGACGGCAGCGACCAGGCCTGAGCCTGGGAACAGGTCGGTCAGCTCGTCGGTGGCGGGGTCGTAGCCGAGCAGGCCGAGCACCCAACGCGTCCACGCCGGCGGCTTCGACCCGAGGAACCCCTGCCGGAGCACCGGGGCCACCAGCAGGTCGCGGACGCGCTCGCCCGTGCTTCGGTCGCGGCGATCTCCTCGGGCGTGTACGGGTGGTCGTCGTGCAGGATGCGGGGGCCGCGCGGAGTCATGTCCGCGCGCCGCTCCTCGTCAGCAGCCCACCCGTACTCCCACGGCCCCGCCTCCTCAGCGGCACGGAGAGCAGCCTCGGCCACATGCTTGATGGCATCCTGCCAGGCTCCGTCCAGGGCTTTTCCGAACCACAGCCCGCAATCACACCCCACGAACCCCACGCCGTCGTCACCCCAGTTCTCGCCGAGACTGTGATTGCGGATAGCGAGTGCCGCAGCCTCGATCTGCTCCTCAGTCGGCATCACTCGTCTCCTTCCTGCTCGATGCGCCTAGCGCGAATCTCAAGAACAATCGCGTCCGATTTATGGCATCCCTCACAGCAACTCCCGGCCCCTGTTGCCTGTTGACCTATAACCACCGCCGCCTCCCTCAGCGCCTCCGCCATCGCCTCGATGATCTGCTTCTTGGTGTAGGTCATGCTTCCGCCTCTCAGTCATCGCCGCGCATGTGCTCAGCGTTTGCGTGCAGCTCGGCGTACACGATGTCCGGAGACTCGCCCGCCTCTACCCGCCGCAGCGCGTCCAAGAGCACCGACCCCTCGATCGCCCACCACCCCAGGCCGCTCATTCTCCTGCTCCTTCCATCTGAGGGCGGCAGTCGGGGCACCACTTCGGCCTCCAGAACTCGGTCAGACGTTGCGTTTGTGCCGTGCGACCACAACCGCCCGCACAAGGTACTGTGAAAATGGGCGAATCAGTAGGCATCGGATGCTCCATCCTGCTCGATACGTCCACGCTCCACAGTCACCCAATGGGAGGCCCCGAACCCGTCGAACGTCGCATCACCTTCCTGGAAGAACTGCATCTCCAACTCCCGCAGCGCCTCCACCTTCGCCTCACGGCGCACCTGGGCGAGGAAGCGGTCGAACTGCTCACCATATTCGGCAGCCTGAGCAGGGGCCTCCCCGGATGCCAGTGCCAATGCGCGTCCGCCCCGGATTGCACGCTCCCGAATCCCGTCCAGCGTCGGTGTGTACTCGTCACTCATCGGCATCGTGGTCACCCCCACGCGACTCCGCCGCCGCCAGCTGCGCCCGAACCCAGTCCATCGACGCCCGCATGCCCTCCACCGTGTACGCGCCCGGCCGGCTCTCGCCCGCATCCCGACCACGCACCAGCAGACCACCCTTGAGAACATGCTCGAGCGCCGCGACCGACAGCTCGGCAGCCTCCTCGGCACTCGGCCGGTAGAACTCCAGCGCCGGCTCGGCCGGCGGCTGCTGCGGCGGGTAGTTCAGCGACACCGCCGTGCTGCGCCCGGCGCATCGGCCGACGCAAGGCATCGTCATAGGGGTCACCCCCAGGTCTACGTCGATCGTCAGCACCGTGCCGTCGCAGGCTCGGCAGTGGTAGCCGTTCATCGAGTGGTGCGGAGCGCGCACCCACGCCACGTTCGCGAGGTACTGCACCACGTCGGCCGGGAGCACCAGCATCGTGCCGTTCACGACCGCGACCTCAGCAGCTCGTCCTGAGCGCGCGCGGTCAGCGCCCAGAGGGCGGCGGCGTTCCCGGCGGCGCTCACACTCCCGTGCGCACCGCCACGCCGCTCCAGCATGCCGAGCCGACCCAGCTCCGCGCACGCCGTCCGCACCCGCTGCGGCAGACGCTTCCCGCCCCGCTGCTGGTACTCCTCGAACAGCGCGTCGGCCGTCAACGGCCCGCGCTCGTGAATGATCTGCAGCACCTGCTCGCGCACCCCGGCGCGCTGCGCCCCGGTGATCGCCAGCCCCGCCGCCCAGGACTCATCCGGGTCATCGGCGCGGGACGGCAGGTGTTCAACGCTGCCTGCTATCTTAGAAGTAATCACGGCGGACTCGCTCTCTGTCGTGAGATCCGGGAGGCCCACTGAGAACAGTGGGCCTCCCGAGCTTTCAGGGGATGATCTCGGCGACGGTGCGCCGACGGAACAGGCGCAGACCGAGGCCGAGCGCGATCAGGGCGACACCACCGAGGCCCAGGCCGAGCGTGTCAGCGCCCGTCTCCAGCAACTCCTCGGAGTCGTCCGGCTCCTCGACGGGCGGTGCGCAGTCGAGCGTCGCCGGATCGGTGAGCGTCAGCGTCAGCGACCCGAGCGCCACGTCAGCCTTGGTGCCCGCGCGGTCGTACCAGACGACCTGGAACAGGTGCGCGCCGTAGACCACGGGCAGCCCGTGCGCCTCCAGCGCCTGCTCCAGCGTCAGGCCCGCCTGCTGCGCCGCCGCGATGTCCTCAGCGCGGATGCGGGTGCCGTCCTCGGCGACGAAGCGCACGTCCTCGACGTGCCCGACGATCGAGAACTTGTGCCACGGCTCCGCGCACGTCGGCTGGCGCACGTCGAGCACCGGCGGCTCGGGAGCCTCCGGGCCTTCCGTCGGCGGCTCGTCCACCGGCGGCTCCGCGCACGTCGGCTGGCGCACGTCGAGCACCGGCGGCTCGGGAGCCTCCGGGCCTTCCGTCGGCGGCTCGTCCACCGGCGGCTCCTCGGTCACCGAGCAGTCCAGCAGCGCCGGGTCGGTGAAGCGCACCTTCACGGTGCCGAGCGCCCGGTCCACCTTCGCCGCCCGGTCATACCAGACGGCCTCCAGCTCGATGTCCACGCCATAGACGGGGGAGGGCAGGCCGAAGCCCGCGAGAGTCGCCTCGAGGTCGAACCAGCCAGCGGGCACGTCCTCGGCGCGCACCCGGATCTCGTCGGCGGTGCCGCCCGCGTAGACCAGGCGCACGTCGTCGCTCAGCCGCTTCACCCGCACCCGGTTCGCTAGATGCTCGCACGTCGGCGCCTTGACCTCGATCTTCGGCAGCGCTGGCAGCTCCGGCTCCTCGGTCGGCGGCTCCGGCACGCAGAACTTCCAGCCGCGCTCGTCCACCCCGCCCCGGCCCTCGTTGTTCTCGCCGAAGTGGTAGCCCTCGCTCGAGAACTGGCCCCAGGTGATGCACGCCCCCGGCGCGACACCGAGCGCCGACCACGGCACCAGGGTCTCGCCGATGAACGCCGCGCCCGGGTGGCCGTTGTTCGGGTCAAAGTGCAGCGACCCCGCGTTCGTGTTCAGATGCCCGCCAGCCGGGATCGGGTACGCCGTGCGCACACCCTCAGCCGTGAACCAGAACGGACGATCGCCGGGATACGACCCGGGAATGTTCGACCCCGAGGCATGCGCCGGAGTCGTGGCCGCGACCGCGACCAGGGCAGAGCCGGCCAGGACCAGCGCGGCGGACAGGAGCACGGCGACGCGGCGGATCACGCGCGCGCCCCGAGCTCTGGGGTGTAGACGATGAACATCGGGCCTCCTTCGAGCAGGCGTTCGTGGATGGTGTCAGCGTAGGCGTCCGCCCCGAACAGCTGGAACGCGACCCCGCTACGCAGGATCGCCACCGAGCCTTCCGGGAACTCCCGCAGCTGCTCCACCGTCGCAACCTCGATGGGCTTCATCGTCCCGAGGAGCGTCGCCGCATCCTCCAGGGCGTCGATGATCTGCCCGACCGTGATGCTCCCTACCCGTAGGGCATCCGCAGCACGCCGAATGGAGCCGACCACTCGGTCGACCTCGGCAGACACTGCGGCTGGGGCCGCTCGCGACTCGCTCTCGCTCACGTCGCCCAGCATAGACCGATCGCTGCAGTTGTCAATATCCTGCCCCGTCGTCTGTTCGCTATTGCGCCAGGACAGTAGAAGACCGTTAGGGCTTCTACTGTCTTAACTATCTTTATCTGTTGACGAATCGTTGCCGCTGTGGATATCTCTGTGAGTAAGGCGGAATCATTGCGATCTTCCTGTGGATAACCCCGATTTATGGCAGAGTCCGGGCGCGCACTTTTCGCGCGAAAATGCGCGATCGTTGCAACACCCGTTGAACGATTCTCCCAACGATTCGCCAACGATATTTCAACGAATCGTTGCCATCTCTCGTGCATGAAGAGGCCCCCGAACACCCCTCCCAGAGGGTGTGCCCGGGGGCTTCCGGGGACTCTACCGCTGGGCGGCCAGGGCAGCCGCGCGCCGAGCACGCCGCTCCGCCGGGGTCCTCGCAGGGGCGCTCTCCACCGGCCCCGAGGACTGCAGCACGTTCGTCACCGCCACCGGAGCGGCCACGACTGCGGCACCCTCCGAGAGCGCGGCCAGCTCGGCCTCCAGGTGCTCCTCGGCCTTCTCCGCCGCGATCGCGGTGCGCGCGTACTGCGCCGGCACCCCGTTCGTCGCCACGTCCCAGAACGCCTGTGAGGACGACAGGAGCGCGGTCAGCAGCACGGCCGCCACGCCGATCCCGAGGCCGGCCCAGTCGATCTGCACCAGGTCGGTCGCGGTGATGATCAGTGCGCCGCCGCCGCCGATCGTGCCGCCGCCGACCAGCGTCTGCCGGAAGGTGCGGATCGCGGCCACCAGCGCGGCCACGCGGTTCTGCTCGGGGAACAGCTGCCCCAGAGCCTCACGGATGTACTTCATCGGGGGTCTCCCTCTCTCTCACTGGAACAGTCCCGCCGGCGGTTCCGGCGGGGGCGGCGGTTCGCCGCGGTAGATGTGATCCACCAGCTGCCGATTCCACAGGAACAGCAGCTGGTTGTTCTTGTCGGCTCGCTCGAGACGCTCTTCGACCTCGGACAGGCGGGAGCTGTCCCGCGCCTGCCGAGCACTCCGAGCCGCGAGGAGCGCCGAGACGATCCCGACGATGCTGGCCAGCACACCGACCAGGATCGCCGCCACGTCGATGGTCATGCGGCCGTTCCTCTCGCCCTGCCTCTGGTCTCCACGGTGCCCCTTTCCCCTACGATGCTGGCTTCCACGCGCCGTCGTCGCGGATGTTGAACTCCCCGGCGACGACTCCACTATCCCGCACCACGCGCAGGATGCCCGGGCGCCACTCGCCCAAGTCCCGGACATTGCCGCCCGAGGGCAGCAGATGCGACACCGTGGACGACCACGCCGAGCGGCCACCCGAGGCGAACACCGTGCGCACCCGCAGGTAGTAGGTCGCGCCCGGCTGGAGGCCCGAGATCGTCCGACTCGTGCCGGCCTCGGACACCCGCGTCGCACCCGTGAAGCCCGGGCTGGTCGAGTAGTCCAGCTCATAGCCGACGATCACGTCGTCGGCGCTGATCGTCGGGGCCGTCCACTCGGCCGTGAGCTGCACCGAGGTCGAGGCCGTCACTGCCAGCCCCGTCGGCACGCCGCCGAGCGTCGTGAACGTCACCGTCGCCGACCACGGCCCCGACGTGCCCGCTGCCGTCGCCACCAGGTTCATGGCCGCGACCCGGACGTAGTAGAGCGTCGCCGGGGTCAGCCCGGTCAGCGTCGCCGCCTCCACCGGACTGTCCACGTCCACGATGGTGGCCCCGGTGAAGCCCGGGTTCGTCGCGACCTCGATGCGGTAGCCGGTGATCGCCTCGTCGCCGTCGTCCGTCGGCACCACCCAGGAGAGGTCGGCCGAGCTCGCGCCAACGTCGTCTGCCGTGAACGTGCCAGGAGCACTCGGCACTTGCCGCCAGTCGATGTTGCCGACCAGCGACTGCCCCGACCATCCGCCACCACCGCCGACATCGACCAGGGTGTTACCCGAGTCGTTGCCCCAGCCGACGTAGACGCTCCCGTTCGTGTCCACCCCGATGCGGAGCGCGCGCGCCCCGCCGGATGCGTTCGCGACCAGGTAGCCGTTGTCGGCGAGGGTGGCATAGGCCCGCAGGGTCGCGTTGCCGCTCGGGATCGAGACCGTCGAGCTCGCCGACACCTTCCCCGACCCGTTCGATGCCGCGACGTAGTAGCGGCCCGTGCGCGCCGCACCGTAGCCGCCGAGGTACAGCCGCACCCGACGGATCAGCGCCGGCCGGTTCCCGCTCGCAGCAACCCGCGCGCTCGGCGCATCCAGGCCACAGCGCCACTCGTCCGTTACCGACCAGCGCGCCGTGCCCGCCGGCGAGCTGATCCCGTTGACGCTAGAGATAGGCATCAGCTCACCGGCCGAACCCAGAGCTTCCCGTCGGACGCATCCGCGCCGGGGTCGCGCTGCTGGAGGATCACCGAGGACGCGAGGAGCAGGCGCCGATCGGTGATCTTGTCGCCGGCGATCGTGGACGCGCCCGCCTCGACCCGGACGTTCGCCAGCGGGTACTGGTAGATGCCACCCGAGGTTTGCGTGAGATCCGGGGCGACCGGAGCCGTCGCCGGAGTGCCCGCGATCACGACCAGGTGGATGTCGTTCACGCTCCCGTACTCCAGCTGCAGCGCCACGGTGTCGATGCGCGGCGATCCCGCGGCCGCGCCGATCGGCAGCACGACCTCGGCGGTGTTCATGTAGAAGTGGCCGCGCACGAAGGCGTTCCCGGCCGGCACCTTCACCTGCATGCCGGTCGAGTCGGCGAACACTCGCAGCGCGTTGTCGGCCTGCCCGACGGGGACACCAGAGCCGACGATCGCGTCGAAGATCGCCGACCACACCGAGTCTGGCACTTCCTGGTCGGCGAAGGGGTAGGAGTTCTCAGCCATGTTGTTTCCTCTCTCGTTGTTCACACTAGGATGGCCAGGCGAACACGCTGAACGACTGGTCGGTGGCAAGCAGCAGCAGCGCCGTCACGCGCACTGTAACCGTCGTGGTGGTGCGCGACCGCACTGACAGCGTGGCCCCGCCGATCAGCGCCCCGGTCGGCGTTACCGACACCTCGTACTCGGCGTCTGGCATTGCCCGGTCGAGGTCCACGCCTACATCGACGTGCGCGCCCAGGGCCAGCGCAATCGGCGTTCGCGCTGACCCCACCGCAGGGCGCGCCGGCACAGGAGGAGGAGGCTCCTCGGTCTCCTCAAACGGCTCCGGCGGCTCCCAGTTATCGCCCACCAGCCGCCACCCGCGCCCCACCGGGGAGTCCGGGGGCAACGCCACACACTCTCCATCTCCTGGGCTGTAGTTATGCGCTGGGTTCCAGAGAATCACGTTCACGACCAGCCCCTCGTCGCCGAGGACGGCCCACCTCTCTACTGGCACCATCATCATGCGTAGACCTCCACTTCGACTCGCCCCGGAGCGCCCGCGCCGCCAGTTGCGTTAGACGAATCCGAACCGCGGGAACCACCCGCGCCGCCAGCTCCATACCCGCTGCCGTCTTGGCCGTCGTAGGCCGTGCCAATGGAGAAGCGTCCACGGCCACCACCACCCCAGGGGGAGTCGCCTCCCTGGCCGCTGAAACTCCAGGAGGTCGATGCGTTACCAGAGCCGGAACCTCCACCTGAACCCCGGAAGGCGAGGTCAGCAGTGCCGCTCACGTCACCGCCACTGCCGCCACCGTCACCGGCACCTTGTCCGCCGTAGCAAGTGATACCAACAGCGACCGTGTTGCCGCCGGAACTAGCCGCAGAGCCACCAGCCCCGACAGTGATCGTCTCAGTCGCGCTGAGGTCGGCCTCCAGCACTAACTTCTCAGCGTATCCCCCTGCGCCACCACCACCGCGACCGCGCGAGGTCGTAGTGGTCGTGCTGCCGCCGCCGCCGCCGCCGACCATCCTGAACCGCGCCGCCACCATGCCGGGGTAGTCTGCCTTCTCAAAGACACCCGAGGACGTATAGGCGACGACCGCTAGCAGCCGGTAGCCCTGCTGCAACTCCTCTACGTCCTCCCGGAGCTGCTGCAGTTCCGGGTTTGCATCCGCCGTCTCCAGCGCGCTCAGCCGCTCCTGCACCCGCTGGAGGCCACGAATCGCCGCCGCCTGCACATCATCATCCTGCGGGTTCCCCACCGTCGCAGACAGGCGCACACCGTCCGTCGTGACCGTCACCGTCTTCGTCGCGATGTAGGTGTCCACCGGCTCCGCACCGAGCACCACCCGCACCTGATCCATGACGTCGAACTCCGAGTACTCCAGCGCCGCCGGCAGCACCAGCTTGATCCCGTACCGCAGCTGCAGCGCCTCCACCAGCTCAGCCTTGGCCGCGCCGATCAGTTCGTCCTCCGAGTCCGTCTGCCGCTGATCGAGGAACAGCTCACGCCGCCGCATCCACAGCTCCTCCTCGGACTCGCTCTCCAGCGTCGTCACCTGGAGCAGCTGCCGCTCAGTGCCCTCACCCTGCCCACCGACGATCACCCGCGTCACCATCGGCGGCGACACCAGCGTCGACCCCTCGTCCAGGTTCCCTGCCTCAGTGTCGAACTCCAGCTCGAGGCGCAGATCGCGCGGCTGCCGCGTGCGGAACACCAGCCGCTCCCCGTCCACCGGGTCACGCTGCTGCACCACGTCGAACGCCCAGCCCGACTCGGCCGCGATCGACTGGAGCACCGCCAGCAGGTTCGTGAACCGCGGCGACCGCTCCACCGTCGGCCCCAGCGCCGTGTCCGCCTCACACACCAGCGGGAACGGGCACGCCCGCTCCGGCACCGCATCCTCGCCAACGTTCGCCCGGACGTAGTACTTCAGCAACGACTCGGCCGGCCCGGCCTGCACGTCATTCGACCGCGACTGCGCGCCCGGGTCAGCCTCCGACGGGTCGGGGAACGCCACCGGGTCCTCAACGAACGCCTCGTCCGTGGGCCCCTCGAACGTCCACTGCCCGCGCGGATGCTCATCCGTGTACTCCAGCAGCGGAGCCTCCAGCGGCCCCGACACGAACACAGCATCACCGATCGTCACGATGATGCCCGCGCCAGGCTGCCGCAGCGCCTCCGCCGGCGGATACGGCACCACCCGCCCCGGCGCCTCCTCGATCGTCGCGGGCAGCACCAGCCGCCACGCCCCGACCCCGTTGCCGACGCGCGTGAACACCGCGCCCACCAAGTCCTGCTCCGGCAGCGTGTGCTGCCGCAGCATGTCGCGATCGCGGATCTCGACCGAAATGTCCTCTATCTGCATCAGAACACCACCCGCCTGCGCGGGTTGAACGCGCCCGCCACCGACGACTGCCCAGCCACACCGTCCGCCATCTCGATCAGCACCGTCGATGTGCCCGGCGGCAGCTGCGGGAACTTCGGGGCCGGGTCCATATCCGCCCGCAGACTCTCACCATCCTGATCGAGCACGACCCAGCGGCCGAGCTGCCGCTCGACGCGCACCACGTCACCGACACCCAGCACCGTGTTCAGCCGCCACCCGCGGCCGCCGATCATGATCTGCGTCGGGCCACCCGGCCCCGTGATCGTCCACGCGACATCCACCGGGACGTCCCCGGGGTTCGTGACCTGCACCGACCCCAGCACGGTCGAGCTCGACACGTTCAGCTCGATCAGCGGCGGCAGCAGCGGGTCCGACTCCTCCGGCGGCGCAACCGGCCCGATCGGCACCGAAGAGCGCGACACCCAGAACGGCTGCGGACACAGCAGCGCCACCGTGAACTCCGCCGTCCGATCACCCCACGCCTGGTACGCCTCCTCCAGCCCCGACTCGTAGGTGAACGGCAGCTCCCACTCAGCCCCTGACGTGTACCGCGCCACCAGGCGAGGCATCGACTGCCCCACCGGATGCAGCGCACGATCCAGCGACCGGATCGCCGCCTCCGTGTCCGACCTCGAGGAGCCATTGCACTCCAGCCGCAGGATCAGCGCGCGCTCGACCGTGCGCGAGCCGAGGAACCGCGACCCCGCGATCGGCGAGCGCGCCGTCTGCGGGTCCTCCGCAGGCGACCCCAGCCCGATGCTCGGCGAGAGCATCCGCCACCGCCCCGGCACCCCGAGATCGGTGCCCAGCGGCAGAGCGTTGCCCTGCACCGGCTCGATCCTGAACTCCACCTCAGCCACGTCGCCTCCTCGCTGCCGTCTTGACCATAAGCGCGTCCGCCGCGCGGAGCGCCTGAGCTTCCGGCGATAGCCCCGGCACCGGGGCCAGCTGGAACGTCGCCTGGAACGTGTCGCCACCGCGGAACATCGACGCCCGCCCCGCCTCACCCTCGGGCAGGTACTCGCCACCGAACCAGCCCGCCACCCGATCGAGGATCGCCTCGTTCCTGGCGCGCGCCGCCGGCTTCCGCGAGATGTACGCCTCCTCGAACGTCTCCGGCTCACCCCAGAGGATGTTCGACCCGCCAGGCACGATCTGCGGCTCCCGCAGGCGCCCGCTCGCCGCCGGCACCACCCGCCCGACCGAGTGAATGCCACCATCCGCGCGCGGCACCACGACTCCGCCGTTCGCCTGCTCCACCCGTGTGCGGATCACCGCCACCCGATCCCGAGCCAGATGGTTCAGCTCCCGCTCAGCCTCCGGCACCCCGTCAGTCTCGACCTCGACCACCCCGGGCGGCAGCTCCTCGATCTTCTTCGAGAGGATGTCGAGCGCCGCGCCGATCGCCTCGTCGTTCGACGTGATCTCGACCTCACCCTCAGGCAGCTCCTCGACAGTGAACCCCAGCTCCCGCAGCGCCTCCAGGACCTCCGGCGACTGGTTCTGCAGCCGGATCGTGCCCGTCGGGATCGTCTGCAGCTGGTTCACGATCGACAGCAGCGCCTGGTCGTTCTCCGAGATCGACCCGTTGTCCGTAAGCAGGAACGACACCGTGGTCGGCACCGCCAGCATCTTCCCGATCATGCCCTCAATCTGCTCGTCGGACAGGCCCGCCTCCCGGCCAACCTCACGCAGCGAGTCGATGTACGGGGCCGCCACCGCGTTCGCCTCCTCGAAGCTCAGCCCGACCTCACCGTTCGCCTTCGCGAGCCGGTCAGCCTCGATCAGCGCCTGCTGCATCTGAGTGTTCAGACCATCCACCGTGTCGAACATGCGCCGGCCCGCGACCGACGTGGTATCGATCGCGCCCGACGCATCGACCAGCCTGCGCGCGAGGTTCCGCCCCTTGCTGTCGGTCTCCGAGAACGCCGCCGCGAGCCGATCCGTCTGCTCATTCAGGTCGCGCTCGGCCTGCGCCGCCGACCTCGACCCGCCCGAGAGCTCGTCCAGCGCCTGGTTCAGCGCCCGGAGCCGCGACCCCGCATCCTCGTAGGCATCGCGCGCGATCTCCACCGACTCGTTCAGCCGAGCATTCGACCGCGCAGCATCGTCCAAGCTCCTCTGGTACTCGCGCACCATCTCGATCTCCGCGCGCCGCTGCTCCCGCGCCGCATTGATCGCCTCCGCCTGCTCGATCACCGCATCCCGCGCCTGCCGCAGCGCCTCGGACTCCGCGTAGTACGCCCGCGTAACGTCGCCGCTCAGCTTCGTCGCTCCGCCCGCCGCCTCGGCCTGCGCCCGGTATGCGTCGCCCAGGTCCTGCGCCCGGAGCCGAATCGCCTCGAGGAGCGCCGCCTGCTGCCGCGCCGAACCCGTGACAGCCTGCCCGGCCGCCTCCGCCGAGGAACCGATCAGCGCGAACCCCTCCGCCGCGGGCCGCAGCGCATCGGTGACCATCTTCTGCGTCGCCCGGGTGACCTCGCCCGACGTCTCGGTCAGAGTCCCCTTGAGCGCATCCACCCGCTCCTGCTGCTCCCGCGCGGCCTCCGCGTTCGCCGTGAACGCCCAGGTGAGCAGCCCCACCGCCGTCGCCAGCGCCGTCACGATCAGCCCCACCGGGTTCGACACGAACGCGGCCTTCAGCGCGTTGCCAGCCGCCGACACCGCACGCGAGAACAGACCGGCCTGGGTCGCCCCCGTCGCGAGCGAGGCACCGACCATCGCCGTCTGCCCCTGGAGCAGCCCCATCTGGCCGAGGAAGTGCGTGACCGCGAACCGCGCATCGCGGAAGAAACCCAGGACCTGCGGCGCGACACGGTTCATCCCGACGAACGCCGCGACGGCAGCGAGCACCGGGGCAGGGATCGCCGTCAGCAAGTCCACAATCGGCCCCACCACGACCGCGAGCGCGCGCACCACCCCAGTCGCGATCGGGATCGCCACGTTCAGCCCGTCCGAGAACAGGGCCGCCACACGCCCCACGATCGTCAGCAGCGGCCGCAACTCCTCCAGGAGTCCCCCGAGTGCGTCCCGCAGCTCCGGAGACGCGAGCGCCGCCGCCGCGAGCGCCGTCGGGATCGGCGCGAACACTCGAGCGAAGGTCCCGATCACCGGGATGCTGTTCAGCATGTTCGTGGACAGCCCGAACACCGCACCCGCGAGCGCACCGACCGCTGGCGCATGCTCGGCGAGGCGAGAGAAACCCCGCTCGAGGTCGTCCACCGACACCGCGTTCAGCTGCACCCGCATCGAGTCCAGACCCCGCGTAATGCCGACGATCGCCGGAAGCGCCCGACGCTCCAGCGCCTCCACGATCGGCCCCGTGAGCCGCTGGAGCTGCCGCAGGTTGTCCGCGACCTGGTTGCCCCAGGTCACGAAGTAGCCGCCGCCCTGCGGGTCCACGAACGGTGCCGCGAGCAGCGCGCCGATGTCGCGCGACGCGGCCTTGATCCGGTCCGTCGCGCCCACGATCGTGTTCTTCACGTTCTCGGCTGCCGCGCCGTACCGCTCCTGCATCGCGGCCGCGAGCGCGTCGAGCGCATCGTTCGCATCGAGTGCGCCAGCGGTGATGTCCGCACGAATCTGGGCGCCGGTCTTTCCCATCTGAGAGCCGATCAGCTCGGCCGCGTTGACACCGCGCTGCCCGAACTGGATCAGGTCCTGCCCGGTGATCTTCCCCGCCGCCGAGATCTGGGCCATGATGAACGTCAGCTCGGCGACCGTCTGGTTGTTGCCGCCGATCGCCGCCGTCGTGTTCTGGATCGCGTCGAGGTACGGGATCACCTTCCGCGCCTCGATGCCGAAGCCCAGCATCTGCTGCTGCGCGGTGATGAACACCGACTTCGCAAACGGCGAGGTCGCCGCGAACGCATCGAGCTGCGCCATCTGCTCGTTCACGGCCTCGGTTGACCCGAGAATCGCGTTCAGTGCCGCCCTCGACGTCTGCTGCAGCTGGTTGTACTCCAGGCCCACCCGGGCCAGGCCGGCGATGTAGGCGCCGAGGGCGACCGTCGCGGCCGTGGTGAGCGCAGCCGCGCCCGTCATCATCGAGTTCAGGCGCGAACTCGTCCGCTCCGACTGCACGTCGGTCGAGCGCAGCCGCTGCTCCGCCTGATCGAGGCCACGGTTGTAGGCGTCGATGCCGTCAAGCCGAATGCTGGCGACAAGCTCGCCAACGTCGAAACCGCCCACCGGCCGCTCCCTTCCCTGTCGTCTAACCGAGCGCCCGTGCGCCCGGCTCGGCCTCGCTCGCCCGTGCCTCCTCTGCCTTCTTCTTCGCCTCCTGCCGTCGGGTCATCTCCGCAGAGAGTCGGGACCCCTCGACATCCAGCAGCGCCACCATCCGGCCCACCAGCGACCGCCAAGGCCGCCGCCAGAAACTCGGGCGCTCGTCGTCCAGGCCGAAGAACTGGTGGAGGTCCGGGGCCGTGGAACGGTCCCAGGTCTCCAGTCCTGCCCGGATCAGCTCGCTCATCGTGAAGCGCTCGACCTCCCGACGTTCTGCCGGATGCTCCGCTTCGCGGCGGGCAGCTTTGCCACCGTGGGCGCGCTGTCCGAACTCTCGGAGCTGCCGGCGCTGCTCGGCTCGATACCAGTCGGGGAGGTCGTATCGGGGGTAGCGGCCGGTGACGGGATCGGGCTCTCCGACTCCCCACTGGGCAAGTTCCGCAGTTGTCCGCGCAAGGCGGATCGCACCGCCTCCTGCGCCGCCTCGAAGTTCTCCCAGAGTCCCATGCTCTCCAGCAGCTCCCGCTGCGCGCCTTTTGGGTGGCCGTCCTGGAGCATGCGCTGCACCAGGTTCAGGCCGCCGCCCTGCACGTTCCAGTAGAACGCCGCGTTCACGACCTCCGCGAGCTCCGCCGCCCGCAGCTCAGCCAGGATCTCCTCGTGCTCGCCGGAGAGCGCACCGCGCGAGAACTCGCGCCCCGCCTCGCCCAGCTCCTCGATCGTCGGGAACCGGCCGAAGGTGATGTTCAGCCACTGCGCCGCCAGCTCCGCACCCTTCGCCGCCGGCACCGGCTTGATCCTGATCTTCTGGCCGTCGCCCAGGGTCAGCACCAGGTGCCGACCCTCCTCGGTCGCCGTGATTGCCATGTCGTCTGTCCTCTCGCTCTCGGGTCTTGCTCTCGGGTCTTGTCATTCGGGGGAGGGCTGGCCCCGCGCCACCATATGTGCGGAGCCAGCCCCGGGGGGAGCCTCTAGGACTCCGGGATCGCCGGGTTCGTGATCCGGGCACGGTCACCCTGCCCGGTCAGCGTGAAGGCGAAGAACTCCGGGTCGTCGTTCCCGGTGTTCTGGCGGTTCCACTGCACCGCAGCGGTGCCCTCGTAGGCCAGCGACGGCGAGGTCGCGTGGTAGTAGCGGTAGCCCACCACGTTGTCCTCGCCGATCGCGTCCGCGGCCTCGATCAGCGCAATGACCGCCGCCTGGAACTCCCCGGTGTCGTCCCGGATGCCCAGCACGGCGAACGCGAAGGTGAAGTCCTCGCCGACCTTACGCTGGGCAGTGTTGCCCTTGTTCGCGTAGGTCGTGACGTCCTTCAGCTTCGGCGCACCCGTCGGATTCACCCCGGTGATGTCCGGGAGGTTCGTCCACACCGGCGTCTCGCGGGTGCCGGTGTTGATGTCCAGCAGCCACTCGAAGGTGTTCCCGTTGTCGCCCGGCGTGGGCTCGATGTCCTCGAACTCTGCCATGTCGATCTTCCTTTCTACTCGATGCCCAGCCTCCCCAGGGTCTACCCGCCGCGTCCTGCGAGCTCGCCCCGGCTCCTCCGGGCGGGATCACCGCCTGCTCAAGTTCGCTCCCGGCGAGCCCTGAACTGGAGGTTCAGCGAGAACATCCAGCGGTTGTTGTCGTCGCGGCCAAGCGGCCCCATCGACACTGCGTACCCGATCACTCGTCCGAGTGCCGGGATCGTGTAGGGCTTCTTGTGCAGAGCACTCCGCACCGCCCACCCGAAATCCATCGCGTCCCCATAGTCAGCGAAACGCCACCGCACCTGCAGGTACGTCAGCGCCACCTCCACCGCGGGGTTGTACGTCGAGCCGGCCCCCCCGCTCGGAGCCTCAGCGTCATCGTAGACCGCCAGCGCCACAGCAGCCGCTGGCCCCGTCGGCAGTTCGCCCAGGACGATGCCTATCTCGCCCGCACCGTACACCGGCCCATCCGGCCGCCATACCGCCGGTGTGCGCTCAGCGATCCGCACCGCCACGCCCGCCAGCAGCTCCGAGAAGTACCCGCTCATGCCGCACCGCCTCCCACCGGGGCGCCGAACTCGCGCCTGATCTCCCGCGCCACCAGCGCCGCGAGCTTGGCCGCGTTCTGCCGGAGCGGCTGCTCGAGGAACTTCGCCTGCGCCCGCGGGTTCTTCACCGTGCGGAACCGCAGGTCGACCCCCTCGTGGACGAATGCCGCGTAGGGCACCCGGAACGCGACCACAGCCGTCGGGTCCTGCACCGAGGCGGGGAACACCGTCCCCGAACGTCGCAGGTCGCCCGTATCCACCGGAGTCAGCGCCTGCGACTGCCCCAGCAGCGCCTCGGCCGCCACGTTCAGCCCCCGCACCCCGCCGCGCCGTGTCAGCCGCTTCGCGTCGTCACCATGCCACCGCACCGACATCGCCGATCACCCGACCCAGACCTGGACATGCGCAGGCAACGCCCCGCCGTGCTCGTGATACTCCACCGCGACCACCCGCGTCTCGCGCTCCGCTGGGCCACCCAGCCAGACCGTGATCCGCGACCCCTCCGGCGGCAGGTACTCCGGGTCGAACCAGACCCCGCCCGAGGCCATGACCTCCTGGCCGGCCGCGTTCTTCACGATCTTCGTGCCCGACTGGATCGCCGCCCGCCGAGGAGTCACCGCCGCCCCGAACTGCTCGCCAGCACCCGTCACGCCCAGGAACGGCTCGAACCGCACCAGCCCCCCGTGCGGCATCATCTGCTTCGGCATGCGCACCATGTCAGTACCCCGCCACCCGGAACCGCACCAGCTCGCTGGAGCGCAGCGTGTCCGCCACGTCCGGCGAGAGCCGCGCCCGCTGCCGATCATCCGGCGACGGCTTCGCCGAGTTCCCGCCCGGCAGCGACACGTCACCGATCGAGCCGCCTGAGCCGCCGACCGTCGCGCCCGTCGCATCCCCGGTCTCGTCCCAGAACACCAGCTGCTCCGCCGAGAGGTCGCGCAGCAGCTCCCGCAGCGCCTCGTCCGTCGGGTAGCCGTCCGCATCGACCGGGTACACCGCCGAGAGCAGAACCCGGTCGATCAGCCGCGCCGCACGCCGCAGATCATGCGCCGCCGCCGCCTCATCCGTCAGCGGCAGCCCCGAGAGCGCCCGAGCCTCCGCGACCGTCGCGTACACCCGCGCCATGATCAGGACTCCTCGTCCGCCGACGGCACGTCCTCGACCGGCGCGGCCACACCGATCCCGGCCGGCTCCGGCAGCACGACCTCGACCGGCTCCACCGTCGGCTCCTCCTCGGGGATGAACTGCGCGCCAAGGTCGAGCAGCCGCCGCGTCGCGTTCGGCCCGACACGGGCACCCCGCGCCACCCCGTCCACGAACAGCACGCCCGCGATCCTCCGCTCACCACGCTGCACACCCGGCAGCTCGATCCTCGTCGCCATGTCCTCGTCCTCTCGCTCGCCGTGCGCTCCGCACAGCCCCTACGCCCGGCCTTGGTAGGCCGGTACACCCTCAGCGGCCTCCTGGGCCGCCCTCGCCGCCGCCAGCGCCCGATCCGCGCGCTCCTGCGCCTCCCAGGCCCGGGACTCCTCCCACCCCAGCCGCTCCCACCGGGCCATATGCGCGAACTTCCGCTCCCCGCCACGCACCACCCGCCCGGTCAGCTTGTGCCGCCACAGCACCTGCGGAGCCGCCGAGCGTGCCGCGCGCTCGCCCACCGGCTGCTCGAACCGCGACGGGCTCGCGAAGATGTCGCGCAGCACCCGCCCCGCAACACCATGCTGGAACACCGCATCCGACGTCGAGCACCAGCCCGACGCCGACCCCACCCAGCCCTCCACGTCGTTCACCTTCGGGTCGGCGATCTCGCGCCCCTCCAGGCCGGCCAGCGTCCCGTAGATTGTGCGCTTGTGGACGACCGGCGCCCGGACGTGCTCGATACCCCAGAGCAGCGACTCGCGCAGCAGCTTCCGGTTCAGCACGATCGGGACGTGCGCCTCCCACGACAACGGCTCCCCGAACCCCGCCTCGAGGAGCGCCGAGCGTGTCGCGTCCATGCCCCGGACGTAGTGCGACTCGGTGTCGAGCCGCGCCCGGTAGTCGGCCAGCACCGACGCGACCGTGCCCCGATGCATCGGCTCCGGCCCCGCCGCCGGCACCGGCCGCAGCGCGAAGAAGTCATCGTTCCAGTACTGGAAGTCCTCGGACAGGTCGGGGTGCTCCGCGATCGCCAGCAGGTTCCGCGTCGTCGCCTCGTACTTCGACTTCGACTGCGGCAGCCGCATCCGCTCCACCCCGCGCAGCCACTCCGGGCCGCCCCCAACGATCCAGACGCGATCATGCGGCACGAACCTCTCCACCGAGCGGAGAGCGTGCCGCAGCTCCTCGTTCGCCCCCTCCCTGACCACGAACACGATATCCATGCCGGTGTGCCTCCTCAGCGTGTCGATCGACCAGATACGGGGAAGCCCCGCCGACGGCTACGGGAGCGAGCCGAGCCGCCGGCGGGGCCGCCGATCAGGACTCCTCGTCGGCGCCCTTGATCAGCACCGCGCGGTTCGCGTCGAGGGTCTTGACCCCCCAGAGCAGGTCCACCGAGAAGATGGTCTGCTTCGCCCGCTGCTCGTAGTCCCAGGTCACCCGCAGCGAGAGGCCGCGGAAGTCCTGCACCGAGCCGGTCGCACCCGGAGCGAGCTCCTGGGGCGCCGAGGCGAACGCGAAGGCGGTCGGGTGGAAGGCCACGCCGACCTCGGTCAGGCTGTCGCCCGGCTCCGGGATGGAACCCGCGGCCGGACCCTTGATGTTCTGGGTCCAGTACGGGCGGAAGCCGAACAGCGCGGCACCGAGCGACGCCTGGCGCAGAGCCAGGGTGTCACCGGCGGCACCGGCGTTGACCAGGGTATCGGTCGCGAGCCAGTCGGCCTGGCCCTGGGTGCCAACGACCGCGTTGCGACCCGCCTGGGGCACCGCGTAGTCGTTCAGCACCTTGCCCGCGTCGATCAGCACCTTCGGATCGTTGTAGGTGTGCGCGCTCGGCGGGGTGCCATTCGGACCCTGGCCGACCTCGTTAGTGATGTCGTCGCGCAGGCTCAGGATCGACAGGTCGACGGCGAGAGCCATCGCCTCCATAGCGGGGTTGATGACCCGCTCCTGAAGCTGATCGACCTCCAGCGCGAACTGCTCGGCCGTGATCGCGAACGACACGTCCCAGAACTGGTCGAGCACCACCGGCACGGTGGTCTCGGTGATGTCCTGGATCTCGATGCCCGAGGCGCGGTTGAACGGCTTGGCCTCGAACACCGCCGGCTTGCGCACGTTCACGGTATCGCCGACCTTGGCCCGCGCGAAGTCGCTCTCGACATCGCGGTAGACCAGGGGCAGCATGACAGACTGGTTGATCAGGGACGCGAGCGCGCGCTGCGCGATCACGTCCGGGGTAGCGAATGCGTTCGCCATGACTGGTTCTTCCTCTCAGAATTGCCGCACGTCGCGGATCAGAGCAGCACACCCGGGGTGCGCGGCTCCTCGCCGTTCAGCTTGGCCAATACGGACTGGATGGTCTCGGCTCCGGCGGGACGCGAATCGCCGACGGGGACCCCATGGCCCGGACTGGTCACGACCGGGGCGGGCTCCTGGCCCGACCCGTACCTGCCCGGGTTCGCTGCGACCTCGGCGCGCACGATCGCATCCACCTGGGTGGCGAAATCGGCGGCCGCGGGGTCGAGCACCGCGACCTTCTCCTGGAAGGCACGGCTGTCGATGATGTAGTCGGGGTTCACGCCCGGCAGGGCCGCCGCGGTGCGGAACACCTGCAGGTCAACCTTCGCGGTACGGGCGGACGCGGAAGCCGCGTCGAGGGCGGCCGCCGGAGCGGTGCCCTCGGGAATCTGGTAGCCGACCGATGCGGCGAACTGCTCCACCGCGAGACGCGCGGCCTCGGCGCGGGCCTGCTCGGCGGCGGCCTGCGCAGCCTGCTCGGCGCTGGTGCGGTAGCGGGCAGCCTCGGCGCGCAGCCGGCGGATCTCGGTCTGCGTCGCGGCCGGCAGCTGATCGAAGCCCTCGATGGTCTCGCCCTCGGGCGCAGCCGGGGCGGCGGGCGCCGCCGGAGCTGCCGGGGGAGTCGGCACCGGGGCCACCGGCGCAGCTGCGGGCGGGGTCGGCACGGGCGCAGCGGGCACCGCAGGAGCGGCGGGCGCGGCGGGAGCCGCCTCGACCGGGGCAGCAGCACCCGGGAGCGGCACAGTCGGAGGGGCCGCGACCTGCACCTGAGCAGGCGGCAGCGGAGTGCCGGCGGGCGCGGCAGGAGCCGACGCAGCGGCGGGTGCCGGAGTGGCCGGCGCAGCGGGAGCAGTGGACATGGTGGCGACCTCCTGGGCCTGGTTCGTTTCTCCTGGAAAAGGCGATGCCCCCACCCAGAATCCCGGGCAGGGGCGATCACAGTTCCGAGTATAGCGGGGCGCGGATAATACACCCCGGAAGCGCGCTAGCCCGTCGCCCAACCCGCCTGCTCCCGGTCGTACCGGCGCTTCTGCCCCGACGCGGCCACCAACTCACGCAGGCGCGCCTCGGTGTCGCGGATACGCCGCCGCAACCGGGCCGCCTCCATGTCGTCGCCCTGCGCCAGCGCGAGCTCCCGACGCAGCCCCAGCGCACGCTTCCGCCGCTCCAGCGCCCGCTGCTGCTCCCGCATCCGCTCCGCCGTCGGATCGTAGCCCTGCGCCGCCACCGGCACCGCGAAGCCCGGGACATATGCCGCGATCGTGCAGGCGCAGTTCGGGTGCCCCCAGCCGGCCGCTCGCGCATCCTGGAGCGACCCGTCGACCGTGATCGTCATGGGCGACCCGTCCGGCCCCTCCACGATGCGCGGCCCCGTCGCGCCCGCCCCGATCGTCAGCACCTTCCCCGACCACGGCCCACACACCGAGCACGCATCGGCGTTCGTCAGGATCGACACCAGCCCCACGCCGGCCTCCTGCATCCGCGCCGTGCTCGCCTCGGTGTACGCCCGCGCCGAGGCCGTCCGCACCGCCATCTCGGTGTACGCCCCGATCGTCCACTGCCGGCCCCGCCGATCCGTGAAACCCGTCACACCCCGCTCGAGGAAGTCCGCGAGGGCCGCGCGCCGCGCCTCGTCCGTCGATGCCAGCCCGATCGTGCGCAACGTCGCCGCCGGGGCCACGACCTGCTGGTAGACGTCGATCGCGTCCTCAGTCCAGCGCAGCACGCGCCGCGTCACGTCATCGAACTTCGACCACAGGTCGCCCGCGATGATCGCCGCCGTCTGTGCCATGCTCGGCGACATGACCGAGCGTCCCAGGCCACCGCCGAGGCCCAGACCCGCGACAGCCTGCGCCGTGCCCGCCCGGCCCGCCGCCGTGATCAGCGCGGCCGCAGCTTCCCGGGACATGCCGATCATGAGACGCCGAACATCGGCCTCGAGCGCGGCCAGCACCCGCGCGCGCTCCGCCTCCGAGTCCACCCCGGCCAGCCCCCGAGTGATGCGCCGCCACGTCCGCGCCACCAGCAACTGCTCAGCCCTGGCCAGACCATCGAGCACCGAGCGCGCCCACCGATCCGTCAGCTCCACCAGGTCAGGAGCCGCGACCCGCCACGGGCCAGCCACCGGCTACTCCCCCCGGCGCGTGCGAGTCCGCCGGCGCGGCGCGGGCGCAGCCTCGTCCTGGCCCGCGAGCTCGGCCGGTGGGCGCCGCGACCCAGGAGCCGACGCAGCCTGCTCCGCCTCCTCCAGCTCCCGCTCGGACGCTGCGTTCATCTGCTCGACCAGCTCCACGAAGTCGCCCCGGAACTCCGCCGGGTCCTCGGCCGCGCCGCCGCCCTGCTCCTGGAGGATGCGCTCGACCTCCTCGTTCACAGTGCCGCCGTCCCACTCGGGGTGCAGCATCCGCACCAGCGTCATGGTCGACGCCGCCTTCGCGCCCCGCAGCATCGTCGCGATCCGCGCCGCGACCTCCATGTCCTGCTGCGCCTGCGCCGGGAACCGCACCTCCACCGGCTCCACGAACCGCGCGAGCTGCACCGACCCCTCCGGCCCGTCACCGTAGACCGCGACCTGCAGCTCCACCCAGGTGCGCACCAGCCGAGTCAGCGCCTCGCGCCAGTAGTTCGCCTTCTTGTCTCGGGTGCGCTCCGACTGCTTCTCGTCCGCCGCGACCTCTGTTGCCGTCCGCATCGAGCGCGCCCCGGCCTCGCCGAGGGTGCCCGGCGACCACCCGGCCGAGCGCAGCGCCCACCGCGTCCACTCCGCGATCGAGCGCTCGTGCACCTCCGCGCGGATCTCGAACTGCCGCAGCTGGAACGTGTTCGCCGGGTCGTTCGACAGCATCTTCACGCCGTCGTAGACATCACGCTCCGAGTCCCACGCCGACCCCCGGCCCGCGCCGAGGTTGTCCAGGTACTCCTCGGGTACGATGATGCGGCCCTTGCCCAGTCGGATATCGCGCAGCCAGGAACTGAACGCCTCATCGATCGCGTCGAACGCCTGCTCGATGCCGGCGAAGTCGGAGCGGCCGAAGTCGCGCAGCATCGGGTCGCGGCGGAACTCCCGGTTCGGGCGCATGTTCGGCGCGTACTCCGCCGTCAGCCCCGTCAGGCCCGGAATGCGCAGCACCGCCGCCTGGTCGTCCTCCTCCCAGCGGATCGCGCCCCGAGTCGCACCCTGCGCTCGCTGACGGCCGTCGGTGATCGCCCGCGCCAGCCACTCGGTCGCCGGTTGCCGATCGAGCGGGACGCGCACACCCAGCCGGTCCTCGGTGCCGAGGTAGAGCGCGTGCGCGATCATGCCCGGCTCGTGCCGCTCCAGCCACCGCCAGACCGCGCCCTTCTTCTCACGCTCGACCACCTGCCAGAACGTGACCGCGACCAGGCGGCCGTGGCGGAACTCCGGCACCGCCGCATCCGCATCGACGGCCTCGACCTCGACGTGATCGAGCGCCACCGTGTCCACGACCAGCCGCAGATACGCGCCACCGAGCGCGGCCGCGAGTTCACCGGCCTCCAGCAGGACGGTGTGCGTCGCCGGCGTGTTCACCACGCGCTCCAGCAGCTGCTGCTCGGCGGTCTCCTTCACGCGCTTCGGACGCTCGCCGGCATCCAGCGCCTGCCGCTCGGCCTCGACATCGGCGACCTCCGACG
>Ga0255141_1000130_pt1 | contig 27826 bp, 18 predicted proteins | sample Atl_Cont_RepA_0h_FD_183178 | JGI IMG/M metagenome (GOLD analysis project Ga0255141, IMG submission 183178) | Freshwater microbial communities from Altamaha River, Georgia, United States - Atl_Cont_RepA_0h | ecosystem: Environmental > Aquatic > Freshwater > River | place: USA: Georgia | collected... | reverse complement strand
TTCAGCTTCTTGAGTTAAAAAAGCTTTACGGCTTGTCACTGGTTTTTCCCCACGGGTTTTTTGTCCAGTATAAATAAATTTTGTTAATGAATCATAATCTTTTTCTTTTAATAAATTACTAATAATCGCTTGGCGAACAGGCTGAGCTGTCATCATATAACTTTTTAAAAGATTTGTTGATTTTTCTGTTAAAGTTCCACCCGAAAGACCCGAACCATTTCGTAGCTCTTCGTGAAGAACAGATTCATCAATAATTGATTGATTTGTTTTATTCAGATATTCGTTGTATAAAGGTTGATCAAATTTTAAAACATTTTTAACATTGAAACTTGAATTATTTACATCTAAATTTTCATTTGGTGTAATTGCAAATAAGTGACGAATTTTTTTAAACGTACCTTGGAACTGTTGGTTGTAAACACGACTGCTTAAACTTTTTGTTCCACCAATTTGCGATTTCATGGTTTGATAATGTTGCATATATGTATACCAACGGAAAGTGTCATAATGTTCTCCTAATAAAAAACGACGTAAATGTAATAGATATTCTTCATTTTTTGTTAAAAAATGAGCTTGAGGCTGACGACGAATAAATTCATCAATATCAAACTTTAATAATAAACGATTAAATGGACTATAGTACCAGTGTTGTAATACATCTTTATAAATTTGGGCACGATAACGACTCGCTTTTTTACCTAAAATTGAATAATTATGAGTTGGTAATTGAAGCGTTGTCTGATTTGTAGACCCTACATTAGAAAGCGTTTTTACGTTTTCTTGATTTGCTTTAAAACGACGTGGTTGGCGAGAGTTTTTACGTAAAGCTTTACGTAACGATGCATTGCGCATTGTACGTTTCCAACGTAAAGTCGGTTTATAGTAATAGAAATATTTTCGCATTAAAACACGGAAATAAGGAGAATTGTTTTCAATCCCAAAATTTCTAAACAATTGAATCCCATAGAAACGAAGCTTTTTACGGAATGCTTTTTCACGCTGTAAATAAAGTTTTGCCGGGTGCAGAAGTGAATTTGGTGTTGAAATTCCGTTTGAACCAATTGGAGATGATTTTAAAAAATCTTGATAAAGTTGTTGATTAAATTGCTGTGGTGATACAGATTTTAATTGAGCATTGTCTGTTTTTAAACCAAACTCTTTTTCAAAAATTGGGCCATTAAATGCCTCTTCATTTGCAGCGATTTTCTTCCAGCGTTTTGATAACACTGATTGCTGTTCTGAATTGTCAAGATTTTTTTCAACATTACTTTTTGCACTCGAAACACGTGTATCAAATTTACGTAAGAATTTACGTAATGTTACCATTTCATTTTTTGTATTTTGTTCATTAAGATTCGCAGTTGCTAATCCTGCTGAAAAATTTTGTGGCGATAATTGAGTTTTTTCCACATTATTTCCTCTTGTTCGTTCATGGAAACTTGGGTGATAGACTTGTTCAAAAAGCATACGGAAAAATTCAACTCGTGGACCCATAAAAGATTCTAAACGAGGCGTTGCCAATTGCTTCTTAAATGATCGCATCCAAGGACCAGGGAAAAAACGGAAACGAACACGATGATTACGCATTTTTCTTCGTAACCAAAAACGATCAAAACCATAGTTTAAATCTTCAACTGAAAAAAGATCATAAACACCTTGATCGTAAAGACTTGCGTCAAAAGTACGATATTTACGAATTCTACGTTTCCAACGTTCACGGCGACCATGACGTCCGCGGTTTCTTCGTGTATTTCTATCAGAAGCTTTTGTACTTAAAAACGAAGTTTCAAGAATAGCTTTTTGGTCAATTAATCGATCTTCATGAGTTAAACCCAAAGGATTTGTAATTGTATAATCTAAACCAAAATAAGCAAAGTTCGAAACTGCGCATAGCATTGTTAAATAAAGAAACACAAAGTTTAAAATTTTTGAATAAGTTGTTGTTGTAACTTTTAGTGTTGAAATTAACCACATATAAATGTTATACGCTGGATTTTCAAAGAACCAACTTACTAAATTTAATAAAGTTACACTACCAATAGCTAACCCAACTAAATAACTACTATGTAAGAAAATAAAATTGCTTAAATCTGAAACAGGAAAAGTTTCTAACATTGTTGCTTCTGAACCAATCGCTAAATTTGAAACAAACGGATAAACCGTTGTTTGTTCAGTAAAAGCTAATAAAAAACTTAAAAGAAAAATTTTCTTTTTTGAAAGATCTTCTAATGTTACTTTTTTCTCGTTATAGGTATCCCACATGTATTTTACTAAAAGTAAAAAACCAAATAAATAACGGAAAATATCGAGTGATAACCATGGAATGACGATAAAACGCCAACCAAAAATGATACTCGCGATCCATAGAAGATTCCCAGCAATTGTTCCTAAACCTGCAATATAACCTGCTTCAAGCCCTTGCATGACAAAGCGACGAATCACAATCAAGTGCGCAGTCGAGGTAGGAAGAAATAAAAAGAAGCTATTCACAAACCCAATACTAAACTTTTCTAAGTTAGCAAGGACTGAATTTTGTGAACCATAAGATAGCGGTGTATCTAAGAAATTAAAGACATTATGAAAATAGTTATCTAAAATTGAAACTTCCGAAACAATTGACGATGCAATTTCGGGAATTACAATTGGTAAAGACCAAATTTTTTGAAGCCAATTAAAACTTACTAAATCTACTAGAAAAGTTTTTGCTGTCAAAATAAGATAGGTTAAGACAGCTCCAAAGTTTTCATAGTTTGCTAGAGCTAGTTTTGGATCGGATTCAACAAATTTATTGACAACTTCAATATAATCTTTAATAGAAGTGACTAAAGAAAGAAAGGTTACCATTTCTTCATCCTTCTTTTTAATCCGTAAAATTCAATAATCATTTTAAAACACTCGTAAAATTTTTACGTTTTTAAAACTGATATGGAATTGATATTTAATTTTTCAAAAGTGTTAAATAATAAAATGATTCTAAAAAGAAAATCTCTTTAGAAAATCATAAGAATAAAAAATTGCGTAGAAGGTTACGTGGATCGAGTCTGAACCCCTAACACAACAAATTTGATTTTTATGCCCAATTCTTCTTACGAAGAAGTCTCAAAAGAGTCAATTCTTCTGAAGAACAAGTCTAGTCAATTCTTCTTACCAAGAAGTCTCAAAAGAGTCACAATTTCTAGTCCATTCTTCCAACGAAGAAGTCGCCACACAGCCATTCTTAGAACAACAAAGTGAACAAGTCTTTCCCCTTACCACACAATTATTCACTCTTAAGAACATTGATGAAGAAAGTTAAGTCCGAGAAATCGACCCCTTCCTCAATTTCCATTGAGAATTCAATTCCTCAATTTCCATTGAGAATTCAATTCCTCAATTTTTAATTCTCTTGACGACCTTTCTGAAGAGAAAGTTTCTAAAAAATGCTAGATCTTTCGATTTTTTGTTGATTTAATTCTCTAGTTTTTATTATAAACCTTTTTTTGCTGAATGAATAGAATTTCTAAATCAAAGAAAACTAATTAGAAGTCTGTAGCAATTCTTTCGAAGGATGAAAGAATTTTAATGTTTTTAAAGAAAAATTGAAAAATGTAAGTCTTGAGGTGATGAAGAAAAGTCACCCTGGCGCTAGGCAAGAGATTCCAATGAGTCCCCCCAGAAGTTCTTCTTGCCCCTAAATCGTTTCACAACCAAGTTCGAGATGGATTGGTGTGGGACCAATTTAGCATGGAGCACCAGGATAGAGAGTGGGTTAACCCACTCTAAGTTCTGTAGAGCCAAGCTCTAGTAAATGGAATGTTTAGGTCAAAATCAATCGGCCTTTAGTATTTCTCAGCTGAAATTCTTACAAATCTTAGACTTGAAACCTATCAATCAGCTAGTCTTGCTGCGGCCTAATGGAGAGTATTCATCTTAGGGTGGACTTCCTACTTAGATGCTTTCAGCAGTAATTCGCTCTGAACGTAGCTACCCTGCGTTTCCTTCTGGAGAAAGAACAGGTATACCATAGGTTCATCCTTCTAGGTCCTCTCGTACTATAGAAGGCTCCCTTCAATACTCTTGCGCTTATACCGGATATGGACCGAACTGTCTCACGCATGTGATCTTATATTTTCATATAAGCATGGACTATATCTCCATCCTAAGAAATAGCAGCTTTCGCTTCGATTTCGATAGGAGTTGGCGTATTATACCTTTATTTTCTAAAGATATCCCGAAACAAAAAGGTGTTTCGAAGTCTCTACGGGGACTAAGTTATTCTTGAAAAATTCCACGTTTAATAAACTGCTCGCGAACTTCTTTACTAGTGTGCACGCGATTTCTAGAATCATTAGAATGTGTTAGTTTATCAGCTTTTTCGCAGAGTGCTAAAAATTGCTCAGGTTGTTGATTGGAAACGAAAGGATATGCTTGTGCGATACCGATAGCTAAACGAGCTTGATCTTTTTTATTTTGTAAAAAAGGCTCAAGTTGGGTCAACAAAACACGTACCGCTTGCATGTCACGAAGCTCATAAACAGAGATCCCATCTCCACGATCACGAACATTCCCAACTCCAATTGTTTGAAGGGCGGTTTCTAAACTTTCGCGGCGTCTTCCTTTTTGAGTAATGGATAAGCTAATTCGAATTCCATAGCCTAACACATTTTCTCTTCTGGGAATAATTTGAGCCATGATGCTTCCATCACCATCAATATAACCTGCAAGATAAGTTTTTTCAGTCAAATTTAATGGTCGAACCTTCGATGATTGTTTTGATGTTAAAGACTGTTTTTTAGCTATTTTTCAATCTCCTTCTACAGATGTGGAATGAATTTAAGCGTTCAAACCTTCGCATTTTCAAGATAAATAAGTCTTCCCTCGGTATTACCATCTCTGCCAGTTCAAGCAAGAGGAAGGCTTCACCGATATAAGCCAATACTATGATTTGTATTACTACAAATTAACGCAGTAAGTCTACGTTCTGAACCCAGCTCACGTTCCCTTTTAATGGGCGAACAGCCCAACCCTTGGGACATACTACTGCCCCAGGATAGGAAGAGCCGACATCGAGGTGCCAAACCTTGCCGTCGATATGAACTCTCTGGCAAGATTAGCCTGTTATCCCTAGAGTAACTTTTATCCGTTGAGCGACGGCCCTTCCACTCGGAACCGTCGGATCACTTATGCCGGCTTTCGCCCCTGCTCGACTTGTAGGTCTTGCAGTCAAGCTCTCTTCTGCATATGCACTCACCATCTGATTTCCGTCCAGACTGAGAGAACCTTTGCACGCCTCAGTTACCTTTTATGAAGCATCCGCCCCAGATAAACTGCCCGCCTGAAACTGTCAAGTGTCCTGATTCAAGGATCACCATTAGGATTCTAGCTCTTCCAGAGTGGTCTCTCAATTTTGGCTCCAATTTTCCCGGAAGAAAATCCTCAACGCCTCCCACCTAGACTGCGCAAGAAAAGCCCGAAGCCAATTTCAGGCTACAGTGAAGCTTCATAGGGTCTTTCTGTCCTGGTATAAGTAGTCCGCATCTTCACGGACAAGTCTATTTCACCGAGTCTCTCTCCGAGACAGCGCCCAGATCGTTACGCCTTTCGTGCAGGTCGAAACTTACTCGACAAGGAATTTCGCTCATTTGCCTCTCTTCTTTCAAATATTTTAAGGCTTGAATTTCTTAAAACACTCTCTATACTTTGTCCGATACCCCGGAATCTTTACTGCATAGGGAGGAGAGATGGACTCTATCTTCATATTTTAAAGACAATACCTAATGTTAACCAAAGAAATCTTTACTGTAATTGTTAATTTTGTAAAGACTAACTTTTTAGTTAATGTGTCTGCAGTGATAATACTGAGCACCTATTGTTTTTAAACCTATGCTAAACGTCTGGTCTCTGAGGGTTTTTCTTTTATTGATTGTCCAAAAAAAGAAACCTTCCCTGCTGATTGTCCCCATGTCTTGGCCATCTTTACATTCAAAAGAGCGGGTTTGAAAGATAACTCCCTTGGTATGGTGTTATCAACCCTAGGTTTTTGAAGTAGGCTCAAGCTGTCTAAGTTTTTCGCTTAGTCTCATAAGTTTTGAGCTGAGGAGTTTCCAGCATATAGTTTAGTTTTACTAAGGCTAGCCATTAACCTTAGGACCGTTATAGTTACGGCCGCCGTTCACCGGGGCTTCGGTCGTCAGCTTCTTCCAAAGGAATAACCAACTTCCTTCACCTTCCGGCACTGGGCAGGCGTCAGCCCCCATATATTGTCTTACGACTTTGCGGAGACCTGTGTTTTTGGTAAACAGTCGCCTGGGCCTGGTCACTGCGACCCTCAAAATGAGGGCGCCCCTTCTTCCGAAGTTACGGGGCCAGTTTGCCGAGTTCCTTAGAGAGAGTTCTCTCGCGCCCCTAGGTATTCTCTACCAACCTACCTGTGTCGGTTTCAGGTACAGGGAACAATTATGTTTTTCTCAAAAGAGAGGTGTTCGAGCTTTTCTTGGAAGTGTGACGTCACTAGCGTCTCTTTTCCGAAAAAAAGAAACGGGGTCATGTCTTAACTCCAGATTGTTTTTATTCAATCCTTCAACATCTCGAACATTTCCACTGCAATCCATAAACAGTTCTAGTTTAGCCTCCTCCGTCCCTCGGTTCCCATAATTGCACGTACAGGAATATTAACCTGTTTTCCATCGATGACGCCGTTTGGCCTAATCTTAGGTCCTGACTCACCCCCCACGGACGAACCTTGTAGAGGAACCCTTAGGTTTTCGGGGCATTGGATTCTCACCAATGTTTTCGTTACTCAAGCCGACATTCTCACTTCCGCTTCGTCCACCTTTTTTTCCAAAAAAGCTTCACCCTTAGCGGAACGCTCTCCTACCGATTTTTAAATGTCTAAAGAGGAATCTCTTTAGAGGAATTCCGAAGGAATTCTCAAAAAATCTCACAGCTTCGGCAGGCCGCTTAGTCCCGGCCATTGTCGGCGCAAGAACGCTTTACCAGTGAGCTATTACGCACTCTTTCAAGGGTGGCTGCTTCTAAGCAAACCTCCTGGTTGTTTAAGCATTCTCACATCCTTTTCCACTTAGCGGCCATTTAGGGGCCTTAGCTGGTGATCTGGGCTGTTTCCCTCTTGACGTAGGAACTTATCTCCCCACGTCTCACTGGCTAACGGAAGGCTATACCTAATATTCAGAGTTTGCCACGACTTGGTACCGCTTTCGCAGCCCGTATCGAAACAGTGCTTTACCCTTAAGGCAGCTCATCGTTACCGCTGCGCCTCAACGCATTTCGGAGAGAACCAGCTAGCTCCCGGTTCGAATGGAATTTCTCCAACTAATGACAGCTCATCCCCCGATTTTTCAACATCGGTGAGTTCAGACCTCCAACTGGAATTACCCAGGCTTCATCTTGACCATCATTAGATCACCAGGGTTCGGGTCCATAAGAAGTGACCTAATCGCCCTATTCAGACTCGCTTTCGCTCAGGCTCCAGATTTGACTCTTTAACCTTGCCACTCCCTATAAGTCGCCGGCTCATTCTTCAACAGGCACGCGGTCAGATTCTGCAATCCTCCCACTGCTTGTCAGCGAACGGTTTCATGTTCTTTTTCACTCCCCAACGGGGGTTCTTTTCACCTTTCCTTCACAGTACTATTTCGCTATCGGTCACTCAGGAGTATTTAGCCTTACGAGGTGGTCCTCGCAGATTCACACGGGATTTCACGTGCCCCATGCTACTCGGGATTCGACAAGGTAGAGAGCTTTTAACTACTGGACTTTCACCATCTATGGTGCAGGATTCAGCTGCTTCGTTTAATACTCTTCTGATTTCTCAGATTGTTTTGCTTTTTACAGCAGTTTGTCTTCCCACTACCCCGTTTCAATGAAACGGTTTAGGCTGTTCCCATTTCGCTCGCCGCTACTAAGGGAATCGCGTTTGCTTTCTTTTCCGCCAGCTACTAAGATGTTTCAATTCACTGGGTTGCCTCTTTCTTCACTATGAATTCATGAAGCAGTTTTTAAGGTTGCCCTATTCGGGGATCTTCGGATCAAAGCTTGTTGCCAGCTCCCCGAAGCGTTTCGCCGGTATCTGCGCCCTTCTTCGTCTCTGAGTACCTAGGTCTCCACCGTTCGCCTTCATTCTTTTGACCTTTCTAATCGCAGTGAGTTGGAGATAAGCGGACTCGAACCGCTGGCATCTGCCTTGCAAAGGCAGCGCTCTACCAACTGAGCTATACCCCCTCACCAACGAATAGGTTTTTTGAATTTCAATTTTCTCGGCTTGGGCTATGCTGGACTTGAACCAGCGACCTCACCCTTATCAGGGGTGCGCTCTAACCACCTGAGCTAATAGCCCTCCGAGAATAGAAATTTTGGTTGTTCCTAATAGCTTTGTTCCAAAACTGAAACAAGGTTATTAGAATTTGTTTGTCGTTTCGAATCTTAAAAAGAAATCAATCGACTTTAAAAAAATTATGCTGAATGCTAAAATTTACTTTTGTCAGAATTTTTGTTCTGACAAAAGTCATCGAAATTTACTTTTGTCAGAATTTTTATTCTGACAAAAGGATTAAATTTTTTTTATCCTTAAGAAGGAGGTGATCCAGGGCCACCTTCCAGTAGCCCTACCTTGTTACGACTTCATAGAAATTAGAAACCCCTAGGTCGGAGCTGTTCTCCTAAAAGGTTAAACTTGGCCACTTCGCTAGTGGTCTCCTTTCTCTATGTGACGGGCGGTGTGTACAAGGCCCGGGAACGTATTCACCGCCATATGGCTGACTGGCGATTACTAGCAATTCCGGCTTCATGCAGGCGAGTTGCAGCCTACAATCCGAACTGAGGTTAAGGTTTAGCAGATTCGCTAGCTCTCGCGAGATCGCTTCTGATTGTCCTAACCATTGTATTACGGGTGTCGCCCAAGATGTAAGGGGCATGCTGACTTGACGTCATCCTCACCTTCCTCCAGCTTACACCGGCAGTCTCTTTAGACCAAAGGAGAAACTCCTCTGATAACTAAAGACAAGGGTTGCGCTCGTTGCTGGACTTAACCAAACACCTCACGGCACGAGCTGACGACAGCCATGCACCACCTGTGTCTAAATTCCTTTTCAGGCACTCTCCCATTTCTAAGAGATTTCTAGCATGTCAAATCTTGGTAAGGTTCTTCGCGTTGCATCGAATTAAACCCCATAATCCACTGCTTGTGCGGGCCCCCGTCAATTCCTTTGAGTTTCAGACTTGCGTCCGTACTCCCCAGGTGGGATACTTAACGCGTTAGCTACGACACCGCTTTTGGCAGCATCTAGTATCCATCGTTTACGGCTAAGACTACTAGGGTATCTAATCCTATTCGCTCCCTTAGCTTTCGTCTCTCAGTGTCAGTTTTGGCCCAGCAAAGCGCCTTCGCCACTGGTGTTCTTCCCTATCTCTATGAATTTCACCTCTAAACAGGGAATTCCCTTTGCCCCTACCCTACTCAAGTCTCGGAGTTCTCGACTGCCGGTCCAGGGTTGAGCCCTAGTATTTGACAGTCGACTTCCGAAACCACCTACAGACGCTTTACACCCAATCATTCCGGTTAACGCTTGCACCCTCTGTCTTACCGCAGCTGCTGGCACAGAGTTTGCTGGTGCTTATTCCTTAGGTACCGTCATTGATTCTTCCCTAAGAAAAGGAGTTTACAATCCACGGACCTTCTTCCTCCACGCGGCATTGCTCCGTCAGGCTTTCGCCCATTGCGGAAAATTCCTCACTGCTGCCTCCCGTAGGAGTCTGGGCCGTGTCTCAGTCCCAGTGTGGCTGATCATCCTCTCAGACCAGCTACTGATCGTTGCCTTGGGAAGCCGTTACCCCCCCAACTAGCTAATCAGACGCAAGCTCCTCTCTTGGTGATGTTTCCATCTTTAGCTCCTCAGCATTATGAGGTATTAGCAGCAGTTTCCCGCTGTTATCCCTCTCCAAAAGGTAGATTCTTACGTGTTCCTCACCCGTTCGCTACTGCAATTCTATCAAACTTACGCCTAATAGAATCTCGTTCAACTTGCATGTGTTAAGCATGCTGCCAGCGTTCAACCTGAGCCAGGATCAAACTCTCCAATAAACTCATGTTTTCTAAAAATTTTTTAGTGGTTTTTGAACATTTCCTACATTCTAGTTTAGCAAAAATAAATTACACGTCAAATCCATTTTTATTCCAATAATAAAAATTCCATCCAAAACGCGCGTTGTTTTTGAATAAAAAGGCCACAAAAACAGCCTTCAACAAACGGATTCCGACAAAGTTTTGTACACAAATAAAAGGACTAATTTGCCCAAACACATCGGTTCTAAAAAATATTACGTACAAGCCCATGTCTCCAAAAACTAATCAAAAGGGAGATTTGGACACTTTGAGAATTGATAAAAAAAGTTTAATTTGTAAAAGTTTATTATGTTTGTTTTAGCTTTGAACTAGGAACGTTAGCTTGTAAGCAATATGAGCTTTCGGGTAACTTTTGATTTTTGAAATATTATTATTTAAATTTATTAATGTAACTAAGCATCTGCTTAGTTACATTAAAACCAACTAGATAGCGTTAATAAAAAATTAAGCTAAGTCTAATGGGAAGTTGTGAGCGTTACGTTCATGCATTACTTCCATACCTAAGTTAGCACGGTTGATAATGTCAGCCCAAGTGTTAATTACACGACCTTGTGAGTCAACAACTGATTGGTTGAAGTTTAAACCGTTTAAGTTGAATGCCATAGTTGATAAACCTAAAGCAGTGAACCAAATACCGATAACTGGCCAAGCAGCTAAGAAGAAGTGTAATGAACGAGAGTTGTTGAATGAAGCGTATTGGAAGATTAAACGACCAAAGTAACCGTGAGCAGCTACGATGTTGTAAGTTTCTTCTTCTTGACCGAATTTGTAACCAGCGTTAGCAGATTCGTTTTCAGTTGTTTCACGGATTAAAGATGAAGTAACTAAAGAACCCAGTTCTGTTGTCTCCACTTTTGTGGAGTGTCGGATTATATCACCAACTTAACCCTTTAATTCGATAGAAGGAAAGGATAAAGTTGCAGGGCGCTATTGAGTTAGTATTGTTGGGACTCAAACTCTAATCTCTGGACGTTCCAAGAAAATTTAACCCTTTCTTGGATTCGCTGCTGATTACCTGTTTTTTTGTTGTAAAAACTTTTATACCTAATCTTTTGCCGATTCGAATTTTTGACACGACCAACCGTTGAGACTTTTACGACTGCCATTTAATAATGGCGTTACTCGTTTAAGCGATGTAGAATGGAATGCTTCCAATTGCTCGAGCACTTGTCCGCCCGTACGACAATTTAAAATGCACAAAACTTCGACACCTTGAAAACTAAAAACGTAGCGATCCGTTGTCGTAATCGCACGATCCAAGTTACGTGTCACACCTCCGACTTTGCCACCTTGGCTTCGATATTCTAAAGCCTGTGGATTAGCCATCGAGCGTTTCGCCATTTCTTTTTGGTGGTCGGAATTCCACATCGTGATGCCTTTTTCTTTTTGCACTTGATGAGAAGCTTCTGCCCCCATTTTGTGCCATTCTGTTTTTCCAGCTTGAAGATCTCCCGATAATAGCGTAATTGCTCCTTTATCTTGAGGATTTCCAAAAACTGTTAAAAGGCGACGATGTGCTTCTAAGTGATCGGCTTGAGAAAGTTTGACGAGATTGTCGGGATGATCGATAAATTCGCGGTCTTCGAGTGTATCTTTAAAAGCGTATTTTGGGATAATGTGATGAACTTGAAGTGGACCATCGTTTGGCCCATATTCCTTTTTTGAACATTCTGCAATCCAAGAAAAATAAAGCTTTTTTTTGTCTTTTTCTTCCCATTCGCGACGTTTTTGATGAGTCATATTTTTTTCCTCCTTTTTTTTAATCAATAAAATGATAACTACCATTTTAATAATAGCATTTTATGTGTTACGAGTCAAGTACTTTGGTAACACTTTTGAGGAGGTTTAAATGGGTTTGGGTTGAGAGAATAAAAATTCTTTGATTTTTTAATTCGTTAGAATTAAAGGTTTAAAGTTTCTCTGCTTTTTCGTTCAACAAAAAACGCAGGTTTCCAGCAATTCACCCTGTTTTCACTATAAATTTGTCACTTATAGGGCACAGTTCAATTGTTTATGCATAGCTGAGAATAATGAACCACCGAATACACCAGCAACACCTAACATGTGGAATGGGTGCATTAAGATGTTGTGTTCAGCTTGGAATACGATCATGAAGTTGAAAGTACCAGAAATACCTAAAGGCATACCGTCAGAGAAAGAACCTTGACCAATAGGGTAGATGATGAATACAGCAGTAGCAGCAGCAACTGGTGCTGAGTAAGCTACAGCGATCCAAGGACGCATACCTAAACGGTATGATAATTCCCATTCACGCTGGAATGGAGGAAAATGAAAGTCGATGGCAACGAATTCCATTCCTATCTTTTTCTTTCGAAAAAGTTTAGACTATACCTTCAACTCATCCTTTAAGTTAGGTGGAATCACCTTATCAAAGTTAAACCTGATGAGTGCTGACGTGTTAGGCTTGAAAATTTCAAACCTCTTTTCTTTCGAATCAGTCGTTACAGGGAATTCAGAATGAACCGTTTTCTTTTGGTAAAACGGATAAAAAATTTGTTGGTTTCACAGTCTGAATTCTTCCCACGGTATCGCCATAGTGAACAAATCACCTTAGGGTTCACCGTTCTTTCTAATCATCGAGGCAATTTCACCTCTCTTTTCCAATTGCAAATTTTTCTTTTTATCTTCTTTCTTTTTTATTTCCAAACCAGAACTTTTTAAAAAATTCAAGTTCACAAACTCGTACGAGGATTGGAAATTTTGTTTTTGAAAAAACTCAAAAATCGAAACAGACGGATTAAAAATCAAAGAAATTACGGGAAGAACGAGGACGATATTGGACAAATGCGGCATAACGTTTCCACGTTGCAAGCTCATGCATAAGAAATGTGTGGGCTTCTTTCATTGTCATTTTTCGCCCTGGGAAAGTCGCGTACTCTTCTGAGGTTAAATATCGCATGAATCCTCGCGCAATTTTATTTCGAACTAAACGGCGATCCATCTTTAAAGCTTCCGCGGCAGCAGAGACACTTTCCCACGCGCACTCATCACGAATTGCGGCAGGTCGAGAGGGTTGCCCACTTCCTGGGGTCCCACCATAAGGATTTCCGGGTTGAAAGGCACTTTTAATCTTAACATTGTAAAATCGTTCCTCTAAAGAACTTGCCAAATATTCTTCTAAAAGCGGGCTTTCGACGGTGTCGTCTAAGAACTTTTCTAAACCACGCTGCCATTCCTCAGAAAAATTGATGGTTGAAAACCCAACCAAAGGGACATAAGAAAACGTATTTTTTGAACTCCCTAAAACAGCTTCTCGCAAAGCAATAGCCAGCAGTTGAGGGCGCGCAAAGAGCCAGCGATGCTCTCTTCGGCGTCGAGCAAAGTTCGATGTTGAGCCGAAATAAATTTTTTTTTCTTCCGTATTTATAAGCAAGTAAAAACCAGCTCGATGCTCGAGAGCCGAGCTGTCTTGGGTTTTTAACGAGTTTATTAAGGCATAAGGAGAAAAATCAAAAGTGTTGCTATCTAGAGCCTGCAAAGCTTTTGGAATTTCAGTTTTGACCATCTCGCGGAGTTCGGTCGCAAGAATTTGTTTGGCAGCCTCGGTCGAAAGATCCACCGGGCCTGTGTAAGCACGTTGAATTAGAAGCATAGGAAAGTAGAAATAAAAAAAGAAAAAATTGAAATTAAAAAATAGATAGTTTATTTGAAAAAAATCTTCCAAAGAAAAGCTCGAAACAAATTTAAACTTAATAAATTCTCTGACGAGAAAATTCGGAAAAAATTTCCTTAAGTCTAAAGTCGTGTTTTAAAGAGAAAGTTTAATTACCTAGTTTTTTCCACTAAATAATTAAATTGAGTCAGTCGTTTGTGGAGCAAGTCACCTTGCCACCGGGCCAGAATAGAAATTAACCCATATAACAACAAATGCCTAAGAAGAAGTGGCAAACGATTAATTGGTAAGGACCACCGTTGTATAACCATTCGTCAATTGAAGCAGCTTCCCAAATTGGGTAGAAGTGTAAACCAATTGCGTTAGATGTTGGGATTACAGCACCAGAGATAATGTTGTTTCCGTAAAGTAATGATCCTGAAACTGGTTCACGGATACCGTCGATGTCAACTGGCGGAGCAGCAACGAAAGCGATAATGAATACAGAAGTAGCTGTTAATAAGCAAGGGATCATAATTACACCGAACCATCCTACGTATAAACGGTTTTCAGTTGATGTAATGAAATCACAGAAACGAGCCCACAGGCTAGAATTTTCACGACGTTCTAAAATAGCTGTCATAAGAAATAAAGAGATAATAATTTTTAATTGTTTCTCCGAAAATCAAAGAAGGAATTTCAAGCTCCACACGGCTCTTGAATTTCATTCGCTTTGTTAATTCTATATTATACCAAACTTTCCCCACCAACTGGCCACGTTTTTTTTCTTTTATTATTAAAAGTCTAAAAAGGCTTAGCAAAATCTCGAATTTCTTTCAAAATTCTTCTAAAAAGGTAACCCTATTTAGACTAACGCTAAAATGCCAAAAGATTAACATAAGCATCAAATTTTGCTAAAGCCAAAAATAATTAACGTTCAGTATATTCTGTAAAACGTGAAACATAGTAGTTATTAACTACTACATGTGCTGAAGCATCTAAACCAGTATTTAAACGTTCACGAACACGAGTCATAATACGAGAAATTAAATATACATAAGCTTGTTTAAAAGCTTTTTGTTGATAAAACTGAATTGTTTCATTTTTAAATTCATCTAAAAGAGCAATTCGTTCTTCGTGTTGTGTTACACAGATTTTAATTTCTTGAGCAGCTTTTTGAATACCTTCTTCACGAATTTCTTTTGCTTTTTGACGAGCAGTATCTAATTGTGCACGAGCAACTGCTAAACGTTGTTGTGCTTCTAAAGCGCGTTGGTTTGCTTCTTGTAAGTTATTTAAGATTGTTTTTTTACGATCTTCTAATAATTGTGTTAAATTTCCGCCTACAAAAGAAATAACAATTCCAACAACGGCTGCTAAGTTAATAATATTTGTTTCTAAAATATTTCCATTAAAACCAAAACCATGGCCATGAGCTAAGGAAATATCTGTAACGAAAGCTAAAGACATCATTTTTACGGAATGAAAAATTGTAACTTATTTCACACCTTTCACAAATCAAATTTTTTGATCTGTTAGAAAAAAAGGAAATAAAAAAATCTGTTAAAGTCATTAATAAAATCGAAAAGAATAAGAAAACTTAACCGCAAACTGCGAACCCGCTCGGGCAGAAAAAAGAAAAAATTTCTTTCAAAAGAAAGATGATTAAATAAATTTTATTATAAAAGACTCTTCTAAGAGCGAAAAAAATCGATCTTAAAAGAGTCTATCAAAGATTCAAAACTTAATTAGTTTTGATTAACCAGCGAATGGGTTAGCGAATAATAGAGCTAAAGCTACTACTAAACCGTAAATTGTAAGTGATTCCATGAAAGCGAAACTTAATAAAAGAGCACCACGGATTTTACCTTCAGCTTCAGGTTGTCTAGCAATACCTTCAACTGCATAACCAGCAGCAGTACCTTGTCCCATACCAGGACCAATAGCAGCAAGACCAACAGCTAATCCAGCAGCAACAACAGATGCAGCAGCAACGATTGGGTTCATGATAATTCCTCCCGTTAAAAAATCAATAAAATGATAGGTAGATCGGTTAAGTCAGAGAACATTTAATTTGTAAAATGTAAAAACTCTTCCGTCTTAAGAACTAAACATGCATATTTCTATGCATTTAGCTCAATTCAATTGTTAAAAAATTGAACTTCTCAAGTCTGTTTAAAAGGGAATTTAACCTTTAGTTTTTGTTCTTAAAAAATTCCCCTAATTCTAGGAGCATACACAAAAACATTCACTTTTTGAGAATCCTTAATAAGAACGCGTTCTTATTTTTACTCGTTCCATAAAAAATATATAAAGTAATAAAGAAATTCTGTTTTTCTTTTGGAAAATATGAAGACAAAGAAACGTATTTTATCAATTTTTCTGACAAAAAAGTTTCTCGTCAATACGTAAATACTTTAAAAAGATTTAGTCATGCAATCTTTTTTATTTTTCCTTTTAAAAAGTCTAAACACAGATTCAATAAATTATTTCTCCATTCTTTTTTCCAGCGTCAAATTAAAGCTATAAGGACTTTAAAATTCTATCAAAGAAAAGTGGAAAAGGCCTAAATTGTTAACGCTAAAGATTTCTTTATGGCTATCGAGTCGCACACAACCATAATAATTATATTCAAAATGTTAAAATTTGTAAAGATAGTTTTTTCTTGAGTTGATCTAACTCACATTTCGGTATTAAAGTTTAGTAAATTTTTTTTCCTGTTAATTAGTAAATGTTTTCGGAGAGAGAGGGATTCGAACCCTCGGTATGGAAATTTCCATACAACGGATTAGCAATCAGCCGCTTTCGACCACTCAGCCATCTCTCCTTTTGATTTTAAAGATCTTTTTTTGAACTAAAAATTAGAAATATTCTTAATAATACCTTATAAAAAATAGGAACGCAAGATTTCTTTCTATTCCACTATCTGAACTTGCGATCATTTAAGTTTAGCAAATCAAAATTCTCTGTCGAAGAAAGTATTCCCGAAAGTAATTTCTTCGACAAAAGAATTTTTTAAAAATATTAAATAAAATTTAGATCTTTCAAATCTTTTTGTTGAATAAATTCTTGACGGCGTAACGGACGTGTTACTAATTCAAGAATTTGACGTGCATTAGTAAAACCATGAATTTGAGCAAAAGTGAATTCCACTGACCATTTTGTTGTAATTCCACGAGCTTCTAAAGGATTTGCATGCGCCATTCCAGTAATTGTTAAATCTGGTTGTAATTCACGAATACGTTGAATTTGATAATAATTATCAGGTTTTTCAACAATACGAGGCATTGGGATGTTCATTTCTAAACATGTTTTTTCTAAAAGGGCTAATTCTGATGCTTGGAATCGTTTATCCATATAGGGGATGCCAATTTCGTAAACAATCATTCCGCAACGAATTAAAAAACGTGCTAAAGAAACTTCTAAAAGATTATCGCCCATAAAAAACACGGATTTTCCACGGACAAGTGTAAGTAAATCTTCTAAATTTTCCCAAAGTTGTTTTTCACGTTCTTCTAAACCATTTGGGACAACATCAAAAACTTTACAAATTTGTTCAACCCAAGCTCTTGTTCCATCAGGACCAATAGGAAACGGAGCACTAATTAATTTACATTTACGACGACGCATTAATGTTGTTGCAGTACGACTTAAAAATGGGTTAACCCCTGCAACATAAACATTTTCGCCAAGTTCGGGCAACTCACCGTAACGCGGGGAAGGCAGCCAACCTTGCACTTCAATTCCTTGTTTTTTTAATTCTAACGTTAAATGACTAGCAACATTACTTGTTAAAGAACCAAATAAAACTAAAGAACGTTTCTCTTCATTTTTTCTTTCAGGACATCGTTGAGCCATTGCTGCTAAGACTGTGTCTTCTCCTTGTGTAAAAGCGTAATCTAAACCATTAGCTCTTGCAACAATAATGGGAATTCCAATATCAGCTTCAAGTTTCGGTGCGATTCCTTCCAGGTCCATTTTAATAATTTCAGTTGTACATGTACCGATCCACACAATTACACTTGGGTTGCGATCTTGTTTAATTTGAAGACAAAGACGTTTTAATTCTTTGTAATCATTTAATTGAGCCGAAATATCGCTTTCTTCCAGTTCTGCCATTGCATAACGAGGTTCAGCAAAAATCATAACACCCATGGCATTCTGTAAAAAATAGCCACAAGTTTTTGTTCCGATAACTAGAAAAAAACTGTCTTCAATTTTTTGATACAGCCAAGAAACACAACTAATTGGACAAAATGTATGATAATTGCCAGTTTCACACTCAAAAACTAAATTTTCTGACGAAGTTGTCATAAAAAAGAAAAAAACTATCTTATCTAAAAATTGGGGAACATCCAAAGAATAGAGTTAGGAAGCGATCGAGCAATCACATTAACCTCTCTAAAATCAGAGATTTCACCAATTTATTAAGGAAAGGGTCTTCACACATTTTTTGCCCTAAGCAAGTTTCAACATTTGAGCGAAGTAAAAAATAACACAACAAATAAAAAATTTTTAAGATTCTTATTATAGAAAAATTCCGTAAAATTTACCTGTTATTAGCAATGTTAACTTTAAACTTTTTCTCTGCAGAAATTTTTTCTGCAGAGAAAAAAATAATTGCCAAGTGAAGACAAATAAAAAAATAAATGAAAATTAATGAAATTTAAGTGCTTTTAATTCGTAAGCAATTTTTTCGAATTCTTCAAAAATTAAGAAGCGTTTGCGTCAAAATTAAAATCACATAGTGATTCTCTCCTATACGTTTCATATAGGCATTAGCTTAGAATTAAATCCTTGATTAAAAAATCATCCCTGTTGATAGACTGACACAGTCTTAACTTGAAGTTAAAATTAACATTATTTCTAAAAACAAATTGTATTAACCTAAATTTTGAAAGACTTCAAAATTTGGCTTCAAAACTGCTCATAAAAATCTTATTTTAAGCAGCTTCTCTTAAAATTTTCAATGTAAGAATTCAAAAAAAGAGGAAAGGATCTTATCTTTTAATATTAGCAAAAATTTCAAGAAAAATCAGAAAAGAAAATTCCTAACAATTTTTAAGCTAATTTTCCTAAATTTTCAATTTCTTGAAAAAACCCTTTTGAGTCTACACGGAATAAACCAATATCTAAACAGAGAGCTTGTAATTCACAAATTAATACTTTAAAGGATTCTGGAGTTCCAATTGAAATATCTTTTCTTAAGATGACATTCGACCATAGAGTCATGCGTCCTGTCATATCATCGGATTTAATTGTTAACATTTCTAAAAGTGTAAAGGCTGCTCCGTAACCTTCAATAGCCCAAACTTCCATTTCGCCTAAACGTTGCCCCCCATATTTTGAACGACCACGTAAAGGTTGCTGAGTTACTAAAGCATAAGGCCCAGTTGAGCGGGCATGAATTTTATCATCAACTAAATGAATTAATTTAAGAATGTAACTATAGCCAACAGTTACCGGCTGATCATAAACTTCACCAGTTCTCCCATCAAAAAGATGAATTTTTCCTGGAGAATGAGGATGAAATAACCAACGTAGTCCTGTCTGTTTTCCAGCTTCATAAAGTTTTGAATAAACAAAGGAACGAGAGGCTTCTGGACCATAAATCTCATCAAAAGGTGGAATTTTATAATGTTCTCCTAAATAATGTCCAGCTAACCCTAGTAAACATTCATAAATTTGCCCAACGTTCATTCGAGATGGAACACCTAATGGGTTTAAAACCAAATCAATCGGAGTTCCATCGGGTAAAAACGGCATATCTTGGCGTGGTAAAATTTGTGAAATAATACCCTTATTTCCATGGCGTCCTGCCATTTTATCGCCAACTTGAATACGGCGCTTCTCCGCAACAGCGACTTGAATCGAACTACCAGCCGGTAAATTTAAATGATTTTTTTGCACAGTAGATTCTAGGGTATTTAACGAAAAAATAGAATTCATTTTAATGCGAATTGAAACAACTTTTGCACGTAATCCTCGCGGAGCGCGCAAAGAGGAATCACGCGCAGGAATTAAATCTTTTTCTAAAATCGAATAAAGTAATTTTTGATAACCCGAAGAAAGTCTTTTTGAAACCGGCGTAATTTTTCCAACTAAAATATCTCCTTCTTCTACCCAACTTCCTAATTTTGCTAATCCTTTGTTATCTAAATGAGCAATTTCATCAGGCGAAAGATCCGGAATATCACGGCTAATTTTTTCGAGACCATCTTTGGTTTCATGAATTGAACAATCGTAGTTTTCTAAATGGACAGAAGTATATAAATCATCGAAAACTAAACGATCACTAATTAAAATTGCGTCCTCATAATTATAGCCTTCCCATGGCATATACGCAATTAAAAGGTTACAACCTAAGGCAAGTTCCCCTCCCATGCTTGCCGCTGCATCGGCTAAAAGATCCCCTTTGTGGACCCATTCACCTTCAAAGACAGCGGGTCTATGAATAATGGAAGTGTCTTGGTTGGAACGCGAAAATGAATCGAGCGCGTATTCTGTTTTTTCAATGGTCGATTCATTTGAAATTTGGTCTGCTAAACAGAATTGTGGAAACAATGTTTCAGCAGAAGAAAAAAAACTTGAATATTGACGTCTTGCAATTTCTTGCATGAAAAAAGTCCTTTTTAAACTAAACTTTATAAAATTGCTCACTCTTTGGAAAATCTGACTTACTAAAAAAATAATTAATTGAGTGTCCCTCAACAACTTGAAGTAAAAACTTTTTTACTGTTTTTTACGACCATACAGAATAATTGTGTGACTTGTTACACTACTAACAAACCCACTTTGTTCGGCTTGAAGAGCATGTCCGGAGTCACTGACTACTCGTGTTTCTAAGCCAGTTCCGACAATTGGTCTCTGCGGACGAATTAAAGGAACAGCTTGACGTTGCATATTTGACCCCATTAAAGCTCTGTTTGCATCATCATGTTCTAAAAATGGAATTAGAGAAGTAGCAATTGAAATCATTTGTAAAGGAGAAATAGCTAAAAATTGTAAATCTCGGCGACGTAAACGAGTAAAATTGGTTGCTACTCTTGCAGGAATCGCAAATGGTGATAAGAACCCTAATGGTGAAAGATTTAAGTCGCCAGCACCAACTTGGAATTTTTCTTCTTGTTCTGCTGATAAATAAATAAACCCATCTTCTTTTTGAATTTGGCCTTGGTAAACTTTATAAAATGGACTTTCTAAAATTCCTTGATCATTTAAACGAGCCAATGCAGTTAAAGAATTGACAAGTCCAGTGTTTTTACCTTCAGGAGTTTCAATTGGGCAAATACGTCCATAATGACTTGGGTGAATCCCGCGAATTGCTAAAGTCGCAGTATCACGAGTTACACCTCCGGGCCCTAGCGAACTTAAGCGACGTTTATGAGTAATTTCTGATAATGGATTAATTTGGTCCATAAATTGCGAAAGAGGACTTGTTCCAAAAAATTCTTTCAGAGCCCCATTGACAGCTTTAGGATTTAGAAATTGGGCAATTCCTACTTTCTGGCTATAAAGTTCTTCGTGAGAAGAATGTCGGAAGACTTCTTCTTGAGAAGCAGGAGATTCGTGAGAGCTTTGACCAGAAAATGGCTCCTGTGTCTCTTCTGGGCTCTTCCAACTTGCGCCCACTCCATTCATTTTCTCTCGAATATTTTTTTCAAGACGGAGTAGACCAATACCAAATTGCAATTGAATAAGTTCACCTGCAGTACGAATTTTACGATTTTTTAAATGGTCAATATCATCCACCCCATAAACACCTTTTTCGAGTTGAATTAAATATTCTGTGGCAGCTAGTACATCAAAAGCTGTTAAAGTGGTATTCTGAATAGGAAGATGAACATTTAGTTTTTTATTTAAAGCAAAGCGCCCAGTTTTCCCTAAATCATAAGTTCGAGGATTCATAAATTTTTTAAATAACCATTTTCTTCCTAATTCAATCGCTTTTTCACGATCATTAAGTTTTTTTCCAAAAATTAAAAAATAAAATTCTTCCCAAATGTCTGTAGGTTTTGTTAAATAACTATATTCAATTTTCGATTTTTTTTGGCGCTGAAAATTGGCTAATAATAATTTTGAATCGGTAATTTTTCCATAAATCATTTTTTCTGTTAAGCCCATTCCAACTAGTAACCAAAGAATTGGCAGTTTCGGTCCCTTTTTCATTTGAGCCCAAATTGCTTTCTCACGGTCCATTTCTAAACGTAACCAGGTACCACGCTCACAAATAAAATCCGCATAATAACGTGTGTAGACACGATCGGGTTTCGAATTTTGTTTGTCACTATAAATTTCATGCAATTTTTTATGGTAATAGATACCTGGACTTCGGACAATTTGATTCATGATTACGCGCGCTGCTCCATTAATAAAAAAATGGCCACGTTTTGTCATTAAGGGTAAATTTGCAATAAAAACCCATTTAAATTGAATTTTGTGATTTTTAGAATCAATCAATTGAACAGGAACATAAAGTTTTGCTGCATAGGTTTTTCCTAAAAGAATTGATTGTTTTAAACTTTGGCGCGGACGCAATAATTTGTAACTTTGGCCATGAAAAACAAATTCTAAGGTTTGTTGTTTATTCGTAATCGGATTTCTTTTTGCAAATTCTTCAGGAATTCCGGTTTTTAATAACTGGAAAAAACTTTTTCTTTGCAATGAAACAAAATCTTCTAAAAAGTAATGTGACAAACCCATCTTAATCGTCAAAGAATTGCTTATAAAACAACATTTATAATTTTTAATTTTTAGTATAGAAACTCACAGTGTGAGTTGATTCTCTTTTTCGTCTCAAGTATAATATAAACTAGAAAAGAGCATTTCCTTTATTATACCTTTTTTTTCTCTTTTTCTTTAATTTTTCCACCCAACGCAAAGGGTCCGTTTGAAAAACGAGTTTGTCACAGATTGACAAGAATGGAAATAAGGGCAATTGAAAACCCTTAATCATTTAAATTAAAGTTTCCAAACTTTATGAGTTCACAAAATGAAGTAATTACTTATCCAATTTTTACAGTTCGTTGGCTTGCTATTCATGCAATTGCTGTTCCTACGATTTTCTTCTTAGGTTCAATCACAGCTATGCAATTTATTCAACGCTAATGTTCCCAGTTACAAATTCTTTAAAAAGTTTAGATGCAAAATTGAACATTTTAAAGATGTACCTATCAGTCAAATAATTTCTCTTTGTGGCTATAACAATAAGAATTGCAGATGTTAACTTTGTTAACCCTACCTCCAATTAATGCTATCCAACAAGATTTTGCATTGTTTTAGACCCGTTCCATTTTTTTCTATTTTATGGCTAGACCGAATCCGAACAAACAAGTTGTTGAATTAAACCGTACTAGTCTTTATTGGGGCTTACTTTTAATCTTCGTGTTAGCAGTATTATTCTCTAGTTACATCTTTAACTAGTCGTTTTTATCGAAAGAGAGCAATCTCTTTCGAAGAGTTGCTTTGATTCAAATGAATTCAGCAAAGGAATTTTCATAAATTCTCTAATTTCGCAAGAGATAAATGTCTGCCAAATTAGAGAATTTTTTGATGGCTTTTCAGCGAGGAATTATTTTTCATAATAAAAAGTTTTACAATTTTTTGATCTTTTGATTGTTTTTTCACAAAAAAGTTATCCTTTTGTGGAAATCCAGCCATAACTATGAAGACCTTCACCTAATAAATTTACGCCTAAAAAACAAATCCACACACTTAGGAGTCCAAGTAAAGCGATTAATGCAGGACCTTTCCCAGACCAACCGCGTGTTAAACGAGTATGTAGATAAATAGCAAAAATGAGCCAAGTTAAAAATGCCCACGTTTCTTTTGGATCCCAACTCCAATATGAACCCCAAGCTTCATTAGCCCAAACAGCCCCTGATAAAATCCCAATGGTTAAAAGTGGGAAACCAATACCTAAAATACGATAACTTAAATTGTCGAAAAGTTTCGCATAGCGAACTTGCTCAGTTGACCAATAACTCTCAACGAAACTTGTCGAACCTTCGGATTTTTCTGCAAAAGTTAGCGCGCTATCAATTGTTGAAATTGACAAAGCTGAGCTTTCTTCTTGCGAAGGAGCTTGTAAACTTGTTTTTCCTAAGCTATTTCCTTGTAGCGGAATCTCTTTCCCACGTGTAATGACTAAAAAGGCTAGAGAAAACAGGCAACCAAAAATTAATGCAGCATAACTTAAAATCATTAATGTTACATGCATCATTAACCAATTGGATTGAAGCGCTGGAACTAATGCACTAGGTAATTGCATACTTTTTGGTAAGCTTAACGTCGCAAAAGCTTGAATAAGCAGAATTGTTGGGGAAGTAATACAACCAATAAAGTTTGGTTGATTAACATTTGCTCCAAACAAAGTTTCCAAAAATGAATTCGACCCAAAATTCGTCTTTTTAGTCGAATAAAATTCAATCCAAAGATGGAATGTACTTAATGTCCAAGCTAAAAAAATAAGTGATTCATATAAATTACTTAATGGAAAATGACCTGATTCAATCCAGCGGGTTACCAGAAAACTTACAAGAAAAAGATTGGCTACCCACATTGATAGTTTTCCAAAAGGTACACGTAAACTTAACGAAAAACCAGTCTCAATCCAGTAGGCTAACATTGAAATGAACAATAAAGAAAAAGAACCTTTAATTAATAAATTTTCAAACGTAATTAAATTCATATTGAACTTTAGTTTTTTCAATTTTCTTTTAGTGTTTACTATTTGTCTTATTTTCGTCAATCTTAAAATTGTAAAATTGAAGACCGAAAATAAGTAATAATGAAAATCCCACAAGTACAATTCTTCTGACGAAGAAGTCGTTCCAATTCAATCGGGGAAATTGATACTGGAAAATAGAAGGGAGTTGTTCCCCAAATTTTTTCCAAAAAGGAGTTTGAGAACAATTTTTGATCTACATAGTCAAAGCATCTGTTTAAAAATTCTTGACTCTCGAAGAGAGATGAAGAAAAAGCACAGAATGAAGAAACGTCCCAGAAGGGGAGTTTTTGCAAATTTTGTTTTATTTTTTATGAAAGTTTCTATTCAGAAACTTTTCTGTTTCTGAATAGAAAATAATTTTTCTGAGCTGAAAAAGATTTATCCGAAGCGACCAGAAGTTGAAGCAATTAAGAACGCAGCATATGTAAAGATATATCCTACGCTGAAGTGTGCTAAACCTACTAGACGAGCTTGAACAATTGATAAAGCAACTGGTTTATCTTTCCAATAAACTAAGTTAGCTAAAGGAGTTTTTTCGTGTGCCCATACTAAAGTTTCAATTAATTCTTGCCAGTAACCACGCCATGAGATTAAGAACATAAAGCCTGTAGCATAAATTAAGTGACCAAATAAGAAGATCCAACTGTATACAGACAGACTGTTCATACCGAATGGGTTATAACCGTTGATTAATTGTGAAGAGTTTAACCATAAATAGTCACGTAACCAACCCATTAAGTAAGTTGATGATTCATCAAATTGAGCTGTGTTACCTTGCCATAATGTTAAATGTTTCCAGTGCCAGTAGAATGTTACCCAACCAATAGTGTTTAACATCCAGAATACTGCTAAATAGAAAGCGTCATAAGCAGAAATATCACAAGTACCGCCACGACCTGGACCGTCACATGGGAAGCTATAACCGAAATCTTTTTTGTCTGGCATTAATTTTGATCCACGTGCGTCTAAAGCACCTTTAACAAGAATTAATGTTGTTGTGTGTAAACCTAAAGCAATAGCGTGGTGAACTAAGAAGTCACCTGGGCCAATGTTTAAGAATAAAGAGTTTTGGTTATTGTTAATAGCTTCTAACCAACCTGGTAACCATAAACTTTGACTTGCTGATGAAGCTGAGCTTCCAGAAGCTGATAATAAGAAATCAAATCCGTAGAAAGCTTTACCTTGAGCAGCTTGGATCCATTGTGCGAATACAGGCTCAATTAAGATTTGTTTTTCTGGTGTACCAAAAGCTTGCATAACGTCGTTGTGAACATATAGACCAAGTGTGTGGAAACCTAAGAATAGAGTTACCCAACTTAAGTGTGAAATCACAGCTTCTTTATGGTCAAGCATACGAGCTAAAACGTTACCTTTGTTTTTTTCTGGATCGTAGTCACGAATAAAGAAAATTGCACCGTGAGCAAATGCACCACACATAATGAAACCAGCAATATATTGGTGGTGTGTGTATAAAGCAGCTTGTGCTGTAAAGTCATTTGCTAAGAAAGCATATGGAGGTAAAGAATAAATATGTTGAGCAACCATTGAACAAATTGTGCCTACAGAAGCTAATGCTAAACCTAATTGGAAGTGTAAAGAGTTATTTACAGTTTCAAAGATTCCTTTGTGACCTGCACCTAAACCGCCTGCTGGTGGAACGTGAGCCTCTAAAATTGCTTGCATACGGTGACCAATACCAAAGTTAGTACGGTACATGTGACCAGCAATAATAAAGATTACAGCAATCGCTAAATGGTGGTGAGCCATATCTGTTAACCATAAACTTTGTGTTTGCGGATGGAAACCACCTAAGAATGTTAAAATAGCTTCACCTGAACCTTGTGATGTACCAAATACATGACTAGAAGAATCTGGGTTTTGAGCATAAACTGACCAGTTTCCTGTCCAGAATGGTGTTAAACCTTGTGGGTGTGGTAATTCTGTTAAGAAGTTATCCCAACCTACATGTTTGCCACGTGATTCTGGAATTGCTACGTGAACTAAGTGACCAGTCCAAGCTAATGAACTTACACCAAATAAACCAGATAAGTGGTGGTTTAAACGAGATTCAGCATCTTTGAACCATGAAAGTGAAGGTTGGAAATTTGGTTGTAAGTGTAACCAACCTGCAAATAAGAAGATTGCTGAAACTAAAGCAAGGAATACAGAACCTGTATATAAATCTTGATTTGTACGCATACCAATTGTGTACCACCATTCATAAACACCTGAAGTTGCGATGTTTACTGGACCTGAAGCACCACCACGAGTGAAAGCTTCTACAGCTGGTTGACCAAAGTGTGGGTCCCAAATTGCGTGAGCAATTGGACGAATGTGTAATGGATCTTGAATCCATTGTTCAAAGTTACCTTGCCATGCTACATGGAATAAGTTCCCTGATGTCCATAAAAAAATGATAGCTAATTGACCGAAATGTGAAGCAAAGATCTTTTGGTAAAGACTTTCTTCTGTCATACCATCATGGCTTTCGAAGTCGTGAGCAACAGCTAAGCCAAACCAAATACGACGTGTTGTAGGATCGTTTGCTAACCCTTGGCTAAATTTTGGAAACAATTTTGTTGCCATAAATTTTAAACTCCTGAGTTCTTTTTGAAAATTTGCAAAGCGCACTTTGCAGAAATAATTCGGGCTAAAAAGATTAATCTTTTTAGAAAATTTCAGAAGGAGCTTTTTTCAAAGAAAGACTCCTAAAATTAAGAAATTAATTAGATATCCAAATACTTCGTATTTGGTAAGATTACAAACTTCTTCGTTAGAAGAATTAGCATTTTGAACATTCAAAAATCAGTAAAAAAAACAATATTTGTTTTGAACTGATGAAAATTTTAAGTGAAAAATTTCTATAAATTTTATTTCAATCTTAATATAAAAAAGAATTTTTATCAACATCTTTTTTTCCTGTTTAAAAAAAGGTTTACGTTTGGGTTGATCTGTTAACAGAAAAAGTTTGAGTTTCTTCAATTATCCGCGTCCATTCTGCAATTTAGAAATTTCAGAAATTAGAAATTCTGAGTTTTAATGAACTGCGCTCCTCACACAAAACGCAGCTAGATGGGAAAATTTTTCTTTTTCTATTACCCAATAAGAAACAAAACTCTTGCTTTTTTTTATTGCTAAACTTAATATTCGCAACGTTTCGAGGTCTAAAACCTCACCTTTTTTCATTCAAAATTTTTTGCAAACTTTCTTTTAAAAGAACTACCTAATAAGTTTAAAAAGAAAGCTTTCTCTAAAAGAAAAAATTGAACAGGTCGCACTATGAGCTTTAAAATTTGCTTTTTTTGACAGTACTAATGCAGTGAACTTTTATTCTTCAAAGTAAGAAAATTTTCCAGTTTTTTTT